>OFRC01000044.1_pt1 | contig 41160 bp, 71 predicted proteins | sample 1543051 | NCBI WGS metagenome assembly OFRC01 (sample SAMN07774231, study PRJEB24372) | wastewater metagenome
TGTGGCCCCGGCGTTCCCGCCTCGCGCTCTGGCGCGTTCGCTGTGTCGGTCATTTCTGTGGCTCCTGCTGCTGTAGGGGAATGAGGTCGTGGTCAGGCTCTAGCGGGTCGGTACCGTTCCGGATGGTCATATGTCCGCCGCCTTGACCGCGCGCAGGGCCATCAGGACGGCGCGCTTGGTGTTGTCGTCGAAGGCAGAGAAGGGGCCCACGCGAAAGTAAGACTTGCGGCTCTTGTCGTAGAGAATCCGGTCTGACCACCTGCTGATGTATTCGCGAAAGTCATATGACGCCTGTGGCGTGGATATGTTGAAGGCGCTCATCACGTCGCTGCGGTTCAGGCCAAGATCCTGATCAAGGCAGGCGTCGATCCAGATGAGGCGGAGTTTCTGGGCGAGGATCATGGGCGCACCTGCGACGAACACCAATCTTTGCGCCAAGGTTTTTGTTGATCGGTCATTGCGATTGCTCCTTGCTATCTTTCCAATCCCGCCAGCCTTGCGGGTCTGTCTCGCGGTTCGGTTCAAGGCCAGACGGCTTTTCCGGTTCGACGTGTGGCGGCTCTTTCGGAGGCTCCACGTGCGGCGGGTTCTCAGGCGCTGGCGCGGGCTTCTCGGTCGCTGCGAATGCGTCATGGTCGCAGCGTTGTGTCCATAGGTCTTTCGGCAGCTGATCGCACCAGTCTCTGTGCGGGGCGGCGGTGCAGGCGCTCAGAAGTAGCGCGGCGAGTATTGTGCGGGTCATTTCAACTCCTCTGGTCTGTGTTTCGGAAACGGCGAGGCTGTTACAACAGTTGTACGGATGCATTGCACCATGGCGTCAGGATAGGCTGCCAAGATCGGGTCCATGGCTGGGATGGCGGCGCTGCAAGCGGCCTCGCTTTCGAACGGCACCTGAAAGCCATAGCGATGCTCAGGTGTGATGAGAAGGGTTACGACGAGGATGGTTGCGACGGTCATGGCGTGTCTCCTTCTGTAGGTGGATGAGGTCGTGGTCAGGCTGTAGCGGGTCGGTGCCGTTCCAGATCATGCGAAAATTCCGCCGTAGCTGCGCTTGCGGTGAATGCGCAGGCCAAGGATAACAACCATCCAGCTACCGCCGCCGCGCTCGACGTGGAACAGTTTCGGCTGGACCGCTACAGACACCATGTTGCTGTGTCCGCCGCCCGGCTTTCCGGGCTCGCCCCTCTCCCACATGACGCGAAACAGGCGGAAGTGGCCCTGGATTTCGTCATAGCGAAAGACGGTTTTCAATCTAAGGTTAGTCATCATTCATTCTCCTTACGGGCGGTGCCGTTCCAGATCATGTGAACCTCCTGTCGCGCTCCATCCGCCGCAATGCAGACAGCATGTGCTCACCTGAGCGCAGATCGTACCCACAGCCGATTGTCCCGCCTTTCCACGATCCGGTCCCCTCGCCAACTTCGCCGTCAAATTGAACGTCGATGCTCTCTTTGATCCACTTCGGCCACCCAACTCGATGTAGCCATTTCCGCGCTAGGACATGTCGGCGTTTACTAACCGTCGCGCTGCGCTTCTGAATCTCGCCCGACGCCAGAACGTACGTATATGGGTAGTCTTTGGTGTATGGTTTCTCGTCGCTCCTGAACACTGAACGCCAAGACCCATCGGCCATTTGCTGTTCGTAGGCCAGAGTGAAAACCGTTCCGGGCAAGTCGTAACTTTTGCGGCGCTCTCCCCAATTAAGGATCAGGCCAAACTCTCGGCTAATGAACGCGCTCCACTGAGGTTCGCAATCAATATCAACTTCATACTTCGTCACCCCGAGCGGGATATAAGCCGAAAGCCATCCCAATTTAATACACAACATTCGGCTGCCAAAATCGCTTTCATCACTATGGACGAGTATTCCGGCCCCGATCTCGAAAGATGGGCGCGACCAGTACAACTCCAGAACTTGGCCGTTTTTAATCCAGCCGCGCCACATTCCACGCTCGCGTTGCGTATGTTCAAAAATCATCATTCATTCTCCTTACTGGCTGTGATGCAGGCGAGGATGCGGCGCTCGAAGTCTGCTTGGGCAGCCTGCCGCCCGGCCTCAAAATCGTTTGGCGTCAATCCATCAGTAGTATATTCGTAGATGAGAGCGTCACTCGACCTTGTGTCGAGGGTAGTCTTCCAAATTCCATTGCGCTCTCGCACGTAATAGGTTCCGACTGAGCTTCTCGCCCAAAACTCCCAAGCGTCAAAATTCTCCCATTCAAGCGGCTTCACGCTCACCAGCTCCGATACGTCGCTCTTGCTGTGGTCAGTCATTACTCACTCTCCTTTGGCGCCAGAAAGCCATCCTCGCCGCGCACGAGCGCATCAATGTCCCAGGTGTGGGACATCTCTCTAAGAAGCGGCGCTTGCGGGGGCTGTTTTGCCCTTCTAATCAGCCATGCGCTTGTTCCACGGCTTCTATCCCGCACCCAATCGTCAAAGATTGACGGAATGTCGTCAGTGCTGACTAGCTTCCATGACGTGTAGCCCCAAGCGAAAACGTCGTACTCCAGCACCGCAATGCCATACGCGCCGCCGTCGATTTTGCGCGTAAGGCATTCGTCTTTAAGCGGAAGAATGTCGATCTGCTCCTCAATTAGCAGAAGGCCGATTGCCCCATTCAGATCGAAATGGTGGTGCGTCGTTCCGTCGGCGTTTGCCCACTGCAAGCGAATATTGTCGATGACTTCCTGTATCGTGTCAGCCATCACACCACCCCCAATATTCTCGCCCAGACAACAAAGCCGAGAGCCATGGCTACGGGTAGCCACGCGGAGGGGGTTGTCAGATCATTGTCCATTTTGTTGAGCCTCATATGCGCGCCGCTTGGCAGATGCGCTGTCAATCAATGCTTGCGTCCGGTCAGCCTCGAGTTGGCCGAATGCAAATGATTGCCGCACCCATTCAGCTACGGCCTTGAGCAATTCAGCCTGGCGGAACATGCGTGTCATTCTGCGGCCGCGATCATAGAAATGACATTTGTTCGATTGGAGTGACCTCCTTCGGCGGCAACCAAATCCAAGGGCCGGAGGCCGTGGGCAGCGCTGAGAGTGCGCCACGCATGTCCCGCTGCCATTTCAGGAAGTCCTCTGCTGCCGGGTTGCCGCCGCTGCGGCATATCGGCAAGCCTTCGAACATGTCTTCTGCCGCCCTCGGCATCGCGGATCTGGATCGAAAATCGTCCCGCAGACCGCGCAAGATTTCCTCTTTGGGTGCTTCGACCGATGCAGACTCGCATGCTCTTGGACGGTCAGAACATCGAAGTTCTCGATGCGGTTGTCTCGCTTGTCCTCGTTCTTGTGATGGACGTGCTCGGCTGGAAGCAGCTTGCGCCCGAGGTGCCTCTCCATCATCAAGCGGTGTTCCAATCCCGCACTCGTCTGCACATAACCATTGCCGATGCGCGCGGCCTGATGCTGACACGTCTTGCTGCAAAACTTGTTCCGAGGCTTCTCTGCCTTGAACGCCTTCCCGCAGCAAAGACATAACTTCTCCATCATATTTAATCCCCGTCTGCGTGTTGAAGCCCATGTGCCGATGAGAGCGACCGCCAGGCATAAGCGGCGGTGAGGGGGTGGACGCCATTCCCGAGTAACCGCAAAGAGCGTGAGCGATTGGCCATCCCATCAGCGCAGAGACGAACAAAGGATTGAGCCTGCGTTTCCGCCAGTTCCCCCCGCGCAACCATCTGCGCAAAGTGGTCGGCGGCACGCTTGACATCGCTAATCGAAAGAGACGGCGCGAGATAGGGCGCCACGCTGAGTACGTCAGCCCACCGTCCCATGTCGGTAGGGCCGGGCGGGTGAAGCAGTGGGCGACCGCGTTCGGCAGTTGATTCAGATGGAGACGACCAGAGCCATTTGTCAGATGCTCCGCTCCGTTCTCGCCCTTCCAGTCTCGCGCCGCCGGTCCCGGCCATTGTGCCGCCTCCCGACCTAGGCAGCGATTGCCCGCCTTCGCACTCGCCACTTGTCCCAGCCCTCGCGGGTTCACGTCGTGTGCTAGCGGTGTCGGCCATTGTGTCGCCTGCGCCGCCAGACTCAGCCCGAAGCCGTTTCCGGTCTGATGTATGCCGCGATCCTTCGCGGCTTGCTTGACTTCCTTCTGCCTCGCGGCCAGCCGCTCTACCGTCCAGCCCTCGCGCGTCATTACCGCCGTTGGTGTTGCCCAGTTCTGCACCGCTTCCTGAAGGTCGGGTCCCCCCGCTCCGCGTTCTTCCCGCCTGCTGTTCGCTCCGCCCGTCAGGGCCTTGGCGGTGGGCCACAATGAAGACGCGCTGGCGCTCATGCGGCGCGCCAGTTTCAGCCGCCGCGAAGAGGCCAACCGCAGGCGTGAAACCCATGTCCCATAATTCTCGCAGCACGGTTTCAAGGCCGAGGGTGACATGCCCAGCGACGTTCTCGAGGAGGAGCCATTCGAGGCTTGGCCCGAGTTCTCGCGCGACTCTGGCAACATCGGGCCAGAGGTGCCGCTCGTCGTCGGTTCCCTTGCGCTGTCCAGCGTGGCTGAACGGCTGACAGGGGTATCCGGCGAGCAAGGTGTCGATGCACCCCGCGAAAGGTTTGGCGTCGAATGTGGTGAGGTCGTCCCAGATCGGTGCAGGAGCGAAGTATCCGGCCCGCTGAGCTGCGACGATAACGGATCGGGGGTATTCCTCCCACTCGACCCAACACCGGGTGTGAAATCCGGGTTCGGCCAGCATGAGGCCCATATCCAAGCCTCCGCCTCCAGCGCAGAGGGAGAGTCCGTTTCTGGGACGTAGCACCATGTCACCCCCGCATCCACTTCTTGACAGCAACCCCTACACACAGGCCAAGGGTTGCGCAGATCGTGCCGTATGCGATGAGGACTAGGAGCATCACAGCTTCTCCATGGTCGGCTGGCGGCGAAACTGCGCCTGCACAATCGTATCAGGAGAAACCGGGCAATCGCCACCGTTCCAAATAATCCAGTCGTTGTTCATTTCAGCGCCCTCGCTTCCGCAACCAGCGCGGTCCTTACATTCAGTGAAAGTGTCATGTCAGTCTCCTTGAGTTGGTTGCCCCTGCCTGCCTGGGGATGTGTCACGGGTTTGCGTCAGGCAGGGGCGGCGCGGTGGGCGAGCCGTTCACGCGCTAGTCTGCTGGCAGGGCGTTTGCTGCTGCGGATGCCTCGACTGCCGTAACCTCCGCAACGAAGTCAGCAATATTCTTCGCGACAGATTTCGTGACGATCTGGCTCACTAGAGCTATGATCTTTTCGACTTCCTCTGGAGGAATGGCGCTTTCAACAATTGCGCCTTCACTTTCCAGCTTCACCGAACACACCATAGGGTTGCTGGCGCTGATCTTTGACCAAGAGAGCCGTGGTGCGATTTTCAATTCCGTCAGTTTCATAGTCATCCCATTCGTCCTTTCAAAAAGCCCCCGACCAGCAGAGGGTCGTGCACTGGCCGGGGGAGGTGATGCCGCGCGCAGGGAGTATTGGCGCGGCGGGTTTATTCACAGGCGTTCCTCCACCCAATTCAGCCATCCGGCATTGTGAGAATAACACCTTGCTCAGACAGCGCCTTGAATACGCCATCGAGGTATTCGGTTTTCTGTTTCGTCGTCATTTGGCGAGTGACAGGAAAATCAATCGGCTCGGCCATACATTCGAGCTTCACCGAATAGGGCAGCGGCTTGATTATCCTGTCGTACTTCTCGCGAAATTCAGCGTTGCCCTCGCGCATGATGGGCACCCCGATATGGAGCTTGCACCATGCGCGCACGTCCTCTGGTGTTCTGTCGCCAAGCTGTTCTGAGGCTTCCACGATCCATTTGCGTTGAAGCTTGTTCTGCTCAGCCGTCCGCAGCGCCCCAGAGGCTATGCTCACCGTGATAGGCAGCTTGCGGCTTGCCAGAAGGCGGCTCAGGCGCTCCATATCCTCGGGGGTGCGGCAGACGTGGCTTGTCATCAGCGCCACTCAGGGGCAAACGGTATGGAATCGTCCTCGAACGACGGCCCCCGCCCGCGATCTGCCTCAGCCGCCGCCGTGCCTTCATAGCCGGGGGGCATGTTGACGTGCTCTCGCTTCTCGCCGCCGCCCATCAGCGTGACTTCCGAAGCTCGGACGGTCAGGTAGGTCTTTCCGTCGTGATCGCGGGTTGAAAGTTCGCCAGAGACAGCCACACGGGAGCCTTTGGTGAGGTACTGTGAAAGGGCAGACCCGCGCTTGCCCCACAGGGCGCAATCGAAATACAGGCTGCGTTTCTTGTCGCCAAAGCCCTCTGAGACAGCCACAGAAAAGCTGGTGACGTTGTCCCCGTCCTGGGTTGTGCGGTTGACGGCGTCTCGGGTAATACCGCCAGCGATGGTGATAGATTTCACGCTGCTTTCCTTTCGCTGAGTGCTGCTTTCCGCTTGTCTTTGGCAGCAATGACGCTGGCGTTTTCGGCGACATGGCGGGCGTTTTTGCCGAGTGCCTGCCACCACGCCTGCAAAGCGGCTATGTCGGCCAAGCCGTTTATTTGCTCAATCGCCGAGGCGGTTTCGGCGTCAGAAGCCTCAACCCCGACATTCTCGCGGCTCTTGTCGTAGAGGGCCAAGCCAAAGGTGTTGCCAAAGGTACGGAGGGCGCGCTTCAAGGCGTCCGTCTCGGCTTCCTTCACGGCGCTTTCAATCACATCGCCCATGTTCTCAGGCTTGCCGGAACCCATGCCAACGGCTGAACCCTCCTTGAAGGTATCCCCAACCGTCACCTTGACCGTGCAGAGGTAGCTGCACCGAAATTGCTCGTATGGGCCATTCTTGCCTTGTAGCTGCACCGTGGCGCGGTGGGCCTCCTGCAAGCGGGTGATTTCGTAGGACCATCCGCCATTGCCAAAGATACGATTGGCCTCTGAAATGACGTGGTATCCGTCAACGTAGTCGCCAAACTTGCCTTGAGGCGCGGGCTTGATAGCCGCAGGATCAAGCTTCTTGTTCAGTTCGGCGGAAAGGGCTTTCCAGTCCATCACTTCACCCGCACGGAAATTGTCTCGTCGCCACGCTCCAGAACCGCGCCGGGAACCTCGACGCCCGCTTCGATCTGCGCTTTGATTGCCGCCTTGTCCGGGGCGCGCGTGATTTTCTCGCGCATAAGCTGAGAGGGAATGTCAGCTTCCTCGACAATGCGAACCGACAATGAGCCGGGGCGGATTGACACGGTTGCGAGGGGGCGCTCGGCCTTCTGCAAAACGGCGTGTTGCAAGATCAGCTTGATATTCTTCTTGTGCGCGTCGGCCCGCATTGAAATGCGCTCACGGCGGATTTTGAGCGCGTCCTCTTGAGCCTTGATAGCCTCGGCAAGGGCCTCGTCGGACTGCATGGCGGCAATCTCGCCGTCCAGCAACTCCATGACGTTGGTTTCGCCTTCGAGGGTGTCGGAATAGGTTTCATCGTCGTCGCGATACGGCGCGAGCATTTCGGCCATTGCGGCGATAAGAGGAAGGTTTGATTGAATGTTCACTGGTTCAACTCCCGAAGCCGTTGCGCGTAGTCCAGAGCGGCGCGGCGGTGGTATTGCTTGAGCCGCAGATGGTCGCGGTGTTGCAGGTACAGGCGGATTTGGTATTCACGCGTGGAGGCGTAAATCTCCGTCCAGAACGTCTTGCTATCGGCGAGCGCGTTCATTGCGATTGGCTCCATTCAGTGACGCGCCAGAAATTGTCCCATGACTGCATGAGCAAGGCGCTGATGAGGGTGACAGCCAGAGCGGCCAGGATGTTGCGGATGGCGTTGGGGTGGAGGCGCATCACGAAGCCTTTGCGTAGCTGGTGGCATTAGCGCGCCATTCGTCGGCAATCAGGCCAGCGAACAGTTCAAGCGTGTCGGCCTGCTTGTCCATTTCGTCGGTCGCGTCATGGCCGTACATGGCCCGCAGATCGGCGTTGCAGCCCAAGCGGTAGGCGCGCAGCAGGTTCGCAATGTCATCGTCCTTGTGAGCCATTTCGGCCATCTGGATCGTCATGCGCTGTAAGCACTGTGCTGGGGAATTGCGCCACGGGTTGCTGTCGTCGCGCTTCTCGAACTTGTCGGCAAGCTGCGAAAGAAGCCCGAATATGGCTGTGTTGATTGCCTCGGCGCTCGGAGCCTTTTCGGCGTTCAGAAGGTCTTGAATCTGCATTGTCGTCTCCCTTATGCCAAGAGCATTTTGCGGAGTTGTTTCTCTTGGGCGTCCCATGCGGCGGCCCATGCGGCGGCCCGTGCGGCGTCCCATGCGGCGGCCCATGCGGCGCCCCATGCGGCGGCCCGTGCGGCGGCCCATGCGGCGTCCCATGCGGCGGCCCGTGCGGCGTCCCATGCGGCGGCCCGTGCGGCGGCCCGTGCGGCGGCCCGTGCGGCGACGGTGGTCTCGTCGTTTCGAAGCATCGCGATTTGATCCCGAACGCGCATGTCATTCGGGTGCTCGGCTTCGAAAATGTGCAGAACCTGCTCAGCGCACCACGCCTGAAAATGGCGAGCCAGACGATCATCCGGCATTGCGTAAGACAGCACCCAAAGCGCGTCATCAAGCCCGTTGCTGTCCAGAACGGTCATGAGTTGCAGCGGTTCATCATCGGCTTTGGTTTTACCGAGATGGGCAAGAAGTTTTTCCCAGCATTCACGGCATGGCAGCGCGTCGCGAATGCGGTTCAGCGTGGTTGTTGAGGCATATTCCGGCATCTGTCGTCTCCCAATCCGCTTGTGCGGTATGGGAGTATTCATTGCATATTGTGCAACGCATTGCAAGCGAGAAAATTGCATGTTGTGCAACATTCCTTCAGCCGACATATTGCAGGCGCAGAATCACCGAAACAGAAGGAAGCTCAGTTTGACGAATCCATGCCGATTAGATCGCCCGGCGCGCGCTGCGACAGACCTTTCAGGCATCTGAGCTTCGGTAACATCATTTGCACATGATGCATTGTAGCGCGTTTTGGTGCAAATGCGTCTCGTGCAATGACGGGCTTGACGGCGCGTTGCATATTGTGCAATGAATTAGGCATGGAAAAGCTTCACCAATATCTCCAGAAAAACGGGCTGAGCCAGCGTGAATTCGCTCGCAAGATCGGCATTCACCCAAGCGCAATGTCTCGGTTGCTGAGCAACTTGACTAAGCCGGATGTGGATCTGGTTTTTGCAATTGAGCGCGCGACCAAAGGCGCGGTACCCGCGAAAAGCTGGGTATCATCTGAGGCGGCGCGATGACCGCTGGGGTTTTCATTTCGAGCACCTCTTACAACGGGTGCTCGTCTCGTAACTTGCCTGTTCACGGCGAAGAAAGGCACGATTCGGGCAATCGGGGAACTCGGATTTTAGTTGCTAACGAAAGTGCAAGTGATCGCGCCGAGCGTCTGGCTGTCATCGCGCGCCTGCGCTGCATCTACTCCGATGATTTTATCTCAGCCACTTATGGGGGTGCGGAATGACATGCCGAAGTGCACTTTCTGCGGTTCTCAGATCATTGCGCAAGGCTTTCAACAGCAGGGCCACCGCAGCCAGCGCACCGACCCCCGCCGCATATGGGCCTGTAGCGACCACAGAGACGCCGCAGAAGCAAGGTGGCGCGCGCACTTTGCTATCACGTCGAGCCGAGCGGCTTCACAACCGCAACCGCAAAGCAGCCTCCCGCTATTTGACAATCCACGAGATACTTGAGGGGCCGCTGAAATGAATAATCCCGCACGACAAGAGGCAGGGCAGCAGCCAAGCGTATCCGTTCTGGATGATTTATTGCGATATGACTGCCAAACAGGAAAATTATATTGGAGACTACGCCCGCGGCATTACTTCGCAGGAAAAACGAGCGCAGGTATTTGGAATAATAGATATGCAGGGCGAGAGGCGTTCACGGCAATCGGGACTCATGGGTACCGGAGGGGCAGAATTTTTGACCGAGCCTATGGCGCTCACCGTATCGCATGGGCAATATTTTATGGAAAGTGGCCTGACGGGAATATTGACCATATAAACGGCGACCCGTCTGATAATTCCATTATGAATTTGAGGGTTGTTGACGCAGTGGAAAACGCGCGTAACTCGAAAATTCCGGCTCACAACACCAGCGGCACAATAGGGGTTTCTTGGGACAAGCGGTGCCGAAAATGGGCTGCGCATATAACGCTGCACCAGAAGAAAAAACACTTGGGACTTTTCATTGAGAAGTCCGATGCAATAGCGGCGCGAATGTCTGCTAATTTAACCTTTGGGTTTCACAAAAATCACGGTCGGTGCGTATGAAAGGCGATATTCTAGAGGCAATTTTAAACGCCGCCATTGGCCTAGTCGTCTCGTGGCTCACGACATGGCTTGTCTTGGGCTACAGCCCTGCAAGCAGCGCTGGTGTCACGGCCATGTTTTTCGGCCTCAGCTTCACCCGCGCGTGGATCATTCGCGGCATATTCCGGGGGCTGGAATGAAAGAACTGCGCGCGCCATTCCCATATTTCGGAGGCAAGAGGCCCGTGGCGCACCTCGTCTGGGACGCGCTGGGCAATGTGGCGCACTACGTCGAGCCATTCTTCGGATCGGGCGCTGTCCTGCTCAATCGCCCCCACGCCGCGAACTGTGAAACTGTCAACGACATGGATGGATTGCTTTCAAACTTCTGGCGGGCGGTGCGGGCGAATCCTGATGCTGTGGCCCACCATGCCGCATGGCCGGTCAACGAGGCCGACCTGCACGCGCGGCACCTGTGGCTGGTCAACGCCCGCGACAACCTGACGACGCGCCTCATGGCAGAGCCTGATTGGTTTGACGCCAAGGCCGCTGGCTGGTGGGCGTGGGGCCTGAGTTGCTGGATTGGCGGCGGCTGGTGTGGTGGCGATGGCCCATGGCAGTCCGTCGAGGGCGAATTTACAGACACACGCAAGACCGGCGACACCGGGCGGGGCGTAAACCGGCAACTCCCTCATTTGGGCGGCAGGGAGGAGTTCCTTCGGGGGTGGTTCGCTGATCTGGCAGAGCGGCTGCACAATACCCGCGTTGCCTGCGGGGATTGGACGCGGGTCTGCGGGCCGAGTGTTCTTCGATCAGCGGGCGGGATTTGCGGCGTATTCCTCGACCCACCATATGATCAATCCATCCGCAGCGATGTTTACGCGATGGAAACGCCAGTGGCTGGCGATGTGCTGGAGTGGTGCAAAGCCAATGGTAACAACTCCGATCTGCGGATCGTGCTGGCGGGCTATGATGGCGAGCATAACGACCTAGAGGCGATGGGCTGGCGCGTGACCGCGTGGAAAGCGAACGGCGGATACGGTGGCGGCATGGGGAAGAGAGGCGAAGAGAACGCCACCAAGGAGCGGCTGTGGTTTTCGCCGCACTGCCTGAGTGCCAGACAGGGGAGCCTCCTATGAGGCGAGCCGCTGCCGTCGATGCAAACCAGACGGCCATGTTTTTCGGCCTCAGCTTCACCCGCGCGTGGATCATTCGCGGCATATTCCGGGGGCTCGAAAATGGCTGACCCATGGAAGCGCAAGGAGATTATAGGAGACTGCACCCTTTATCTTGGTGATTGTCTTGAGGTCATGCCGATGCTTGGGCGGTTCGACGCCGGAGCAGGAATAGTGGGCTTCCCAGAAGGCTGGGCAATCCTAACCGACCCTCCGTATGGGATCGGCTATGACGGCCAGAAGGGCGGCAAGCGCGGCAAGACATTTAGCCGCGAATATGATTTCAAAGGGTGGGACTCGTCCGCCCCAGATATGCGTTGGGCAATTGGCGTTCCGGCAATCATCTGGGGCGGCAACTACTTCGGCCTGCCAGCTTCCGGCAAGTGGCTGTCTTGGGACAAGATGCAGTCCTTTTCCGGTGCCGACTTTGAACTGGCTTGGACGAACCTGAGCGGCCCCAGCAAAGTCTTCCGAATGTCTCGCATTGAGGCATACGGCAACATCGACAAGCAGCACCCCACCCAGAAGCCCGTCTCCCTCATGGAGTGGTGCCTCGGCTTCCTGCCAGACGCCAAGACCATCCTTGACCCCTTCATGGGCAGCGGCACCACACTCGTCGCCTGCGCCAAGATGGGCCGCAAGGGTATCGGGATAGAACTGGACCCGGACTATTTCGAGATAGCCTGCAAGCGCGTCCGTGATGCATACGCGCAGCCTGACCTCCTAATCCATTACGCCCCGGAAAAAATGAAACAGGTGGAGCTTTTTGATGAAACTTGATCTTGCAGCGCCCCCAATTGAATTTATCAGGGACCGTTTGAGGTATGAGCCTGATACTGGCCATTTTTACATGCTAAGAAGTGCAGGGCGGAGAAAGGTAGGCGCTCGCGCTGGTTATCCTGACCGCCTTGGCTACTGGAAGGTGGCAATCAACGGAAAGTGGATAATGGCCCACCGATTGGCGTGGAGAATGGTTCACGGTGAATGGCCATTGTACGAGATTGACCACATTAATGGTGACCCGTCAGACAATAGAATTGAAAATCTTCGCGTCGCCACCCGCAGCCAGAACGTTATGAATACGCGACGCGGTAATGGTGTTTGCTGGCATAAAAGGCAAAAGAAGTGGCAGGTCGTGGTCAAGGCCAATGGGAAAAGCCACTATCTCGGGCAATATATTGAACGCGCAGACGCCGACAGGGTCGCGGTTGAAGCGATCCGCCGCCTTCATGGTAAATTTGCGAACATAGCCCCACCAGAGAAACCAACTCAGGAGGTGCTGCTGTGAAGGTAGAACTCCCATACCCACACCCCGACCTGTCACCAAACGGGCGCGTCAACCACTTCGCGCTGGCCCGCCGCAAGAAAGCCTATCGTACGGGTTGCGGATGGGAGTGTGTCACCCAAGGCGTCAAGCCCATCACCGCAGATCGGCTGAATGTCACCGTCACATTCCGCCCGCCAAACCGCCACCACCGGGACGTGGACAATGCTCTGGCCTCCATCAAGAGCGGGCTGGACGCCCTGTCTGACGCCTTGGGTGTGGATGATAGCCGGTGGGCCATCCGCCCCGTCATGGGCGAGCCTGTGAAGCATGGCCGCGTCATTGTCGAGTGGGAGGCGATGGAGTGAGCCTCAAAGCCATGACAGCAGTTTTTGCGCGCACCGACCTGCCGCCATACGAGCGCTTGGTTATGCTTGCTCTGGCCGACAGGGCCGATGACGAACTGACATGCTTCCCCTCAATAGCCGACATTTGCCAGCGGACGGGCATGGCTGAAAGAGGCGTTCAAAACGTCCTGAACAGACTTGAGCAAACCGGGTTTCTCGTCATTCGCAGGGGCGGAGGACGCCACACGCGCAACGGATATATTCTGCTGATTGGGCACGAAAACCCCGCACCCGGTGCCCCCATTACGCAGGATAAACCCCGCACCAGAAACCCCGTTTCCCATGCAGAAACCCCGCACCCGGTGCCGGAAACCCCGCACGCCATTACATTAAACCCCGCACCCGGTGCCCACGAACCATCATTAACCATCATAGAACCAAGAGAAGAACCCCCTTGTATCCCCCAGGCCGCAAAAACGGCTGAGGGCAAGCCGGAACCTAAAGCCCGTCTCCCCGCCAATTGGGCGCTGAGTGACGAAGGTTGGGCCTATGCCCGTTCAAAGCAAATCCCCGACGAGGACATTCGAGATGAAGCAACTGGGTTCCATGCTTACTGGACTGACCGTGGAGAGAAGAAATCCCAACGAGGGTGGGAGCAGTGCTGGCAAACACGGGTCCGCGCTATCGCTGGCCGATACGCAGCGCGTCGCGGCGTGGCTTTCCAAGCAGGCACCAGCCGACATGGACAAGGCGGCAGTCTCGCGAGCATCGTCGCACGGCGTCGCGCTGAAGGTGCGGTATGAATCCAGATACCCGAGCGGACCCAATGGCGAATACCTGCCGTCGTATGACGTGGCCGTCGGGTGTGACGTTTCGGGAGGAAATGTCGAAGCCGCTCTCGCTGATCTGCGCAACTTCCTGACGCCCGCGCCAATCCGCGAAATCGAGGCATGGCTTGCCGAACTGTCGGTGATTGTCGCCAAGCGGGTGGACGACGAGTTTTCCGAAGCCCTGCGCCTCACGGCCTATGCGTCGCGGCTGTCACGCTATCCCGCCGACGTAGCGCGTTCGGTGCTCCTGAAGCAAACCTACAAATTCTTCCCAACATGGGACGAACTGGAAAAGCGCTGCGAAGCCATGACCGGCCCGCGCCGCCACATGATTGCCGCTCTTGAGCGTGGCCCCGCACCACCCGAGCCAATCCGCCGCCCGGCAACCGACGAAGAACGGGCGCGAGTGAAAGCATTGGTGGACGAACTGTTCCCCATGCGCTCGCCGGAAATGCGCGCCGCCGCTGTCGATGAAGCTCTGAAAGGCAACTGCATGGTGGGAGAGGCCAATGTCTGATTTCCACTGGCTCACCAGCGACGAGGTAAGGCAGGCCCGTGCGCTCTGGAAAGACTGCGTTGATAATCAGCTTTACGGACTGATCAACGAATTGTCCGAGGCCAGCGGGTTTTCAATCGCCCAACTGACAGGGCTTGGCAAATCCCGGCCCCTGACGCGCGCCAGGTTCCTCGGTTACGCCATCTGCCGCAAGCGTGGCTATTCGCTGCCCCAGATCGCCAAGGCATTTCATCGCGACCACACCACCATCCTGCACGGCCTTCGCGTTCACGAACGGGAGCAAGCATGACCTACATCACCGCACGTTTCGGCGTTCCCGTCGCCAAGCCAAAGCCCCCGGCCCAAAAACGCCAGCCGCTCACCGAGGCAGAACTTGCCGACAGGTGGATGGAACTCGCCATCAAGGAAGGCCGCGTAAAGCCGCCGAAAGTGGAGTCTGATCCGAAAGCATTGAGCGGGCAGCTTGTGGCGCGAATATTTGACGTGGTGTCGGACGTGCCGAAAAGCGCCAACGAAATCGCGGCGGTCGCGGGCGTTTCCACCTCATCGACATGGGGCGCTCTCAGGATACTGCGCTTGGAAGGAAAGGCGACATACAGCCGCAAGCTGGTGGGCCGCGCCCGCGTAAGAATGTGGGTGCGCGTATGATCCAAGCCACCAAAGGCCAGCGCGGACAAGAGCAAGCAACGGCAACATGCGATAATTGCGGGGCCAAAGAGTCCGTTACAGCGTCCCACGGCCAAACAAACGGCGGACGCGGCCATTGGCAGAAAACCCTTTCTCTCAGCCACCCCAAGCAGGCCAGCGAAAAACTCACAAAAATGGGCTGGCTCTGCACAAGCCGCGAAACGCTTTGCCCAAGCTGCAAGCCCCAACATGAAAAACAGGAGAAGCGAATGGACGCCAAGATTGCAGACGTAATGCCGCCACTTCCGCCAGAACTGCGCCGCCCAAGTGGATCGCAGAAGCGCCAGATCATTGCGCTTCTCGAAGAAGTCTATGACGACAAGGCGAAGCGCTACACCGGAGACGAAACCGACAAGTCGGTAGCTCATGCAATCGGTTCTGATGTCATGTGGGGGTGGGTTGCTGAAATACGCGAAGAACTGTTTGGTCCGGATGGCAGCAATGCAGAAATGGACGCGATACAAACGGAAGTAGCCGCTGCCATGAAATCGGCAGGCGCTCTGGTTCAGGCTGTTGAAAAGAACCTTGCAGAGTTGAAGGACTTGCGGGGGAAGTTTGAGGAATTGCACGGTCGTGTTGAGGCGGTAAAGCGCGCTGTGGGGCCAAAGGTTCGCGCATGAAGCCCACGCTGGAGGAACTGCAATACCGCAACGACACGCAGGCCGTGACCATCACCCGGCTGTGGAACCTCGTTGCAAGGCTTCGGAAGCAACTGGACTACCTCCGCAGGCTGAACGCCATCACCGAAACACAGGCTAGCAAACCAACACACCGCGAACGGCTCTTGGCAGAGGCCGAGGCGATATTCAGGGGGCAGGAATGAACTACGAAGCCCAAATCCGCGCCGACATCATCGAGGACGCGCTTTCCCAAGCATTCTCCCTCATGACAGAGGCTCACGCCATCATGCGCAGATGCCACTGGCACGAACCCACAGGGCTGGAGGGAGACGAGCCAAGCGCGCTGGAATGCGAGCGCAAGTTCAGGGAGTTTCTGGGGGTGGAGGAATGAGGCACCAGCGCAGACTGAAGACCGGAGCCTACCAGCGCGCCAGCAAGCAAGTCACCCTTGCAGAGGTCCCATGGGACATGGGCGCAACAGGACGGGCAAACCGCCACGGACTTATCCAGGAGGACGCCACAGAACTGGACCCGGAAACCGGCAAACCCCAACCGAACCCAAACGGGGTCAAGCGGATGCGCCGCGTGGACATGCTGGAGGTATGGTTCAAGCGCGGCACCCTGACCGCAGCGCAATACAACGCCGCATTCGATCTCAGGTCGGCATTTGATCGTACACAAATGACGCCATCAATGGATCCGTCACAAGACAAGGTGGACTCATCGCCCAAGCCAGATCATGCAGTCACCATCCACATCGATCGCCTGTCACGCTTTCACGAGCTATTCAAACTGGTCGCAAGTGAGGACAGGCAAATCATCGACGTGTGTATCCTGCAAGGCTCGTCACCGGCAAAGCTGAGACTGAGGGACGGACGCAGGCCATACTACGGGCCGGGACACGCAGAGGGGCTGAGACACCTTGTCGCCGCACTGGAGCGGCTAGCTAGAGCAATGGGGCATTAGTCAAGCCGCTTGACACTTAGCTGCTATTAAGCCCTAGTTCTTACATTCCACAATCGCGCCCGAGGGAAACCTTGCGGCGCGTTTTGCATTTCACCGCTCTGGCAAGACCGGGAAGCCATGTCCAATAAAATACAGGTAGACAATCTGACTCGCCAAGGAGCGGGCAGGCCAAAAGGCAGCGTCAACAAGACGACCGCAGCAGCGAAGGCTGTCATTGAGGAAGTCGGGATGGGTCTTGGCGGCGCAGAGCGCATGCTGTCATGGGTGAAAGAAGCGCCTGAGAACGAAAAGGCTTTCTGGACGACGATCTACCCAAAGCTCCTGCCGCTTCAGGTCCATGGCTCCGGTGAAGCTGGCGAGTTCGTGATGCGGTTCAAGTTTGAATGAGTTCACTATCCGCAAATACCAGCAGCCTTTCTTCAAGGCATGGGTGAGCGGCGAAAAGGACCGCCTGATCGAGATTGCCCATAGGCGATGGGGCAAAGACGAAATCGCCCTCCGAGCAACGCTCGTCAAGTCATACCAGCGGCCCGCGTCATATTGGCACCTTCTGCCGGAATACGCTCAGGGGCGAAAGGCGCTCTGGACAGCGGTCAACCCGCACACAGGCAAGCGCAGGATAGACGAGGCGTTCCCGCCGGAGACGATTGAAAGCCGGGACGAGCAAGCCATGTTCCTCCGCTTCAAGTGGGGCAGCACATGGCAGATCGTCGGCTCTGACAGGTTCGACAGCCTCGTCGGCGCTGGTGTGGCCGGTGTGGTGTTCTCAGAATGGGCTTTGGCAAACCCAAGCGCCTGGGGCTACATCCGCCCGATGGTGGAGGAAAACCACGGCTGGGCGGCGTTCATCACCACGCCAAGGGGCAATAACCACGCCAAGTCGATGTTTGACATGGCAAAGGCCAACCCCAAGTGGTTTGCAGAGGTCAGCAGCGTTCACGACACGGGCGCGCTGACACAAGAGCAACTGGATGAGGCCCTGAAAGAGTATCAGGCCATCTACGGCGCTGACTTCGGTCGGGCACTGTTTGAACAGGAATACCTGTGCAGCTTCTCCGGGGCCATGATCGGCGCTTACTGGGGTTCAGAGGTTAACAAGGCTGAGCGTGAAGGCCGGGTCTGCACATTCGACATTGATTGGGATTACCCGGTCAACACCGTGTGGGACTTGGGGAAATCTGCAAATAACCCGATCTGGTGCTTCCAGGTTATCGCTGGCGAGCCAAGGGTGGTGGACTTCTATCGCCCGGAGTCGGACGACCTTGACGATTGGGTAAAGTGGCTGGACGACAAGGGCTATGTCGGCGCGGATTACGTTCCGCATGACATTCTCGTCACCGAGTGGGGCAGCAAGCGCACCCGCATGGAGACGCTCCAGAGCAAGCGCAAGAACGTGAAGCGAATTCCCCGCGTGTCGGTGGCCGATGGGTTGCAAGCGGGGCGGGCGACAATCAATGCGGCGCGGTTCTACAGCGGCGACGATGAAAGGGGCCAGCGAATGGCGCTCGGCATCGACGGACTGAAGAACTACCGCCGAGAGTGGGACGACGAACTCAAGACATTCCGGGAAACGCCCGTGAAGGATTGGGCCGAGCATATCGGCTCAGCCTTCCGCTATCTCGGCTTGGCTTGGCGTGACGTTGTTCCCCCCAAAGAGAAGCCCAAGGCCCCGAGCGAACTCCGCTACGAAGTCGGCGCGGATGGAGTTGTGCGCGGCAACATGGACGTGCGGCAAGCAGTCGAGGCGATGATGCGCCGCAAGAGGATGCTAGATGGCTGAACAGTCTCTCGACGCCAAGGCGTTGCAGGAAATCGGCGCAAAGTGGATCGAGCGCATCCGTGCCTCCGAAACCCGCAAGGATGAATCGCGCTGGCTGAAGGACGCTGAAGCTGCGGAATCGCAGTACCTTTGTGGGCAGACTTCAACTGAAGACAATGACCTGACCACGTTCAACATTCTCCACGCGAATGTGGAAACCATCGTTCCAAGCATCTACAACTCGACGCCCGCCCCGGATATTCGGCCCCGCCATTCGAACAAGGACCCGCAGGCGGAATTCGTCTGTCAGGTTTATGAGCGCGCCATCTCTGCGCAGATTGACGACAGCCGACTGAACAAGGAAATCGAGGCCAGCGCGCAGGACGCATATTCTGCCGGTCGCGGCGTGGTGCGTGTCAAGTTTGACGCTGACATTGAGGAGGTTGAGGCCTTCGATGATGACAACATGGGGCAAGAGCAGGTTGGCCCCATCGTCACGAATGAGCGGCTGATCTACGAAAATGTGTCGTGGAACGACTACCGGGAAGGACCGGCAAAACGTTGGTCGCAGGTGCCTTGGGTGGCATTTCGCCATTCGATTTCACGGGAAGAAGAGGAGCGTCTGACCGACGAGGGGCACAAGAAGGCTTACGATGCGGCTAAGGAAAAGACCGAAGTCACCAAAGCCGAAGAGGAAGAGGTTGATTGCGACGTTTGGGAAATCTGGTGCAAGCAAACCCGCAGCGTCTACTTCGTGATCAACGAAACCGGCAAGGTTCTCAGCATAACAAAGGATCCGCTGAAACTGAACGGATTCTTTCCGATGGCCGAGCCGGTCCAGCCCATCACCGGAACTGGCAAGAGGACGCCGGTCTGCCCGTATCGGGTTTACAAGACGCTGGCTGAGGAACTGGACCGCCTGACGGTTCGGATCGCTGGCATCACCAAGGGCCTTAAGGTCCGTGGTGCTATCGCCGCTGACGCTCAGGACATTGAGAACCTATCCGAGGCCGAGGACAACACGCTCATCCCGATCGCCAACATGGAAGGCATCGCGGCTGCTGGCGGGATGGAAAAGGTCATCGTCTGGTGGCCCGTTGAAAAGGCAATCGAGGTGCTGCGGGAGCTTTACATAGCCCGCGAGCAAACCAAGCAGACGATTTACGAAGTCACCGGCATTTCGGACATCATCCGGGGCGAGGGTGACGCGAGCGAAACGGCGACAGCGCAGAACATCAAGACTCAGTGGGGAAGCCTGCGCATCAAGAAAATGCAGCGCGCCATCGAGCGTCAGGTGCGTGACCTGTTCGTGATTTCGGCTGAAATCATTTCGCAGCACTTCTCAATCCCGACGCTCTCGAAAATGACGGGGCTGCAAATCACGCCAGAGGCCGCGCAACTGTTGCAAAGGCCGTTGGACAGCTATCGCATTGATGTGGAGAGCGACAGCACGGTTCGCGCCGATCTTACCCGCATGCGTGGTGAAATGGGCAACTTCCTTCAAGGGACAGCGCAGTTCTTTGGCACGATGGGTCCGCTTGTGCAGCAAACACCCGCGGCCGCTGGCCCCGTGGCTCAGATCTATTCGTCGTTTGCCCGCCAGTTCGCTCTTGGCAAGCAGGCAGAGGACGCAATCGACCAGCTTACGCAACTGGCACAGCAGGCCGCAGAAAACCCGCCGCCGAACCCAGAGGCCGAAGCCAAAAAGGCTGAAATGGAACTCAAGGGCAAGGAACTGCAACTCAAGGTCATGCAGGCACAGGCCGCTGCCCAGGGCGATCAAGGCAAGCTGATGCTTGAGGCGCAAAAGCTGCAAGCCGACACTCAGCGGGCGCAAATCGAGGTCCAGATCGCAGGCGCTGACCTGATGCTGAAGCAGCGCGAATTGGGCCTGAAGGAAGGCGACCAGATTCTGGCCGAACGGACAGCAGAGGTGGATAGCCTCATGCGCCTTGAGGAAATGCAGATGGAAAAAGACCAGCAACGCGCGGTCAAATTGGGGAACGAATAATGCAGTTCAACAACAACATGCCCACGCGGTGGGTGTCATGCACCCCGAGCGATTCAACGGACCTGACAGGAAGCTGCGGTCTCTATATCGGCGGGGCAGGTAACGTGGTGGTTCAGTGCATCGACGCATCGGGAACGTCTGTCACCTTCGCCGCCCTGCAAGGCGCAATCATCCCTGGTAACTTCACCCGCGTCATGGCGGCAACCACGGCAACGCTGATCCTCGTCGCATACTGATGGCGACCTACGTTTACGACAAGGAACGTGGGATAATGGTCGACAAGATCACCCGCGAGCCGATGAACCCGCCTGACGCGCCCTTGGCCGTTCCGATGGTCTGGAGCGACTTGCCGGGATACGCCAGCCCGATTGATGGGTCATGGGTCGAGGGCCGCAGAGCGCGCAAGTACGACTTGGAAAAGAACAACTGTGTCGATGCAAACGACTTCCCAAGCCCGACCGGCGGGAAACTGAAGAACGAAGCCTTCGCAAAGAAGCACGGCCTGGAACACCTCCTGCAAAAATAGGATCACCACATGACCGAAGAAACGGCTGCGACAGCACCCGTCGAAGGGATTACCGATTCCTCTGATGACATGGACGCCGAATATTCCGCCGCGTTTGCTCGCGCTACAGGCGGTGAGCCTGTAGAGGATGAGCCAGAGGCCGCAGTAACCGAGGAAGCGCCCGTAGAGGTCGCTGAGGAAGCGCCAGAGGCCACCAAAGAGCCTGTGGTAGCGTCACCGCCTCCGAGCGAGCTTCCATCTGGCGTAAAAGGCGTGTGGGGCGACATCCCGGCGCAGGCCCGCGAGGCGATTATCGAGAGCCAGCGGGAGATGGGTAACAAGCTGGCCGATCAGGGCCGGTTTATTCAGGCCCTCAACCCTATCAAGGACGTTCTGACTCGAGCGGCGCAGGAAATCCCCAACCTGATGAACATGCGGCCGGAGCAGGTTGCGTCTGAAATCATGGTTCTGGCGAAAATCTCGAAGGAACTGGAAGAAAAGCCGGTCGAAACGCTCATGGGTATCGTGCAAAAGCGCGGTCTCGGGGCGCAGATGGCCGCAGCCCTCGGCGGGCAAGCCGCTCCTGACACGAAATACGTGACCGACCTGCAAAACGAAGTCAGGACGCTTCAGCGCAAGCTGGAGCAGGTGTCAGACCCGAATTATCTCCGCACTCAGGTGTCGCAGTACACAGCGGAAACCCAAGCCGAAAGCTTGGTCACGGAATTCGCCGCCACAGTCGAGCATTGGGGGGAAATGGAACCCCATATCCCGACCTATATCCCGATTGTGCGCAGCGAACTTGGCCCCAATGCCTCCGCGAAGGACGTGTTGAAGGCCGCATATGAACTAGCCGTGCAGAGACGTATGCCGGAGACGAAGGCCAAGGAACCACCCGTCGATGAGGCCAAAGTGGTGCCAGACCCTAAGAAAACCGAGGCAGCGATCAAAGCCAAATCCGTCAATGTGAGCAGCACAACCACCGGGAAACAGCGGGAAATGACAGAGGATGAAATCCTCTCCGCTGCCTATCGACGCGCTGCCTCAAGATAGAGGACAATCTAGATGGCATCTCCATCAACCGTCTTCACGGAACTGGTGACGACGACTGACCGTAAGTGGGGTCAGAAAGTCACCGACAACGTGAGCAAGCACAACGCCCTTCTTCGTCGCATGAAAAGCAAGGGCAACATCAAGACCGTTTCCGGCGGTTACGAAATCGCCGAGCAGATCGCATACGCCGAAAACGCCACCTATCAGCGCTATTCCGGCTATGAAGGTCTGAACACCTCCGCATCCGACGTGCTGACCTCGGTGAAATACCCGTTCCAGCAAGTCGCGCTGCATGTGACCGCCTCGGGCCGCGAACTGCGGATGAACTCGGGCGAGCAGCAGATGATTTCGCTGGTGAAGGAACGCAAGGCAAACGCCCTGCGCACTGCCTCCAACCAGTTCAGCATTGACGTTTATTCGGATGGTGCCCTCACCAACCAGATCAACGGCCTTGCGAACATCATCCAGACTGCGGGCACCGGCACCGTTGGCGGCATCGACTCTTCGACTTGGACCTTCTGGAAAAACAAGTTCAAGGAAATGACCGGCACCAACACGGCGGCTTCGCCTTCGGCGGCAAACGCAGTGTCCATGAAAGCGGACATGAACGCGCTCTGGCTCAGCCTGAACCGTGGCACCGACAAGCCCGATCTGATCGTCATGACGCATGACTTCTATTCGCTTTACGAATTGGGCGAACAGCAGCTACAGCGTTACATGTCGTCCGACTTGGCAGACTCCGGCTTCGTTGGTCTGAAATACAAGACCGCCGATGTCATCTTCGACGACAACACCAACTTCGGCACGACTGCTGAAAAGGCGTACTTCGTCAACACCGATTATCTCTACCTCGTGCAGCACCGTGAAGCGCAGTGGACGATGGACGACCAGAAAAAGCCCGTCAATCAGGATGCCGTTGTCATCCCGATGTACTGGATGGGCAACATGGTCTGCACCAACCGCTCGCTTCAGGGCATCCTGTTCGACGCAGCGTAAGGAGCACACACCATGATCAATGCAGGTGCAAACCTCACTCAAACTTATACCGCTCTGACCGAGGGCAACACGCCCGCGCTTGGCTCGGTATTCGAAGGCACTGGCGGCAAGATTTACAAGTTCGTCCAGTACAAGGTTGCAGCCGGTTCGGTTGCCGCCGTGGCTGGCAACGTCGCCTATTACTACGCCCCGAGCGGCACTTCGGCGGGTTCAACCACCGCTGTTACCTCCGACCTGTCGGACAGCGCCGGCCTTGGCGCTGGTGTCCTGCAATCTGCCCCGGCAAACGATGAGTATTGCTGGATCCAGATCAAGGGAGATGCGACCCTCAACACCGCCCTGACGGCTGGTGCTGACGGAAACGCCCTGACGGCGGTTGGCTCGACTGACGGTGCGCTTGACGTGTCGGCGGCGGTCACTGACGCGATTGTCGCCTATGCGGTTGATGCCTCGGCAAAAATCATCAAGTGCGACTTCCCGTTCTGATAACTAGGGCGGGGCTGTAATGGCCCCGTCTCCCCCTGGAAAACCAAAGGCGGACAATGGCTGACTTCATCATTCTGGAATTTCGGACGGAGTATAAGGGCGACCGCGCGACGGATTACGTCCTGATTGCCCCAAAGGGCGAGGCGCTGGAGCGCACGAAAACGTGGCACAGGGTCAAGGACATCACCCCGCCCGAAGGCATGGACGAGGACGCCGCAGGCACCCCATCGATGGTTGACATTGTGGAGCGCTGGAAAACCATCGGTCCGGCCTATGCCGCATACAAGTCAGGTCTGGACGTTCCCGACACCGGAATGCCTCTGGCTGCATGGTCGGGCGTGACCAGTGACCAGGCTGCTGTCCTTCGCCGCCTTGGCATCAAGACTGTCGAGGACGTGGCGAATATGTCTGAAAGCACGTCCGGGAAACTCCCGTTCCCGAATGCGCGCAAACTCGCTGGATTGGCTTCGGAATTCCTCAGCGGAAAATCGAAGGCCGACACAGAAGCCGAACTCGCCGACATGCGTGAAAAGATGCTGGCGATGGAAGAAATGCTCGCGGAGCAAATGGCCGAAAAGCGCAAGCCGGGCCGTCCGCGCAAAGAAGCTGAGGCCGCATAATGACCCTGATTACGGAAGTTCTGGAGAGAGTTGCACGGCAAGTCTCCGTGGAACCTCCGTCTTCGTGGATTACCGCCACGGCCAAGCAATATCTTGAAATCCGCGATGATTTCCTCGCGGAGACAGTGAGCGATATTCTCGACCGCGTGGACCTACCAGCCCCATTCGGGGCGCTGACGACCATCACAGGCGACGGGAGCGAGGAATACGACCTCCCCGATGACTTCCTGCGCCTGCACCGCGACAAGGCGGCGGTTTACGAACCGTCATATCGTCGGGTCCTGCTGCCTATCACCAGCGAAGGCACGTGGCGTCACTTGCAAGCGGTAGGCTCCACGGGGGCCGACAGATATTTCAAGATCGGCGGCTATGACGGCAACTGGACAATCTCTTTCTTCGCACATCCCGCCGCCAACAACACCATAACGGTCGCCCACAACACCAAGAACTGGATGGCATCCAGCACGGGAACGGTTGGATATGAATTCACCGACCCCATGGATGTAATCCTGTTTCCCCGGAGGCTGGTTGAGGCGGGTACTGTCTATCGCTGGCGCGAGCGCAAAGGGCTTCCGTATCAGGACAAGTACCTCGAATACGAGGCCCAGCTTGCCCGCTTCAGCAATGATATGAAGGTTCGCCGCATCATCAGCCTGAACGGTCACGAACCCTTGAAACCGTGGAATATCCCGGTTCCGAACTACATCCCGGAAAGCTGATAAATGTTCAACCGCGCTGCTGTCAGGGTTCGCCCAACACGGGACGAGGTGTTCAAGGCACCGACCCGTGGATTGGTCCAGTCCGGCAACATCGTTTCAGCGCCCTCCGATCAGGCGGAAGTGCTGGACAATATCTTCCCGACCGCTCAGAGCGGCAGGCTTCGCGGCGGCTGTTCGGTCCATGCCGACATCGGCGATCCGATTGTGAGGCTGTTTCCCTACTCAAGCGGCACATCAGAAGTGCTGTTCGCCGCGACTGCGACCGATATTTGGGACACGTCGAGCCTTGGCGCTGCCGCTTTGGCAAGCCAGACCAGCGGGGATTGGTCTGTAACGCAGATCACGACCGCAGGCGGGACGTTCCTTGTCGGCGTAAACGGTCAAGACGTTGGCTGGACGTTCAATGGGTCGACATTCTCGGCGCTGAACCTGACGGGCGTTGCCGAAGATGATGTTTCGCAGATCTGGCTCTACAAGGAGCGGCTGTTTTTCATCCAGAAAGACACCATGTCCGCATGGTATTTGCCCGTAAAGAGCATTGCCGGTACTGCGGTTGAAATCCCTCTCGGTTCTGTGTTCCGGCGGGGCGGGGCGCTTCTTTTCGGGGCTACATGGTCGCTCGATACCGGCTCGAATATCGCTGATGCCTGCATTTTTGTGACCACAAACGGCGAAATCGCTGTCTACCAAGGTAACGACCCATCTTCGTCGGCCACATGGGCGCTTTCCGGCGTTTACGACATCGGGAAGCCCATCGACAAACACGCTTTCTTCAAGGCTGGCGGTGATCTGGCGATTATGACCAGTGACGGCATCGTGCCTGTGTCTGCGGCCCTCAGAAAGGACCGTGCAGCGCTGCAAGCAGATGCGATCACCTTCCCGATTGAGGACGCCTGGGCCAACATCATCGCCCAAAGGACGACAGAATACCCGATAACGGCGACCCTGTGGCAATCGCAGACGATGTTGCTTGTCGGGGTGCCGGGAACAAGGCAAGCGCTTGCGGCCAACGCCAGAACCGGGGCGTGGTGCCGCTATACCGGGTGGGATGTACGCTGCTCGGCTGTTGCGAATGACCAGCTTTATTTCGGCACGAATGACGGTCTGGTCATGACGGCGGAAAGTGGCGGAAACGACAATGGCGTGGCTTATACGGGCGTGTATGTTCCAAAGTTTTCGCAGTGCCAATATCCGGGCGTCAAGGTCGCCAATCACGGCACAGTGACGATCCGCAGCAACAGCGGCAAGAACTGCCTTGTGAAGGCATATTCCGACTATCAAGTGACAGATGAGGCCCCGCCTAGCGCGCTGACCAGCACAGACGCCAGCGTGTGGGGGACGGGTGTGTGGGGAACATTCATCTGGGGCGGCAGCAACATCAAGGAAGTCTTCACCATCAGGAGCACGGTCGCAGCCGAGGGATTGGCTCTGGCACCAGCGGTGTATGTGACCAGCAACCAGGTGGGCCGTCCGTTCTTCGAAATCCTGGCAACGCGGCTCAGGTTTGAAAACGCCACTTCGCTTTGAGTTTTTCGGGGCAGATGACCCCGAGAATTTCACAGTGGGGCGATGGGTAGCGGACAGGATACCCGGTTGCGGGCGAGGTTGGACAAACTTCGTCTCGATGGGCGTGTACAGGGACGAGCAGATCGGCGGGGTGGTGTTCCACGACTGGAACCCGGAAGCCGGGACCATGTGCATGTCGTCGGCGGGAGCGGACGGGTGGCTCAGCCGCTCGGTTCTTTTCGCCATGCATAACTACATTTTCAATATCGCAGGGTGCCAGTTGGCGGTCCTGCAAACGTCAGAGCGCAACACAGTGATGCAGCGAATAGCGCGAGCCTATGGCTACCGCGACACGCGAATTCCGAGACTTCGCGGGCGAGACGAGGATGAAATCCTCTGGACGCTCACGGACGACGACTGGCGGAACTCCAAGTTTCACAGGTGACAAATGGGTAAATCCTCAGGCCCCAAGCCGCCGGACCCGAAAGACACGTCAGCGGCGCAAACCGGGACAAATATCGGAACCGCCATCGCCAACAACACGATGGGCATGGTTGACCAGATCACGCCTGACGGCTCGTTGACATATTCGACAAGCGGGAATGTGGCCTATACCGACCCATACACTGGCAAGGTCTACAATATCCCCAAGTACACGGCCACGACGCAGCTTTCGCAAGCGCAGCAGGCCATCAAGGATCAGAACAATACCACGCAACTGAACCTTGCGGAGACCGGGGCCAACCAGTCAGCTTTCCTGAAAGATTATCTCGCCCAACCAGGCGTTGATAGCTCGGCGGCGGCGGACAGGCTGACAGAACTCGGCCGCAAACGGCTTGACCCGCGCTTCGATCAAGAGCGCGGCATGCTGGACACGAAGCTGGCGAATCAGGGCATCACGCCCGGCTCGGAAGCCTACAACCGAGAAATCGCGCTGTTCGATCAGGGCAAGAACGACGCCTACAATCAGCTTTACCTGAATGGCGATCAGCAGGCGTTTTCTCAGGCCATCGCCGCCCGCAATCAGCCGATCAACGAGATTACGGCGCTCCTCAGCGGATCGCAGGTCAGCAATCCATCCGTGCAGATGGCGCAGCCTCAAGCTGCTGCAACGACCGATGTGGCGGGCCTTATCAACCAGAACTACAACCAGCGGTATGCGAACTGGCAGCAGCAGCAACAGAACACGCAGGGGCTGCTCGGCGGGCTGTTTGGCCTTGCCGCGGGCGGTCTTTCCGGGGGCTACTTCTGATGAGCTTCATTTTCGGCGGCAACACCGGCCAGTCCTACGAGGACATCCAGAACAAGCGCAAGATTGCGGAGCAATTGCTGGCGCAGAATGCCGGAGCGCCCCGGAATGTAGGCGAGGGGCTGACTGCCATTGGCCGCGCGCTGGCTTATCGCAACATCACCAAAAAGGCCGATGCTGCTGACGCCACAAACAAGGCTGCATTCAATGAGCAATGGAGCGGCTTGCTTTCCGGTGGATCCCCGAGCGGCGCAACCCCATCCTTTACGCCTGTTGACCCGAATAGCCCCGAAGGCATTGGCGATGCAACGATGGTTGCGCTCGGGAAAGCGCCTGATTTCGCAAAGTTGGAATCGACCTATGGCCTGCCATCTGGCTATCTGGCCCGCACTGCCCAACTGGAAAGCCGTGGAAACCCGAACGCGCAGAACCCGAACTCCAGCGCAGGCGGCATGTTCCAATTCATCGACAGCACGGCGAAGCAATACGGGCTGACCGACAAAACGGACCCTATTGCGTCCGCTGACGCTGCGGCGCGGCTGGCGGCTGACAATAAGGCATATCTCACGAAGGCCCTTGGCCGCGAACCATCGGCGGGAGAGTTGTATCTTGCTCACCAGCAAGGCCCCGCTGGCGCTGCGAAGCTGATCCTCAATCAAGGCGCTCCCGCTGCAAGCCTCGTCGGCAATGACGCTGTTGCGCTGAATGGCGGTTCTGGCGGCATGACCGGGGGCGATTTCGCCCAAAAATGGCTTGCCAAATTCGGCGGAGAACAACCCCAATCCGGCAGCGGAATGAGCATTCAGGCTTTGGCCGAGGTTGCGGGTTCGCCCTACGCCACGCCCGGCCAGAAGGCAGTTGCGGCGGCATTGCTTCAACAGCAGATGGATGCGGCTGATCCGGCGAAGAAACTGGCTCTGGAAAAGGCGCAGCTTGAAATCGACAAGCTGAAAAATCCGGCAGCGGCAGGCTCCCCTGAATACGGTCTCAACCCGATTGTGACGCAAGACCCGGTAACGAAACAATATCACCTGTTTCAGATTCCCAAGGATGGCGGGAAGCCGAAAGAGGTTGAACTGCCCTATGGCTGGACGCCACAACAGCAGTATCTGGACACGGGAACCGGGTTTGTTCCTGTTCCGAAGCAAGGCACCGCTGCAACCGCAGAGCCTATTGTAACGAAAGACGTGGCTGGCAAGGCCGCAGAAACGGCGGTGGGGGAGGCCGCAGGCGCGGCGCAAGTTGCGCTCCCCGGCGCAGCGCAGGCTGCTGCTGACGTTGCGGCGCAGGTCGAATCTCTGAAAAATGACGAATACCTGCCGAACATGCTTGGCCCGGTTGATTCACTTCTGCCGAACGTGTCGGAGGACGCGGCGCGTGTACAAGGCAAGATGAACCAAATTCAGGGCGGCGCGTTCCTTCAGGCTCGTCAGCTTCTCAAGGGCGGCGGGGCTATCACCGACTACGAAGGCCAGAAGGCGGAAGCTGCATTTGCGCGCATGTCAACGGCTCAAAAGCCAGAGGATTACAAAGACGCACTAGACGAGTTTAATTTCTATGTTCAGCAAGGCATCAAGAAACTTGAGGCACAAGCCGCAATGACGGCGCAACCGGCCCCATCGCCTTCGCCCGCCGCGCCCACAACCGGCGGCGCAGCGCAGTTCAAATTCAATCCGCAGACTGGCAAGATCGAGGCGATTCAATGATTGTTGAAGTCCCCGGCGTTGGCAATGTCGAGTTTCCCGACGGCACCGATCCGTCGGTGATTGAATCCGCGCTGGCGCAATTCAAAGCCCCGTCCGGTGTTTCGCAACTGTCTGATGCGTTCAACAAGGCGACGGTGCCGCAGCAAGGCCCGCCCATGTCGCAGCACATGCTTCTGCGCAACAAGGCGAAGAACTACTATACCACCAACGACATGGGCGCGGGCATGTCAGGCGCGGGCGGGATTGCCCAAGGCGGCACTTTCGGCCTTTCCGACGAACTGATGGCAGCGGCGCAATCATTGCGCCCCGGCCTGAGTTATGACCAGGCTTTGGCAATCGAACGCGGCCGCCTCGACGCTGCGCGCGCCAATCATCCCATTGCGGCATATGGCGGTGAAGTCGCGGGGGCTATGGCCGTCCCGATGGGAACGCTAGGGCAAGGCGGCGGTCTCGGCGCTCGCGTCGTAGGCTCTGCGGCCACTGGAGCGGGGCAGGGGGCCCTGTATGGCTTTGGGGCGGGCGAAGGTGGCTTTGATGAACGGGCGCGCTCTGCACTCGTTTCTGGAGGCATAGGCGGGGCTGTAGGGGCCGCGCTTCCTGCTCTTGGGGCCGGAATTCAGAAGATTGGCGACAAGCTGGCAACCCGCAAGGAAATTGCCCGTCTCGTTGCCAATGCACCGACAACCGACGAACTGAAGGCAGCGGGCAGCGCGGCTTACAAGGCCGTCGATGACGCAGGGGTTACGATAAACCCATCCGTCATGCGCAGCGCGGCTGACGACATTCTCGGATCGATGCGCAACAGCGGTCTTGATGAAACGGGCGGCGCTCTCAGCCTCACCCCGAAATCGGCCCGCGTTGCGCAGTTGGTTGACGAGGCGGCACAAACCAATCAGCCGATCCCGTTCAGTGCAGTTGATCAGCTTCGCCGCAAGGCTGGCGTGGCGGCTGGCGATGTAATGAACAAGACCGATCAGGCGCTCGGCATGAAAGCAATCACCGGGCTGGATGATATGGTGAAGGGGCTGACGCCGGAGCAAGTCGCCAGCGGCAACCCTGAGGAACTGGTCAAGAACATCGGTCTGGCCCGTGATATTTGGGCGAAAATGTCTCGCAGCCAGTTGATTGACGACGCAATCGGGGCGGGGGAGACCTACGTCTCCGGGTCGGGTTCTGGCATCAGAAACAAATTCGCTTCCATCTTGCGCAACCCCAAACTTCGGCGCGGCTTTTCGGAGCCGGAACTGGAGGCAATCCGCAAGGTTGCGAATGGTTCAATCCCGGCGAAAATGCTGCAAATGGCGGCGGGTGGAATTGGCAATATCGCGACTATGGGTGGGGGTGTCGGTCTTGGCGCAAGTCTTGGCGGCATTCCTGGCGCAATTCTCGGAGGTGCAGCCGGAACTGCGGTTGCCGGAGGGCTTCGTAAAGCCTCAGACGCTCTGACAATGAAGAATGCCGAGGTTGTCCGCGCCCTTATCGCTTCGGGCGGGCTTCAGAAGGCTGTAAAGGCAAATCCTCAGATTGCCACTATTGCTGAACAACTTGTTCGGCGTGGGCTTTTGCCTGCATATCCATCTTTTGCGCGATCAATGCTAGCGCCGTCATCCCCATGATGAAGACGAAGGCGAACAAAGAGCGCCATGAGATATTCTGCTGATCTGGACGGTTAAATTCCTTGAAGCAGAAAAACACGATCAACGTGCAGACGTTGCCAATGAAAACGCCAACGGCGACTTGCATAATATTAATGTCCATCCCGCCAGTATGCGCCTGATCTGACGCTCAGGCAAGACCAACCACATAAGGCTCCCCCACGGGGGCCTTTTTTATTGGGAGAATGCCCTTGTCGCGAAATGGTTCCGGGGTTTATTCCCTTCCGGCTGGCTCGACCGTCGCCAATGGTGACGTATCAGACGCCACCGACATCAACACGCCTCTGGCCGATATTGCAGCCGATCTGAACATTGCGCGCCCCATCGTGGCCGGGGGGACCGGGGCAACGTCCGCATCCGCAGCCCGCACGGCTCTAGGGCTTGCCATCGGAACAGACGTTCAGGCCTATGACGCCGATCTTACGGCGATTGCCGCGCTGGTTTCGGCGGCTGACAAGGTGCCGTATGCCACGGGTTCGGGGGCATGGTCTCTCGCGGACCTTACCGCTGCTGGCCGCGCGCTTCTGGACGACGCAAGCGCTTCGGCGCAACTGACAACCCTGGGTGTCTCCACCTTCGTCAAGACGCTTCTGGATGATGCTGATGCTTCGGCTTTCCTGACGACTTTGGGCGTTTCCACATTCATCAAGACCCTTCTCGATGACGCGGACGCAGACACGGCAAGGGGGACGCTCGGGGCGCATCCTCTGGCGATTACCAGTTCAGGCATCGGACAGTTCACCACGCTTCTTGTCGGCCCGTCTACGGCCCTCTCCCTGCCGTCCGGCGGGACGTGGCTCTACTACTACATTCGCGAAAGCACGTCGTCCGGTGTGTTCCAGTCCCACGCCACGAACATCGCGGCAGGGGGAACGCAAATCGCTTCCTCAACGGCTGGCGTCAACACCTACGGCTTCGCGTGGAGGATTGCATGATGCAAATCCAGTTCAAGCGCCCTGACGGGACGTATGTCGCTCTGGTGAACGGGCTTCCATACCACGTTGTACAAAGCGATCCGCTGTTTGACGCTGCTGACGCTGCGGGGAAAAGTGCTCCTCTGGAGCCAACGCCAGACCCCGAGCCGGATGAGCCGCCGATCTTGTCCAAGATGCAATGGAACTTCTTTCTCGACATCACCGGATTCCGGGCCGTTGCAGATGCCGCTGTAAAGGCCATGCCGAAAAACACGCTGGAGGAAAAGACAGTGTGGGCGGGGATGAACGCGGCAATCAATTCCAGCGATTACTACCGGCAGGGCATGGCGTTGCGTCTCGTGGAGAGGGTCCGCGCCATGAAACTCGGCGTTCCACTGCCGACCGATGATGAGGTCAAAGCCGCTTGGGCGCTGGCCGCGACATTCTCACTCGCCACCCTTGAGGGCTGATCAATGTTCCTGGGCCTGAAACTCGGCGTTACGGCGCTGGCAAACAACTTTGCGCCCGGCCTTGGGCTGTCCGCAACAAGTGCTGTGGAAAACGGAGCGCAAAACGCGGACATTCTGACGTTTTCCTACCAAAGAGCCACGTCGCCGACCGCCGTTTCGCTGACGAATATCTCTCCATCTGGCTCGGTGCAAATGAACGCTGACGGGGTGACGCTGGAGTATGGGGACAACCCGGTTCTGGCCGCAACAAATCCGTTCATCACCTTCACGGCGTCCTATTCAGATTCCAAGGGCGGGCCGTACAGTTTCAACATCACCCTGCTGGTGACGCAGATCAACAAGCCGGTCGGTGGTGATTTCGCCGTCCAGTTCGTTGTGCCCCCGGATGAAGATGATCCAACGGTTTCCTCCCCAACCCGTGCGGCGTCAGGGTCAACGGGGTTCACTGGCTCAGTAGCGACCTCTGAGCCGGGTATCGTGCGGTATGTGGTCATTCTGAACAGCGCGACAACTCCCGATATCGACCAGATCGAGGCCGGGCTTGATGGCGACGGCGGATCGGCTCCCGGTGGGGTTCGCTCCGCAACCGCAGCGTCGGCAACGACTGTCAACGTTTCCGGTTCTGGACTGACGGCAAACACGACATACAAAATCGCATATGCCATGCGGGACAATGCCGGGAACCCGTCGAACGTTTCCGCCTCAGCATCGTTCACTACAGCAGCATCTGCTACCGCTCCGGCGCAAATGTCAGCGCCAACGGTCACAACGACATGCACCCGCGCCACCGTCACCTTTGCTTCGGCTCCGTCCGATGGCGGGTCTGCGATTACGTCCTATGACACCCGCTATTCCACGAATGGTGGCGGGGCATGGACGACCGTTACAGGCACGACAACAGGCCATGTCATCACTGGCCTGACGCCGGGAACTGCCAACGTCGAATTCCAGACCCGCGCGGTGAATGCTATCGGCGCAGGTTCGTGGTCGTCGTCTTACACGATCAGCATGCTGGTTCCGGTCCTCGTCGGAAAACGCACCTTCTCGCCGTCTCGCAACTCGACCGACAACGTGATTTCGCTGACCTCTCTCACGGGTGGAATTGATACGCAGCCGTCTGCGGATGATGTGGTGGTTCTGGCCTACGGCACAGGCACAATCGGTTCGCGCGCAATCGGGGTCGTTGCGGGGGATGCTTACACAACCTTCGTGTCGAAGATTTACCAGAACAACACCGAAGACCTGAACTTCTGGACCGGCTACAAAAAGATGGGGGCCACGCCTGACACTCAGGTCACGGTCACTGGCACCCTGAACTCGGCTGATGCTGGCGCAATCGTTATCATGGTCTGGCGCTACATCGACCCGACCACACCTCTTGATGTGACAACAGTCAGCACCTCCGGCTCCGGCGGTCAACCAGTTCCGGGCGCGATCACTCCCGTCACGCAACACGCGCCGATCATCGTCATGGGCGGCGGTGCAGGTGTGACCTGTGTTGATTTCACCTCCTCCGATCTGTCCGACTTCACGCCTTTCACCGGCAACGGAACCCATGACGTGGCAGTCGGGATGGGCTGGAAAGACTGGACTTCTGGAGCCTTCACAGCGGCCACATTCGGCGGCGGCGAGGCTTCGGCATCGAACGCTCGGGCTGCGGTTGTCGCAGCGCTTCGTCCCTACTGAGGAACCCCAATGCAGTTCAAATACGAGAACGGCCAGTCTCTGGCCGAAGGTGAACGCGTGTTCTTTTTGGACAATGGACAAGCCTACGTCCGCACCAGCTTGAAGGCGCTCGACCCCGTGTCCTTGACGGCGACCTACAACGTCAAGCGCGTCGTCATCACCCCCGATCCCATCGCGAACCAGCCGCCGACCGGCGGTGATTTCACCGTCACATTTGAGGCCAACCCATGACGACTTACTCAATCAAGAGCAACGCCCCGGTTATCAACGCGGCCACCGACCCTGATCCCGGCGATACCGTTGTTTATGCCTCGGTGAATGGCGTCTCGATGCCGTCAGGCGGGTCTGTCACGGTCACGACTGTCTATGGTGACGTGAAGATTTATGAGAACCCGGTCACCAATCCGATGGAATTCATTGCTTCGGGAACGGCGGGATTTCCGGCAGACCAAGCCAAGGTTGTCGTTGCTCAAATCCCCTATGTCCTGACGGATGGAACGAACCAATCGACAGGAACTATAACCGTCGAATTGGAGGGTCAGGTTGCTGCGCCCCCTCCCGTTCCGATCTCAAACGGCACCCCGCCGACGATTTCAGGGCTTCAAGCCTCAGGATCAACGCTGACAGTTTCAGACCTCGGGACATGGACCGGAATTGGGGCAATCACTTACGCCTACCAATGGAAATCTGATGGGGCAAACGTCGGCACGAATAGCAACACCTATGTCACCGTCTCAGGCGACATTGGCAAAGTAATCACTTGCGATGTGACGGGGACGGACAGCACCCCCACATCTGCAACGGCTACGTCCAACGGCATCGGCGTTACACCTGTCCCGCTGATCAACACCCAAGCCCCGAGTATTACCGGATCGCCAATTGTCGGCAGCACCTTGACCCGCGTTGCTGGGGTTTGGACCGGCACCGGAACCGTCTCTCTCACCTATCAATGGCTGCGTGACGGCTCGAATATCTCCGGCGCTACGGGAACCAGCTACGCTCTGCAAGCCGCTGACGAAGGTCATGCCATTTCTGTTCGCGAGACGGCGAATGACGGGGTGAACTCTCCAGACACCGAGGATAGCGCCTCGATCACATGTCAAGCATCCGGCGGGGCCTTGCCGCTGTCGTACTTCCTGCCCGACGCAACGGACCGCACTCGCAGGGCTGAAATTGTTGCTGACCACTTCCCCGGCACAAATCAGGACTACGAATTCACCGGCTTCTCGGACACCAGCGGCTTCACCACGCAAACCGCAACATCAATGGCCGATCTGGCGCAAAAAATCGGCGCGCTGTCGGCCTCCGCGAATGTCGTCATGGAGTGTGCTTGGAACGGGGTTAGCGCCTCTTCTGCATCGTTCAACGGAACGACATCGGCAAGCCTTTCTGCCAACGGGGCCATTGATTACGGATACACCCGCCATACTCAGAAAATCCTGATCAAGCCTGCAACCGGGTTTAGCCCGATCATGCAGGGAACGGCCACCGCGAGCGGTTCCGCGGCTGGCACGGCGACTGTCTGGTACGGAATGAACTTCCTTGAATTCAGGGATATGAAATTCCAGACGACGCAGATTCAGTTCACCAGCAATTCCACCCGCCCAACTCCGGCTTGTGTTGCCTTCAATGGCTGCACCTTCACGGACGGGCCGGGTTCAAACGGCGCTTTCCGCGTCATTCCAGGCATCCGCTCCGCGCACTTTGAAAACTGCATTTGGGATGGCTGCCGGTGTGGCTATTCCGGTGCGACGAACTTCCTGCGCATCTGGAATTGCGTGAACATCAACCACGCAGACAACGATTTCATCTCGAATCGTGGTTATGCGGGATACGCCCTGCAATGGCGCGCGCGGGCTTGGATTGCGGGCCTCATGCTCTACAGCCCGAGCCAAACAGCCTTCCCTGGCGCGAGCGGCAATCACCTCGATATCATGCAGGTCTCGACAACGGCGACTGCGGGCAACGTGGCGGAACACGACATTCTCTATGAATTCTGCATAGGCTATGCGAACCGTGCCAACACCTGCGGCGCGACCCAAGGGCTGTTTGGCGACGATGGAACCGCCACGGGGCCTTATTCGTGGATGGTTCACAACTCCATCAACTGCCTCGGCGGCAACAAGGCCATGACACCTTTCGATCCCTTGGACGATGGGACGAAAATCATGACCCGCCTGACGCTCTGCCGCATTGGAAACGGCTCCGGCGCGACAACCACAGGCACTAGAAACGACAATGGCATGTTGCTGCAAGGCGTCAAGAAGCGGGCAGGGCAGGGGTCGGGGCGGTTCACAGTCAAAGACTGCATTTATGGCGTGAGCATCAGCACAACCGGCGTTGTGGCGAACGACACGCGGACAAACGTGCTGGACTGCAACCCCAAGAAGGGCGCGGCTGTCGGCGTCAGGATGCAAGACACCTTCGCCGGGAATGGTTCGTGGTTCCAGAACCCAACCGACAACGAATGGCAATATGACATTGGCGATCAAGGCCAGACACCGACCGTCGCCAAGCAACTGATCCGCGATTTCTTTGTGCCAATCCGTGGCCCGCAAGGCTCTGGTTATGCCAGTGCGGCGGGGCATGTCGGAACGACCGACCCCAATCTGTGGCCCACAGACTTCAGGAACCTGTCATGAATCGCTACCTCTACCCAGCGCGGAAACGCCTCGAAATCCTCTCGGCAGTCTTTGCCGGGGGGTATGGCGTCCACATATGGGCGACCGGCTTTCATTCCGAGCCGTTGATGTGGGCCGGGCTGCACAACGGGCAGGCGCTGATATTCGGCCAGGTTATGAGCATGGCGGCCTTCGTTCATGCGCTTGGTGTCAGGATCAACGGCGAATGGCGTTGGTCGCCCGCTCTTAGGCTTGTCGGCATGGCGGCGCATGTTGCCATGTTCGCCTTCCTTGCATGGAAGGGCCTCGGGACGACAGGGGGATACACTTACGGCTGGATAACCGGCCTTCTTGGAATGGGCGCGTTGAGCGCGCTGAAAGATACGAAACGCGCGCTCGGGTGGGAAATTCATGGAATCAGAGTTGATTGATAAGCTTGCGGGCTTCGGCCCGTGGGGACTGGCCGCTGCCATTGTGTTTTTGCTGCGCAAGGAAGTCGCTTCGGTGCTTTCCGCGCCAAGGGACGACAGAGCGGTTGAAACCTTGCTCGGCGAAATGAACCGGCAATTCGGCGCGAACATGGAAATGTTCCACGTCACCAACGGACATTTGGCGGCAATCCATGAAATCCTGTCGCAGATCCTGCAAGTCGCGCGACGGACGCTTGAGGAAAGCTTGAGAAAATGAAAGCCAACTTCGACGCCTGCATGGCGGAAGTGTTCAAATACGAAGGCGGTTATGTGAACGACCAGCATGATCCAGGCGGCGAAACCAATATGGGCATTTCCAAGCGGTCATATCCCAAGGAAAACATTCGCGGCATGACGCGCGCCAGAGCGGCGCAAATCTACCGCCGGGATTTTTGGGACAAACTGCGCTGCGACGAACTGCCTGCGGGGATTGATCTGGTGGCGTTTGACGCCGCGGTGAACTCAGGGCCAGCACGGGGCGCGAAATGGCTCCAGCAGGCCCTAGGCGTAGCGGTGGACGGCAAAGTCGGGCTGGCGACGATAGGGGCCGCGAAAAACACCTACGCCCCCGCTGCCGTGCTTCGTGCGATTGGCTTTCGCAGGGCCTTTCTCAAGACGCTGCCGACATGGGATCGATACAAGAACGGCTGGACGAAGCGGCTGGATAGTGTCGAGGCCGTCGCTTCCGCAATGGCGGGCCATGACGTGCCCGTCCGCCCCGACGTTGAACCAGTAACCCTACAACCCGCCGCCGCGTGGTGGTGGAATGCGCTGTGGAAGATATTCGAGCAATTCACCCGCAAATGGCGGGCCTGATATTCGCCAGCATGGCGTTTCGCCCGCCCGAGCGTCAACGGGCCGACAAAAGGAAAACGCTTATGTCGTCTGAAACAACCATCCCGACTTTCAACCCGTCTGGCTCCGAAGTTGTGGCCGAAGTCAAGCGCCGCACCGAAGAACTGATGGAGTACCTGCGCGCTTCCGTGCCTGACAACCGGTGCAGAAGTATTGCGCTGACGAATTACGAACAAGCGGCCATGTGGGCTGTGAAGGCGAATTTCGTTTGATCGGCGGGGCTTCGGCCCCGTCTAACCCAATGGGAGAACCCCAATGAACAGCGTCTATTCCCGCATAGCCTTTTATTTCCTCGCAGGCGGTGCCTTTGCCCTCTCGGCCACGGGACTGGCAGACTACGACAGCGCAACCATGACGCTGGATATAAAGCCCATCGACCTGAAAGAGGCGGCGCTTTACCTCAGCGCAATGGGCGGTTCTGTGGCGTCAGTCGCTGCCGTGTTCAAGCGGTGGGGGACGAAATGAGCCGATACCGTAACCGCGCTGGCTTCAACTATTCGCAGCCCAATTTCCGCGATGACATGGACCTGTGGGGCGAAAGCAAAGGTGAGGAAGTTTGGGAGAGTGAGCCGCGCAAGAGCCAGCTTCTCGGGCCAAACGGTGAACCGCTGGAATATGCCCGCCAGCCGCTTGGCTTCGATCTTCGTCCGCGAGCGCGCAAATGATCTGGCGGCGTCCAACGTCATGGTCGGCGGAAACGTCCGACGGATCGGTCTATGCCGAACGCAACCGCAAGGGCCGCAAGTGGCGGCTGTGGAAGCGCATGAAGTATCTCGGCGAGTTTGACGGGCTGAAAGCAGCAATGGAGGCGGCGGGATGCCCATCCTCCTGTTCATAGCGCGGCTCCTAGGGCCGTTCATTCCGTATCTGGCGGTATGGGCCGCTGCGAAGCGAGACGCCAGCCAGAGCCGCAAAATAGACAGGCTGGAAGCGGACAAGGCAGCCAACGAAAGGATGAGCCGTGCAGATATTTCAAGCGGTGATGCTGACGCTGATCGTGAGTGGCTGCGTAAGCGGTCCGGTAAGTGATCCGATCTGTTCGAGGACGGAGCCACAGAGGACGGCGCTTGCGTCCGCATTGGTGGAAGATGGCGGGCCGAAAAGCATGGCGGCTGGCAGGACGTTGATTGCCACGATAGACGCGGGGTGCCTGCAATGAAAACCGCACTCTTGGCGCTCCTGCTAGCCTTTCCCGCTGCCGCCGAAGATCTGAAATGCGAGCCGCGCAAAGACTTGGCCCGCGCGCTTTCTGAGAAATGGGGCGAGACAACCGTTTTCGCCGGGGCTGGTCCGAACGGCGCGTCAATCGAGATATTCGCGCGCGTGAACGGCACTTGGACGGCTGTAGTGGTGGCTCCTGACGGTATGGCTTGCCCGGTTGCCGCAGGCGAGGCATGGGCGGGGTTTATGATTCCGCAGGGGCAGGATGGGTGACATACCGGACTTTGCGCGTTAAAATAGTTCCCCGATAGCCCTCTCGGCATGAGAGCGTGACTTTATACCGGCGCGCCTGTTTGCCAAGTCATAGGTATTATGGCACCGCTGGCACCATGCTTTCAGGTTATCGCGCGCACAGTTTTCCGGATGGTGATCAAGGTGAGCCACCGTCAGAACAACGCGCGATCCGGTTTCAGGATGCGGCTTTCCATTCTCAGCGCGGCAATCTGGATATGCTGGAGAACCTTCGCAGCGATTGCCTGCGGCTTCACGGACGCTCAAGCTAATTGCCTTCCAGTTCTTCGGGTAGCGCGCTTTGTTCTCAGGGCGAATGGGCATCGCTCACTCCCCCGCCTCCTGTATCATGGCGTCTATTAGCGACAAAACCTCTTGCCGGTATACACATGGCCCGTACGGAGTCTTGTTCAGGTAGGTGAGGGACGCGCCAGCGACTAGTCCGACGCGCATCTCATCACGCGCCACCCTCTCGCGCAACTCCCGCAGTTTGGCGTTTGTGCTGTCGGTCATGGGGTGTCTCCTACGCTTCTGCAACTGCATCTGGGCCAATAACCTGCATTTCCCAAATGTGATCCTTGGGCAAAGTCTTGATCTCGTCCGGCAGACAAGTGCTGCCGAAGAAACCTAGAAACCGCATGGCTGCGAAAAGCTCTTTGCCACGCCCGTTCTTGCGATAGCCGTGCATAATGGCTAGTGCTCCTGGGGTGTTCAGATCATTCGCAACGGCCTCGATAATCTCCACAGGCGGTCCATCGAGGCACGGCTCACATGCCATAGCAAACCGGCGCAAGACCTTGTGAGCCTCCATTAGTTTCGCTGTGCTTATCTCCGACCTCTGACGATAATGACTCATAAGGAACGCCATCCGTATGGCCGCGCCTGTGTCTATTTTCAGATCAATTGCCTTCATGGGGTGTCTCCTGCTATGGCGCGAAGGGCGGCTGACACGGTTGCTCGCGTCCTATCCATTACATCCTGCATTTGATCCCCGCCGTGGTAGCTTGCGGCACAAGCATTGAACGCGGCAACGAATGAAACGTCAGTTGGCCACACGCCCAACAGCACCCTAGCAGCCGCAGCGGTGGCGTCAGGGGGTGTGATGGCGCGGATGTTGTATACCAGATAGTCGCGAACGCTGGCCCCCATACAACCGCACTCGTGACCGCTACAACAGATCGCCATCGACATGGCTCGACCAATGTTATCATCGTCGCGTTCAATCTCTTTGGCGACAGCCTCCACTCCCGCCGCGAACCCAACGGCATGTGCGTCTGCAAGGGCGGCGCGTAGGCGGGTGATTTCGGCATCCTTCTTTGACAAGGCAACGTTGATTGCCTTCTCGCCGTTCAATAGGATAGCCTTACCGGCGACCTCGTCGTAGGCAGGGTCGCCCCGAAGGAACTGGCGGTTCTGTGTTGCACCAGCAATCGCATCGAGCAGCCAGTCTGCCCGGTCTTTGGCAATATCCAAGTCATCCATTGGCGTTCTCCTGTAGGGCTGCGCGGATCGTCTCAAATTTGCGTTGGTCTTCTGCGTCTAGAGTGAACAGGTGGTAATCGAAGACCTTCAGGGCGATAGGACCAGCAATCGCAAGCGCCTCAGTCAGCCGCGCAATCTTCGCCTGCGCCTCGGCCAGATCGGCGCGCAACTTCGCCAACTCGGCGGTGAGGGCGTCTCGCTCGCCCATATATGCGTCCGCACGGTCGCTGTGATAGAGCATTGCGGTCTTGTAATCAGGCTCATGTGGCCCCGGCGTTCCCGCCTCGCGCTCTGGCGCGTTCGCTGTGTCGGTCATTTCTGTGGCTCCTGCTGCTGTAGG
>OFRC01000045.1_pt1 | contig 41079 bp, 60 predicted proteins | sample 1543051 | NCBI WGS metagenome assembly OFRC01 (sample SAMN07774231, study PRJEB24372) | wastewater metagenome
TGGAGTCGACTTGGACTGGTGCCGCAGAAGGCCTTTCTTTTCACCGGCACGATTGCTGACAATCTGCGCTACGGCCGCCCAGAAGCCACCGAGGCCGAGATCTGGGAAGCGCTGCGGATCGCCCAGGCCGAGGACTTCGTGAGAGCACTGCCAGATGGTCTTGAGACTCAGGTGGCCCAAGGCGGCACCAACTTCTCCGGCGGGCAACGGCAGCGACTAGCGATCGCGCGGGCCGTGATCAGCTCCTCGAGCGTGGCGATCATCGGGAACATGATCTTCATGTAAAGCGCGGCGGTAGTTGGCACAGTTTTGTGGTGATACTTGGCACAGACTTAACGGGCGCTTTATGCGTTTCGGGTATTCTGTGATGGGGTCCTGAAGGGCTTCAAAACCGGCGTTAAATGTCGGCTGTCAGGCGGACTACGTTTGTACCGTCGGCGAGGAGAATTGCGCGCTTGGTTTGGGCGACTACTATGCCTGCTCCTGCGGCTGTTTTGATGGTCGTTGTGAAGGCGCCGGTGTTGTTGCAGTAGACAATTCCCTGCCAGTCGTTGGGTACGATCACGGACCTGTTGTTGGTCAGGGCGCCGGTGATGGTGAGGTAGGTGCAGCGGGCTTCGGCAGCGGTCAGGGTGACGTCGGCGGCGGTGACGGCAATGCTTGCGCGCGGGGTGATGTGGCTGGGTTGCACCCAGGCTCTCTGGTCGGTCAATGCGGTGACGGTGGTGGCGTTGGTGATGGCGATGTAGAGGGGTATCGCGCCCGGGGTGAAGGCGGTGGTGTTCTTGGTCACCACCCCGGAACGCGAGGCTTCGATGTAGTTCGTTGCGCTGGCTGACAGGACCAGCGCGGCGGCGTTGTTGGCGATGGTTGTTATGACGCCATCAACGGCCAGAAGACCGCCATAGTAGAAGTGATTGAGGCCGCTGCTTTGTGCTTCGCGGCGGGCAAAAAGCATGGCCGGGAGGCTGGCCTCAAAGAGGCGGTTAGCAGTCACTTCCTTGCCGGATTGGGACTGGGTGAGCAGGTCAAGAATTGACACTTTTTTACCTCGTTATGGTGGCAGTCAATGGGTAGCCGCGGCCGACTGCGGAGGACATCTGGTAGATGCGCAGATAGAGGGTCGCCTGGTCGCTGCCAAAGTCGGCTGACTGGTCGGCACTGGGGTACGCGGCGCTGGGCGCGGTGACCGTCAGGGTGCGCTTGACGGTGGTGTATGTGCCGTCGCTGAAGATGTCGATTTGATACTGCTCGACCGTCTCGCCGAGCTCGGCGTCGACGTAGTCTCGCCACTCGCCGCCGGTCCGCGTGCGCCTCACCCAGGTCAGTGTCCAGTCGCCGCTGCTCGGGTCGCGGTGGCCGGTCAGGGCGATCGGGGAGAGCGGGGTCAGGTTGATAGCGCGATAGGTGAAGCTGCGGTTGCTGTCGCTGCTGATGTCTGCGCCGACGCTGATGCCGCGGTAGTCACGGCCTGCGCCGATGGTGCTGCTGGCCATCGCGATAATGCCGATCTCATCGACATCGAGCAGCACGACGGCATCGCCGGCGAGGTGGCTGGCCATGTATTGCTCGCTGCCATAGCGGCCCCTGAGCAGGCCGCTGAGAATGTAGGTCGAGCCGCTTTGCAGGGCGCAGGTCTTGGCGGCGATGATCTCCCAGCGGCCGTCCGCCCCATACGCGAAATGATTGGCGCCGCCGAGCATTGCCAGCTCGGTGACGTCGAAGAGTTCGCCGCTGGTGAGCACCACGGTCAGCCGGCTGGAGGTGTCGAGAAGGCGGCTTTCTACGGCGCCGAGGGCGTTGGTCGCCGTGCCGAACGTTGAACCTGGCGGGGAAAATTCGGCAATCTGCGCCCAGGTGCTGCCGGCGTCTGCCGACTGCATCACCACGCCGCCACGCCAGCCGCTCTTGGTGCCCGCCATGGCCACCGGGAAGCCGGCCGAGGCTTGCGCATCGTGCAGCAGAGGGATATCGAGCAGGTGGTACACCGAAGGGCCGGCGACAGGGATGGTCGCCACGCCGGTCGATTGCCCGGGCTCGCCGATGGCGGTCGGGGTATAGACGGTGACGTTGGCCAGCTTGCCGGCACATTCCACCCTCCCGTCGCTGGTGTTGTTGATGCGCGTCAAGCGCACCGAGAGGACGCCGTCCGGCGCCGTTAAATCGACCACGTCGGCCGGCTGCAGGCGGCGATAGGTCGGCGGCAGATTGCACACCACGTCGTAGCGTTCCAGCCACTTGACGCCCATCAACACCTGCGCCTTGCCGGCCGCCTCGGTCGGGGTCATCACGATTGGCAGTTCAATTGACACCACATTGACCGCCGCCGAATTGAGGCGCTCGGCGTACTGCGCGCCGGGCTCGTACTCGCGCGTGCCGTCGATGTGATTGACCCACAGCACGCGCGGCAGCTGCGAGTCCATCTCGCGCGGCAGGCTGATCTGCACGCCCGGCTCCGCACCCTCCACGCGGGCGTCCAGGTCCGCCGCCGGGATGGTTGCCACACTGGCGCCGCCGCGCATAACGAACTGCATTTGATAGCCGTTCATGCGGATGTCGAATGGCCAGGAATCGCGCAGCACTTCCAGCGAGCTGCGGATCGGCCCCAGGCGGCTGACCCGGTAGCCGCTGACCGCCGGCGTCAGGGCGCTGACATCGATGTCAGACGGCGACAGGGAGGCGGACTGTAGGCATTCGGCCAAGACGACCGCGCCCAGGTTGGCCGGCGCTTGGGACACGATGTACGGGATGATATTTGCGCCAGTAACGCTGACCCCAGTAGCTGCTGAGATGACTGCGCCATTGAAACATGGGGCCTTCCACGCAGCATTTACAGGCAACGTGCCGATGATAGTTGTCCAGGTGTCGCCGTTTGCAGAGTACGAAAACCGATCATTGCCGAAACAGACATAATGGTCGTTATCAGACGTCAGCGCTTGCGTTTGCGCCATGATCGCACGAGTTGTCCAACTCAATCCGTCCGAAGACGATATGGCCGGAAAGCCACCGTTAGACCCCAGATAGAAAACACCGCCCTTGACAGTTCCAAAATTGTGGTTATTCAGCGCTAGAGAGTACGACGACCAGCCGGAATTTCCAGTCGCCGATGTCATCGCCTTGCTGATGGCGTTCATCCAGACCAGGAACTTCGCTCCGTTCCACAAGATCCGAGAACCGTTTCCTGAGCTGTTCTCGGGAAGACTGACGAGGGTCCATGTGACGCCATTTACGGAGGTCGCGACCTTGCTGCTATCGGACATCACAAACAGCCCGGCCCCGTACGCCAGAGGGCCGGAATTGATAGCCCCCGGGTAGTACGCCGCCCACGTCTGGCCATGGTCCACAGACACGAAAACAGGCTGGGTGGCTTGATAGCTAGACGCGACGATGACGCCATTGCCATAGGCGACACCCTGCCAAAAAGGAGCCCCAAAAGCGCAGGGATACGCCGTCCACGTCACGCCATCTGGCGACACGTAAGCATTGGTGTCGAAGTGCGCAAAGCGCACGAACACACTCCCGGTCCATACCGTCAGCCCCCAGTTGGCGACTGTTGGGAGTGTTATCGGGGTTACCGGGTAGCGTTGGTATGACCCGACACTAAATAGCTCCACCTTCGCCTGCACCCCAGCCAGCGTGTTCTGGTAGGTCGCCAGCGGCAGGTCATAGAACACGAGGTAGGCCAGCCCCGGCCAGGCTGGCGTATTCGCCACCCCCAGGGTCGCCTGCATGCGCGGATCAGGCAGCTGCGTGTCGCTGCCCGGATAAAAGACGAAGCCGGCCGCCGCGGCGTTGCTGGCGGCGATGGTGTCGGGGTCGCTCGAGCCGGCGTCGTACCACAGCTGGCCGCCGAGCCAGATACGGCGGATGCCGACCAGCGGAGCGCCCTTGCTGCGCGTATCGTCGAGGCTCAGGGCAAACGTCGCGAAGTAGCTGTGGCTGATGTTCGTGGTTTTGCTGCCGCCGCCCTTGCCGCCGGACTTGGTCTTCGTCTCGACGTGCTTGTATTCGTCGTTTTCCAGCCAGAAGATGTTGCCGTTGACGGTGATTGTGCCGTAGCTGCGCGACTGAAAAACACCGTAGGATGACGACTGATAGCGGGCATCGTCCAGGCGCGGGCCTTCTACCGTCGGGCCGTCCGGCGGGTCCAGATAACCGCCGATGCCCATGCCGATCTGCGCACCCAGCCAGGGATTGCCGACGAATGACCCGAGGATGCCGCCGACAATGGCGCCGCCGATCTGCCCGCCGCTCACGACTCAAGCTCCGCGAACCGATATACCCGCACGATGCTCGCCACCTTCGCCAGCCAGGCGGCGTCGGCGCGGTGTTCGGTTACTTTGCGCACCGTCGCCCAGGCATGCACGAGCAGCTCATCCTCGCAGAGGATGGCCAGGTGCTGGGGTTCCGACACCCCGGCAAACTGCATCAACAACACGTCGCCCGGCTGGCGCTCGTCGATGTCCAGCACGCGCAGCAGGCAGGGCTGCGCATCGAGCAGGGCCTCGATCTGGCCGCCTGCTGGGGAGCGGCCATAGCCGCTGATATCGATCACCTCGCAGCCGACCACAGCCGCCACATGCACGACCAGGCCGGCGCAGTCCAGGCCGGTGTCCAGGCTGCGCCCCTGGTGCCGCCAGGGCGCGCCGAGGCACTCGCGAGCGGCGGCAATGATCTCGGCGGCGGTCATTGCTCAGTAGCCCTGCCCAACCTGGGCATAGGTGCTCGCCGTCGGCACGTTCGGGAAGCCGGCAAAGCGGGCCACGTTGTTGAACGTCGCCGTGCCGTTCCAGCGCGCCTGGCAGTCGCTCAGGCGCTTGCGGCAGCCGCGCAGCATCGAGTAAGTATTGCCCACTGCGGGCAGAAAATCGAAGGGCTCCACGGTCTGTATGGTGCCGTTGGCCAGGTACACATTGACCGTCTTGGCCGGCAGGCCGGCGTTCGGCCCGCTGGTGAAACGGATCGTGCCGGCGCCGAAAATATCGGCGCCCTCCGTGCGCGCCGAGTCCCGGAAGCTGGCCGCGCTGGTCACCGAAGTCAGCGTGCCGGTCACCGTATTGGCCGCCAGCGGCACATGGCAGCCGCCGTACTCCTGCCCGCAGAAGACGTTCGTACACTGCGGGCTGACCACTCGCCCGACCGACTCGTTGAGCACGTCGATCAGCGAAACCCCCGAGATCTCGTAGCGCTCGTCGCGCAGCGTCGTCTTGCCGAAGATGCCGAGGAAGATCGGCTCCTCGTCTTCCACCGGCGCCGCCCAGGAGGTGGTGAAGAAATAGCAGCGCGCCCCGTCGAACACCCCGCTGCGGATCGCCGCGCGGGTGATGCCGGCCAGGCCCTCGATGCCTGCCAGGTCGATCGAGCCCGGCGCTAAATCGGAGGTGGCTGTAACGCCGGTGAACTCGTAGCCGGCACCGCTGCTGTACACCTGGCTGTTGCTCATCGTCAGGTCGCGCGGATGGTCGCAGATGCGGATCGGCGAGCCGACCACCGGCACGATGCGCAGGCATTCGACACGATAGCGCCAGTCGGCGACGACCGACTTCATGGCGCGAGCAGCTCGACCAGCTCGACGTCGCGCAGGTCGCGGTGATTGGGGGCGATCATGTCGACATTGACCACGGTATCGAAGCGCACCGGGATGTCGAAGCGGCAGCCGCCGGTGATCACGTCGGCCGGATGACTCGGCGCCGGGGAGATGGTGACGCGGCCGGTGGTGGTGTCGACAGTGACGCCGGAGCTGAGCAGCGTGCCGTTCTTGGCCACCAGCACCGAGCCGGCGATCGGCTTGTAGATGATGCGCCACGGCCGGCCGATCGTCGGCAGTCCGGCCTTGTCCTTGCCGTACTCCTTGCGCAGCTGATAGACGCCGGCCGACACATAGAGCAGCTGGTGGTCGTCTTTGGTCGGCGCCGCGCGCCCGTTGGCCGCCGTCGTGTTGTCGTCGTTGGCCCAGGCGCGAAAGCCGCCCAGGCGGCCGAAGGCGCGGTCGTAGAGATCCTTCACCTTCGGCCCGACGTCGGCGCGGTCGGCGCGGAAAATCAGGCGGAAGCGCCGGCGCGGGTAGGGATGGACCAGCCAGCGGTACTCCTGCTCGCTGGCCGTTTCCGAGATGCGCACCTCGTAGCCGTCCGACCACGAAGAGCCGTAGGAGATCGCCGCGCTGATGCGCTCCTCAAGAAATGGATTAGGCATAGCGTCCAGACCCCTGTACCGCGTGGCGCACCTGCCGCGCCACTTCGCCACCGGCCCGGCGGACCTCGGCGGCGCTGCCGGTGACGCCGGGGAAGTTGAGCGTGATGTGCGTGGCGCCGGCGCTGCCGCCCTCGCTGCGCACGCCAAGACGGCCGCTGGAGTCGCGGGTCAGCGGCATGACAGCCTCGGGGCCTGCCTCACCGCCCACCCCGGCAAAAGCACCGCCGTTGGCAAAGCGGTGCAGGGTGCCAAAGGTGAACGGGGTCGGGCGATCGATAATCGTGTTGACGTACCGGTGCAGGCTCGGCGCACCGGAGAAGACACCTCCATTTGCGAACGACGGCAGCGGCAGTCCGCCCGCGGCGCCGACCGACCCAGGCAGCGGCCCGGAGCTGCCGGCGCCGCCGAGGAAGCCAAGAAGCTTGCCGGCCAGGCCGCCAAGAACCCCTTTGCCACCGCTCCCGCCACCGCTATTTTCACCGAACAGCAGTATCTTCAGCTCGATGCGCGCCATGTCGGCGATGAACGATTTCGCCAGATCCGAGAAGTTCGACTTGCCGGTGGTGATGAAGCTCATCAGCGCTACCTCCATCCCCTGGAAGCCGCGCGTAAATGCCTCTTCCACCTCGTCGGCGACGTTCTTGGAGCTGTCCATGTACTTGGTCAGCGCGCGGTCGGCGCCGGTCTCCCACAGGCTGTTCAGACGCTCCTGTTCGGCTTGTAGCGCCTTCACCTGGTCGAGCTGCGTGGCCTCAGCGCTGTTCACCCGATCGACGGCGGCGCGGTAGGCTTCCAGCGCCTGCACGTCATCGACTTCCAGCGTCGCGGCCTTCTGCGAGAGCGCTTCGCGGGCGGCGTCGGCGGCTTCCTCGACCTTGCGCAGGGCCGCTTCCAGCTCGCGCTGCGGGGCGGTCATCTGCTTCTCGTCGTAGATCGCGTTCTGGCGCTGGTAGGTATCTTGGAGGTTGCCGACGGTGCGATCCATCGCCGCCTGCGCACGTTCCATGGCCTGGCGCTTGCGCTCGGCGGCCTGCAGCTCGCGGGCCTCGGCGGCGGCCTCCTGCTGTAGCTCACGCAGGCGGGCGGCCTGCAGGCGGTCCGGGTCGGCGCCGGATCGTGAGCTGCGCCCGCCCTTGGCCGACTCACGGGCGATCGCGGCGTCCAGGCTGGCTACCAGCTTGCTGCGCGCCTCGGCGAAGTAAGCCGGGTTCTCGATGGCCATGCCGGCGAATTTCTTGTCGAAGGTCTCCAGCTCCAGCGACTTTTTCAAGGTCGCGTCGCGCTTGGCGACTTCCGTGTTGAAAGAGTCGTAGAGCGCCAGGCGATCTGCAGAAAGGCCCTCCATGTGCTTCTTGGCCGCGGCGCGGGCGCCATCCTTATCAAGCAGCTGGATGCCGGCCGGGTTGCTGTTGCGCACGGCGATCGCCTGGTCGAGCTCCTGCTGGGCGGTCTTGAGCTGGCCAGAGGCAGAGAAGCGGTCCTTGAGGAAGCCCGGCTCCTTGTCGGCCTCGGCTTTCAGCCTGGCAATTTCGGCCAGCTTGCGAGTGATCCAGCCGTCGTCGCGGGCAATGCCGGCGCTGAGGCTGGCGTTCGGCGACTTGGCGCCGGCAAGCCAGGACAGGATATCCATCTCCGCGGAACCGATGCCGTAGAAAAACCGGGCGATAACGCCGTTGCCGTTCTTCGCCAGGCGGTCCATACCATCGGCCGCGGTGTTGAGCGACTCGGCCATGTCGTCGAAGACGCTGCCGCCGGAACTGCCCGCCGCCGGCGCCACCAGCGCCATCTTGAGATTCTCCCAGGCGTTCTCCATCCTGTTCAGCTGCGCCTGGAAGCTGTTTGCAGCGCGCTCGGCCGCGGCGCCGAAGGTCTTCTCGAGCTCGGCGGCAAACCTCGGCAGGAAGTCATCGGCCAGCACCGTGCCCTGTTCGAGCATCTTGCCCAGCTCGCTGGTGGTCACCCCCATGGCCCGCGCAGCAATCTGGAAAGCGCCCGGCAGGCGTTCGCCCAGCTGACCGCGCAGCTCCTCGGCCTGCACCGTGCCCTTGCTCATGATCTGCTGGATGGCGGTCAGCGCGCCGCCGGTCTCGGCGCTCGACAGGCCGAGCACCGTGCCCGCCTTGCTCACTGCCTCGAAGATATCCCGGGTCTTGCTGCCTTCGAGCGTCGTGCCGACGGCCGCTGCCGAGAGCTTGCCGTAGGCGTCAGCGGTGGAAATCAGCGCCGTGCCGAGGTCATTGGCCGTCTTTTTGACATAGGCCAGATTCTCGGCGCCGGCGCCGACCGAGCCGAAAGCAAAGGCGTAGGTGTTCTTGAGCTTGTCCGCCTGCAGCGCGGCATCCTTGTACGCTGCCCCGAGCGCGACGACGCTGCCGACGACGCCGCTACCGATCAGCAGCTTGCCGGCCAGGCTGCCCAGCGAGTCGATCTTGCCGGACAGGCCGCCGACCTCGTCGGACACCTGGCGCACGCCGCCGGACGCCTGCCGGCCGGCGCTGGCCTCGCTGTTGACGCCCCGCAGCGCGCGCTCGATGCGCTGCGCGTCGGCGGTGGTCTGGGTCGCGCCGTCGAGGCTGACGCGTACCCGCAATTGCCCGTCAGTAGCCATGTCTCAATTCTCCCGGCGCTTGTTGAGCACCTCCAGCGCTGCCGACTCCATCACCCGCAGCGCGTCAAACAGCTCCGGGCGCTGGCGGCGTTTAACGCGCAGCAGGTCAAAGACGGTCGGCAGCACCTCGTAGCGCAGGCCGATCACCGTGTTGCCCATGCCTGCCACCGCCCACTGTGTCTGCAGCGCGGCGAAGACCTGCACTGCAGGCCAATTCTCGGGCCACACATCGTGGCCCTCGCCGTCGTCAAAATCGCCGGGCTCGAAGCCCATGGCCAGCAGCCCGGCATCGGGCGGCGCGGCGCAAAGCGCTTGCGCCGCCGCCTTCAGTTTCCCAAGCGGCTCGCGAAGACGGCCGCGATGTAGCTGCCGACCAGGTCGCGGCCGGCCGCCGGGTACATGTTCAGCAGCGCGGCCAGCGCGTCGCGCGAGTACGGCAGGGCCTGGTCCTGGTCGTCAAGCAGCTCCGACCAGCCGGCAATGACATCGCTCAGCGAGTCGAGATGATCGACCCCCTCGCGGGCCTTGATCCAGGCCTGCAAGTCTTGCTTGCTCTTGTAGCGCCATTCCACGTTGAAGACCCCAGGCTCGGCGCTGCCGGGGATGGTGATCTGGGCCTCGGCGACGAAGGTCGCCGGCGGCGTAACGGCTTTGAACATGGCTAGCCCTTAGGTCGCGTAGCGCACGGGCTGCGCCGAGAAGGCCAGCGAAAGCGGCGTCTTGAGCACGTCGTTACCGCCGATCTGCGGCACCCGGGCAATCGACCAGATGGCGTTGGCCACCAGCTTTGAGCCGTTGCGGAAGGTCGCCCGGAAGCCGACCGGGCTCTTCGCCTCGTCGGCGGCCAGCACCGTTGCATACCATGGCAGGCTGATGTCGTCGTGAGTCACCAGCGACAGGCGCTGCGGCGAGCGGACCGTCGGGGCCTCGCGGCTGTCCTCGTCGTCGACTTCGGTGATGTCAATGAATTGCTGCTCGCCGCCGGAGCTGCTGATGCCGTCGGCGCGCACCTGCGATAGGTTGGTCCAGGCAGTGATGCGGCGAATCGATCCAATACCCTGGCCGGCGGGGTAGAGAGACGTCGATACCGTATTTATCCCTTCCAGGGTCACGTCGTTGGTCGCTACGGTCTTCACGCGCACGATGCGGCCGTTCAGACGGCCCCAGCCCGAGGTGAGCTCGATATAGTCGCCGACGACGACGCCGTGCGCGGCACCCAAGGTGGCCACCGCCTCGGCGGCGTTAGTCAGCGCCGACATGGTTACCGAGCTGGCGTATGTCGATGCGATAGCGAATAGGGTGCCGGATGTGAAAGTGCGTGCCATGTTTTTTGCTCCTCAAAAAATTTTCTTGCCTGCGGCCCGAGCAACTCGCTCAAGCGCCCTCGTCGAAATACGCCGTCATCCAGGTCTCCTGCCACCACATGTGCCCATCGCGAAACGCCGACAGCGTGCTCTGGCGCCGGGTCAGCAGCTTGTAATCCGGGCCGCTGCTCCAGCCCAGCAGCGCCGCGCGTACCTGCTTGCGCAGCGTGTCCATATCGACCTCGGCCGCCGCGCCGGTGGCGTCGGCGACATTGCGCACGACCAGCACGATGGCAATCGTCACCTGTACCAGCTGGTCCTGCCCGTCGCTGACATCGGTGTCGAGCTCTGCGCCAGACTCATCGACGGTGAACACAAAAGCCGTCGGCGTCGCCGCAGGGTTGGTCTCGGTCGCGCGCTGGAAACCGGCAACCCCGTCGATCAGCTTCAGCGCCGGCACTTCGGCCAGCAGGCGGGCGATGATCGCGGCGATCATGAGTCGAACTCGCTGCCGCCGCTGCTGCGGCCAAAGACGGACGGCACGGTGGCGATTTCGACCAGGCGCGACGTCGGCGAAGTGCTCAGCGCCGCCGCCCCTTCGAGCTGCGCGCGGCCGGCGGCGATGTCGCGCAGGTAAGCACGCGCGTCCTCGTAGTCACGCCGGGCGACGTCCGTCGCCGCGTCGCCAAGCAGGCGGTAGCGGGCGATCACGCAGGCAATCTGCAGGATGCGGGCAGAGACCGGCGACACCGGCACGCTGTAGCGCACGCCCAGGTAGCTGTCGATCTCCGCGTCGGCATCGGCCAGCGCGTTGTCGACCCCGAGCACCGGCAGCACGGTTTCGCGCTGCGCGACGTCCTGCGCGTAGCGGGCTTCGAGGTCGGTGCGGGTGGCGTAGGTCACAGCCCGAGCGCCTCATATTGCGACGACGCCCATGTGTCGGCGGCCTTGCAGGCCGCGGCATAGATGCCGAGCGCCGCGGTCTGTTCGGCTGTCAAAACGACCAGCCCAGCCGCTGCGCCGGCGGCCATGTGCAGGAAGGCGAGCTGGTCCTCGGCTGTATAGCCGGCCGCCAGTATCCTCTCCTTGCGCCGCGCCTTGATCAGCATGCAATGCGAACTGGCAGCCTTGATCGCGCCGCGGATGGCGGCGTCGAGCACCACAGCCTGGATGCTCGCGGCGATTTCTGCAGGCTGCCCCGCCGGCAGCGCGGCGCTGGCCGGGAGGCTGACATAAGTCAGCGCCCCCACCGTCGCCAGCTCGACGCCGACGGAATTGCCTTCGCCGTCGACGGGCAGCCGGATCTCGCGCGTGACCTGGCTATCGATAAACTTTTGGTAGCTGATGATAGAGCTCACAGCGGGTCTCCAGGATGTTGCGCAGCATGTGCTGCAGTGAGTGGGTGCGCCGAGCATGGCCCAGCACCGACACCAGGCTATCCAGCCGGCCGCGTCGGGCCGCCTGGCGAAAAACGTAGAGACTGCGGCGGCGCACAAAGCGGCGGCTAGCCCACGTGCGATAACCAACAAAGTTGATACCGCGCGTCGCAGGTGCCAACGTGAAACGGGACAAGACCAGGCCAAGGCCGTCGAGAAACTCGACGATGCGCGCCTGCGCAGCCAGAAGCGCCAGACGCGGCAGACCAAACAGCACGAAGTCATCGACATAGCGACAGTAACGGCGCACGCCAAGCGTCCGCTTGATGAAATGGTCGAGCGGGTTGAGGTAGATCAGCGCATAGAGCTGAGAGAGCAGGTTCCCGATCGGAATACCGACCGGCTCGCCATAGTCGGCAAAGCGCATCATCAGATCGACGAATCGCGCATCCTTGATCTTGCGCGCTACCTGCGCCCGCAGCACCAGGCGGTCGATGCGATAAAAGAACTTGCGAATATCGAGCTTCAGAACGTAGCTGCCCGCCGGGCTGGCCTGTAATGCCGACTGCGCATAATCGGCCGCCTTGTGCGTGCCATAGCCGCGCCGACAGGCGAACGACTGAGCAATGAATCCGCGCTCGAATATCGGCCCGCAAACGGCATACACCGCATGCTGCACGACCAAGTCACGAAAAGCCGGCGCATAGATTCGCCGTGGCTTGGGCTCGCTGACCTCAAAGCTATGGTACGGCTGCGGGCGATAGCTGCCGTCGGCAAGCTCCTGATAAAGGGCGTCGAGATTGCGCGCCAAGTGCTTCTCGAATGCAAAGCAGGCGCGCTTGCCGTGCTTGTTGCGTGCTGCGGCGTGAAACGCCGTCAGCAGCGCCTCGGCGGTAAACGCCTGCTCGTAAAGGTGGCCAACGCGCCTCATGTCGCCTGACCTTCGAGCCCGCCGAAAGCGGGCCTACCAGAAAGGCGGAAGCCCGCCGATTTCGCCGCAGCACACGCAAGCGCCGCTACTGCGCGCCGGAAAGCGCCTCCCTTGATTCCACTACGACCAAGTCGCGGCCCTTGAGGTGAAATCGAGTCCGCACGGAACCCCACGTTATCGTTCGAGTTGCTCCGCGCATTGTTGAGATTCAACGCCCAGACCCCGGCATTCGACCCGTTGTTCCAGTTCCCGCCGGAGATCGTGCACATGTCAAGACGCCTCCCGTTTATCAAGCTGGCGCTCGGCGACAATCCAGCCGCCGATCATCCTGCCCAGATCATCAATCAAGCGCGACAGCGCGAGGTAGCGATGTTCGCCAGCCGCGGCCGGCGATCGCTCGACGCGCTTGCCGTCCTTGAATTCAAAATAGCCCAGCGCGTAAGCCAGCCTCACGAACATGCGCAATTGCTCGTGGCGGATGTCGAGGTTGGCCATGGTTGTTTTCTTGTGATACCGCTTCTGGCACTCGACGATGAAGCCATAGGTCTCATAGGCGGCGCGGCGAATCTCCAGCGCCAGGCCGAATTTTTCATGACTCGGAAAGTGGTTCAGGTGCACATTCATCAACTTCACGAACTCCATGAATTTACGGTCCAGTTTGGCTTCGTCGTGCAGGCCCATCGCTATCGCTCGGGCCGTCAGAGATACAAGGCCGCACGGAACCCCACGGTAGCGGACGAGTTGCCCCGCGCATCGCTGAGATACAACGCCCAGACCCCGGCAGCCGACCCGTAGCTCCAGCTCCCGCCGGAGATCGCGCACAGGTCGTTCGGTCGGTAATCATAAAACCCATCATTGCCAAAAGCGTTCGCGCCCCCGACACCGTCAGCAAGCGGGATGCCCAGACACGTAGCCGCCCAGCCGAGGCCACTGACCTGCTCGCTAAATACCTGGCCGGCATTGCCATAGACTTTTGTTGTGGATGACGCCACCGCCGCACCGTAGGTCGCGCCCAGGTTGTCGTAGTTGGCGGCCCTTCCGGCTGCTCCCCACGCATCTGTTGACCCACTGCTGCCGCTGGTCAAGTCAGACATCGCGACGCTTGGCTTGACGGCAAAATAGCTGCTGCCGTCTGACGTAAGCCCGATATTGACTTCCCACATCAGGCCGTTCAGGTCGGCGACGCCGCACGCCTGTCCGTTATGCGTCGTTTTCTCGAACGGGACTCCGCTGCCCGTCTGGCCGCAGTTTGAATATCCATCCGAGGTGTAGAGTACGGATGCGTCCTGAGCGTCTCTGAGGGCATTGTTGTTGCACCCTTTGGGGAAATTATGGGTGGCGTTGTACCAGGCGCACCAGCTCGTCGTCGAACTCGCTTGCGCATGCGCATAGGAGAGCATCGCCAAGGCCGAGAAGATGAATCGGCTCGAACAGAAAAACTTCGGCCCGCGGGTTTTGGCAGCATCCAGCGCGCCGTAATAGGCATTGGCCGGCGCCCCAACGAGCCCAGCAAACGGGCTATGCGCACTATTGGGCGATAGCGGATTGCCGTTTTTGACCGATACCGCGATGCCCTGCGCACTGGCCGAGCAGAGGTATTTGTCGACGAAGAACCCAGACTTGATGACTCCGCCGTCAATGAAGGCGCGATGAATCACATAACCCTCGGCGGCGGCCTGCGCTGCGCTCCCGAACTGCCGCGCATCGACAATGCCGACGGCGTTGACCGGCAATCCGTTGCTCGTCGTGCCCCATAGATAATAGAAGGCAGGCACCCAGACCATCACCGAGCCATCGGCGGTCTGATAGTTGCCATAGTTCGGCGACGCCGGATCTTCGTGGCCGAACAGCCCGGCCATACCGCGTGGCAGGGGCTCGGTACATACCCCGACGCCGAAGCCTTGCGTGCCGGGCACGCCAATACCGCGCGTCGCGGAGAGCAGGCCGTCCGGGCCGACGCGGCCGATAACGCGACCATCGCGACCAACTGCGAGGCGTCCGGCGATCGCCGCGACTTGCGCTTGTCCCCAGGAGCCTTTAGGCACGGCAATCTCCTCGTTGCGGGCGTTTAGAGGGCGACGACGACGAGCATCGGCTCGGCTTCGAGCGCCGCCCACTGCTCGTCGCTGAAATCGTCGCGATTGACGGCCGTGGCCTCGTGATACCAGCGCCGGCCAGCGCGGCAGAAGCCGGCGGCTGGAACGGCGGTAATGCGGTGCGTGAACTGCGGGGCTTCCGTCACGGCTGGCTCGATCGGGGCCGCTTCCGTCACGGCGGGCTCGATCGGCGCCGCGCCTGCAGGGGCTTCGCCCGACTTGGTCACCTGGTCGGCCGCAGCCGCTTCCGTCGTAACCTGCTCGGTCGCTGCCTGCTCGGCGGCGGGGGGATTCTTGGCTTTTGTGGGTGGCATTTCCGGTCCTTTTCTTTGCTGTCCTGCACTCCCCAGGGCCGTCACGGCCCTGGGGTTTAGCGCGCTTCTCGGGGCGGGTATCGCTTAGGTCAGCCAGGGGCAGACGTACAGCTCGACGGCCCGGAAGTTGGTGTTGCTGGCGCCGCTGGCGAGCGTTTCGGCCTCGATCAGCGCCTTGGCTGCGGCGCGGTTGCTCGGGGCGACGACCAGGAGGCTAGGGCTGATGCCGAGCGGCCTGCCTTCGTCGCTGGCGAAGGCCATCATGGCGGCGATGGCGGCGTTGAAGTTGGTGGCGTCGAGCGTCTGCTTCGAGCCGTAGGCCATCTGCGGGAAGCCGTAGCCGACGTTGGCGCGGGCATCGACGCCGTAGCGGTATTCGGCACGCATCCAGACCCCTTCGTCACTGGCGTCGGTCATCTGGGTCAGGTCGTATTCACGGCGCTTCTGGAAGATGATCGGCTTGAGCGGGCGGGTGGTGTCGAGCAGGTACCAGGCGCTGCCGGCGCCGCCGCCGGAGTTGCTGAAGGTGCCGGCGCCGACCGGGTGATCGGTGTCGAAGAAATACTGGCCGTCGTAGCAGAGGGTGGTGAAGCCGGCTGCGAGCAGCGGAAAGACCAGCTCATCGGGATGCACGGCGGCGGCGTAACCCATTGACGAAAAGAGCGGGGTGAGAACGCCGTAGCTGTCGTCTTCGATATCGTCGCGCGGAACGCCGATGCTGGCCTCATACGGCTTGTTGGTGATCTGGTAGCCGCTGGCCGCGATGCCTTTCACCTGGCGGTCGCCGATCCACTCGCGCAACTTTGGAAACTGCCCCAGCCAGCCGTAGTTCTCGACTTTGTTGGTCGATGGCACCAAGGTAGCAACTTTGCTCCACATCGGCGTGACACCGGCGAAGGCCTGGTTGTAGGCGGTCTTGAAGCCGTTGTACATGGCGTTCAGGCTGTCGCGGTTGATGATCAGCCCGGCGAGGACAATCGTCATTCCGTCGTCCGTCGAGATCGGCACAGACGGCAGCAGGAAGGCGGCGGCAGACAGCGCGATGGCGATCACGCCGCACACGGCAAGGGCCAGGTGGCGCGGGGCGAAAAGCTTGTTCATATGATTGACTCCTTGAGGTGGGCGGTGAGGTTTTCTGGCTTGTTGGAGCAGGGGCAGGCGGGCGGCTTAGATCTCGACCCAGACGCCGTCGGCGTCGACGCTACGGATGACCCCGGCGACCGAGCGCGTCGAGCTGCCGTTGGTCTTGGCGACCGTCTGGTCATCGACGATGTAGCAGCTGGCGCCGACATCGGTAAGCGCGATCAGGTCGCCGGCCGAACTGTTGGCGAAGCGGAACAGCCCGCGGCGCACCTTGCCGGTGACCGCGCCGTTGGCGCCGGCCGTGTTGTCGATGGTTTCCTCGACCACGCCGACGGTCTTTAGCGTGGTGGCAACAGCGCCTTTGGTGAGAAATCCGGAGGCATTGAGGCAGGCGATACTGCCGGCCCAGAGCTTGGTAGTGGCAGCGACGCCGAAACCGAATTGCTTGTTGTCGCGCTGCGGGGTGTTGCGGTCGGCGGTAAGGGCTGCCATGGAGGTCTCCTGTTGCGGGGGGTTGGACTAGGCGAGGCCTGGAAGAATCAGGCCGCTGCCAGGCGGGTCTTGGCGTAGGCATCGGGCGACAAGCCCATCGCCGAACACACCGCCAGGTCGATGCTGCTGAGCGACTCGCCACCACCACCGTTGCCGTTGCCGCCCTTGCCATTGCTTTGCGTCTCGTTGGTCTTGACGATCACCGGCGCGGCGGCGAGGAAGGCGGTCAGCGCGGCCAGGTTGCTCTCGCCCAGGCTCTTGGCCCAGGCTTCGGTGGCCGGGGTGATCTTGCCGGCGGTGACGCCGTCGGCGACCAGCGCCGCGACCTTGCCGGCGGAAATCTCGGCGGTCAGCGTGGCCAGCTTGCCCTTGACGTTGGCGTGTTCGGCCTGCAGCCCCGAGAGGGCGGCGATCGGCACGTACTTGGCCGGATCCGGGCTGCCGACCTTGGCGCTCAGCGCCGCGACGTTGGTTTTCAGGGCAGCGACCGCCGAGAGCGCTTCGGCTTCGGTGGCGGTTTCCTGCAGGCCGAGAGAGGCCAGCAGCTTTTTCAGCAGCTCGTTCATGGATTGCTCCTGTTTGCGGGTTGGAGGTAACAGCAACTCGGCCGCCAACGCGGCAAGATCGGTGAGGCCGTCGAGGCCCGGGTCATTGGTCAGGCTGGCGTGCAGCAGCTGCAGCACGCGGCCGTTCTCCTTGTCGAAGGAAAACACCGGCGAGAGGTAGCGGTATTCGCGGTCGGCCAGGTGCTTGGCGGCCAGTGCCGTCCATTGCACACCGATCGCCCAGAGGCCGTCGCCGGGGCGCCATTCCAGGGCGCGGAACCAGCCGGCAGCCGGGGCCTTGCCGCCCCCGGCCTTGGCCTGCAGCAGGGTGGCGTGCTCGTAGTCGATGACGCGATCGGACATGCGCGCCGAGGCCTCGGCGACCAGGCGGGCGCCGTCCTCGTCGGTCATCACCCAGGCAGCGACTTGCTGCGGCCGACCATCCCAGGTACGGAAGGCGCCGGCCGGCAGCAGGCGCACGTCGGCGGGGGCCGTGGCAGAGCCGGAGAGATCGACGGCACAGCTGGCGACAGCGGCACGGGGTGCGCCGGCCAGAGCGCCGATCCCTGCAGACAGGGCGGCGATGGCCGGCGGGTGCTTCTCTCTGGCGGCTGCGTTTGTGGGGGAGTTGGGGCGACGCGTCATGGCCCCATTGTCTGCGGGGCGCTGCGCTCAGTCTGGTCTGAAGGGCTTCACGACAGGCGGCAGACGCGCGCGCGTGACAGATGACGCAGGTGCTAGGCCTTCCTGCGGCCTGCAGCCAGCGCTATGAGCGCCGCTTCGACGGCGTCGGTTTTCGCCAGGCCTGCGCCGACCAGGTCGGCGAGTGCGGCCGTGGCTGCCGGCGACAGGCGGCAGTTTAGCAGGCTGCCGCCCTTGTCGAGTAATGCCGCATTGCTGCGCGCACGGCGCTGGGCGGGGGTGAGCGGGGCGCTGCTGGTCACGGCGCGGCCTTCAATTGTGGGCTGCGCGTGATCCAGGCCCAGGCGAGACACCTTTCAAAATCCCCCAGCCACTCGCCAGCGTCCTGGTGCGCGAGCAGCGCGGCATGCAGCGCCACTGCGCACCATGGCTCGGCGGGCCGTTCGAGACCTGGAACGGCGGTAAAAGCGGTCAGCATTGTGTCCCACAACGCCGCCCCTTGCCGCGAGCGCTGCGCCACGCCGATGGTAACCAACGGCGCATCGGCGCCAGCATAGACCGTGGCGACCAGTGCGCCGTCCTGGACCAGGGCCAGCACGCTGTAGAGATCCAGCCCATCGACCGGCAGCGGCTGCCGCGTGCCCGTCGCCACGGCTTTGCGCAGCCAGGGAACGAGCATCTGCAGCGTGTCGTCGCCCACCTCGGCGCGCGGGCTGCGCCGAGAGTGGCCGGTGGAGATGGTGACATGGTTGATGTAGGGGGCGGTCATTTCAGGCCACCAAACATTTCTTTGTTCCAGTGGCGCCACCCAAGGCGCTGAGCGAGCGTCTGCTGCGGCAGCGGGCGGCGGCGGAGGCGCTCCGGGCGCTTGGCGATATAGTCGGCGATGTCGATCGCGCGGTGCTCAGAGAGCAGCGCCCTGGTCATCTCGCGCGACTCGCCTGGTTTGGCTAGCCCGTTAATCGGACGATAGCCTGGCGGCAGGAGCTGGCAGGCGCCGAAACAGCTATCGTCAAAATGCTGGTCAGGGCTGCAAATGCTGTCATAGGCCAGCAAAGCCTGCTCGCGAGAGCTGAAAAATCCGAACTTTCCATCGACGGCAACCGCGAAGTTGACCGTGTCATTGGCTGTCGCAAACATCGGAATTTGAGTGTCCATCTGAATCTCCCTGCCTGCTGCCGGAGGCGTCGGTTCGGTGTCGATCACCGTTGAAATGATTGTATGTTGTCACACTCCTGGAGTCAAGAACTTTTTTGCGGTTAGTCGTTACGCACTGCGGACACGGACCACACGAGGCTGAGCACCCAGCCGATCAGCGTCCAGCCAAGAAACAGATTGAGCAGGGCGATGGAGTTGCATTGATGGTGGTCGCGCTGGTAGGCGACGATCCAGGGCAGGAAGTAGATGACGATCAAGAGAAGCAGGCCGAGGATTTCCATGACGGGTCCTTATGGTGTGAGGTTCCGGTCAGGCGGCCGGCCGCTTGGGGGATTTCAGCTGGCGGCATTGGTGCCGCTCGGCTTTATCTTTTTGCTGGGCGCTCTCGACGTCCTGCCACTGCATGTTGCTCGGGTGGTCCGGGCCGTCGGCGCAGAGGGGGACGATGTGATCGACGACCCAGCCGGGGCACTTGCCGCGCGTCTTTCCGGTAGCAGTAGCAGGGCAGGGATTCTGCTTGACGAAGGCAGCGCGCTGCGACGAGCTGCGCGGCGTGGCGGCGATGGCGGCTGCGCCAAAGGCGAGCAGCAGAGCAAGGGAAAGGAGTTGGGCGGGCAGGCGATTCATTGACTTTGCAGCCTCAAGAAAAGCGCGACGGCAGCCATGTTAAACCCATTGCGCCCCCGGTGGTACAAGCGTAAGATCGACCGCACTAAATCATCAGGCGGTAGCTGCTCCGATCTGCAGCCACTGCCGCCCGCCTCCCAGCGGGCGTTTGCTTTTCTGGTCGGGTCGAGAGCGCCGAATACAACACCCGCAAGGGGAATGAGCGCCGGGCTACCTGATAGCCCAGTTGAGACCCGACCGCCCGCCGGCTACTAACCGGCGGTTCTCAACTGAATATCAGGAGCCCGTCATGAATGCTTGCGTTATCCCCTTCCCGGCTCGCCGCGCAGCGGCAGAACAAACCCCGTATGAAACCCTCAAGGCCTGCCTGGCCGATGCGCTGACCACAAAGGCGCCGCGCCGTGGCGCCGGGCCTGGCAGCCAGCGCGAGGACGAGATCCTCAAGCTGCTGCGGCGCATCGATCGCCGCTTGGCAAAACTGGCAGCGGCGTAGGATGACGGCCATGACTACACCGCTCAAGACCCAGCGTATCGAATGGCTAGCGAAGACGGCCGCAGGCTATACCGGTGCCGGCTTCAACCCCGAGGCAAAGATGGCGGCGCGAGGACCGCACCGGCGACCGCTGGCGATGGCGGCCAGGTGCTATCAATGCGCCGGGAGCGCAGACCCCAACGTGACGCGGCGCATTGCCGAATGCCCGATTGTCGTTTGCTCGCTGCATCCGCACCGCTCACCACAAGACGGCGGCTATCGTGAAAACCTGGCAGCACTGAAGGCGCGGCTGCCGCCGGCGCCGCCTGGGGCGGTCCTTAGCCCCATGGAGCGCGCACGGCTCAACCCGGAGTCACGCGCCTTGGCGGTGCGGGCCTACTGCTATGACTGCATGGGAGGGCAGCCCGTTGGCGATGTGAACACGAACGGTAACTTGCGCAAGATGGTCGGCGATTGCAGCGTCACCAGCTGCGCCCTTTGGGACGTTCGCCCGTGGCAAAAAACGGCCGACGAGCAGGATAACGAGGAGAGCGAGGAAAGTGACGATGCCGACGAGTGCGCGGATACCGTTTAACGCGAGACTTAACGCACCTGGCGGCCATGGCTTCCGAATAACGGCTCGCAGACGTAGCAGAGTGACCCCTGGCACATAAAACCGCTACAGATGCCCTTTACAGCACCCGCCCCGGAACCCCCGGGGCTTTTTTATGGGCGCTAGCCTCTGCTGCCAAGAATGGCCTCGGCGAGCACGCTTTCGATGTGGCTGGCCAGCGCCGGCGGCAGGCCGCGCTCGGCGTCGGGGAAGAAGGGCCGCGCGGGGATGTCGCCCCAGAGGTGTGGGAAGTCGGATTTCTTGCCGCCGAAGTTCTGCATGGCGGCGTAGCGCATGGTGGAGAAGACCTCCACCCCGTTGCCGACGACGCGATAGCCGAATTGCTTGGAGAGCGACTTGCTCTCGCCGAGCAGCGGTTTCTTGGCGGCAAGCTGGCGCTGGCCGCGGGCCGAGACCTTGCCTTTCTTGGTGAAGTTCTTGCCGTGGCCGTGGAGCATGGCGCGCAGGGTGGTGTCGCTGTTCGGCAGCCAGGGCACGCCGTAGGGGTCCTGCGACCTGGCGAAGCTCTCCTTGGTGCTTTCCATCACCAGCTCGCCGATGGCCTTCAAGGCCGGGCGGGGATTCTGCAGGCCGCGCAGCAGGCGGGCGATGGGCTCGCCGACGCCGGTGTCGGTGACGGTGATGCTGATCATGACGCGAGCGCGGGCGGCGCCTGGTCTTCCCAGACCTGGCCCGCTTCGTCGATCAGCTCGCCATCTTGCGGCACGTAGGGCGGGAAGCTAGCCAGCAAACCGGGCGCGATACCGGCTGCGGACAAGGCTTGCAATTCTTGCGGCGAAAGGTCGCGGGCTGGGGTTGTTGATGGATTCGGCCCAGCACTCGGCGATGAACTCCTGGATGTTCTTTGCGGCATAGCCGGACACCTCCTTTTCCACGCCAGCGGCGCGTGCTTCTTTATAGGTCGCAATGACCTCGGGGTCAAGGCGAAGATCCAGCGCGAAGTCGAGCATGTGGCCGAATTCATGGTCGGCGACGCTGCGAATGGTGTAAGTCCCGACCGGGTGCCACCCCTCGCCGACGCCCCTGGCGAGGCTCATCTTGAAAGCTTGCGGGTCGGCGCCCCACTTCTTGTTGACGCCTATGCCGGCGACGTCAACCTGGTCCCAGGCCTGAGCATAGCGGTTATCGATCTTGTGCAGCTTGACGCGGTCCTCGGCGATCGCGCGCAGCACGTGCTCGGGAATGGTAGACGGGTTATGCTGGATCAGCGCTGCCAGATAGCGCTCGATCTCGTTCTGCCGATGGCGGGCCATCTGCGCCTGGGCGGTGCCGATGAACTTCTGGCTGGCGCGCAGCTCGGGGAACTCCTGCAGGTGGGCCAGCAGGCTCTCATTGATGGCGTTGGCGACTTCCGGCTTGATGCCGGTGTAGTCGGCGTGATCGACCAGATTGTTGCGCACGGCCCAGGCGCCGGCTTCCTTCGCGCTCTTCGCTTCGGCGAACTGGACGCCGGCAAAGGGCGAGCCGGGCAGCGCCTTGACGGCGTCGGCGACGAAGGCATCGGCGATCTGTGGCGGCAACTTGGCGGCCTTGGCGGCCACCAGGACGTTCAGCTCGTCGCCGAGCGAGGCGCCAGGGGCATAGGCAAAGCCGCGGTCGATGCCGGCGACGTTGCCGGGCGCCGGGGCGTTGGCCGGGCCTTTGCCGGCGGCAATGGCCTTGAGGTGGTCGCTTTTTGACGCGGGGATAACGCGGCAGTGGCAGCCCCAGCCGTTGGGCGGGAAGTGGGTACGCCAGAAGGCGTGGTCGCGTGGCAGGGTCAGCCCGTCCCAGCTGACATGCAGCGGCCTGGGGTACAGCACGCTGTCGCTGTGCTTGTAGCGCCAGTAGGGCAGGATCGAGCCCAGCTCGGGGTCATTGAGCTGCTGCCAGCGGCCGGCGGCGTAGCTGGTGCTCATATTGGTCTGGTAGATGACCTTGGTGCGCCAGGCGACGCCTTCCTTGCTGCCTTCTCCGGTCCAGCCGCTCCAGCCATGGCGGGCGACGAGGGCTTTGAAGTCCTTGCGGAAGGCATCGAGGCCGGTGCCGTCGGTGATGGCCTTGCTGACGGCGGCGTTGAGGTCGGCGAGGAGGTCGGCGCCCTGGGCGCCGGCGACGATGAAGGCGCGGTCGTGTTCTTCCTTGCTGATATCGTCCCAGCGCTCGGTGGGCAGGTTGAGCTTCTGGCGGAAGAAGGCGACCTGCTCGGCGAAGGGGCGGTGCCAGGGCGGGCGCTCGGGCATGGCTTACGGGGCCTTGGCGGGCTGTTGGCTGGCGGCGGCGTCGACGATATCGGCAATGCCGGCGAGGCGAGCGACGGCCAGGCCGCTGGCCATCACCGCGCGCAGGTCGTCTACCGGCAGGCTGCCGTAGGCGTCGAGGAGCGTGGCCTGCAGGGCTTCGAGGCTGTCGGCGCTGCTCACCAGCTGCTCGACGTGAGCGAGCACTGCGCGCCAGGCGTCGGCGGTTTCGGCCTGCAGGCGGTTGGCGAGGACGGTGGCCGGGGTGGGGTCTTCGTCGGTCGGCCTGGCGGCCAGGGCGGCGAGTGCTGCACCTGGTGCGGGGGCGGGCTTGGCGGGCGGCTCGGCCGGCGCCGGTACCGACACCTCGCCGAGCACGTCCTCGCCATCCTTGGCCATCGGGATCTTGAGCTTGTCGTGCGCCCACTCGACGGGGATGCGCATGCGCTGCGCCGAGAGCTTGGGCAGGGCGTCGGCAAAGGCCTTGAGGTCTTCGCCTTCGCTGGTGTCGAAGACCAGGCGCGGGCAGCGGCGCAGGCCGTCGATGCCGCCGCGGTTGAGGGCCAGCAGCGGGTAGAGCAGGTCGCGGGTGACGGTGCCGCCAATCTGGCGGGCGTCGGCGAGGAGGATGTCGTGGCGCACTTCGCGGTGGAAGTCGGCATTGCCGGATCCGAGGCCGGACGCCTTGGCTTCGGCGCTCATGGTCTGACCGAGGATGGCTTTCGATTGCGCGCGGTCGGCCCAATCTACCATCGTCAGGTGCGGCTGGCCGGTGCTGCCGGTGATGGTCTCGATCTCCATCTGCATCTCGGCGGGCATGATGGCGCGGGCATTGTGGCCGAGGGCGGTGACGGCGCGCATCAGGCTGGCGCGCTCGTCCTGGCTGGCCCCCGAAAAATACTTGCCGACGATGATCGGCAGGCCGAAGGTTTCCAGGAACTCGGCGAAGTCGCCCAGGGCGTAGCTCTTGTAGAGGAAGGGCCAGACCAGGGTGCGGTGCAGGCCCATACGGCCGAGGTAGCCGGTCTTGGGCTTGCCGTGGGTGTGGAAGACCCAGCCGAAGGCGGCCAGCTCGGCGCCATCCGGGCTGCTGCCGCTGTCATCGCGCAGGCGCAGCTGGCGGCGGGTCTGGTCGAGGCGGAACCACTCCTGCGGGCGGGGGTGAAAGGCGGGCATCAGCTCGCTGCCTTCGCGGCGCCATTCGAGCTCGGTGGCGGCGAAGCCGTGGCCGATGCCGTCCATCAGCGAGAGAAAGAGGTCCTCGATCGGGTCGGCGGCGTCGTTGAGCACTTCTTCGAGCCACTCGGCGTTCTTCTGCTCGGCGGCGCTGGCGTTGCGCGGCGCCGCGATGGACCAGTCCAGGCTGAGGATGGCCAGCTTGCGCTTGGTGATCTCGGCGTAGAGGTGGGCGTCGCGCTCTTCCATGTCCGCAAAAAGGCGGTGCTGGGCGATGAGGTCGCCGTTGTCGGCGTCGCGCAGGGTGCCGGCCAGGCGCGCCGGCGTGAGGCCGTCGAGCATCGGGCGCAGGTACTGGTTCTCGAGACTGGCGACGCGGCTGGTCTGCGGCTCGCTGAGCACGGCGCGGTCGATGGGGCGGCCGTATTGGTCGACAAGCTTGTTGGTGGTGGCCATCAGAACATTCTCCTGGAGCTGCTGCTGCCGCCGCCGCTGAAGCCGCCGCGCCTGGCGACGGTCTCGAAGCCATTGGCGCCGGCGCCGGCGCCGCGGGTGCTGGCGATCTCCCAGAGGATGTAGAGCGCGCAGAGGCCGTCGTAGTGGTGGTTGGCCTGCTTCTCGGGGTAGCTGTCGAGCTCGGCCAGCAGCAGGGTCAGGGCGGGGTTGAAGAGGATGCGCGGCTCGAAGGCGTCGGTGATGTAGGGCTCCAGGGCCTCGATGCGCAGGGCCTGTTCGACGGTGGCGGTGAGGCCGATCAAGGGCAAGGTGACCTGCTTGGCCATGCCGGCGGCGACGAAGGTCTGGCGCGAGTGCTCGAAGGCGCCGTTGTTCTCGAAACCAATGGCCTGGCAGCGGTATTCGCGCTGGAAGTCGATCAAATCGGCTTCGAGCTTGCTGGGCAGGCGGCGCTTGATGCTCGCCTCGATGACATGCAGGCGCTGGTGCTCGCGGTCCCAGGCGCCGGCCAGCAGCGCCGAGGGGTCGGAGTGCTCGCCGCGGCCCATGGAGGGGTCGCAGGCGCCGAAGATGATCCACTCGTTGCGCCGGCCGACGTAAAAGCGGATGGGGGTGAACACCTTGTCTTCGTCGCTGCGCGGCTCGCCCTGCATCTCGGTGCCGAAGGCGCGGATGTTCTTGGCGCGCTGGCGCATCAGCCAGTACAGCGAGCGCACCTGCGGCCACGAGATCTCGGCGCCGGCGTCCATCGCCGCGCGGTTGGCAGCGTAGAAGCGGTACGAGGGCAGCTGGTGTTCTTCGAGTACTTCGCCATGCTCGGCGGCTGCGGTCTCGGCCGGCTTGTCGTCATTGAGCATGATCGACTGGCAGCGCTCCCAGAGATCCATGGCCTCGGGCAGCTTCTCGATGGCGCGGAAGTGATGCACCAGGTGACCGATCGCGGCCTTGGCGCGGCTGATCGGGTCATCCTTGTTGAGGATGGTGCCGACGCCGACGAACTTGACGGTGCCGTCCGGCGGGCCGAGGAAGTCGACGGCTTTCTCCAGCCAGTCCCAGCGATTTTCCCGCTCGGTGGGGCTCTTGGCTTCCTTGTCGGTGATCAGGTCATCACCGAGCAGCAGCTTGGGGCGGCTGGCGCCGTGGAAGGTGCCGCGGATGGCCTGCTCGGCGCCGAAGGCCTCGAACTTGACACCGGAGCGGGCGGTGAACTCGCCGATCTTCCATTGCTTGCTGGGGCCGCATGCCTCGGGGAAGTCGAGCGCCAAGCCGGCGTTAAATTGAAGCTCGGTTTTGACCACTTCGAGCAATTTTGTCGGCAGCTTTGTCTCGGCGCCGAGCAGGGTGACGTAGTCGATGAAGTAGGGGCGCGGGGCCTGCCAGCCGATTTCGGCGCAGATGGCCGGGCGCTGCAGCAGGGCGCGCACGGCGCACCACACCGGGCCGACCTTGGTGAGCAGTGAGGACTTGGCTTCGCCACGCGGGGCGATCCACCACTCCTTGGCGCCGGTGGGCTTGTCGAGGATTTGCGGGAAGCGGGCAAAGAAGTGGCGGTGGAAGTTGGAGGCCGGCGGGCGGATGTGGTGCGCCAGGTAGGTGTAGCAGAAGAACTCGAAGTCGCCGTGCAGCAGCACGCGGCGGCGACGCTCGGCGCGGGCCGCCGGCGAGGGGTCGAGGCCGATCTGGCTGGCCTCGATCGCCACGCGGGCGGCACGGGCGATCTCGGCGAGTTCGTCGAGGAACTCGCGGGGGGTGGTTTGGTTGCTAGCGGACACTGAGCATGTTCTCCATGCTGGCCAGCGAGATCAGGATGTCCAGGTCTTCGGCGGCGTGCGTCAGCTCGAAGCGGAGCTCCTGGAGCTTGTTGGAGCGCCGTATTCTCGCCGAGGTGCTCATTCGGAAGTACTCCATGCACTCGGCAGACGTCCATTCGGTCATCGGCTTGTCTGGCGCGCCCATCATGGTGCGGCGGCTTTTTTCGTTGGCCTGGTCGGCTTCCTTCTTGAGCTGCTCGGACAGCTTTCTCAGGCGGGTGATGAGGAGGGAGTCAGCCATTGGCTTTTGCCGCTTCCTGCTCAAAGGCGTTGAGGAGATCGATACGCGCGACCTTGCACAGCACTTCAAAGCGGTGAATGATCGCCCTGTCCTTTGCCGGCAGCTCTTTCTCGAAGAAGTCCCGAAATCCTTCCATTCCTTGCACGTTGTTGGAAAGATCAGCGGCCATCGCCAAATAGGCCACCACGCCCAGCGCGTGATCAGTGGCAGCAGAGGGCTTAGCCATAAGCCTTTGCCACCTCCTGCCCAAATGGCGGCAGAATCTCCGCAAACGCCGGGGCGTGCTGCGGGGCGTGGTCGCGGACGAAGGTGTCGAGGCGCTTGATCAGGTCCATGGCCACGGCCAGGCGATCTGTCGCGGGCATCATGTTCTTGCTGGCGGCGTTGAGCTTGGCGACGGTGTCGGCGAGGACGGCCATGGATTTGACGCCTTCCACCGGGTCTTCACAGGCTTGCGTCTTCTCGAGCAGGGACTCGCAGCGCAGCAGGCCGGCGGCTATCAGGCGGCCGAGGGCTTGCTCGATGCCGCCGCCGGAGACCAATAAGGACGCCCGCTGGAACTTGTCCCAGTCGTCGCTGCTGTCGCGGGCTTCGCGATACCAGTTGCGGGCGGTGCCGGCGGGCACGCCGACCTTTTCGGCGGCCTGTTCGAGCGGCAGGCCGCCGATGTAGGCGGCGCGCAGCTCCATCTTCTTTTCGGGGCTGTGGGCCATTAGGGCATCTTCCGGCGACCGGCGACGACGTCGCGGCCCTCTTCGTTGAGCATGGCGATGTCGATGTCGGATTTGAATTCGACCAGGCCGACGTCGTCGAGCCAGGCGAGATCGGCGCGCACGCGGTCGAGGGTGGCGACGATGCCGTGCACCTGTTCCATGTCCTTGCGCAGGTCGCGCGCGTTGCAGGTGCCATTGCGGAACAGCAGGGTGGCGAGCAGGCTGGTGGCGCGCTTTTTGTCCTGTTCGGTCATGATCCCTCTTTCCTTTGCACTTCGCGGTTGATGAGCATGCGCAGCAGGTCGCTCTGCAGCTTGGTTTCGCCGACGAGCTGATTGACGGTGCTGGCCAGGGTGTTGATGGATTCATAGAGGGCGGCGATATCGCGGTGCGTCGGCTGCTTGCCGAGGTTTGTTTCCAGCAGGCGGAGGCGCTCGTCGTATCTTTCGTGGCGGACGGTTATGTCGGCTTCGAGTTTTACGAGCCCGGCGGCGGAAACCTTGTCGCGGTCGCCCAGGTAGGTATAGGCGCCAAGGGCGATCATGCCGACCAGCTGCACGGCGTCGGTGGCTTCAGAAAATGACCAATCCATCAGCGGGCTCCTCCGTTGCGGTTGAGCGCTATCTCAAGGTCGCGCTGGCAATCTACGCAGGTCTGTACCCCGGGCACGTGCTCGCGGCGAGCCTCGGGGATGGGGCTTTCGCAAATGCGGCAGAACTCGGCGGATGGCATGCCCTGGTCGGCAGCACTGCGGCGGCGCTGGGCGGCTATGGCGTCGTCGCGCAATTGCTGCTCGCGGTCGGAGGCGCGGTCAAAAAAGTAGGTCATAATTGGGATTACATGGCGGCTGTGCAGGCGTGGTTAATCGGCAGTCAATGGGAAGTTAATGAGACGTTGCGCCGAGTTTATGCGCGCGCGCGGGGCTGGATTGGTTTGAAGCGCTTCATTCCAGGCATAAAAAAACCCCGCCGGAGCGGGGCTGGAAGGAGTGCATAGCGGGGGGAATCTATCCCTATGGGTCCTTATAGTGCAGAACGTAAATTTCGTGCGCCTCGGCCACTACGTGCGCCTCTATCGTTTGGGTCTTGGGCACAAACATGCAGGCGACGACTTCGGCCCCGCTTATAAGCTCCATGTTAAGCGTCTCCACGTCTTTTTGGTAAGCCTCTATCGAGTCGTGTCTGATTGCCATCACTTGCTGCACGTTGCAGCCTCCGCGTAGGCGTCAAAATACACGCCCCAGTCTGGCGCGTCGTAGTCGCCCGTCTCTTCGTTGTACGGGCCTTGGAACGGGTCTTCGACCACCGAAGTCATGTGAAAACCGATCGCCGGGCAATCCGGTTCGCTGTCGAAAATTTCGGCAATCCGTGTCCAGTGGTTCGCATGGCCATCTTTCGGCGCAAAGTCCGCGAGGAAGGCGCGAATGTCGGCAGCCGCCCGCTTGTAGTTGGCCTTCATCACCAGCGCATTGTCGTAGGTCAACAGCAGCACGGCGCGATGGTGCGCAAGCATATCTGCGCGCTTGTAAAGCGGCCAAATCTCGTCGCTGCGTAACGAGTATTCGTAATCTTTCAGGCCGAGGTATCGCTTGGCAATCTCATTCCATATTACGGGTGCTGATCCGTGGCTGTTGCGCAGCTCCTCAAGGTCTTCCGCCTTCTCGCCAGGCCAAACTGCTTTTACTGTTGTCGTGCTCATCCTCTGTTATCTCCAAGTGGTTAAATCCTGCGCCGTGTCCGGCGCTCAAGCTGGACCGCGCTGAAGCGCGGCCCATTAGCTATGCGTTAAGCGTCTCCACGTCTCTTTGGTAAGCCTCTATCGAATCGTGCCTGATCGCCATCACTTGCTGCACGTGGGGGCCTCCGCATCTATCGACGTGTCCGACAGCACGCGGAGCAGCTCGGCGAGGCGGGCGGCGTTGTCGAGGGAGAAGCTGACGAAGAAGTCGTCGGCCAGGCCAAAGCCTTCAGGCCCCTTGCTCAGGGAGACGAAACTGCCCTCTTCGTCATCGACCCGGGCGACTTCAAGGGGGATTTCGCTCTCTTCGATTGGGATGTGGTGCGTTTCATGTGGCGGCACTGCGGGGGCGGTGTTCATGCGGTTACTCCTTCCAGTTGGGCTTGAATTTCGGCGGCGTCGCTGGCCAGGCGCCTGGCGAGGATGTCGACGACGTCGAGCAGGTCGAGCGCAAGGCATTGGGCGGCGATCGGGTCCGGGAGGCTGGTGCGCGCCAGTGCGAGATTGGCGGCAACGGCGACGGACGCGAGGCGGCCGGCTTGCAGGGAGAGGGGTTCGCGGCTGGGCGCCGCGGGCACGGGGGGAGGATGGTGCATGGCGTTACTCCAAGTAGCGGTGTTGAAATCCGCTGTCCCGCTGTCAAACGGGTGGGCGGAACCGTACGGGTTGACAGACCGGCACTTGGAACCGGCAGGGCTCGCGCCCTCCCGCACGGCCCGCCCAGAACTGGGTGCGCCATGCGACGGACGAAAAAATACCGCTCTGTGGGCGGCTCGTCCGCCAAGTGGTCCGGGCTGTCAAACCCGATCACGACATCTGTCGCGACGTCAGGATCGTAAGCCCGGAAGAAACGAATTGTCAACAGGATGACCATAGCCGCGCTTCAGCCCTCGAAGAGCCCGAGCTGGCGCACCTGGTCGGTGGCCAGGCCGCTGAGGGTCTGGCCGGGGGTGCGCTTGAGGATGCTGCGGATCTGGCGGTCGGTGAGCAGGTAGTCGGCGGTGAGCTGGGCGACGCGCGTGCCATTGCCGTAGGCGGCGATGATCTGGCGGTCGCGGATGTCGCGCATGGCGGCGGCGCAGCGCGGGATGGGCAGGCGCTGGCCGCCGTAGTTGTTGATCAGCGCGGCGGTGGCCTGGTCGCCGATCAGGGCGACGAGGCGCAGGCGGGCCTGGCTGTTGAGTTTGTCGCCGGTGGGCACGCAGAGGATTTGACCGGGAAAGGCATTGACCAGGGCGAGAGTGGGCGCCAGGCCGACGAGCCCGATCATGTCGCGCACCGAGCCGGGGAGGTTGTCGGTGACGAGGGCGGCATCGGCTGGCAGGGGGGCGGTCATTTGACTGGCGGCCCCATGAACAGGCGCGCTTCGGCCTCGCGGCGCAGGTGGGCGGGGTAGCTGGGGTCGGCGCTTGAGCCATGGTCCCGGTAGCGGTAGATCTCGGCGACCACCGCTGCGCTCTCGCCTTGGTGGAGGTAGGCGCGCAGCGGCGAGCGCTCGAAGGCGTGGATGCCGATATCGAAAATCAGGCTGACCAGGGCGTCGAACTGGTGCTGGGCCAGGGCGACGCGGGTGGTGGCGTTAAGGTAGAGCTCGATGGGGGCGATATCTTCTTTACGCAGCAGCTCTTCGGCGGTGGCGCGGGCGATCGGCGGATCGAGGAGATCGATGCCCCAGTCACGGATGCGGTGGCCGTAGCCGATGGCGTGGTAGCCCTTGCGGTGCAGGTAGGGCTCGGCCCGGAAGTGGTCGAAGCGGCGAATGATGGCCAGGCCCGGCTCGCCGACCGCCAGCCGGTTGGGCTGCGCGGGGTTGGCGGGGTCGGTGCGGCGGCGGGTGGGCATTTCGTTCATGGCGTTACTCATCGAAGCCGAGGCTGACAATCTCGACGTCCGTGCAGGTCTTGCGCAGATGCCGGGTGAGTGATGCTGGCGTGTTCCAGTAAGGCACCCAGATCGCTACAAATTTTTCAGCGACGCCCTTGTAATACTTGCCGAGGAAGGGATCGAGGCGGCGCAACTTGATCTTCTCAGCTGCGTTCTTGCGATCCTTCAGGGAATACAACCAGCTGCGGCGCTCGCGACAGAACTTCTTGGCCTCCGGCGCTTCGCCGGAGTGCCACGAACCCTGGCATACACCGTCGACAAAGACGACGATACAGAGGCGCAGCGCCTTCATCCTCTGCACCTGCAACGTGAGCTTGTAGCCGTCGGCCTTCAGCTCAACCAGGCCGAACGTGTGTGAGAGTTGCTGCTCGATTTGCTTCCACTGTTCGTTGGTCAGCTTGGGCGGTGGCGCGGGGTTCATGGCGATCTCCTTACAGGCGTTGCTCGCGGCGGCCGATGTTCGGCCGGCCGACGGGGCGATGGACGGCGGCAAAGGTGTCGGCATAGGCGATGGCGGCGACTTCGAGGATGCAGATCGGCCAGATGAGGTAGGCGGCGATGACGTTGGCCAGGGCCTTGGCGGGCGGCTGCTTGGTCATCGGGTAGATGAGGCGCAGCTGGCGCGGGGTGAGGGGAAGCTTTTCTGGCGGTGGGCGCTTGGTGTGGGCGGTGGTAAGCATGGTGGACTCCTGGCAGTGGGCACGGTGGCGGCGGTGGGGCGGGCGATGGGCGGGCGATGGGCGCTGGCTCAGGGGTTGCCGGCGACCCAGTCGCGAAAACGCTTGCTGGGGGCGAACTTGGCGACGCGCCGGCCCTGGATGCTGCATTCGGCGCCGGTCTTGGGGTTGCGGCCGAGGCGCGGCAGGCGGTCTCTGGGGGTGAACTTGCCGAAACCGGGCACGGTGACGCTTTCTTCGTTGTGCGGTGCGAGGTTCTCGGCGATGACGTCGCCGGCGGTTTCGAGGACCTCCTTGACGGTGGTCCGCGGATAGCCGCTGACGTTGGCGACGGTACGGATCAGCTCTTCGGTTTTCATGGGGTGACTCCTTTCACAGGTGGAGAAAAAACACGCATTCGTCGGCGGCACAGCTGCCGAGGCTGTCGTCGCCGTGGTGGGTGATCCAGGCGGCGAGGGCTTGCTCGATGCCTGGCGGCGGGGCTTGATCGGGGTGCTGCGGGGGCTGCTGGTCCGGCGCTGCCAGGCTTGCGGCAGGGCCGACCAAAGGGCGCGCCGGGGCGTTCATGCGGTGGAGACGTCGAGGGCGATCGGCTGGTACTCGCCCTTGGCGTCGCGCTCGTAGATGCGCAGGTAGGTCTTGCTGCCGACGACCTGGATGCTTTCGCTGATGGCTTTCATGGCCAGCTGCCAGCGCTCGTCGGCGATCTCCAGGCGGCGCAGGGCAAGAACGCGCACGGTGTTGATGTTGCCCTGCTTGTCGACGTTGAAGGCGTCATTGACCAGTACCTGCAGCTCGGGGGTGGAGCCTTGCGCCCAGTCGTGGATACACTCGTCGATGAGGGCCTTGGCGGCCATCAGGCGTTCGTCGAAGCGCAGGTGCTCGGAGATGGCGCGCAGGACCTTGTAGCGGCCGTCGAAGCTCATCAGGGTGACGTTGCCCTTGTTGCCGCCGACACGGGTGCCGTATTGCTCGGCAGAGAGCTCGACGAAGGCGCCGATATCGCCAAAGGCGGCGCCCTTGAAGGTGGCGATCTGGTTGCTCAATACCTTGGCTTTGGCGACGATCTCGGCGACGAGCTTGTCGCGCTCGATGTCAATGGGCTTGACGGTCTCGACGGGCACGAGGCGCCCGGAGGCGTCTTTCATGTAGCCGGCGGGTTGGATTACGGGGGTGTTCATGGGATGGGTTTCCTTTCGTGGAGTGGGTGGGATGGGTGGTTGGTGGTGGTTAGTCGAAGAGGTCGTCGACGACGAGGTCGCAGAGGTGGTAAGTGAAGACGCCGGCAGCCATCAGCCAGGCGCCACTGAGCATCAGCAGCTCGGCGAAAAGCTTGACGCCGCAGATCCACAGGGCGCCCCAGATGATTGCTTTCAGCACTTGCCACATGGCGGCTCTGCTATGCCTGGCAGCCGACGGTGACGCGCTCTGCGAGCTGCTTGCAGCGCCAACAGATGCGGTTTCCGGCGTGGGCGCTGGCGAAGGTGCGACTGCAGCAGAGGCACTTGCGCGCACCGGGCTTATCGGGCGCCGCTGGCGGCGGGATGGGCTTGGACGGCGAGGGCTGGCGCGGGGGGGCGCCGGCCTGCTCGGCAATGTGGTAAAAGTGGCTGGCAATGGAGGCACCGTTGCTGTTCAGGCGCTCGGCGATATCCCGGTAGCTGACGCCTTCAGCGCGCCAGGCGATGATCTGCTGGTCCTCCTCGGGGGTCCAGACGCGGCGAATACCGGCGGTCATGGGTATCTCCTGCAGGCATTGAACCAGGCGACGGTCCACACCTGGTCGCGATAGCTGCAGAGGTCGACGGCGTACCAGAAGCGCAGGCAGAAGCGGGAGAAAACGCAGATGAGCAGGCCGGACAGCCAGCCGACGAGGACGGCGAGGAGCACCCAGGGGGCGGCGGCGACGAGGGCGGATGAGGTGAATGGCGCGATCATGGCCGCCCTCCTTCCCGATGCTCTGCGTCCCAGAGGATGGTGACGCCGGTGGAGGGGTCGCGGGCTTGCCATTGCTCGAAGCGCACGCCGGCAAGCTGCTTGTGGCCGGTGCTGTGCATTTCGTCCTTGAGCAGCTGGTGCAGGCGCGGGCAGTCGCGCACGCAGACGGTGGCGCCGCGCAGGGTGCTGGCGGAGAAGGCGAGGACTTCAACTCGGTTGCGGTCGAGCCAGCCCTGGGTGCGTTCGAGCTTGCCAAGCAGGGTCTTGAAGTCCATCTGCAGGCCTTGCGGGCGGATGCGCCAGGGGCTGGCGCCGGCCGGCGGATTTGCCGCGGACAGGGGCGGGGGAAAGCCGATGACGACGCCGTTCATGATGACCTCCTTCTTTGGCGGGGAGCGGCGGCTGGTGTGGCGGGGGTGGCTGCGTCTGCCGAGCCGGCCGGCCCGGCGGCGGCTTCGCGGGCGGCCTTGAGCTTGCTGCGCTGGGTGGCCGAGAGGGCGGCGGCGACTTTGTGCAGCTCCTCGTAGCTCATCATTTCCAGGCGCCGGGTGAGGCCTCCGGACTGGCGCTTGGCGACGCCTTCGGCATAGGTGCGGCCGGCGCCGAGGGCGCGGCAGGTGGCGAATATCTTGCGCAGCAGCGGGCGCTTCTCGTCGCTGGCCTTGTCGATGAAGCACCAGTCGCCGGCGACGCGGGCGCGGGCCGGCTTGGCGGGCTTGCTGGCGTCGCCTGGGCGGCGCTGGATGAGCGGGGCGAGGTGATCAACCAGCTTGCCGAGGGCGGCGAGGTCGAGATCCGCGGCGCTGCGCTTGCCGGTGCGCACTTCGAGGATGTCGCGGTACTCGTCTTCGCTCCAGCCGGCATCGCGGCGCAGGCAGTGGAGGTGGGCGAGGCGGGCGCGGCGCGCCTGGCTTTCGGCGGGGGAGAGGGCCGCGGCCTGTTTGGCGGCGGCGCTCACCAGGTGCCCTCTGCGGCGTTGGTGGCTTCGGCAAAAGCGCCGGATTCGGCGAGGACGTCGGCGGCGAGCTGCTCGACGGCATAGACGCCGTAGTTGCCGGCGTCGTCGTGCGAGAGGGCGACGTCGTGCATCAGGCGCACGGCATCACGCAGGGCGGCCTGGTCGATGCCGTCGCTGAAGACGTTCTTGAGGGTGTCGAGGTTGCTGGCCATGTTTGCCAGCAGGGCGACGGACGGGCGATCGGCAAGAGCCTTGCGGGAGCGGGCGCGAATGCGCGTGACGCCGGGGACTGTGATGGCTGGGGCAGTGGTGGTATTCATGCGTCGATCTCCTGTGGCTGGGGCGTGGCAGATGGCTGGGAAGGCTGGCTGTGCTGCGGTTGCGGTGGCCGCGGCCGGGCCGGGTCGTCGGCCTGCGTGGCGCCACCGGGGCGGTGCTCGCAGGTCTGGCAGCGACGGCGCAGGTCGAGGGCGGCCGGGTCCCAGGTGGGCACCGGGGCGGCGTTGGTTTCCAGGCAGAACGAGGCCTGGACGTCGACGCCGAGGTAGGGGCAGTGGTAGCGGTCGAAGATTTCGAGCACGCGCCGGGCGATGTTGTCGGGCCGGGCCGGGTAGTTGCCGTTGATGACCAGCGACAGGGCGGCACGGCCGCAGCCCTGGCCGAGGCGCTCGGCGACGCCTTGCCGGCCGCGCGGGTCGGCTTCAACGGCGGCGCAGAGGATGGCGAACCAGCGCTCCTGCATGTACTCGGCGTGGCGCTGCGGGATGGGCTTGTGGCTCATTCGACCACCTCCCCGCGTTCGACCTGGTCGGCGGCTTCGTCGGCGCCTTCAAGGCGGACGAGCTTGTGGATGTTGGGGTCGTAGATGGCTTTGAGGCGGGTGATCATTGGCGCGCGCGGCTTGGCGCGGTGCGCCTGGGCGACGGCCCAGACGGTGGCGATGCCGCCTTTGCCGGTGCCTTTGCCGGGCTTGATCACGTCGAGGTAGCCGGCCTTGCCGAGTGCCCCGCAGTAGGTAGCGGCGGTGCTCGGCTTGACGTTGGCAATTGCGGCCGCAAAGTGGGAGGTGAAGGTGTCGAGCGCGGTCATCGCCGCCCACAGGGCTTCGGTGCCGCGGCCCTGGGTGACTTCGCTGCCGTCACGGCGCACCCGGGGGGCTTCGACGCCTGCGTTCCTGTTTAAGGCCCAGTAGTACTTAACGCGGGCACCTTCGCGGGCTTCGTGGGCGCGCACGACGATGCCGGCAGCGGCAAGGGCCTTGAGGTACTCGCGCACAGGCTCCATTTCGACCTTGGAGAGGCGCGACAGGGTCTCGGTGCTGTAGGTCTGCGGGCCGTCGGCTTCGGCGCGGCGCATGGCTTCCCAGATGCGCTGCCGGGTGCTCTTGCCGCCGGCAAGCTCGACGACTGCGGGTTGGCGGCTCATCAACGCACCCTCCGCTTGACGCCGGCCTGCTGGAGCTGGCGATCGCCCCAGCGGGCGAGGTCGCAGCCGTCCCAGCCTTCGCCCATGCCGGTGCCGTGGATGATGCCGAGGTTGTTGTTCACCCGGCGGACGCTGCCGTTGGCGATCTTGACCAGGTGGGCGAGGAGGTCGTCGGCGATGGGGAAGTCGGGGAACTTGTGGCGGGCCAGGACGCGGGCGTCGTCGAGGCCAACGGCTTCGGCGTAGAGGGTGTCGAGCACGCGGCCGTCGAATTTTTCCCACTTGGCGAGCTTGGCGGGCATGGCTTCCTCGCCGACGAGGATGATGCTGGCGCGGCTTTTCTCGTAGAGGCTGAAGACACTCATCACCATCTGCTTGTCGACGATGAAATCGAACTCGTCGATGATCAGCGGCCGGCGCGCCTGGTGCAGCTGCGCGGCGACGATGTCGATCAGCTCCCAGGTGGCGCCCTTGGGTTCGAGGCCAAGAACTTTGCAGAGATTGACGAGCAGGCTCTTCTTCGTGACAAAATCGTCGAGCTGCAGGTAGTAGGCGCGATGGCGGGCACGTGCCCAGGCGGCGGCAACGCTCTTGCCGTAGCCGCTGGGGCCGCTGACGACGATCATGCCGGGGTCGTTGGGGCCACGCCCGGATAGCCGGTAGATGGCTTGCTCCATCACGCCGATGTTGGCCAGCGGGGCGATCTGGCCGCCGCTGGGGGTGCTGCTGCTCTGTCCAGGTGTTGCAGTTTGTGTCATGATGCGAGCTCCAGTTGAGGGTGGCTTGCCACCCGGTTGCATATGCGGGCGCCTGTTCTAGCGGGCGCCCGTTTCTTTTCTGGCCTTGGCGAGGTTGGCCTCGGCGCGGAAGATCGGGGTGGTCGGGAAGCCGGCGTGGAAGCGGCGCTGCCAGGCTTCCTGGAGGGCTTCGATATCGCCGCCGCTGGCTTTCACCAGGGCGTCGTACTGCCCCCACAGCTCGAACTTCTCGCGGTTGCTCAAGCCGGCCAGTGGCGTGGCGTGCGCTTCTGCGCTGGGCAATGCGGCGACGTTGGTCGGGGCCGCGGCCATGGCCTGGGCGGCGAGTGCCGAAAGCTCCGCGGCGCGGCTGGAGGGCTGCGGGCCGTCCATGGCCTGGCGCGCTTCGGCGGCCTGGTCGAGGCCGTGGCTGGTGTGGGTGCTGGTCTTGGCACCAAAGCCGCCAATGACGAGTTTGCCGGCGGCGGCGGCCTGGTCGGCCAGGTGGCGGGCGAGCAGCTCTTCGGTGGAGATCAGGCCCTTGCGGTCGGCTCGGGCGGCCTTGCGGCCGGCGGCGTTGCGTTCGGCCTGGACAATTCGGGCGGTGGCGGCGATGGCCTGGCGGTCGGCGCCGGTGCGCTCTGGCGCTTCGGCGATGCACAGGAAGTTCTTGCGCCAATAGACGACGATGCGCCCTAAATCGGTGGTCTCGTAGATGTCGAGCAGGCTGCCGACATCGACCCGCGCCAGCTCGGGGGCAATGAACCAGGTGCCGTCGAGGGCGATGCCTTTCTTCTGCAGGGTGCGCTGGCCGCTGCCGGCCGGCTTGGCGAGCAGGATATCGAGGCTGCGCTCGTCGGCGATGCGCGCCACGTCGCCCTGCCAGGACGCTGCCTTGGCGAAGGGGCTGCAGCCGAGCGCGCCGTGCTGGCGCTGCTCGTAAATGCCGGCGATCCAGGTGTTGATGGTGGTCTGCAGCTGCTCGCCCGAAAAGGCGCCCTCGCAGACGGCCGAGAAGTCGGCCAGCTCGCCGCGCCTGGCGAGGCGATCGGCGAACGAGCGGCGGGCTTCGATGGCCTTGCGGTCGGCGACGGAATGCCCGGCAAAGTTGGGCAGCAGCTCAAGGATGGAGTGGTTGAGCGTGCCGATGACGCGCTCGACGTGCGGCTTTTCTTCCGGGCTGAAGGGGTGCGTGGTGAGGTGCTCTATCGACAGCGCGCGCAACACCTGTTTGAAGTGGTTGGATTGGTAGTCCTGGCCGTTGTCGGTGACGATCTCCTTGGGCACGCCCCACAGCAGGAGCGCCAGGCGCAGCGCGTGGCAGTGGGTCTGTGTCTTCGGCGTGCGCGAGACGACGACCAGCATGCGCCGGCTCCAGATGTCGATGATGACGCTGACGGTGTAGCGGCGCTTTTTGCCATCGGTATCGAGGAGCAGCCAGTCGGCCGGCGTGGCGTCCATTTCCCAGCGCTGATTGAGTGCGGTGACCTCTTCGGAGAGGCTGCCGAAGGCGAGCAGGCAGGAGTTCTTCCAGGCGTCGGGGTTGGTGGCTTGCAGGTACAGTTCGCGGTTCTGCTCGATCCATGTCTGCTGGTAGCGGCGCACCTGGTCGTAGCTCGGCGCGGCGAAAAGCTGCTCGCCGGTTTCACGGTCGATTGACGCGGTTTTGAGCAGGACGTGGAGCTGGCCGGTGCGGATTCCGGGGCGGTCGATCAAGAGCTTGCGGGCGGCGGCGGCGAGCAGCGGCACGGCGGCAAAGTAGGTCTTGCCGCGCAGCGCGCAGCCGTTGCGGCGATCGACCAGCACGCCGATGTTCTCGGCCTGGTGAGCGAGTACCCAGCGCTGCACGGAGCGCGGCGAGATCACCTCGTAGGCCTCGCGCACGGCCTTCGATATCGGCACTTCCTGGGCGTTGTAGGCGTTGGCGTAGGGCGCCCAGCTGGCGGACTTGCGCAGCGGCTGCGCCCTGTGGAACCACACCGTCCAGCTCTCGGCAATCTCGCAGTGCGCGGCCATCGACAGGGACTCGTGCGCGGACAGGCCGCCGGCCAGGTCGCGCAGGATCGCTTCTCCCTTCTGCCGGCGCTCGGCTTCGGCTGCCAGCTCGGCGCACTCGAACTCGGCGAGCATGGTCGTCAGGGCGCGCATGCGGGCGCCTTTCTGCACCTCTTGAGACACTTTGCGGTGGTTGGCGAGGGCTTTGGCGACGTCTTCTGGGAGGGTGGCCAGGGGGTAGAGGCGCTGGCGACCGCCGCGGATGCCGACTTCTTCAAAGGGCCAGCCGTCCTTCTCGCTGCGCCGTAAAACACTGGTGCGATGCAGGCGCAGCGCGGCGGAAATGTCGGCCAGGGTGATGGCCTCGGCGACCAGGGGGAGCGGGGCGTTCATGCAGCGTGGGATCCTTTGTAGAGCGCTTGCGCGGTGGCGCTGTTGGCCTTTATTGCATCCCTCCGATCACGTTCTTGAGCTGCCGAATGCGCCGGCCGGCGTCTTCCTTCATGCGCTCCAGCTTGCCGATTTCGGCATCCAGAACGTCCTTCCCGACCAGCACCCGGCAGCCGGCAGCCGCGTAAATCGGCCATCCAGGCCGTCAGTTCGCGTGTCTCGGTGGCCACCTCGAAAGCCGGCAAATATTCCAACGGAAAGCGCCATCCTTCGCGGCTATCGGCGGTCCAGGAGTCCAGGCTGTGGTCGGTGATTTTCTTGCCGGTGAGCAGGCTCATTTGCTCGGCAATCTCGGCCCGCGAATGCGCTGCCTTTTTGATCAGATCGGCCAGTACGCGGCGAATGGTTTCGCCACAATCGAGGGCGCCCGGGGTGGGCGATAGTTCTACCGGGACCTCGAAAAGGTCACGGGTCAGCACGTCAAAATGAGCTTTCATGATGTCAACTCCTCCGTGCGGTTTCTGGCATTGTGTTAACAATGGGAAACGCTAGAATGAAGCACGTGAGCCCCCCGAATGCCGCGCCCTTTGGGCGTGCCGTCTGGGTGGTAGCGGGCCGCGAACATCTTCTGCACGGGGACGCCAACGGCATCGGCCAGCCGCTTCTCACTGGCCGGGTAGGAATGCGCCATCGCCTTTGAAAGCGTCGTCGGACTGGTCAGTCCGTGCTGCTTGGCGAGGGCGCGAAGGGTGATGCCGCGCTTGTGCAGAGCGGCCACGATATCGGCCGGATGCCAGTCCTCTGGACCGGTCTTTTTTGGGGCTGTTTTTGTCATCTGGTAGCGATGCCGTGTGATGTATGAGTGGGAGACATTACACAGCCATTCGGATGTGTTGTCAAGCGCTTTGGCCGTGCACATCTTGGCCGTTTGGATGTTTTTGGGATGTTTGGCTGTTTTCGCTGCTGTATCAATGCTTTAGGAAAGATGTGCACGAGCAGGCCGTGCACATCTTGGTGCACAGCATTAGGAATTGCTTATATGGACGGTTTGAACACGCGTTTGAAGGCTTGGCGGGCCGCTAAAGAGCTGTCGCAGGACGCTGCAGCCTTGGTGTTGGGGTTGCCAGTTAGCTCGTATCAGAGGTATGAGCTGGGGACGCGCGGCCCTAGTACGGACGCCATGGAGGCATTCGTGCTGGCTGGCATCAACGCCAATTGGCTGTTAACTGGCCACGGCCCGATGCTGCTCGCCGACCTGGCCGACGCCACCAGGGGGCCGGATATCCTCGACCGCGAGCGCATGGATCTGGCGCTCGCAACCATAGAACGCGGCCTGGCCAAGGCCAACGCAGAGATTGCACCGGAGAAGAAAGGGAGGTTGCTACTGGCGATATACGACTACTTCGCGGAAGAAGGCGTCACCGAGAACACGGTGGCGAACATCATACGACTGGCCGCTTAAAGGCCGTGTTTACAGGGCTTCACAATGAAACAACAAGAAAAGGCCGTAGAGGTCGAAGACATCATCAAGGATATCGCGACGCCAAAGGTTTCCCCCGGTGATCCACCAGGTCCGGCCAGCGTCGTGATTATCCATGGCAGCATTTACCACAACGTCACCATCAACCACGCACCACCTCAACTCGACGACCTGGTCAGCCTCATCAGGTCCAATGTCGGCCAGCTTCCCACCCGCCGCAGACACCGCCAGCATCCGACCAGGTCGCCCACCAGGTCAAACCGCCGCGCCGCTGCTCAGCACCTCCCACGCCGCACCAGCCCCACCCACCACAGCCGCCGCCCAAGCCCGCCCGCTCATCCTGCAGCCCGCTCCCATGCAAGCCGGCCCGGTGCATTTGTGCCAACTATCACCACAAAAACCACCGCTCCCCGTTAAATCCCGCCCATTTCCGCAGTATTTTGTGCCAAACGCAAAAAGGGCCGGATTTTGCAGCCCCTCCGCGCAAACCCAGCCCCAGCAAGCCTTCCAGCCATTTCGCCAGCTCGCCCAGCTCCGCCAGCTCTGTGCCAACTGCCCCCCTCCCTCACAGCTGCTCGACTGGGCCGGGCGTATCGGGCCGCATGCCCAGGGCGTCGTGCAGAGCCTGCTGCATCAGCGCCGCCAGCTTGTCACGGGTCGCGCCATGATCGGGATCGCTGCTGACGCACAGCACGTTGCGCGCGCCCAGTTCCTTGCCGACATCGACGATCCGCTGGTGGGCCGGATCGAGCGGACCCGGTTTGA
>OFRC01000049.1_pt1 | contig 39501 bp, 43 predicted proteins | sample 1543051 | NCBI WGS metagenome assembly OFRC01 (sample SAMN07774231, study PRJEB24372) | wastewater metagenome
GCGATGGCCATCATGGGTACGCAGAGTTGGACGGACAAGAAGAGGATCCTGCTAGAGAGGGCAGGAGTCGAGAAGCTAATCTTCCTCATGGACGGAGACGTTGCAGGGAAAAAGGCTACCAAGGATATATACCCGCAGGTGAAAGACTACTTCGAGGTTAAGATACTACCGTTGTGGAAATACGCAGAGAGGAAAGGCTTGGATAAAGTTGATCCTATGTCCATGCCCCGTTCGTTGTTAAAAACCGTTAAACGATTCTTGGGATAAGGAGAAGGTATGCTTACGATCGCGTGGGTGTTTATCAAATCGATGGTTGGTTCCCTCATCAAGTGGCTAGGTTCGGTGTTTACCTGGCTGGCGGATCACCCTATTGTCCTAGCCGCGTTGATTGGTGTGGCGGTAGGTGGTGGTGCTTCCTGGTGGTACCAGTCCAGCGAGTACGGCAAGGTGATAACGGGTATCCATCAGTCCTACGCTAAGGTAGAGGCGGAAAGGAAAGCTGGCGTGGACAAAGCACGTACCAATAGCGAGAAGGCCTCGGGCGAAGTATCCAATGTCAAAGAGGAACGAATTAGGATTGCCGAGGAAAATGCTGCTCTTGCTATTAGCGACTACAAGAAGAAGTTGACCGAAGAAAGAGCCCGCTGGGCTAAAGAAAGAGCCGCACTTCTAGCCTCAGGAGGCACTCCTGAACCAGGCGACACGCCCCCAGGAGAGTGCAAGCTATCTACCAGCTTTGTAGGTACCGTCAATTCACTAGCGGAGATTTACCAATGAAAAGGATCGTCCTGATTGTTGCTGCGTTGCTGTTATCTGCCTGCGCTTCCGAACCCAACAAGTTTGGTGGCGACCTGGTAGCTGAGCCTAGCAAGCCACCTGTCCTGGATACGCGCCTTACCACACCGTGCCCGGAGTTCAAAGAGAAGCTGGTCGACGGTGACGAGGGCACCATCCTGGAATTCATCAAGAGACTCGGGGCGCATGGTAAGAACTGCCGAGAGCAAAACATAGCTTGGCGCACCTGGTTCGACAAAACTTTCCCTCCCACTCCTGCTAAGGACAAGCCATGAAAAAGCCTGTGAAGTCTTCCTTGCCACCTATTTTGGTGAAGGTCCAAGCCGAAATCGAAACGTCGCTAACCTTCTTGAACATCTGGGTAGATGAGAAGAAGGCTAAAGGTGAAGCCCTCCCTACGGTTGCATTCAATAACATCACGCCAGAGTTCCTAGAGATGGCCTTGTCGGAGCACTGGCTAAAGACTCACAAGGTGGCTACTCACCTTGTATTGGGGGCAGGCTTAGCCTTGCAACTACCCGAGCTGTTGGAGAGATTCGGTAGCGCAGGCTCGCTCGAACCTAACCTCACGGCCTTCAACCTAGGGTTCTGCGGTAAGCTCTACAGCATGGATGTATTCGCCGAGTGCGAGAGCCACAAAATTCCAGATAACCTGATGTACTTAGGTACACCTGGAGCGGGAGTCCGCGGACACTTCTACTTTGTGGAAGGGGCCTACAAAGAAGAGCTTGTACCCGACCTAGACCTTACGCTCTCGGAGAAAGTGCAGTGGGTTAGAAGCTCAAGGGTAGGTCACAGACCAGACTTTAATATCCAAGGAACCACAACAGGCCGCATCTCCTGTGAGGAGTCGGCGAATGCCTAAACCTATCCTCGTTAACCCAATCGACGACCAGCCTCTTACCTTTGGTAAACATGCAGGCAAGACGCCGATGGCAGTGGCAGAGATAGACGCAGCTTACGTGGTGTGGCTTTACGACACAGTCAAGCCGCCCAAATGTAGCAAAGGCCTCCGGGACCATTGTCGGGAGGCCTTGCGTGCTCTTGAGGAAGATACCGAAGAGTTTTTCGCCAGCGACGACCGTTCGCCCTTACAGTTCTAACTGCATTTTACTAGCACCGACTTTTTTGAAAGGAAACGGTATGAGAATTTTTTGCGACGGTGCAACGATAGATGTTGTGGAGTTTTACAAGCGGCGCGGGTTTGCGGAGCTTCCGCCGACCCCGACAATGACGGCGTTTGACATCCGACAGGCTGCTGATCGGCCCGCCAATTATCAAGTATGGCAAGGAATGACTCCGCTCAAAGATGCAGAAGCGGTGGCTCTGACAGACGGGATGGAATTTTCGTGCGTACCACCCGCCACCTACTGATGACGCCGAACGCCTGAATTCAGAAGGCTGAACTAACGGTGCGTCAGTACTCGAATGTTCTTGAGTTCGTCTTTGCCGAAGTTGAGCTTGTGAAGTAGCGGGTCACTGGGACGGGTCATTATCAGGCGTGTTTGATAGGACCCGTCCCAGATGAGGTCATGGAGACCTCGCACCTCGTGGTGACGAATGGGTACGTAGTTCAGGGACCCATGAGAGGTGTTAAAAGGCTTGGGACGATGCAGGAGGTAAATGTGCTTCCTATCGATCTCTAGGCGAGTCGCCCACATCTTGCGCCCTCGGGTGGTAGTACCTGGGCTAGAAAACACCCTGTTACTCTCCCCTATTGCGTCAATCACGTGCCATAGGTAGCCTTGCTTCTGGTAGCTCTTCACCAAGCCAGAAGAGAAGATGCGGACACCTCGTACCTTCAAGGGTGCCTCACCTAGTACGTCCTTCTGTACGGCAGTGACCCCTACGTACTTGCCGGTAACCGTGTCGAACAGATAGACGTAGGTCACGGCGCCATCTTTCAACAGCCGTAGGACAATGCCTTTGCCTAGACCCTTCACCACCGGAAGGTCAGAGGTAGCTAAGTCCAGCAGCTCTCGGATGTCGGCCGCCGTAACTAGGCCGGGTATGATTTTCATTTGGCTCTCTTTAGCAGACGTTCAGCAGTACGGTTCTGTTTCTTCCACTGCAAGAGGATTTCTTGCACCACAGGTTGCCAGGCAGCATCAAGTCGGCGTTGCCCTTTAAGGTCCGCTGTTTCGGGCTTGCTGCCTACTAGGTAGAGGTTCGCGTACTGAGGAGCGATGTCGAACAGTACATGCATCACACGTCCTGTCTGAGGCCCGTAGATCCAAACGGTCTTGCCTAAGGTCAGGGGCTTCTCGTCGTTGATCTTCACCCATACCTTCTCACCTTCAGCAAAAGCACCTAGGGTTGAGTTCATGGTCGCCTTGTACCACGGGCCCGTCTTGAGAGAGTTCCAGCTGTAGTACCCGAAAGCCAACTCCTTCCGAGGGAACTTTAGCAGCACCTTCTTGAGGACTGCCGCTAGCTCGGGCGAGTCGTCGCGCACCCAACTAGCTAACCCCAAGATGTAGTCCTGCAGACTAAGGGCGCGATCCAGGTAGTACTCAGCACCTTGGATCAAGACATCGACGGCGAACCCGGACCCTTTCGTCTTGGCTGCCTCTTTGATAGCTGCAATTACTTGGGTTGTCGAATCGGTGTTCATAGAACGTACCTCAGTAAGGGTCGGGTTATTCATCAGTGTCAGGATCGGACATTGGGTAGTACGACAAGAGGCTAGCCACCTTCTTGGCCCACAGGGGTTTCTTATACATGTCTACGTTGGCGCCCTTGTACAGACTAAGACCCATCCGAGGGACTAGCCAGGTTGTACCTTTGAACGGATCTACTAGGACCACGTACCGGGTAAGGACTGTGCCCTTGGCCTTGGACGTGGTTTCGCCGGCGATGACGCCTATTACGGTCGTCTGTTTCTTCGGCATTAGGAATTCTACCACGACCCCAGGTTGAAGGTCCTTGCTCGACGTCCATTCAGACTGTGTCTTATCCACCTGCTTGGTGTAGTTCTCTGTACGCTCCGTCTCGGTGTCATCCAGGTAGGTGTCGTTGCCATACCGATCGTACCTGTTCGCCGACAGCCCACAGGCTCGCATCCAGGACTCCCACACAGGTCCGTGACCTTTGTTGATCTCCTGAACGCGCAGCTTGCTGATGTCGGTCACAGCCTGGTGGGCCATTTCGTGGGTTAGCGTCTCCAGGAGAATCTCTTCCCCGGCGTTGAAGCAACGCGGGTGCATCTTTAGGTTACGCGTCCTAGAGTTCCACTGGCCACGCATCTTAAACTTAACGCCCCGGTCCTTGACGAAGATGATGTTGCAGGGCTCTAGCTTGCCTTCAAAGAGCACCTGGTTGATCTTCTTCCACTTAGCTACCAGGTAATCTTTCTTGTCCTGGTCAGAGCCAGACCGAGCCTCGTTGTAGGCTGCAAGATTTCCGAACTGGCGGAGCAGTTTCAACTCTCCTTCCGTCGGAGGCGCCGTAGTAGCCTTCCGGGTTTCAATCAGATGTATGTCCTCGAGTTCAGGCGGAGTGGCCTGAGGCGTAGGTACAGCCGCAGGTTTAGGCGTAAGCGTAAGCTTCATCTTAGGCGTATCTGGTATCCACCAGTCGGCCATGTCATCGTTGATCGCTACTACCGACTGCTTTCTGATGCTCACAGAGGACTCCTCGGAAAAAACGTCTTCATGCTCTACTGCCAGTGCCTCAGGCGGTACATGAGTATAGGTCCAGACCCCGTTTTTCACGGACGGGTCTTTGTAGAATTTCGTGCCTTTACGCAGCTTGGCGGTGTCGACTCTAAAAATAACCAACGGCATTTCGTAGGCCGCTGCACCCCCATGGTAAATCGTTTCGATGCTCGGCATGTCTCCGTGGTTGAAGATGTTGAAGGCCAAAGCCCTCAGGTACGTCAGGTCCAATTCAGTGAGACAATGCACCCGAGGTGGGTACATAAAGTCCATGTCGTACCTGCCAATCTTAGGCAGCAGTCCTTTTCTGAGGATGCGCTCTTTGTTAGGCAACGAGCTGAAATGGTACAGGTATTTAGGTACTGCCTGAGGCGCGTACTCTACCGGCGACAAGTAGAGTATGTAATGCTGGCTGTTACGGAAAGCCTTGCGGACGTACCAGCCTAGCCCTTTCATCAGTTCGTTTAGGCTGTGAGTAAGCTTACTCAACGGCTTCTCGTCCTCATCTACGTATCGACCAAGCTTTAGGTAGTCGTGCACCTCCCACCTAGGTACCTCCAAGTCTATCTCAGGCACAGGTTGTTTCAAGTGCATACTAAAGTCCCACAACGCCAGCTTGATCTTTCGCCACTCGTTATAGGACACCCACGCACCTGTGTGCGGCGCCTTAGGCCACTCCTTGTATAGGTCCCGCAGGTACAGAGTTTTTAGGAGGTGATTCCTAATAGTGTCTCTGACCTGCCTACCGTAAGCCGCTTTGCGAGTCGCTACCGTTTGCATAGTCACCTTGCTAGAATCTCCGCCAACACATCGTCGGCAATGTTAGCCGGCACATTCAAGGAATGGAGAACCTTCTCCACCTCGTCTCGGGTAACCTGTTTGTGCCCTACGTCCAGTATCCTGCGAACGCGGTCGACGTAGGTTCGGGTATAAACAGAAGGCTGAGCTAGGACTTCGGTCTTCCTGACAGCATCTAAATCTTTCTGCGTCAGCCTCTTAGGGGACCGGTACCTAGTCCTAACATTCCACGCAGAGGTAACGTCCGGAAGGTCATACTGGTCGCTGGTAGGATCGAACACCCACCCTTCTGCACTCTTTAGGATGACATGCTCGTCCCCGTCAGGCATAAGGACTGAGGTTGGGATCAGATTTTTAGGACGACCTAGTTGGTCCCAGACACCTACGCTGACAAGATCGCACGTACCGAACGACCTACCGGGCTTTATTTTCAGCACCTTGCGAACCAACTTCGCCGTTTGTCGCAAAGTCATCAAGTACCCAGAGTTAGGCCATTGGCTACCGTAGGGATCCTCTGGAGCTGAGGTCTCCTGAAGTCTAGAGACTACGCGGATAAGGGAGGCCTTCTCCTGAACATACTTTTGTAGGAACGGGAGGCACTTGGCACCTTTTACGGTACTACCTCCTTTAGCAATCACCTCAACCACGTCTTTTAGACGAACAGCCGGTTGAGACACTATCACCTCTTTCTGGGAGCCTCTGAAGTCTAGTCCTTCATCGAAGAATTTGCCTGCATCCTCGAAAGCTTCAACGGCGTCCTTCCACTCCTTCATTTTCCAGAGAGCTTCCAGGTCTAGCGCAGCTTTCTTTACCTGAATGCCGAAGATCACTACCAGTGCCGTATCAGGTTTAAGCAACGCACCGTAGCTATCCTGCAAGTACCTATGGCAAATAGCCTGGCTCTTAGTCCACCCTTCGAGAAGTCGACAAGGCAAGCTACCTTCCTTTACCAGCTTTCTTAGGTCGGCCTTAGACAAGCCGACTAGACGATAAGCAGGGCCAGAGTACACGGGGACAGAAGCAAAATCAGGTAAAAGCTTTGCCAGGGCATTCATGGTAGGGCGACTGCCTGACCCATAATTCTGCCACTGGGCTACTGTCTGTATTGCCTTAAAGGACAAAGGAAGGCTCATGCGTGTTCCTCGGTTTCCGGCCATTCAGGTAAAGGCACTGTCTGGCCTGCAAGCTTGTGAGTGCAATCACTCAGGAATTTTATCTGCCCGTCCTCCACAAACGAATGGCAAATGCCGCAGTAGAACAACGGCTCGTCCTCAGGGTAGTGCTGCCAGTAGGTGCACCAGCAGCTCTTCCCGTCGTGACCTGCTAGGTAATGGCCGCTGGTTACCTTAATAGAAGGTGCGAAGGTAGGCTTCTCTTTGTTTCCGTTCCAGGTCCACCTAGGACCAGACCCTTCTCCGTAGTACACGGTATGGGAGGTGTTACACCCAGGGCACCAGAAAGAAACGCTGCCGTTGTCGGCAAAACGGAGAGTAGCCATAGAATTATACCGAGAGGTTAGAGGATCTGAGGCTCAAAGCAGGCAAGTTGGTAGACTTGTCTGCTTAGTATTTTTCTAAGTATTTTGGAGGGCGGTAGCCTAGGATGTCCCAGAACCTGCGCTGTTGCACAGGGTCAATGTAGGCTTGTAACGCCGTGCCCCCAGTGACCGCCGTGCTGCCGTCCTTGGATGTGCGGATGTGTCCGAGAATCTTACCTACGTCTTTAGCCAGCTTGAGGAACAACTCTCTAGCCTGCTTCTCCGTAGGCTTCTTGTTGCCTAGTTTCTTGAACAACTCGTCCATCTTGGTCTGGAACACCATAGTGCCCCGCAAGGTACGCAGCTTGTGCACCGTAACAGCGCCTGCACCCAGGGACTTGAAGTAGCGGTTCACCATACCAGCTACCACAGGTTTAAACTTGGTTCCTGAGACGAACGTAAACAATGGGTCCGTAGGCTTCTTGCCCTTGATCAGCGCAGCTAGGTTGGCGGCAACCTGCTTGGACACTACGCCTGCACTAGGCTTGATCGTGTGCTTCTGGGCAACCCCGTCCTTGCCTTTGTAGGACAACATCACTTCGCCACTAGGACGGATAGTAGCGTGCTTTACCTGGAGCGTGGAGAGGCCGAACGTCGGCTTGCCGTCGGTGCCGTTGCCTCTGCTACCGATGCGAGCAGAGTGCTGCAACAGGATTTCCAGCATGGTTGCTAGCACGGACTCCTGCTTCTCGATGCCGGCCTTCAACGCCGGCACCCACTTGTTCCTGAGAGACTTGATCTTGCCGCTGAGGTCACTCACGTTACCGAACTTCTCCTTCGTGACCTTGTGTTTGTACTCTGCGGTGTAGAAGAAGTTGCCGTTCGTGCCATCAGCTTTCTTAGCCAAGAACACGTAGGAATCATCCAGGCTTGGATTGTACTTCGGGTTCATCACCACCGTCGGGAACATATGCGGGTTAGGCACGCCGTTGATCAGCTTCCCGCTCTTGGTGTATAGCTTCCCTAGGTCGTCGATCTGGCCTACGAATCCCCGTATCAGGGCGAACTCCAGCTTCTCTTGCTCGAGGAACCGTACCACGCTCTGGTAGTCCACCAGCCGCTTGCCAGACTCACGCACGAACGTCTGCAAGGCGTGTTTCCACGCACCGTTGAACTCCTTGCGAAGCCTGTTGTATTCCTTGAACAGCTCGAGGTTACGGGCCTTGAGCTTGGCAGCCTCTTCGGACGTCAAGCTGTTACCAGAGCGTTTTGCTACTGCCTTGACGATAGCCTTGAGCGCACGATCCGCCGGCTTCTGGGAAACCCTGTCACCTACGAAGTCCTGGGACAGCCCTTGGTCACCTACATGCGACACAGTCTTCGCCAGGTTGTTGTAGGCGCGCTCCGAACCGGCACGGAACCAAGAAGAGAACAGGCGCAGAGTAGCCAGGCTGTCTGCTGTTACATCCACCTCCTCTTTCAAGGCCGAGAACGCACCTTTGAGCTCGTTGCCTAGTTCGGTTACGTCCAGATTGTCCAAGTCTCCTTTGACAACGGAAGACGCCACCAAAGGTAGCTCCGACAAGGAGAACCGTTTGATGGCAGGACCTGCCTGGGACACCCAGGTCTGGAGTTCCTTGCGCCGTGAAGGAGCAGGTGCGCTACCTTGCATGACCGCAGCTACGATAGCGTACAGGGCTTTTAGCAGTGCCAGGGTTACGCTCTTAGGGAGAGCGGCTTGTTCAATGTTCATTGGTTGTCCTTACGCGGCAATACTCACGAGAACTTCTATGGCAGGTGTTTTGTCTTTCTCGCTAAGAAAAGTAGGCTTCTTGTAGACGACAACCGTCTGCCGAGTTTTCTTACTCTTGAAGATAGCCGTCCCCGGGGCGTCTTTTGTCTGCTTGAACCCGGACTCCTGAAGGAGCCCTTTCAGAATTTTATCCAGATCCTTAACCTCGTAGAGGAGTTGGGCAGACCCATTAAGATCGGGTAAACGTTTCTTGGGTTTAGGTAGACTTGCAGGTAAAGGAAGCTCCGAAGATAAAGACGTTAGTCTGGCTACTACTCTCGTTATACTGTTCATTGGTTGTACCTTTTGGTCAGGCTTTGATGATGGGTTTCCATGTATCGAAATTCAGCTCTCGCTGGACGGCTTGGTACTGGCCGATTAGTTTCTGGGGCAGATCGCTAGGCTCGATGTACCTCCATTGGTGCCACCGCTCCTTGTCATCAGGGTACGGGTGTATCTTGTATGTGCTAGTACGGCCATCTTTCGCCCAGATAAACACGGGCATAAGAGCAACGCCTGCTGCAATGCAAGCGGCTGCGCGGTGCCTACCTTCGTGACCCACGACCTTGCCAAATGACGTGTCCGCGTCATGGGAAATCTGGACCTCCAACCAGGGCGGCAGAATGTTGTCACCAGACTTGGCCCACGCATTGTACTGCTCTAGAGGTTCAGCTTCGTCCTGAATGATGCGCTGCTCGGCCGCGCTTGTGCAAGTCAAGGCCAGAAAATCCTGAGGCTTCATCATCAGGTAGCCGGAAGCCTTGTTGCCTACCATCTGCCTAATATGGGTAGGCGTGACGATAAGCTTCCTGTCGGTCCTGGCCTCTTCTCGAAGCCTAGCTAGTAGGCGGAGTGAGGGCATAGTGTATGCCTTCACCATAGTCCAGGGTTAGTCTCTTGAGAGAGGCCGAACGAGTATACGCCGCCAGGCTCTCTTTGAAGGTACACTTTGCCTTTTTTAGGCACCACCCATTGACGAAGCGGCTCGCCTTGCTCGGTGCTCTTTATCGAAGGACCTAGCGTCTTGGTCAGCATTTTACTGACCAACATTACCAATTCAGGCTCGGCATCCGAGAAAACCGTCCAGAAGCCTTTTGCCGTTACTTGACTAGCCTTTTTGGATACGATATGTTGAACTACCGTGTCTTGCAAACCCAGAGACTTCAAGAAGGTGGCCACTCTATTCATAGAGGAGGAGGTCTCTTGAAGTCTAGCCACCACACGTTTGATAGTCATTGCCTTTTCCTTCTCTTTCGGAGGTGAAAGTTTCAGCTTGCGCTTCTCTAGCTCGACCTTCTGTGCCTGCAGGTCAAGCTTCCTGGCCTTGTCGTCTGGGTCGACAGTCTCTGCCTGCTTCTGCACAGACTCTAACTGCTTGTCCAGACTCTCTACAGCCTTGTCGTTGGCTGCTAGGAGCCTAGCGGCTAGTCTTGAGGTTTTCATCGGAGCCCTTACTTGAATCCGTAGAATTTCTTAGCTCGTTTATACATCTCCGCAAGCTTCGTAGAAAATTCCAGAAGGTCTTTCTCCGAAACAGAACTAGGAGAGCCGCTCCAGTTAACAGATAGACCCGTAATCAGCCCTGACCTGTCGACCTTCGGTTCGAGAAACGCTACCCGGGTGCCTCCTTGATAGAGGTCTAGGCGCAAGTTACCGTCACTCGACGTCTGCTCTTCCAAGGAATACTGGCCTGCCGTCTCTTTCAGTCGTGCTGTTACTTTCTTTAAGCTCATTTGCCTGCCCCTAAGTCGTCGTTCAGTTCGCCGATCAGTTTATTGATCAGCACCTTGTTTGCCAACAAGGTCTTCTTGAGTGCTTGCACGGAAACCTCGTCCGGCTGACCTTTGCGCTTCGCCGGATCACTGAGCACGTAAGCCAGACCGCCGGTTAAAATCTCGAACCCGAGGCTACCTGTAGTGAGTCCTAGGCTGGCGCCGATCTTGTCTGCTAAGGCTTTCTGCCCTAAGCCTACGGTGATAGGTGAAGCGACCTCTTCAGTAGCCGCAGTGACAGACGCAGCGTCTATGACCTTGCTCCACCGAGGAGTAAAGGTGCCCACATTGGAGATACGGACCTCTAGAGCCTTGACGAGATCATCCAGATCGTCCATGTACTGGTTGGCTTTGCGGCTATCCGATTTCTTACCCGCATCGTCTAGGTCGACAATAGCCTCTTCTAGAAGAAATCTGACTTCTTCGTCTAGCACGTCTTTGGCTTCTTTCAGCAGCCTCTGGGTTTTACCCATGAGGGCAGGAAAGCTTTCAATGGCAGCAGTTTCTTTGAGACGGGAGGCTACGTTTTTAATGGTCATGTTCTGTTCCTTAAGGACGAGAAACTATTTCTACAGTTACAGGCCGGAGGTGCACATTCATTGTTCGCAAGGGATTAACGTCAAAGGTCAAGGCCGCGTCATACTGATAACTACCTGGAGGTATCCAAGGAGGAGTCTCTATAAGATGAGTGCGAGTGTGGCACCCGGGCGGCGTGGCGTGCTTAGTAGCAGCCAAGGATATCTTTGTACCGTCTTTGGTAGTGAGACTGCGGATAGACTCTGACACTTCATCTACATGAATGCAGAACTGCCTAAGAACGCGGAAAGTTTCGCCCGGGTATATGGTCTGGTACACAGGCAGAGGTTCGGCTGTCTCCTCCACTGGATTGTAAGGCCAAACCAACCAGTAGGTAAACAGCATCAAGGGAAGGACGACGCTACCGGTGATAATGTGCAACAGGCAATTGTACCTCACTGATGGCCATTTTCCAGCCAAGAGGTGATATAGGTGAGTAAGGATGAACTTTTCACCACGGCGACGCCTGTGGTCACAAACCACCCGAGCGTGCCTACGATCACCCAGCCCAACACCGAAGTTCGTATCTTTTCCCATCGCTCTTCCTTTTTCTTTCTGGCTGCCGCTAGGGCTTCCTCATGGAGACGTTTCGCTTCCTGCTCAGCGTTGTATTTGGCCATCAGGAGACCGCTGTCTATTTTTAATTGTGCCAGCGTCCTGTCCATGCGATCAAACAGTTCATCCCGTATCTCGTCTCGCTCATCTTCCCTAGCGATGTGCTGAGCTACCGTCTGAACGAGACTTACGAAATCGCTTTCGTTCATACTTAACACCTTTTCTGGTCAGTCTACGATTGAACCCTAGGAATCAACAGTGTGTCGCTGATCGCGGATATGTAGGCTGGCGACTCTACGCCGGAAGTCTCGAAACCCTCCACGCCGCACACCTGTTTGAAAACCAACTTGCCGTTCAGTATGTAGATCTCGCCCGAGGCCTTAGGGTTAAGGTGACTGCATTGACCCACAGGCGAATGGCAGAACGAGCAAGTGTAGCTCGAGATGTACGCGCCCATACTGTACGAATTCATGTCCCCAGACAGCACCCGAGTGCAAAAGTCAGGGTGCTTAGACCGGTCGAACGCCAGTAGCGCCAACAGCTTCCATATCTTCCCTTGACCGTACCCTTCCATCTTTCGCAGGTAGGTATCCACGATCACCCCGTACGCCTTAGTGATGTCGGTGTTGCAGTTGTGAACTACAACACCTCCAGCAATGTACGTGTGGTCTTCCTCAACTTCTAGATTAAAGACAGGTTCAGGAGTAGCGTCGGGTTCGATCATGCTGATAGGCAGCAGGAGGTAGTTTCCTACAACAAGTATGCGGGGGCCGATTTCCTTCATCTTCTTTCTGGAGTTTTTCCCGTCCTTACCAACAACGTAGGACAACAAATCGGTGTTGCGCACCTCAGCCATAGAAGTACTGACGCAAAATGCTTCCTTAGTAGCTCGCCAGGGTTTACCTGAACCATCCCTTCTTACTGTCCCATCTTTTTTAAGATACCGGTCTTGGAACATGCAGCCCCAACCGCTATTAGTATTAGCAGCCGCAGGAATGCCTAACCGACCAAAGGTCATCTGTAAGTCGTGGGCAAGATCCTCGCTTGCGGTTACGCAGCGGAGACGGCATTGTTTGACGGACCCGTCTCCGCTGATGTAGCCCCCTAAAAAGTGTTTTAACGACTCTTCGTCCCATTTGCGAAGGTTCCCTTTCATTTTCTTCTTGTGGGAGTATACTCCACAGAGATCTCGCATGTCTTGAGAAAACGCTTCATCGTGAATTTTTATCACACAAGTGCCCTTGTGTTTTAGGAACTTTACTGTAGTTTCTAACCCTAAAGACTTGGCTGCCCCTACAATTCGTTCCCTGAACTGCTTTTCTGCATAGGCTATCGTTAGGGTAGTTCCGGTTACCTTCTCACTTTTGTTGGTAGGGTTTAAATTTCCTTCCGCCATGTATGCACCGGTTAAAAACGCAAAATTCTTATCGACGGATACGGTTCCTCCGATATCAATAAGGGCGACCAAGTAGTCCAGTGGATAGACGTCGGACACAGGCCTAAAATGAGGCTTTATGCGGTCGGGAACAGACGAATACCGATCGTGATGTCTAGACACATCGCCAATAACCTGAGCACGCCCTACAACCCATACAGGGTGGTTGTCCGTAACAAACATGGGTTTTGACATGCCTAGTGCATCAATTCTGACCGTACTTTTCACCCCGTTGTCCATAACCTTAACAACAGGCTTGTACCTGCGCCGGTGCGTTAACACTAGATCACCTACTTTGATAGTGTCGATTCTTTTCAGCCCCTTACTTGTTCGAACCATAGTATCGCCTACAAAGCAGTGCTCGTAGTGGGTGGGTTTCCCTTTCCAGGTCTTGTACGCGACCTTACCCAGGGCAGGGTTGAACTCTATCAACTGGGACAGAGGGAAGCCTACCGCATTGCGGTTAGGCAAGTCCGACGGCATGATGATAACTGGCGTCAGGACATAATCTTTCAGACTAGCTGAAATGTGGTAGTGCGGCGCCGCGAAAGGCAGCCAGCTCGTAAAGTCCATCGGCACGTCAATGCCGGCCTTACGCATGTCGGGCGTCTGTATCGCCATCGTAGAAGCCGAGGCTGTTACTAGCCCTGACTTCTGCGTTTCCTTGTACAGGTCAATCGGCGCCAGCACCTGCTCGCTGTCCGCATAGACGGCAATGCGACCGTTGACCAGGTTAATGGGATGTCTCATTTCAGCTTGTCCAGTTTCTTCTGCTGCTTAGCCAACAGCGGCCGTAGATCAGCTTCCATCTGAGCGGCAGATGGAAGGTTGTCCAGAGGATAAGTCAGTTGTACTTTCGGTACCCCTTTAATATTCGTGGCACTCCGGACGTAGACATTCAACTCAAGCTGGACCGGCTTGCTCCTGTCAGGGTACTGATACTGACCTTTCTTTTTCTCTGTCTTGGGGAAGACTATGCCCAGAAAGACTGCTCGTATCTTGTCCTTGTATTCTGTGGTAGTGTACCCTTCGTCCACTTTTGTAGGAGGCGTAGGTACGGGCATACCTAGGCTTTTCCAATCGATCTGTTTCAGCAGGGTGCCGGCGGCTTTCACCAACGCAGAGCTGCGTTTACGGATGTCGTCGGCGGCCGCGTCGCATACCTTGCTGTAGGCCACAAAGGCGTCAGCTAGACTCCTGGCATCGGCCTTGAGGCCCAGGTCTTCCACTAGCTGCGTGGCCTTGGCCGCAAGGGCCTTCCACCCTTTAGCCTTGCCGTCGAAGTACACGGCACTAGACGTGCGGAGGTCGCGCAAGCCGTCTAGATTCAGGTCATCTATGCCCCCGGAGCCACCTTTAAGATCAGGGTTAGGGAGGCTATAAGACGGCAAGTCTTTCGGGAGAATCTTCCCCATGTAAGCATCGCCTTTTCCTCGGAAAGCGATAAGGAAGTCTGTCATCACCTTCGTGTCTTTCGAGGAAAGCGAGAGGCTACCTGCAGTTTCTTTCAGACGAGCAACTACCCGTTCTACACCCATGTCTATCTCCGTATTGGCTTGAACCGTGGCCTTCTTCTGGATGGCCTGCTTCGCCTTATCCGCTAGGTTCTTGATGTTGGATTTTTTGGCACCTGTGTAAAGCAGAGCCAAGACGAAATTGGCCAAGCTTGCGCCTAGCCAAGGAAAGCTTAGTACGCCGCCGGTCAAAACACCAGTCATCAGCAACGTCATTTGGGCAAGACCGTTAGGTGTCGCCAGAAGATCTGTGATCGAGTAGCTGCCGGCTAGGGCGTCGACAATGTGGGATAGGTCCATATCGTAGGTCAGACTGCCTGTGAAGGACATACTGAACCACATATAGACCAAGAGTCCTGCTACCACAGGACCCGTAAGCTTCTTGAGCAGCGGGTAGTGACTAAGGAGCTCGTCAATCTTAGCTGTACCTTGCTGCAACTTCTGCAGCCAGCCTTCCTTCTCGATGCGCTCGAATGTACGCACCAGCCCTGTCTTGACCACAGACAAAGCCTGGTTGACCGCTTTCAGGACTTTGCTAAGATTGAATCCTACCTTGGATAAGAAGTTGAATACGTCGCGGCTAAGGAAGGCGCGAAGGACGTCCGTCAGAGACAGACCTAGTTGCTCTACCCAACCGGACAAGTGACCCTTGAGGTCAGAAGCAAACTTGGTCAGCTTGGTAGGAAAGCCGAAGGCAACCTCCTGACCAGACAGCGACGCCGTCACCACAACAGCGTACTGCTCGTAGCTGATCTCAGAAGCTGCGTCTCTTAGGATGGCCATGTTAGTAAGAGGTTGCCTTGAAGTCACTTACTTCGATAATGGAATCACCTATGCGCTCGAATATGGCATGGACGCTAGGGCTGACGCTCCCTCTTTGGGCTCTACCTGGCTTCAAGATAGCCTCCGTCAGTCCAACCTGTTTCTCAATCCGCGAGCATATTGTCTCGAACACCGAAGTAGGCACCGTAGCGGTAAAGCGTATCCGCCCTGTCTTAGGGTTGTACTTAGCAACGAAGCTCAACCCGCGGTTATCGAACAAGGACTCGATGAATCGATAGATACCTTCCTTAGCCGTAGCCAGGCGCACTGCCTCCTGAGCCGCTTCGACCTCAGCGTGCAGCGTCTTGGTCAACGAAGGCGCCGCGCGCTCTACTTTACGAATGGTCATCGTCATTCCTTTGTCTGTGCCTACTGGCAGTTTTAACGTAAATGAAATTAGTCAATAACTTGAAACGTGTGCGGTGATTGCCATGTCTTGTACCAACGTGTCTACTAGTTCCTGCACCGATTCCGACCAATCCCTAGGTGTTTTCTGGTGAAAGATCTTAACGTCGTCCGTGTCGTACCAGGGACTCCTCTGCTTGCCGTTTGCCCACACATAGTACGCCATAATAGGCGTCAGTATGTACGTAGGTATGCCCAGGGCAGCCGAGGCATGAGCAACGGAGGTACATGAGCTGATCACGACGTCGCATTCGCCTATGAGGGTGAGTGTATCGTCGAACGTGTCGCAATCGTCTGCGGAGATAGGACTGCTGCTCAACATCATTCCGTACTTGGGATCTACATCCGTAATAGCGTCGTAGACCTCAAGCTGATCTCTTTGACACGCGTCCTTCTGCAAGGATATGAACCGGATGCGCTCTGGTTTGCCTGACATCTCTTTCAACTTGGCGACCAGCTGAGACACCAACGGGCCTATGGGAATAGATCTGTGCAAGTCTTGCTCGTACAAGACATTGCCTGACCAGCGAAGGCCTATAGTGAACACTCGCTTGATGGATGAAGGCCCTTCAGGTGTGTGCAGCCTATCCCGCCTTGCTTGCACTATGTCGGGGTTGGCTACCGTCAGGTAAGGTCCGTCCCATAGCTCCTGCTCACCAACACCCAGTATCAGCGGCAGGTCCATAGCAGGCACCCAGTAGTCGAACCGAGATAGAACCTCGGTACTTAGTGCCGTGAGGTTCTGGTAAGGGATAACTTCGGAATAGCCTACGCGAGACAGGATCGGTCCTAGGTCATGGTTGTCTGCCCAAGAGGCGGTCAAGCCCCTATCCTGGATGTGGCGAATGAAGCGGGCGTTGATCAAGCAATCGCCGATTCCACCTTCACCTACAACTAGGAGTCGGGCTCCTGGTTCTGGCTCGCCGTCCCACTTAGGGACCGTGTAGTTGTGGACGTAGGCTCCCCAGATACGCAGCTTCCTGCCGATGGCAAGATTCCTCAACCCTTGGTGGAACGTATTAGGGTCCGCCAGCAGGTGGGTTCCTAGGTTAAAGTCGATAGTGTCTTTGGCCTTGCTATCCAATTCAGGCCGTTGCCTCAGGTCGAGTAGGAATTGGTTAGCCTCCTGCTTGCGCCCTGCCGCGAATAACGCCACTGCGTAATCCAGGCTGGAGTCCAGATCGTCGGGGTCGAGGCGGACATTAGTTCCCAAGACGCGCAAAGCCTTGTCCGGGTAGTTGGCAGCGTTGTAGCACTTGCCGAGGTTGAATCTTACCGCACGTGATGCGTGGCTATCAATAGCCAAAGGCAAAGCCTTCTCGCCCCAAGCAATGGCAATCTCGTACCGCTTCGCCTTAAAGTTGAGGGCCGACAAGGTGTCGTAACCCTCTAAGGTGGAAGGTGCATACGGCGTGATGGAATCAATGAGTTTCCGGGCCAGGTCCCACTGCTCCATGCGGACGAGGTCATCTAGTACAGGGAGGTAGTATTGCATGTTAGTGTCCTTTGACAGCTTGCCAGGTGAACCAAGTTTCCAACACCACGTTGTTCCGTTCGCGGATCATCGTTTGGATTGCTCGCTCCTTATCCGCCTTGACCTTAGGTTCCTCTTCCTCTTGCAGACTGGCCAGGTACGGCTCGTACATCGAGTCGAAGACGTACTTGAAATCCACGATGTCAAAATCCACATCGTAGGCGAATCCTAGTTTGCTGGCACCGTCGCCCACCTCGATGCAATGGCGGTTGTAGGCTTGGCTAAACAGCCGCATGCCTTCGATGGTGATAGGCCTGCGGTGAGTAGGGTCGTTCTTGAAGCAATCGTGGTTATGGTGCGGCACCACCACAAAGACAAGAGCACCATCCGCGCATACCCGATAAAGTTCGGCAAGGAACTTGAAGAAATCAGGATCGCCTAGGTGCTCAAAAAGGTGGTGCGCGACTACTTCGGTTACGGAGTTATCTGGCCAGGGCCAAACTTGGTTGGCCAGATTCACCGCTACATCGGGCTTACATCGGCTGTCCATATCGACGTTGATGTAGCCCTCTTTCCGGACGTAACCGCAGCCCAGATGCAACTTGATTCCTGTGTTCATACTTGATCCTTTTAGTTATTGCGATACCGCACCCACTCCGAAGAGCCACCTTGCTTCTGAATCGAAACTAACTCGATCTTTGCCATACGAATCGGCCACACGTAAGCAGTGGCATTGTCTAGGATGTAGTCGTCGCCATCTAGGCGAACAACCAGTACCGCATGGGTGCGTGTCACTGCCATACGCAAGTCTTTCTGCGCAAAGCCTATCTCGAGCAACTTGCTCATCTTGGCCAGAGCAATATCTTCGCAGTCACCTTCCCCGGAAGCGGTCGTCCAGAGCTCGCGCGATTGGTACTTTTTCTTATCCGTGATGTACTTAATGCTCTTGTTCATCTCGGAATTGAAGGCGTGCAGGTCGTTATAATTCCACTTGAGGTCCATCTTCGATGCAGCGACTTTTTCCTGGCAAGCGACGTGCGAAGGCTCTCTTTGGCACATCTCTTTGTAGCCATAAGGAACATGAGCCGTGGTCGAACAAGCAGCGAGCCAAACGGAAGCGAGAAGGGTAAGCATGGTTTTCATTCTGGAGACTCCTGGTAAATTGGTAGGACGTAGTTGTTCCACAAAGTTCGCCAATCGAACATTCGAGCATCTACGGGTAAAACATCTTCGTAAGTCAGGTGAACCGCTAACGACGGGATCGGAGAGTAGAGAGTTACCGCTCCTTGCGAATCAACTCCGTTGGACCAGATCAGGTTTATCGTGTCCTGCTCCTCTAGCTCCGGATAGCGAGTTGCTAGTAGGTAAAACAGCGTCCAGTATTCCTGCAAAGTTTTGCTATGCAGTAACACTGTGTTTGCTGTAGCCCAGCTAGTTCGCCAATATCTGCCGTTACCGAAGTATAACATACTTGGACGAACATCACAAGGCTTATATCTATGAGGACAGTCAAAGGGATACAAGGCTACTGGTGCTTTTAGCGGGGATAGCGCGCTGAAATGCTCGTAGGCAGCCAGCATTTCAGCGATTGCCGTAGGCGCGTGTAGGTAATCATCTTCGACAAAATAGATGAGTTCCCTACCGTTCTCCTTGCCTACCTCGAACTGTTGGAGGGCGGAAGGTTCGGCGCCTATCGCAGGTGAAGGTATCAACACCACAGGCGCACGACACTTGGCTAGGATTTGTTGCAGGAGGGGTAGATCAGGAGAGTTGTCATCAACCACGAACAGCCGAATCGTAGACTCAGGTTCGACTGCGTGATTGATAGCCTCGACTAAGGAAGTGAGGCAGACTTGCACCATTAGACTTCTATCGTCCCCGCAGATCCTAGATAAGGAATGGTGTGTAGGAACACCTTGTCGGGTGCAAGTACGGAGGACGATGTCTAGTAACACGAGTTTTCCTTTAGAAAGTGAGGGCGCCCCCTCCGTGAGGGTATTTCCATATGGAGAGCGACCCTACTTGAACCGGAGAAGACCTAGAAGTAGTATCCCCTAACCCTAGCTGACCGCTGGAGTTACTACCCCATGCCCAAAGAGTACCATCGGTTTTGACAGCACGAACGCCGGTGCTCGAAGGGGCTAAGGAGGCCCAGTTAGTCAATGCCCCAACCTGAACCGGGGAGGATCTGCTCGTAGTGTCGCCCATCCCTTGAGTCCCGGTGACATTACCGCCCCAGGCCCACAAAGTACCGTCGGTCTTGATTGCTAGAGTAGTTCCGACAGATAAAACGTGCTTCCAATTATTAGCGGCTCCTACTTGAACTGGAGAAGATCTATAGGTGGTATCACCTAAGCCTAAGGACCCGCCCAAGTTATTACCCCAGGCCCAAAGAGTTCCGTCTGTTTTTACCGCTAGAGACGCATACCCATCAGAGCTTACTTGGCCCCAGTTAGTCAATGCCCCAACCCGAACCGGGGAGTTCCTGTTTGTAATATCGCTAAGACCTAGCTGCCCCGAGCCATTGTTTCCCCATGCCCAAAGAGTGCCGTCGGTTTTTATAGCCAACATAGTGGCCGAACTGGCTAACGTGTCACCTATCGCTAGATGACTCCAGTTAGTCAAAGACCCTACTTGAACAGGAGAGGATTTACTAGTCACGTTACCCTGACCCAACTGGCCTTGAAAGTTGAAACCCCAAGTCCAGAGGGTGCCATCCGTTTTTATGGCAGCCCCAGCACTACCTACATTAAATACCTTAGACCAGTTGGTCAAAGACCCGACTTGAACAGGGGAGGACCTGTTCACGATGTCACCTAAACCTAATCGACCCGAACCATTGCTTCCCCAGGCCCATAAGGTTCCATCTGTTTTTACCGCCAGGCCGCCTGTATTAAACGAGACAGAGTGCCAGTTAATTAAGGACCCTAGCTGCACAGGAGAATTTACATTTGAGGTGTCACCCAAGCCTAGTGCTCCGATAGACCCATTGCCCCAAACCCAAAGGTTACTAGGAAACTGCCAGTTTTTCCGAGGCTCTAGTACAGTGTCTATGTCTACTGCGCCTGAGGTTATAAATCCTGTAGTCATGTTAGCTCTGCCTCAAATAGGGAGCAACCCAGTCAGTATAGGTTCCTACCTGAACAGGGGAGGATCTGTTGATACTATCGCCGAGACCTAACGGACCGTATAAATTTGAGCCCCACGCCCAAAGAGTTCCGTCGGTTCTAGTAGCTAGGCTAAAAGGCTCCCCTGCGGCGTCGGCCCGAATCGCGTTCCTCCAGGTGGTCAACGCCCCTACTTGAACAGGAGACGACCTAGGGTTGGTATCACCTAGGCCAAGTTGGCCGCCAGAGTTGCTACCCCATGCCCAAAGAGTGCCGTCGGTTTTTATAGATAGACCGTCGAATACGCGCCTCCAGTTTGTGAGGGCGCCTACTCGAACAGGAGATGATCTACTTGTAGCGTCGCCTAGTCCCAGCTGGCCGTTGGCGTTATCCCCCCAGGCCCAGAGGCTGCCGTCGGTTTTGATGGCTAAAGTTTCTAGTGTCTTACCGCAATAAACTTGTTTCCAGTCAGACAGAGCCCCGACTTGGACAGGAGAGGATCTGTGGGTAGCGTCGCCTAGTCCCAGCTGGCCGTTGGCGTTACCCCCCCAGGCCCAGAGAGTTCCATCGGTTTTGATGGCTAAGGAACTTAGCCCGTTACCTGAGACAGAGGACCAGTCAGACAAGGCCCCTACTTGAACAGGAGAGGATCTGTGGGTAGTATCGCTGAGACCTAACTGACCGTTTAAGTTGTACCCCCAAGCCCAGAGAGTTCCCTCTCGGGTGAGAGCTAAAGTGTGAGCTGGACCTGCCCCCACGTTAGCCCAGTGGGCTAATGCCCCAACTTGAACAGGGGAGGACCTGTTTGCGATGTTACCTAGTCCTAACTGTCCTGAGGCATTGTACCCCCAAGCCCAGAGAGTTCCATCGGTTTTGATGGCTGACGACGGCCCGCCTGTAATCGTTACAGACTTCCAGTTAGTCAATAGGCCTACCCTAACAGGGGTCGACATATTGTTGGTGGTATACGCTATGCCTAGCTGCCCTGTTCCGTTTGCCCCCCAAGTCCAAATAGATCTTTCGCCGTACTGAGAATATATAGGTAAGGTAAGTAGTCCCGCATCTTGTAAGGCTTGCATCTCCTCGATAGACACATAGACCTGGTCTAGGTCGCCTTCCCCACCTATTTTAAATCCGGTCGCCATGGTTATTCGTCAAACAGATTAATGGAGGCCAGGTCAGCTACCGTAGTAGTGACAGCATTGATCTCTGCTGCCTTAGCCTCTTCCCAGTCATACTGGGTTTGCACGTAGGCGAAGATGGTCTGTACCACTAGGCCTAGGTCGGCCTTGGTCAAGGTTATCCAGGTTGCCGGGAGAAATTTCCAAGCTTGAGTAGCGGCTTCCCCTAATAGTTGGTACGCCTGCAGGTAGAGGTTGCGATCCTCCCTGTTGGTCAGAAGATTCACCAACTGCCCTTGAATGGTACAGGTAGTACCTTGGACTTCCCTTTCGTATCGCATCGCTGCAACCTTAGCTAGCAGCCGGCCTTTAGCCTGATCTAACGGCAAAGGAACTACGGTGTAGGAAGCATTCACACCGTCTACGTCGATAGAGTAGAACGGTCCGGACAGTTGGTACAGGTCAGGGTCATACTCGGGAGCCACCGCATCCTGTTTCACAGGCAAGAGGGACAGGCCGTCGGTTAGGACTTCTACCCCGCCCTCGAGGGTTGCGGGCATGGCCACAGGCACGCCTACTAAATCTTCAGCTACGGCCTCGAACAGACCTCGCGAGTAAGGACGAGGTCCATACCTTACAGAGCCATCTTGAATCAACACGTAGTTCATCTGCTGCTCCTTACCTAATTACAATCGAAGACTCGCCGCCGGCTACAGGCAAACGCCAAGTAGAAGCTGCCCCTACTTGGACAGGGGAGGACCTATTAACCAGGTCACCTAACCCAGACTGCCCTACTGTGCCGTTACCCCAAGCCCAAAGAGTTCCGTCTGTCTTGACAGCAAGGGAGTGGTTGAACCCGCCGGCTACCGCACTCCAGGTGGTTAACGCACCCGCTTGTACAGGAGAAAGTTTGTCTGTTGCATCCCCTACACCTAGCTGACCGCTAGAGTTCCATCCCCATGCCCAGAGGGTACCATCGTTTTTGAGGGCTAGTACATGGTGTCCGCTCGCAGATACCTGAACCCAATTAGAGAGTGATCCTAATTGGATAGGAGATGACCTAGGGGAAGTGTCACCCAGCCCGAGTTCGCCTTCGGCATTGTAACCGGTAACCCAAATCTCTCCTGCGTTGTTGAGAAGAATAGCACTACCAAAAGTAGCACTACCTGTAGCAATAGCCGCCTTCCAGTTCTTTTTCGAGCCTACTTGAACAGGAGACGACCTAGCTGTAGTATCCCCTAGACCTAAACTACCGTAGGCATTAAGGCCCCACGCCCAGAGGCTCCCGTCTGTCTTGACAGCAAGGTTGCAGTTTCCTGCGCACGACACAGATTTCCAGTTAGTTAAGGATCCGACCTGAACAGGAGAAGACCTATGTGCGGTGTCCCCAAGACCTAGCCTACCATCTGCGTTGTAACCCCAAGTCCAAAGAGTTCCGTCGGTCTTAACCGCTATAGCATTAGCCCACTCTACTGCTACAGACTTCCAATTAGTCAAAGACCCAACCTGAACAGGGGAGGATCTATCAGTCAAGTTACCTTGACCTAACTGGCCGAAGTTGTTGATTCCCCAAGTCCAAAGGGTGCCATCTTGGAGAATTCGTGCGCCTATGCCTGCGGTATTTGAGATGGCCGCTTGTTTCCACTGGTTGTTACCTATGTAAACCGGCGAAGAACGAGTTACGGTATCCCCTAGACCTAATTGCCCGTTTGCGTTGATACCCCACCCGTAGGCATTGCTAATGACGTACTGACTGTATAGTTCGCTCCTGCGGATAAAGAGCGAATCGAACGATTGGGCAGGAGACTTGACGTTAAACTCACCCATGTTAGCCTCGGCTCAACAACTCTTGCACTTGAGCTTTTAGCGCAGCCATGTCGTCCTGGAGACCTTTCACCTTAGCCCTCTCTTCTTTCAAGGAAGCAGCTAGCACTGCTACCACCGGTCCGTAAGCTACGGTCAAGAATCCGTCACCTCGGTCGGATACCAATTCAGGCAGAACCTCTTGCACTTCCTGTGCCAGGAAACCTAAGCTCTCTTGACCCGTGTAGTTTAGAACGAACCGGACCCCGTTGAGGCGATCAACCAAGCTACCAGGGTTAGAAATAGGCTCAACGTCGGATTTAAGTCTAGCATCTGACAACGACGTGAAATTAATGGCTCCTAGTGCGCCGGTGCTCGGGTTGTAGGTCAAGTTGGTGCTGGACGTTTTCAATCCTGTTGCGGTACCTGAGGTCGCAGTAGCAAACGTCGGGTAATACGTGGTGTTGGTTGCCACGTCATCTGTTAAGGTGACGCCGCCGCCACCTACGCCTGTCCAAACACCCCCGCTGTAAGCCCAGATCTTGACACCAGAGCTGTCCCAGACGAGAGGTACTCTACCTGCGTTTGCAGTAGGCACGCCCGAAGGAGTGCCTGATACGCTAGGAACATAGACGAACCCGTTAGTGGAAGCTGTGGTAAGCGAAGCTCCACCTCCAAACAGATTGCTATTAGCGTCGTTCCCGATACCTGGGGCAGAGAACAAGGTGCCCACATGCAGAGCTTTTGCTACGCCTACACCACCAGCAAACCGTGCCGCTCCTGTGGAGCTAGAGCTAGCGTCCACGGTGTCGCCGAAGATCACGTGACCGGACGTTGTATCAGCCGAGTTAGCTCGTATGGTAACGGTGCCGGCAGCACTGATAGAGCCATAGACCACAGGGGCTAGCAACCAGCTCGAAGCAGACAGGCTAGTAACCGTAGGTGTATTGCTCCACACCGGAGGAGCCGCCGAACCATTGGATACCAGAATACTTCCTGCAGCCACAGGCGCAATGCGACCCATGTTGGTAGTGTTGTTACCGTAGTAAAGTTCTCCTACGGTCGTGATAGTAGACAGGCCTGTGCCACCTTGAGTAGGTGTCATCGTCCCCGTAACTAAACTCGAGGCAACCTGAGTGGTATTGGAATACCACTGACCTGCGGAGAGGGACTTAACACTCAAAGTTGCAGTAGACACCAGACTGAAAGGAGCGTTAATAGCTAGACCATCAATGGCCTCACCTGTTGCAGGATACACCAGCAGAGTATTAGCCCCTCGGTTTACCACTGTCTGTTCCAACCCTGCCACCGCCGAAGCCAGCCTTACACCGGTACCAGCGGTTACGTTACCTACCCCGTTGTAGTCCGAGGTAAGTGCGGTAGCCGTACCTTGGGTAGCACCTGCCGCGGTGATACCGGACGTCACAGACTGTTTCATACTGGGTATAGTAAGACCCCCAGGCAGAACCGTAGTCATCGCAGGCACGCTACTACCGTTGGTAGCTAAAACCGCGTTAGCCCCCGAGGCCAGATACCCGGTTGTTCCTGTTCCTGTCTGGTAGACGATCTGATTAGCTGCCCCTGCCCCTAGGTTAACCGCAGTGGCTACAGACAAGGTGTTCTGGGCAGACCATTGTGGCGCAGACGCACCTGCGGTGAGAACGTAACCCGTGCTGCCTAGTGCCAGCATTGAGGTTGCCCCCGATCCTGTCTGGTACGGCAGAGAGCCCACAGCACCGTTAGCTAGGTGGTAGGTATAGTCGTTAGCCGACGAGTACCACTGAGTCGCAGAACTACCGTCAAAACTAGCTTGACCATCTACAGGAATAGTGATCGCTACGTTTGCACCTAGGGCATCTACCGCAGCCCCTGAGGCCGGGTAAACCTTGAGAGGATTGGCGCCTTTGTTTATAACCCTTACGGTCTTGCCGGCAACTGCTGTCTGCAGAACCACACCTGCACCTGCTGCCACCGTAGTAACGACGTTCAGGTCTGAGGTAAGGGCAGTAGCTGTACCTTGAGTTGAACCTGCGGCGGATACAGCTACCGACGAGCTACCTTTTAGTCCCGGGCTAGTTAGGTCTGCCGGAAGGGTGGTCGACCAGATAGGTACGTTACCTGCGCTGCTAACCAAAACAGAACTGGCTGCGGCAGTGATGAAGCCTGTCGTGCCTGAACCTGTCTGATAAACAACCTGGTTAGCTGCGCCACCCGAGATGTTGTTGGCAGAGCTGACTCCTGCGATCGCTAGGTTATACGTCGAGTACCACTGGGTGGCAGAGCTACCGTCAAACATCACCCAGCTATTGCTAGGAATAGTAAGTCCCGCAGAGGCAGACAAACCGTCGATAACAGAAGCTCCCTCAGGATAAATCAGTAAAGGATAGGCACCTCTATTGACTACTGTCACGCTACGACCAGTAGGAACAGTAGGTAGCAAGACCCCTGTCCCGGCAGCTACCGTAGATACTACGTTGATGTCTGCGGTCAAGGCTGTTGCAGTACCTTGGGTGGCGCCTGCCGCGGTGATACCTGTAGCTACAGAGCCTTTAGACTCGGGTAGACTGACCCCCGAAGGTAAGGTGGAAGATAGGCTTGGTAGCCCTGCTCCGTTGGTGACCAAAACTGCGTTGTTGGCCGAGGTAACAAAGCCGGTAACACCTGCGCTGGTCTGGTAAGGGATGGTGTTGGTAGCACCAACCATCAGGTTACCTGCGTTATTAGCACTACCTACCGTAATACCCGTAGGGTTACTCCACTGGGGTGCAGATGCACCAGCAGTTAGGATGTAGTTGGTAGTACCTAATCCCAAGAACGAAGTTGCCCCTACATCTGTTTGGTATGGTAATCCTCCAGTAGCTCCACCTGAGAGTTGCGAGGCCCAGCCCACAGACACTGTGGTGGGATCTACCCAACCCGGCGTGCTACCTCCCCCCATTGTTAATAAGTTGTTAGGGGCGCCTACCGAAATCTTGGAAGTTACTCCTGCTCCGCTTTGGTAGAGGATCTGACCTGTAGCCCCTCCGGATACATTAGAAGCACTACCTACCGTAATACCCGTAGGATTAGTCCACTGGGGTGCAGATGCACCAGCAGTAAGTACGTGGTTGGTAGTACCCAGAGACAAGAACGAAGTTGCGCCGGCCCCTGTTTGGTAAGGAACACTACCAACAGCGCCTGCTGCTAGCGCAGTGGCTGTAGAAGCAACACCTACCGTAATACCCGTAGGGTTAGTCCACTGGGGTGCTGAAGCACCTGCAGTGAGAATGTGGTTGGTAGTACCTAAGGTAAGCTTGGCTGTAGCATCTACGCCGCTTTGGTAGAGGATCTGACCTGTAGCCCCGCCTGCCACGTTACTTGCTTTACCTGCAGTGAGCGTGGTAGGGCTTTGCCACTGAGGTGCGCCCGCAGGACCAAAAAAGAGAATGTGTCCATCGGTGCCAGCACTTAATTTTGAGGTAGTACCGGACGCCGACTGGTACAGAAGTTGCCCAGAGCTTCCCCCTGAGACGTGGCTTGCGTAGCCCACCGTAATACTCGTAGGGTTACTCCACTGAGGAGCCGAAGCACCAGCGGTCAGGATGTAGTTGGTAGTACCTAGAGACAGCATCGTCGTGGTGTTGATAGCTGACTGGTAAGGCAAGCTACCTACGGCACCTCCGAGCAGATTGCCTAGTACGCTATCCAGAGTGGAGTACCACTGGACAGCCGAGGAGGCACGAGCTTCTACCTGGGCTCCTGCGGGCAGACTCAAAGGAGCGTTTGCTGCCAGCCCGTCTAATGCAGCGCCTGCTGCAGGGTACACCTTTAGAGTATTGGCACCCCGATTGACCACTACAGTAGAACGACCGGCAGAAGCCGTCGCCAAGATCACACCTGTCCCTGCAGCAACGGTAGAGACCACGTTGTAGTCCGCGGTCAAAGCCAACGCATCCCCTGAGGTAGTACCTGTTGCAGACAGCCCTGTTGCCACCGAACGTCGGCTATCCGCAATAGATAATCCTGTAGGCAACGTGGAGCTAAAGCTAGGTACGCCGCCGGCACTGGTTACCAAAACAGAGCTTGCGCCGCCAGGGACAAACCCTGTGGTGTTGGTCGCCGTCTGGTAAACCAACTGGTTAGTGTTGCCACCCAGCACGTTGGTAGCCGAAGCTACGGACAAGGTGTTCTGTGCCGTCCACTGAGGAGCCGAAGCACCAGCGGTCAGTACATGGTTGGTAGTACCTAGTCCTAGGAAGGAGGTTGCTCCTGCTCCTGTCTGGTAAGGGACGCTACCTACTGCCCCACCTGTGATGTTGGAAGAACTACCTACAGATAGTCCAGACGCGCTAGACCACTGAGGCACGCCGGACCCTACCAGTAGCACCTGACCAGGGGCGCCTAAGGTTAGCATGGCTGTGGTGTTGGTGTTGGATTGGTACACTAAGGCGCCGGCGACACCACCTAACACGTTGGTGGCAGAAGCGACCGACAAGGTATTAGGATTAGTCCATTGAGGAGCAATAGCGCCTGCAGTAAGTACGTGGTTGGTAGTACCTAACCCTAAGAAGGAGGTTGCACCTGCTCCTGTCTGGTAAGGAACACTGCCGACCGCACCTGAACCCAGGTTTACCGCCGTGGTAACTTGAATGGCAGAGGCTTGCGACCAGAACGGATCTGTGCCGTTGCTCATCAGAACGTAGCCGTTGGCTCCTAACGCCAACCTAGAAGCAGTTCCTGCAAGACCCCCGTAGATCAAGTCGCCTCGAGTAGTGAGAGGGCTTAAGGCATCGAACGCTGCGCCTGCTGTGGTCTGGCCTGTACCACCTTTGTTGATACCTAGTGTACCGCTAATAGAATTCAGCGAAAGGTTCGCCTCTACGATATCAATCGTAGGGTTGCCTGCTACACCGTTGGCGTTGGTTACCGTGACCTTCGAGCTACCTGCAGCCAGAGACCGGGCTGCCATAGTACCCGCTCCTGTTACCGCAGACAGTCCTGAGCCTAACCCATTCAACGCCAAAGCATTAGTGCCTGCGTTCAATGAAACCACACCTGCAGCGATGTTGATGCCTGAGCCTGCGGTGTACGAGGATTGAACCAAACTCTCCACCCAAGACTTGGTGGTAACATGGCCAGCCAGCGTCGGGGCGTTCGAGATAGACACTTGGGCAAACGTAGGAGCAGAAGCCGCCGCGATATCCTGAGGAAGCGACAGAGTGATTGCACCGGTAGCCGCACTCGCCACTACCTGGTTTGCAGTACCTGCTACCGAGAGCACACCCGAGTTGGCGACAGTAATGCTACCTGCCCCGTTGGTTACAGTGACACCTGACCCTGCGGTTACTGCCGCAACAGAGTAACCTAGGCCGTTACCAATCAACAATTGACCATGACCTGGGGTCGTGGTTACTCCTGTACCACCGTAGGCATGACCTATAGTGGTAGCATTCCACACACCTGTGGTTACCGTACCTAATGCAGTGAGCTCCGCGGCATTTAGGTCTAACGTGATGTTACCTGCTACACCCAAAGGGTTGGTAACGACAATCGCTGCGTGGTTGGAGATAAAGCTTCGAGTAGCCCAAGTGTTAGCTGACGTGCGAACGGTGAGGCCGACGCCTCCTAGTACGCCTAAAGCCGTGAGGTCCGGGTCCAGCGGCTGATACCCTGCAGACAACGTGTCTAGTACCCAGCCTCGGTTAGCTGCGTCTGAGGCAGCAACAGGATCCCCTAGGTTACCTAGCTTAAACCCACCCATATCCCAATCGGCGCTAGCAGCCAGGCTACCGTCTCGAGGAAAATACGTGCTGTTAGATCCTTGGAAATAAGACTCGATCGTCGACAGTCTGGTTAGAATCAGCTCAAATGCTGCCTGCTCGTCAGGCTCTTGCGTCAGTAGCTGAACGAAACTACCGCCTTCTCTGGTTACTTGATGCGGCATACGTTACTCCTAAGATCAGTGACCATTGATAATTTTCACCACACGCCGCAGCTTGTCGTCGTCCAACCCCAGTCGGGTTTTCAGGAAATCTAGGTCATTCAGACTGACCTGCGACGAATCGGCCAAATTCGTAAAGGTAAATTGAATTGCTGTCTTTCCCTTCTCGTCCTTGAACTGGCGCATCTTGAGCTTGGCTTTGAATCTGAACAGCATCGCCCTAATCTCGACGTAGAGCTGCTCTCTAATAGCGTTGACCTCAGACGTCTTGACCACCGATTTCAGAACGAAGGTCATCGCCGAGTCATCGACTTCTAGGCTGTGAATCTTGTCCTTGACCGAGAAAGCGTCCTTGGTTAGTTTCTTGTCTATCGGCAAAGGCAGGACGCCCAGGGAGTTGGAGAAGTTCTCTAGCTCAAGCTGAGTGCCTAGAACCATTACTGCACCTCGAACGCTATCCACTTCGGTACCAAGGCTAAACTTGCCGGGAGTAGCGAACGAGTGAAGCACCGTGACGTAGTAAGTCAAACTGACCTCTTTCTTGTTAGCCGGGTTAGGACGCAGCTCGCAAGTAAAGACCAAGTACAGGTCAGGGTAAGCTCTGCCTTCTTCGTCTTGGACAGACAGAAGACGAATGTAGGCGGTGAACTGAAAGTTGCCACCTTCGTTCTCGTGGACATAGAGGAATGTCTCGTAATCCGCGTAGTTGACCTTGACCGAAACCTCTTGTAGCGTGTCGTCGATGAGGCCGGTGAAAGGTTCAGGCACATGCCTAGTAGCCAGGTTCTGCAGGAATCGTAAAGCCTTGGCGATCTTGGACTCCGTTACCTTACGCAGGCGAGTGATGCCGGCGAGTACCTTGCCTGCCCCGTGGCGTGCCTTAAAGTTGGCAGTAAGGCTACCTTCCAGAGTCTGGAGGACTTCCAGCTTGTCGTATAGTTCATCGACAACCGTGAAGTTGGCTTTCAGTTGAGACAGGTTAGGGATAGCGACTTTGGGCCAACTCTTGATAGACGATATAGGTGACCCTTTCTTCATCCTCAAAGGCTTACCTGTCGGCTGGGTGACAATCTTGAACTCGGTAGGCGCAGCCACAGCAGCGGCGCGAGCAAACTTCCGCTCGTACTGGTCCACGAGCTGACCTAGGTCATTGACATCCTGCTCTACTTCCTGGAGAACATCCTCCATCTCTTCCAGCGAGCGAAAGTTGTGTTCAGCTATCTCGGATGCGGACTTGATTGCCATTTGTGTCTTCCTTGTGCGTTACGTTCTGTTGTTGCCTTGGTTAGCGTTCGGGCGGACTAGGTTAGTCGCCTGCTGTTTCATCTGCCTGCGCCTTGGCAACAGGGCATACAATTCTTGTGGTTGAATAACTCGTGCCTGAAACTCCCACCCCATTACCCTACGACTGTTGTCGACCCACACAGGCACAGACACTACCTGAAAGGCTTTGCCAAAATTGGACTCTACCAAAATGTCTTTGCGCCGGATCAGGCTCACCGTCGGAGATGCCACTAAGGATATGTCCTCGGTTGAATCCAGCTTGCGGAGGTCTGATCCTTGAGTCAGCTTAGGGAAGTCGATCCGAGGCAGCGAATGGGTAAGACCAAGCTGAATCTCTACGTGAGTGAAACGAGTGGGTGCAGGAAACAAGACGTGCAAAATATGAGGCGCGCCGTCCGCGTACCTTACCAATTGGTGTGCACCTGTAAGAGGCACCGCGTCTACCATGAAGGTTGCTGCGACCATCTTGTTCTTGTGCCATACATTCAAAGCATCTACTCGTAAGGCGCCTTTAGGCAGAGTGAACTGGTATTTGAAGTATGTCACGTCTTCTGCAGCCAAGGGACGTACCAGAGGGTCGATCGTGCCATCGTACTCCGCCAGCGCGTCGTCGGGTGTAAGGATCTTTCTGTAACCACCTTCGATCAGGAATCCCCCAACAAACCCTGTGCCCATACAGATAGGACAACTGACATCCGTCATGCCTAGTTCGTCTGTGTCGAAAGCAGACTGTGACAAACTGTCGAGGATGTCTTGGGGAAGTTTAGGTCCGTTGGCGTCGTTGCGGGTCTCGACATCAACGTCGAACCCAGTAGGGTCAACCATCGACCGAGTGACGCCATTCATCTCAGGGGTGAGTTGGCTGAGGCTGTCGACCGACTCCCATATGGAAGTGTCGCTATGGGGTTGCAGAGGAATGCCATGCTCGGTGGCGTACTCGACAGAGTTGCCCATCTTTGTACCGTACGGGTTGACCTTGAACTCGTACCCCCCAGTGATCAGTTTGTTTATCTGACCTCTGTCCAGTTTGCCGTCCTCGCCTAGGCGAGTTGCTAAAGCACGGGAGCGAGAACCGCAGGAGCAAGGTGACCCGGACTCCAGTATGTGGTACAGGAGCGACTCGTAGCCAGCAACCAGGAAGGCATTGTTGTACTTTGCCTGCTGAATAGCAGCCACGTCGTGCAAAGCCCGCTGAGCTACGTCCACAGCACGGGCATTAGCTGGCAGAATTTGTGCGTTAGAGCTCTCGCGTAGTGGCATAGTTGAGCAAGGGAGTGGGTTGGCGTAAATGAAATTACTGACAAAGTGTAAATAATGTGATGAACACCACACATCCTACACCGTTTGTCGTACTGGCACAAGATCCAGGAAGTCGTAACTACGCCATTTCTGTTATCCAAGGCGCCGTAGTCCGAGGCAAGCTTAAGATTAAGATACGCGAATCCTTCCTCTTGCAAACTCTTGTTCAGCAGTTGAAAGATCCTAAGCTGCTTAACAAAGAGAGCAACGCTTACAAGAAGTCTTTGCGAGGGTTGTTGAAGGCGCACAAGCCTAACGCCTTAGTGTTCGAGCGATTCATGACAAGGGGGATCAAGGGCGCCACTATAGAATATGTCAGTGCGATGCTAGGCCTGTTCAAGGGCCTGACACCGATGCAAGTGCACGCCATACCTGCGGTGACCTGGAAGAGCCAGGTTAAGAAGTGGGGGATAGATCTAGAGTCTATCTACGCAGGTACAAAGACTACGCCTCACCAGATCGATGCAACGCTGATGGGCGTGTGGTTACTGGTAAAACTCCTGCAACCCAAAGTGGTGCAGATAAATAAACGACGCCTACTAAAGGCCATAGAGAAGACGGACAAGATGCCGCCTAAGGTTTCTAGGAGACGAAAATGAGGTGCCCGGTATTAGAGACGGAAATAATGGGCAAGCAGTGCCCTGTGACACGATGCATGTACCGATCCCGAGGAGAGGACAAGAGTTGTAGATTCTCCTCAGTGGCTTTTGAGGATACTTTGTCGACGGAGCAAATGGCTTCGCTGTTCCATCAAGACGAGGCAGATATACAGAGGTTAGTGGAAACAGGCAAGGTGCGGATCGAGGTAGCCTGTGTAATAGATGCGTACCTTAGTACACTAGACGATGTGCGAGTAGGCACTGTAAATAGTAGGGAGGCTGATGACGTTAAAACGCCCAGTGTATTGCGTATTTTTGGAATAAGGTCGACCGATCTACCAAAGATCCTAGATCAGGAAAGATACACCCAATGGAAGTCCCGATCAGGAGTGGATGTGTCGCTGCAAGACATTGAAGCCCTACTCACACTAAGATAAGGAGACGTACACATGAATCGCCAGTCAGTTGCTGTGCCGAATGAAAACGAAAACATGTCGGTTGCCGACCTGGAGCGAAACCAAGACCCGTCGGTTTTCGTTATCAACGAAAGCCCTCGTACCCACAGAGGCGACATTCTGTTTGAGGTGCCTCGCCTGCATGGCGGTGGCGCAGACATCGTCCGTATCCATAAGACGCGCATTCCGCAAGACCTGAGCGAGCAAGTGCCGAAGGAGCAGTTGCTCCAGAGTGCCAACTTTCGCAAGACTGTCAAGCGCGGCGGCTTGGCCCGCATCGTAAGTCGGGAGTACGCTGAGAGTATCCTCAACACCGAAGATGCGAAAGTGGAAAGCCAACGCATCGCTAACCTGGAGAGTGCTGCCCGCGTGATCCTGCAATCTTCGTCTGTTACGGAGACAGACACAGAGACGGCGACGCAGAAGCGCAGGGAAGCTAACCTGCAGAGACAGGCAGAGGAGAAGGCTTCGGACTCGACACGAGACGAAGGTTCCAACACGGCAGAGGACACAGGGTTCCAGATCTTCCTGACGTCTCTGGAGCGGCATGAGGCTGAGGTCGATATCCTCAACGCCCTTCGTAACGAAGCTGCCTTCACCCGCAGAGAGCTCAAGCTAATTCGCGCGAAGTTCGGAGACAAGTTCGAGGGCGTCGAAGAGTGGGTAAACACTATGCTGGCGAAGGCGGCAGCTGCCAAGTAACACTTCCCGATAGTACCACGCAGCCAAAGATAAACCCCACCTGAGCCAGTTAAGGTCAGGTGGGGTTTATCACGGACTAAAAGTCCAGACTACAGGAATCTGAAGTTGTCAAAATTCCAACTATAAGTAGTAGTGCTATTTGGGTTAAAAGATCTACTTTTCAAGACGACAAAAACAGGCTCAGGCGGACGTAAAGTTGCCAACTGTTCCTTGAGGGCTTGCACCATCTGAGGAATTACCTCGGAACGAAAAATAGTTAACGTCCCTTGGTGACCTTGTTTCGTCAGAGCCTCGTCGTTATACATGACCAGAAGATCTGTGACCGGATCGCTCAACAAGTCTGTGCGGGCACGTATTACCAGTTGCAGCCTGTTCATTAGCTGCAAGTAAGTAGCTTCCAACTCCCGAAGTTTTCGGACTGCCCCGTACCTTACTTCTTGCAATAGTTCCCGCAAGGTGCTCAACTCTAGCTTTCGATATGCAATCGCCGCCTTTATGAAGATAGCGGTCAGCCTGTCGTCCGAAGTTTTGTCCGGGTGGCAGGTCTTGGCGATCAAGGAATAAACTTCCTTGCATCTCTTCTTTAGCCGCTTTTCGTCTTTAGATGACGTGCGAGGTGTCTCTTCCGGCGAACGATCCGAAGAGGCGAACCTCTCATGCTCTCTTCGACGATCGTCTCTGCGAATCTCCTCCTCGGCACGTTTCTTATTCTCTGCCTCTACTTGGGCTTGCTGCTCTAGGAGAATAGCTGTAACTTCGGCACGTAGCCTAATCACTTCGGCCATCTCTTCTGGAGAAGATTCCTCGAACCAAGCCATCATCTTCTGGCAAGCTGTAGCCATCCGGACTCGATCGGATTCTATTTGGTCTATGTCCGCGGTTATTTTGGCGATCTGCTCTTCAAAGGCACGAACGCGGTCAGGATCATCGTGCTCAGGTGGATCGATAACCACCAGAGGTTGAGGGCATACCGCAGGTAGGTTTTCAGTCATTTGTAATCTTTCAAGTGACCCCTCAGAGTCTCTAGGAATATTTTGGCCTCCCGACCCGGGATCTGCAGGTACTTGGCGCACTCTATCAGATACTGCGACGCAGGGACTTCCTCAAACCAGTCATCGTTCGACACACCCAAGTAGGCGGAGAATCCGTCGTCCCACTCTCCTGACCATAGCTTCATCAGCCTACGAAGCCTAGGATCTTCGATGCTACGGTAAACGGACGTAACAGAGCGTTTCAGCTCGAACCGGTCTTGGATGTTATCTACCGTGGAACCACCCGCAGAGGACCCGTCGATTGACGACACTAAGTAGTTGCACTGGCTGAGGTAGCTGGAATGCTCCAGAAAGGCACCTGTGCCGATAAGGTGAAGGGGCAACACCTTGCTACCGAATGTACCGTCCGCATTAGACGATATCCTCTGCTTACCTTCGGATGCCGTCGAGAGGATCAGATTGATCCCTTGATTGTGAATCACCTGCTTGGCAATGTTCACCGCGTGAAGGCGTGACTCATACTGAGGGTACGCTCTTAGAACTGCGTAGGTCGCCCAACTGAACAGATCCTGCTTGATGTCGTGCGGCTCTAGACCCTGACTCTGGTACACGAACCTCAGTTTCTTGTAGACGAATTTCGAGGTGTAGTCATCCACCTCTTTGATAACGTGACCTACCAACGCCGAAAGATTCTGCGGCGTTGTCATCTTGTAACCTCGGCTGTGCAGTCCTTTAAGGGACTCCTGAAACCCAGGATAAGTACGGAGTGCATACCTGGCAATCTGACTATCTCGATCGGACAGGCCGAACTGGCCCCCTCTAACCTTACCTGTCACCGCTTGTGCATAAGTGAAACACTTGAGGTGGTTGAGAACAAACCCGTTACCCATTACAGCCATTCGCACAGGTTTCACTTTCAGGTCAGGGTCAATTTTCTTGACCGCTGAAGTTAGACCAGAGCTTGTCTCGTGCCTAAAGGTGTAAGCCAGTACAGCAGAGCAAACGGCGAGTTGATCTTTTCTAGGAAGATCTGCCCAGCCTGCCAAGTTTTTCGATACAACCGTTTCCAATTGACTCATGGTGTCCTCCCTCCTTACTACTTGGTGCGTATCTTGAATTCTTGCCCTGTTTTGGTCTTTCTAATTCTACTAGGCTTAGTGGGCGCCTTATCGGGCCTTGCATACGCATCGAACCAAGCATCCGGCACTGACTCCATCGTAGGAGGCTCGTAATCCACAGGTACGGGTTTTCGGGCCTTGGCTTTGGTCAAGAACGGTAAGGGCTTAGGATCGTCCTTACGCCCGGTGGTCAAGAGCTGCTGACGCTTCTTCCGAAACGCCGACACGGTATAGACGCTGCTAGGCAACAGCATGAGGAGCCCTGGCGTACCTACCTGCCGCTTGTTCATGTCTGAGGTCACGTAAACCAAAGGCTCACCGTGCGTCACTACGCCGAAGACGAACCCTCGGAAATAGTTGGACAGGAAGTCATCACCTAGGTGAAAGAACACGGGCTGACCGAAGGCTAGGTTGTACTTGTCGAAAGCTTTTTTGCTTCTTAGCAGAGCCAGGAGGACACGGGCCTGAGGACTGGTAAAGTTGCGGAGTAGCAACCCTAGCTGATTGAAGATGTCCGGCGATACTTTTTGCAGCAAGTAGACGTTAGGGGAGAAACAGCCGGGGCTGTTGGCGTGTCGAGTAACGCCTAGCTGAGAGCAAGGCTTCTCGAATTTGGATACCTTCTCGAAGTGAAGGCACTCGCCGCACTTGAATCCAATCACAACCTTGGATGAAGTGGTGTCTGTATCTGGTTTGAGCATGGTGGTCTCGCAGAACTGGTCTTAGTCTTGGAAGTGTTTTCGGTAAAGTTGTTCCACAGCATACCGAATCAACACGGTGTAGGAGCTCTTGGGAAATACCGTCTTTAGTGCCTTCAACTTGCTCTTAAAATTCTTGTCTGCAACGACGTGAAGGACCAGCGGTTTATTGGGATCGTTCTCTGTGAGGTGCCGCGCGTTAACTACTAATGAGGCAAGCCATAGCAGTTTCCTATCGTAAACAGGATTTCTTGTCAGGAGATCGAAGTGCGGTTTGTTTGAGTACATCCGCAGAGCCATCTGATGGAGAGTGGTATGATGGTCGCAGCATAAGCTCACTACCGGCCCCTCCGACCCACCGTAAGCCCTAGGTATTATGTGGTGTCGTTCTTCTAGAGTAGAACCACCTGGTGAAGAGGCTCCGAACTCCTTCAAGCAGACCCAGCAATGAGGTAAGACGATGCTCTCTACTGTGTCTAATAACGCGGCAAGTGTTTCCACGTTAAACCTCGAGCAATGTAATCTACTACTTGACGATTTTTAATCCCAAACATCGATTTTATTGTCTTACAAGGAACATTCTTACTCTGGAGTCTAATAATCTTTTTTACTTCGCGTTCCGTTAGGATCGCAGAGTTCACTTGTTCTCCTCGACACTGCCTCTCTTTGGTACACATGTCCGAGGAGTTATCTTGAGGTTCGCCCCAGAAAAGATTTTTGTAGTGCCGATTTCTTGGGTCGTCGTCCTTGTGACAAACCCAAATTTGATATTTTTTAGGTCTAGGTAAAAACACAGACGCAACTATTCGATGCACCCATACCTGCTCCCCTAACCCGTCCCTAAATAAGGACGTATGGGCGTAGCCTTTCCGCGTAAAAGCCAATTTTAGATCGCGCCCTTTGAGAAAAAAGGGTCGAGTCTCTTTGCCATTACGAATACGGGTCACTAGCCTGTCTAAACTACGCAGGTCACCATACTCAGATACTTCGTAGTAACCTTCATATCCAGGTACGCTCTTCCACCGCATAGCCAAACTCCTATCAAAGATACTGTAGGTCCGTCGACCCCACCGTAGGCTCGTGGCACAAGGTGATGGTCATGCTTGAAGAACGAAGGGCGACCGCCAAACTCGGTAAAAGTCTCGTCGCAAACCCAGCAGTACTCTAGCTTTATTGATTCTTGAGGAAGGTCACTTGCGAAGCTGTCGGCGGTCGACAAAGAATTTCTGCCCGTCAACATTAGGCGAGTATCCATCAGCATTCAAGAGAAATTCTCCTTGAAAGCCTAGGATGTTGCCCGACTGCCGATTGAAGGTCATGTTAAGGCTGTTGATGAATGCCTTATTGGCACGAGTGAGCCCGGGGACCCCCCACACCAATGTTAGGTGTGCAATAAACTCAGAGAAAGGCACTGTGGGCGGGTAACCCATAGCTTCGATCTGACGAAATCGGGCGTCAATGTCCTTGGAGCGGACAACCAGAACCAAGTTGGTACGACCCAAGGCACTGTCGTACCAAGTATCTACCTTAACAGGTTCGGCCAGGAATGCGCGGTTAGGCACAACCAAGGATTCAGGCAGATGCTGGCTGCTGTGGTACAGCGAGAGGAACCACTTGTCCGAAGTCTCGTGGTCGAAAGGGGCAGAGCTCATCACAGATGCTAGGAAGGAGGTACTCGCAGGATCAAGCGTAGTGGCCAGTATGTTCATGGTCTCGACGCCTTAGAAGGCGAACCCCCAGTTGGTGATCTTCATCCGTCCTCCCATGCACGCCTGTCTTAATCGGTCGAGGTCACGGCTAGTCATAAGCCACCACCACTGACCTACACCTTTGCCTTGACCGTGGATGATTTCGTATTTGCGACCAGACTTCTGCTCCAGCTGACCTACGATCATCTCGGCAGTGGCTGCAGGCGTCTTCCGCAACTCCTGCAGAGCTCGCTGCGTGTATCCACTGTTGAGACCCAGGACCATCTGGTCCTCGAGAACCGTGTACCCGCCCAGCCTTTCCGCGGCAAACCCCAGAGCAGCCAGTTTCTCGAACTGAATAGGCGGCGTACTCATGGGGATAATGGGGGCACGGTGAATCACAAAGTCCTTGCCATTGAGAGATTTTACTATGGCCGAGTAAGAGCGGTATCGCTCCAGTGTCTGTTCGGACCCTTTGAACAAGGAGTCCATCTTCTGGTCGGACCCTACCTTGTAGGTCGCCGCAGCATCTTCTTCCACGGCGTCGTCAGGGTTGTCCCAGTTGGCCTTTATCTTTGCGACCTGCTTCCTGCTCAGTGAGGTCTGCTCGTGAACCTCTTGCAGGAAAGACAAAGCCTTGGCTCGGTACGCAGCTAGGTCAAGTTCGGTGTAGTCCAGAGACTCCAGGCCACCTGCGAGGCTGACCGTTCGGTTATGGAAATTCTCAACCCTCTTCTTGAGGGGCTTGTCTGGGATAGATCCTGCCAAAGTTCTCGCGCTCTCGGCAATAACCTTGAGCTTATCCAGTGTGAAGGATATTCGCTGTCTAGACGACAGGGAGCTTACAATCTTGTGCATCAGGGGCACGCCGACGGCTGACATACTGGTGTCCTCGAAGTGGGAGTGTATAAAATTAACCAGCAAGGTTAACTCTACAATAGCCAATAGGCAAAGGGGTCGCCCCCTTTGCCCACTGAGTAGGTACTACGAGAAACTAGGCTCCGTTCGCCCTAGTTACTCCAGCCAGCTGTCGTCATCCGACTTCTTGCCCTTGGCAGCCGGCTTCTTGCCTTTTGCAGGAGCCTTCTTGGCCGGCTTGGCTTTCTTGGCCGGACCTTTGGCCTTGGCCGCTACCTTGGTCTTGCCTGCTGCGGCTTTCTTGGCCTTGGCCGGAGCCTTCTTGGCCTTGCGAGCCGGCGCTGCGGCTTCTTCTTCGTCTTCGTCAGCAGCCTTGGCCTTGGCGACGCGAGCCTTAGCCTTGATTTTGGCCGACTTGGCCGGAGCGGCTTTCGCCTTCGCCTTCGCCTTCGCCGGCTTTGCTTTGCGGGCGGCGGGCTTGGCGGCGCCCTTGGCTTCCAGCTTGGCCAGACGGGCCTCGGCGCGGCGTGCAGTGGCTCCGACTTTGCGAAGGGTCGAGGCGGCGGTTCTCAGGGCCGCGAGGGCGGCGGTGACAGGATTGGTTTCAGCTTTTGCCATGAGGTTTCTCCTTGGTTGGCGTTTGCGACGTGTGTCGCTGATTGGATGTACAACAGTGAAGCTTGGTCATGATGCAAGGTGTGTTCTCGTTAGGTCCTCCTGTTTTCGTATTCACGGGAGAGTCATCTTCGACTGCCTTACGCATGGCAATTTACAGTACTCGAAACT
>OFRC01000050.1_pt1 | contig 39356 bp, 57 predicted proteins | sample 1543051 | NCBI WGS metagenome assembly OFRC01 (sample SAMN07774231, study PRJEB24372) | wastewater metagenome
CAAAAAAAATAAAAGGAAAATACCCGGAGTATCAAAATGTAGACGATACCGTACTAGCACAGAAAATGGTTGCTAAATACCCAGAGTATCAATCAAAAGTATCTTTTCAAGCTACTACTACAGCCCCTACACTTCCCCCGCAAAAATCTTTTCTACAAAAAGCGGCTGGTGTCACTGACGCTATTTTTGGCGGTGGTAAAGTAGGTGAACTTATTGGTAATCAGGCAGCTAAAGGGAATTTGGGTACATTTGCTCAAAAAGTATTAGTAGGTCGTGATTTATCGCCAGCAGAAGAAAAACTGGTAGGAGCTGGGCCGACTGGGAAGCAAGTGGCTGGCAGTGTAGCTCAAGCTGGACTAAACTTCCTACCTATTGGCAAAATAGCTAGTGGCTTAAAGGCAGCGACTCCGCTTGCTCGACTAGGGACTGCGGGCAAAGTTGCAAGTAATGTAGTCACAGGCGCAGGGGCGGGGTATGGATATGATGTAGCTAGTGGCTTTGCGTCAGGAGAAAAAGAACCATTTGCCCCTGGAACAGGAACAGTTGTTGGGGGGGCTATTCCACTTGTCGGTCCGGCTTTGAAAACTGTTGGACGAGTAGCTGGGGAAACAGTCGGAGCGACTACAGGAACAGGCTATGGTTCAGTTAAACAAGCTCTAAAATCAACGTCACAAGGTGGCACACAAGCTACTGCTTTTCGTGACGCTTTACGTGGTAATACATCACCTGAAAACATTGTTGATGAGGCAAAAACAGCATTGTCTACTGTAATTAAAAACCGTTCAGACGCATACAAAAAACAGGTTGCAACACTTGTACCAAATACAAAACAATTTAATGCCGCTCCACTTAGTAATACACTACGTTCTAAACTAGACGAGTTTGGTGTGACATTTTCAGAAGCAGGTGTTCCAGACTTTACCCGTTCCCCTGGACTTGGTCGGTATGAAAAAGACTTGACTGGACTATCAAATGTCATTTCTACCTGGGGGACTAAAGAGGGTGATAATACTATTGTCGGGATTGATAAACTCAAACAAGTTATTGACGATTTCCGTATTGGTTCTGCTGACTCAAAGAAGTTTGATTCTTTTGTTACAACACTACGCAATGAAGCTAAAAACTTAATTAAAAATGAACCAGGTTATGACAAGCTAGTAAAAGACTACGAAACGTCTACTGGGCTTATTAAAGATATACAAAAAGGTTTATCTCTCGGTGACAAGGCACAAACAGATACTGCATTTAGAAAGCTATCGAGCGCACTTCGGACTAACAATGAGTTCCGTAAGCAACTAGTAGATGAGCTTGATGCGGCTACTGGCGGGACACTTAGTTCTAAAATTGCAGGGCAACAAATGAGTGAATTACTACCACGAGGGCTAGTGCGTCCTGTAGGAGCTGTCCTAGCAGGAGGCGGGGTATCTACAGGAGTAGGTATTGTACCTATCTTGCAAGCTGCTTTATTCACATCTCCGCGAGTAGTCGGAGAAATACTTAGTGCGGCAGGGTATAGTGCGTCAAAAGTAAACGCAATAATAAAAGCAATCGCACCACAAGGGGTTAAGTTCCCAGGGGACGTTCTCTATGATAAGTTTTCGGGTAAAAACAAAACGGTGAATCCGTACGCAAATAATGCAATAGCTAATACTGTCATACCACCTACCATACCCTCAACTGTACAAAAGTCAAGTACGTTACCTGTGAATAAGACATTTATGCAGAATGTAGCGCCTAAAACTAATACGTTACCTGTGAATAAGACATTTATGCAGAATGTAGCGCCTAAAACTAATACTTTGCCCCTTCCTAAGCAGGTTAACGAAGCCGAGATAAAAGATTTATTTAATAAGGTACCCGTAACTAAATCACCTGTTACCACTCAAAAAACAAGAATACCATTTGGTAATCCCAAAATTGACCCGTCGCGCTACACACCAGATGTAAGGGATATCGCCACTAAATTCAAAGAGAACTCACAGAACTCTCAATCTAACTACAGCAAGTTTTCTGGCAAAAATAAAGAGTACGCCGGTAAGATGATTAAAGGTATAGCAATGAGTGATAGTGCCACACTACGTCTTATGCGAGGTGAACCAACGGCAACAGAGCTAAACAAAGCAGTAAACTACCTTAATACAAATCATGTAGGAAAATCAGTCAAAGTGGCTGGGCGGGAAGGAGTAGTGCAGGGGACGGCGTTTGGTAAAATAAAAGTTAAGTTTCAGGACGGGAGCACTAAAAATTATGAAATAAGTGAAATTTTTTCGGATAAAGCTACTAAAGAGCAAGCTATTAAATATTTAAAAGATAATGCGGTGAAAAAAGCCGAAGAGTGGAACAAGTTGTTAGATAGGATAACAAAATAATATGCCCCCAGAAAACCTACAACCACAAGACCACCCAACAGAACCGCTTTTGGAAGCAGGACTTATTCAGAGTAAGCAGATTGGTGATGAAACTAACTCCCTCCTTGAGGCTATCATTCAGCAAAATTCAGAGAATAATCACGAGCCTATCCTAGAAGCTCAATTGATGCAGAATGAAAACAATACAAATAAAATTGTAGATGCTATCAAAGACAGACCAGAAGTACAACCTGTTAAAATTGTCACAGAACAAAACGAACTAGCAGACAACTTCTTTAGGATGTTACGTGGGCAGAAAGGTGAAGATGGGCATACACCTACAAGTGATGAATTGCAGGAACTCATCTTACCTTTAATCCCCCCACTTATACCAGAACCAATAAAAGGTGAGGATGGTTTAACTCCTACAGAGGAGGAGCTGTTGTCTCTAATTGTGCCACTTATTCCAGAACCTATTAAGGGAGAAGATGGTAAAACCCCTACAAAGGCAGAACTACGCAAGATAATTGAACCTTTAATTCCAGAACCAATAAAAGGAGAAGACGGTGTATCTCCAGTAATTGACTACAAGCGTGTAGTTAAAGAAGCAGTAAAACAAATTCCACCAATTGAAATTGAAAAGCAAGTCAAAGAAATTGTAGAAAAAGTATCACAAAATACTAACGACACTATTCAATCACTACGTTCAAAAGTGGCTAGTCGCACATATTCTATGGGCGAACTTAGTGATACCCAATCTGCAACTACTGGACAGACGATGGTAAAGCAAGCTGATAATACTTGGGCACCTGGAACAGCCAGCGGTGGCTCAGGTCACACCATCGAAGACGAAGGCAGTCCCCTCACTCAACGCGCAAAACTTAACTTTATTGGTGCGGGTGTAACTGTCACAGACGATGCTGGCGATGATGCTACTGTGGTGACAATACCAAGCGGGGCTGGAGCAACCCCAATCTACATCGACGTTCGAGATTACGGGGCAACCCCTGACGCGAAGACAGTTACCGATATTGTACTAACTAGTGGCAATACTACGGCGACATCTGCTACGGCTGGATTCGTAGCTGGTGATACCGGGAAATCAATGATTGTGTACGATGTTATAAACAACACGTACCCTTTCCGAGGGACTATTACTTATGTCAACGCTACGACAGTCACCCTTTCATCAAATGCTTTAGCAAGTGTATCATCAGGCAACGGAATAGCAGCATGGGGAACCAATTACGCTACGCAAATTCAAAATGCAATTAACGCCGCTGATACTTTAGTGCCAAGTACATACTCGACTGCCAACTTCCCAACTGGGAGAGGTCGTGTAACTGTTGTGTTTCCAACAGACAGCACTGGTGACGCATACTTGTTTAATACTACGCTTACAGCAACAGCAGGCGTTACCTTAGACGCTGACGCTACCTTGATAAGTAACGTAGGCACCGGCGCATCAAACCGCACCTGGGCGATGGATTTAGCAGCTGGAGTACAGATTAAAAACCTTGTTATGTACTGTATGGGTGGTATGGGGATTTCCCTTGGGGACAACAGTACCAATAGCTCATCCTATCTACAAAACGTACAACTTTGGCATGTTGGAACAGATTCCACTGCCAGCTCTCAAATTGGTCTCCAATTTACTGGTTACGACCTACATATAGGCCGCTATTGGATTAAAGGTGGAAATGTAGGATTAGACATTAACCAAGGTTCTGACGTATTTTGGAACCAAATTGAACTTATTGGTTGTTCAACAGGTATTAGGCTTGCCAATAGTGAGAACATCAGAGGTACAGTAACCCTCGATACTATCTCTTTTGCCGGTATTCTTCTTGACGGCTGTCGTAATATCCAAATGGATGTCCATGCCTTTGCTATAAATGCAACCGCGTCAAGCTACGTTGTACTACAAGGTGAGTACGATACAACTAACATTAACCGCAATATTGACTTTAATATCACCGCACAGCGTACAGGCGGGACTGTTTATAAAGTGTCTAACTCAGAAGACTGCGTTGTAGACATTAACGCAACCAACTCTGCTATCTACTCAGGCGGCGGGACAAACATTAGTACCGCTGTTATTTACGGTACTACGAACGTAAACACGGGAGCTATGGCAATCCGCGTCAACCGTGACGCAGCTATCACCGCTAAGACAGGTACGGTAGTCGGAACCTTTGAAGAAACTAGCGATGGGACAGTTATCCAAACGACTGCACAGCAAACCTTTACCGGAGCCGTAGGAGTCGGTGGTGTATTGACAATTACCCCATCATCCGGCCGTCTGAACTTCTCAGGTGGTGGGACATCAGGTATTCAGCAAAACGGCTTTGACTACATGACCTGGGGTTCATCTGCTTTTAACTTCTTAGCTGATACCTTTAACGGAATAACTGGTGGTATTGTAAACATTCCCGTCAAGCCCAACGCATCATCGGGCGTACAGTCAGTAATGAACGTCAACCCGAACATTACCCAGTCTGCCACGGCAGGCTACACAGCGCTCTTAGTAAATCCAACTGAGACTTCTACAGGTTCAGGCTTAAAGAAACTCATCGAAGCCGCAGTTGGTGGGGTTTCCAAGTTCTTTGTAGACAATACGGGAGCAGCTACCTTTACTGGGAATGTAACTGTACCCGACCAAGTTTACAACGCAACCACTTGGAATGGCTCACTAGAAGTCCCTACCAAGAATGCTATCCGAGATAAGATTGAGAGTATGAGTGCCGGGGGTATCAGTGAAGAATTAGCCATCGCTTACGCGGTAAGTTTATAAATATTATGAAAAAAATTATCCAAGATTACACTTTCAGTGCGTCAGCAAAAACTATCACTAGTTCTGACTTCACAAAACTCAGTGAAATAGCTTTAATCACAAATGTTACTGATAATATTATTATCTACAACTTTGCTGACCCAGCAAAAGGCGCTACGCTTAGTGGTAGAGTTCTTACTTTAGTGTGGGATACCACCGCAATGTCTGATACAGACAACCTGCAAATCATCATGCACGCCGGAACTGACATTGACCGAGTTGGTTTTGCTAAAGCAATCTTAAACAACGTGGACACGACCATGTTGACGTTGAAGCAAACGGGCTCAGGAATGACAGTAAACCAAACGGGAGGTAACTTAGTTATCACATCTGGAACAACAGCACGAGCAGAAACTATTATCCGAGGTTTACGTTCATACTCTGGTGGTATTCGTGCGCGTATTCAATCTATTCTCTCGCAACGTATCATTAACCAGCAGTTCTTCTATGAATTAGTTGACGTGGTAGGAGACTCACTTGCTTATACAATTAACTCAGCGACTTCAATCACAGTAACTCTCCCTGCTTCATTCGGGTTATCTGCACAAAACGTCGGTCAGTCAATGACCCTCCAACAGTTCAGCGGAACAGGTACGTTCCTTTCAGGACGCTACCCGATTGCCTCTGTTTCGGGTAACAATGCTACGTTTACTGTGTCTGCTTTTGCAGCAGGAACCGGGACACTCTCAGCAGTAGGGTGGAACTTCTACCGATTAGAGTATAGTTCAACTACTGCTACTAACGCTTTATACGATACTCAGCGTAATGGGTACGCATCAGGTAACACTACTGCCACAATCAACACCACCGCTTCTCCTGGCCACATGGCAATTATCACAGGTAACGATGGGGCGGCTTCCTTGCAAGACCAACTTATCGCCTCAACAGCAGTAATCCAGACCGCTAACCGCGCTTCTCGTGCCGTGATGGTTCCAGATGACGCTCAAGTGTTCATGCAGATTCGTGTTCTTAATGGTTCTACTGCACCAGCCACTACTACAACCTGGACTATTGGTCAGGTATCAGTTTGTCACTTTGAAGCTGAGAGTGTGATTGTTCAAGACATGCGTCCTACTAACTTCCAGACTGCTTTGCCTGTTGAAATCATGCGTGGTGTGGCTCTTGCTACCCAGCCAGTATCAGGCACAGTAACAGCAACTATCGCAGCAGCAGCTACAACAATCGCCAAAGCAGAAGATGCTGTTCACGCTTCAGGTGATGTCGGTGTGCCAGCTATGGCTATCCGTACCGATACTCCGGCGACTACTTCGAGTGCTACTGGAGACTACGATATTCTGCACACAAACAGTCTGGGGGCCTTACAGGTAGCACAGAACGCTCACACTAATGGTGGGGCTATTCCGTACATGCTTATCTCAGCAGCATCTACTAATGCAACCTCCCTCAAAGCCTCAGCAGGACAGATTTACACAATTGCCGCAATGAATCTAAATGCCTCACCACGGTACTTGAAACTATATAATAAAGCTAGTGCACCAACTGTCGGTACAGACACCCCTCTACAGGTATATATGATTCCCGGTAACACAGCAGGGTCTGGACTCACTCTATCTGTCCCCGTTGGAATGGAATTTGGTACAGGTATCGCCTTTGCAATTACCACAGGTATTGCAACCTCTGATACTGGTGCTGTTGCAGCCTCTGAAATTGTTATTAACATAAACTACCTATAAAAATATGGAATTTACCTACACCCTATCTGGAAAAGCCATCGAAAATGGACAGAATCGAGTGACTGTTGATTACAGCTACAATGGCATCAAATGTAGCGAGACCTTCTTCATTACAACCGAAGAGGCATTACGTGACCGTATTGAAGCGAAAGAGAAGAGCTTAACAGAAGCTGCCGCCCTAGACGCAAAACTTACTGTTGGTAGTTATATGAAGCTGGAGAAGCCAGTGGAGCCGGTTAAGGAACCAGAAATGCTGACACCAGAGCAGGTTAAGAAACAGGAATACGAACTAAAAGAGATTGAACTAATTGAAGCGGCTAATCGCTCTAAGCGATATAAAGAGATTACTGAGATTGCTGGCAATGACCCTGCTATTGCAGTAAAGCTAGCAGAATTAGTCGCACTAAAAGAAAAGTAAAATGGCGACTGTTAATACTCTCGTAGTCGCTGGCGGTGGAGGTGGAGGTTGGAACGTAGCTGGGGGTGGAGGAGCCGGCGGATATCAAGCAAACGCCTCTTTTACAGTAACGCCACAAGCGTATGCTGTTACTGTTGGTGCTGGGGGGGCTGGAGGACTTGAGGCTGGCAACACTTCCGGTAGTGCGGGGGGCAATTCAGTTTTTGATACGATAACCGCTACAGGTGGGGGACTCGGGGCTACTAATAATGCCAACGGAGGGAATGGTGGTTCAGGAGGGGGGGCCGGAGGAAACCAAATTGGTACAGGTGGGACAGGCTCTCAGGGTAATAATGGCGGAACTGGCGCTAATTCAGGAAATATCGGAGGAGGTGGAGGTGGTGGAGCGGGTGCTGTTGGTACTAACGCGAGTGCTGCTGTAGCGGGTGTGGGAGGGGTGGGCTTGTCTAACTCTATAAGTGGCTCGGCTGTTTTCTATGCTGGAGGTGGTGGTGGAGGTGGGATTGGTTCGACTAGTCTAGGGGGAGTAGGGGGAGGAGGAAATGGAGGACAAAACTCAGGGACAAATGCCACCTCAGGAACCGCTAACACTGGAGGAGGAGGTGGCGGTGGAGGTGGTGGAGCGGGTAAAATCGCTGGAGCTGGTGGCTCTGGTGTGGTTATTATTGCTTTTCCTACTGACGGTAGTACGGGAGTTTCTACCTCGTCTACTGGGGGTACTATCACCACAGTAGGTGGCAATCAAATCCATACGTTCACTTCAAGTGGGACGTGGACAATGGTAGCCGCTGGAGGAGGAGGCGCAACCACCTCTCGCCTGATGATGGTGGGAGTGGGTTCATAGTGCGTGGTATAATTACAACACACTATGCGAGATTTTGCCGAAGTGATACTTGTAACATTTACACCAACCCTGCTAAAGTTATGTGCAGTAGGGGTGTTGGCAATATCTTTCTTTTTTGGTGATTTGTACAATCAAGCTATTATTGCTCTTTGTATGCTACTGATATTTGATACTATTCTTGGGGTATCAGCAGTCGTGGCTGAAGATAAGCCTATTACATCACGTAAGTTTGCCCGCGTTATCTACAAAGGAATCATATACATGATAAGTATCTCAGCGGGTTATTTCCTTGATACTACAATCCCATTTGCTATTGCTCAAAGCACTATGATTGGATTTATTTCAGTCACTGAGTTTATCTCTATTTTAGAAAATATGGGGCGACTTGGATTCCAGACACCACAAAAACTACTCAACCAATTACAAGACTTTCAATCACAAAAATAATATGAACCCGTCACCAATTGGAGCTGTCAAAGATAAGTACGACCCACGAAACTACCAATTTACTCCTCGCGGTGCTTTTGACTGGGAGAAAGGTTTCGATGTAGAAGAAGTTATTGATTCTAAACTCATTGTCAAAGACCAAGGAAGTAGTGGTAGTTGTGGTGGTCAAGCATGGAGCTACTATGGGGAGGTTTTAGAAGCGATTGCTACTAAGACCTATGAAGCACGTTCATCTCGGTGGGTATATGCTCCTGTACGCGCCCCGGGAGGCGGCTCTATGGGCAAGGAGCTGAGTGCTTTTGTATGTAAAAACGGATTTGCTTTAGAGGAACATGCCACGTCTTATGACAATGGTAAAGCTCCTGATGAAGTATTTATGTCTAAAGTGCCAGCCCTATCTAATGCAGGAATAGAAGTAGCTGAAGTCAGTCGTGCCTTATCATACGTGCAAGTAAAGGCAGACATCGACATCCTCGCCCAAGCTCTACAAGACAATAACGGTGTCTGTATCGCGCTCTATGGTGAAGATAACGGTACTTGGCGAAGTAAATTCCCGAAACCACCCAATAAGCAGGTTTGGGCACACTGGTTATATGTCTGTAAAGCCAAGAAGATTGATGGTAAAAAGTACCTCGGCGTTGTTAACAGTTGGGGAAATAAGTGTGGAGATAAAGGTATCCAGTGGATTGGTGAAGATTACTTTGTCAACGGCAACGTCTGGTACGGCTGGACACTTGCATGGGACTATAAGCCAGCTCAGCACAAAACATTACTAATTGCGCTGGTGAAACTTCTCCAGCAATACGTTGGCTTACTAACTAAAAAATAATATAGGAGTTTTACCACTTAACTTAAACTAATATGCAAAGTCAAAAATACTCACTTAACCAAGTAGACATTCGTAAGATTGCTACTACAATTCTGTTTTCAGCTGGTTCGGCTATCGTTGCATCACTGATTGTGATTGTAGGGGATTTAGATTTAGGAGCATACGCTATCTTAACTCCAGTGATTAACACTGTATTGTACGCAGCCAAGAAGTACCTAGACGGGCGGTACTAAATGTAGTACACTAAAACTCTCGTTACAGGTTTCAACTTGTGGCACAAAACACCCTTGATTGCTTAGGGGTGTTTTTGTTGTCTAAAACCATGATACAATATTGACATAAATACAACTATGTCTTCGTCTAATCCTATTGAGTGGGAGAAGCTACTGAAACACGGGTCGTGCGATACTTGTGGGGCTACCTTGGACTTTGACGGGGACTGTACTGAGTGTGCCGAAGGACTAAATTACAGTCAATGGGGAACGTAAAAACCGCCTTGTTAGGGCGGTTCTTTTATTTACCTCATCGCTAAATTTTGATTGTAGTACACCCAAGCAGTAATCCCCTGAGTATCTGCTATGTGTCGTGCCATTTTTACGTTATCCTCGATACTATTTTCATAATCAAGTCCAAGACGTTTGGCTTCTTTGTCCCAGTGAGGGCTTGAGATTTGGAATAATCCGGTATCAGTAGGAGTGACACGCCCCCGCACTACTTTTCCGTTGTCATACCACTGTCGTAAACCCGACTCTCCTCGCGCCACTTCCACCATAATCGGCTCATGTGGAAAATATTCCTTGATAAGAGCAACAACATGGTTGGGGTCACTTCAATAGCTTGTCTGCTTCTTCTTTAACTCCAATTCTTTAGCGTCTAATTCCTTACCATAAGCAGTACGCACTTCAAGTTCAATTGCCTCCAACATTCGTGTCTCTGCTTCCTTCTTAGCTTGCTCACCAGATGCCTTTATTTGCTCTGATTTTGCCTCCTGCGCCTCTTTAATCATCTTATCAAGTGTATCTACCTCTACAATCTTTTCGACCTCTACAGTCTGTTTTTCGTAAGATACTGTTCCAAAATTAAAAGTTTTATTAACGTAAAGACCTCCAAGCCCCACGAGTAGACCAACTACTATGATTGCTATCGTCCGCTTCATACTTCTGTGTCTTAGTTGATAACACCTGCCTCAAGCTGGTGTCTACCTATTATACCGCGCCAAAGTGGTGTCTATGTTCTTTATCCACTACTTTATAGAAATGACATAGATTATGTAAAGTGTCAATTTCAGTCTGCAAAATAGCATTTAACTGTAACTGTTTTTGGTATTTCTCTAAAAGTTTCAGGTAATTATCATGCTCAATATCTACCTCAGTATAAGCCTCTTTTAGCTTCTTGCGTAGTCTATTACATGAACGGTCAGATTCAATGTAAAGAATCCGAGAATCTCCCTCCCTAGTGTTTTTTGGCATAGTCTTTGTAGAATTTCCCCTCTGCTACTGGCTCATCAAATAGGTGGTCGTACTTCCCTGGTTTCCGTGACATTTTTATTTTAATTTCATTTTTAACAATCTTGGCTGCCTGACATCTATGAGCAATAGTCTGAGCTGAGTATCCTGTATTTATTGAGATAACGTCATAGGTGTAGCCCATACGGTACATCGAGAACATGCGAGCAAGTATTAAAGGGGGTATTACAATCTTTTTTGGCATTGCAATGTAATTATAAATCACAACACCCCTACGGGTAAGTGTAGGGGTGTTGATAAGAATGTTCTCCAACACTCACGCCACGAGTCGCCCGTGACTAATAAAGTATAGCAGATAACAGCGCCCTAATAAAAGGACGCTGTTGATAATTCGTGATGTCATTACCCAGACATCGTGGGAGATAGGTCTCACCATTCCTTTCCTACCTGACGTTACCGACGCACAGGCTTCCTTGTTTTGGTCGTTTCTTTGCGTTTAGCCATGGTCAAACCTCGCTTGGCTCTTGGGGACGCTCTTGGGGCGCGTTGCCGCATAGTATTTGTCCTTGCAGTCCCCTTGTAAGCAAAGTGGCTTGTCATCCACAATCATCAAGTCATTGCCTGATTTGACCGAGTGACACCAGCAACACCTTGCGCTAGGTTTCAGGGGCATATCCCTCTCCAATCTTGATTGAGTGGTTGCGTTTTATGTAGAACGAATTGGCATGTTCCTGACAGCAAAACGCAAACTGGACAGTAGACCGAAAGATGTGCCGGACTACCCATACTGGTTCCCATGTGACTTTCCCGCACTCGTCACACTTTACTTCTGGCAGAAACAGCTCAAGTTGCATTTCACTGTCCTCGTGTGATTTCATCGTAATGCCTTTCGCGATTGATTCTCTCCTCGGAGAATAATTGATTAAAGAGCACCTCCGCATCGCGACAGCCTTGAGAGCAGACTGCTTTGTTTTTCTTTTCATTAAACCCCCCAGGCATTGTGATGATTGCGTTGCACCAGTGGCAACACGTTTTGACACTAGTTTTCTTCTTCATGGTCGCCTCCTGATGTTAAAGGACTACGTCTCTAGCTACATTATACATTACAAAAACTCCCAACTAGGGAGCTTGTGTTGGCTAAGACGAAACTAAGACGAACAAGATATGCAAATTTCGTCACTAATATGGACTCTGGGTTTACTGGGTGCGCTACTAACTACTGCTGGTAAATCAAAACTCTCTATAATTTCTTGTGACATGCCTTATTCTATCACAGCCGTTTATCACACTGTGAACAGTACAATCTATCCCAGCCTTTTGGTTCATACGTCTTAGCCCCACAGCAACTACTTCTATATCCTAAATAAACAAGTATTTTGTGAATCATATCTCAATAGCTAAATCGTCTGATAATGTAACTCCTTTATTCTTATAATTATTGCACGTATGTTCAGGATGTATTTTTGAAGGACACCAGCAGACGGGACAACGTTGTGTCATAGGTTAGTTGGGGTTATTGGGGTGGGTAATACGTTCCTTAGCGATATTAAAGTAATCCACATCTAGCTCGATACCAATGAAGTTACGGTTGAGGTTTTTACAAGCTATGCCTGTGGTTCCGCTACCCATTGTAAAGTCTAAGACTGTCTCTCCTTCGTTGGTGTAGGTTTTGATTAGGTATTCCATGAGGGCAACGGGTTTTTGGGTGGGGTGAAAGTTTTTTTTTAATCTTTCGCTTTGTATTCTTAAAACTTGGGTTGGATAGCGTGTTCCATCATCTTTATATTCAAATGGTTTTTTCCCACCACTATCTACCAATCTTCCAAATCCGCTTTTTACTTTGTTCGTCACTTTTTTGCCGAGGTGCACTGTCTTTTGGGGATTGTACGTTGGTTGTTTCTCATAAAAAATGCAAATATCTTCAATTGTTTTTCCTGCCCTTTTTTTAATCTGCATGACGTTTATTGGCTGTTCTTTTTCCCACACCCATTCGTATTTGAACATCTTCGGATTGCTCATAACCAGTGCAGAGGTAAAGGGCTGAGAACCAAACAACACAATCGCACCATTCTTCTTCGTCACACGTTTTAACTGCTCCCACATAGGTTCAAAAGGAATGATTGTGTCCCACTTACAAGCAGTCGTACCATAAGGAGGGTCTGTCAACACCAAATCAACACTTCCATCTGGTATCTTCTTCATTTCCTTTAGGCAATCGCCGTGTATTAGTTCGATACTCATACTACTTAGGGTTATTGGGTTGGGTAATCTCTTGTAGGTCGGGTAACTTATAGGTGTCAATACTCATCTCCACCTCGACGTCTTCATCATTACCGTTTCTTCCCACAACATTTGAGATAGCATCACTTACTCGCTTAAATTGTGTGGGATTCAAAATCACTTGATGATATTGATTTGATTGGGGTGAGTCTTCTAAGAAAACAAGCAACCGTGTACCGTAGAGTGTGTATTTGTCTATTTGCATAAAGCATTGATTCCATTTACTAGTCCTAAAACATCCATATCATCCTCTTTTGCGTACTTTGCAATTAACAAACGAATTTGTCCCACCATCTCCTCACATCTCTGGCGTTCGGTTTGGAGGGTTTGGGTGAGCCAATGTTCTATCCAATCTCCTTGTCCATTCCCATATTGGCATTGGTCACAACCAGGGAAAGTACTATTAAACTCCTCCACAATCTCCTCAACACTTCTCTCTGGGGTTGTCATGGGTGTTAGTTATATTTAACCATCGCTTGAATAAAGATTTGGTATTGATATTCTCCACTAGAGATTAGGTGTCCATGTAGTTCATACCCATCTTTTGCTTTTTCAAGACATCGGCTTGCTAAATTATCAGCACTTTGTTCTTGGATTACTATATAATCTTTAAGTTCTTTCATATCTCTTACTTATTCACTGGTAATAGGTTGGTCTAGCTCGGATTGGTAGCGGTCTATGATGGTTTGGAGGGTTTGATTGTGGGCAATTTCTTCGACTCTCCCTCTACAGTACATATTACGACCACACCAATGGCAATTCTTTCTTTCTTCTCCGAGGCACTCATCTTGTTCTTTTTCACTCTTCAACTTTACTATCTCCTCCTCTAACCACGTTTGGCGGACTTTCTGTAGCTCTTGGTGGAGGATGGTGCGGAGCTGTTCACGTAAGTCTACCGCAAGAGCTAAACGACCATGTGGATACTCAGCTACCCCAGCGACAATATTTTCAATTATCTCCTCAATCCTCTCTACCTCCTTGTTATTTGTGTGAGACATTTGTGTCGGTCTTATCGCTAATATCAATCCCTCGGCTTTGAGCGAGTGCTACTACTTTGTCGTAATCAATTACATGACAATCCCAATCGTCAAAATATGCTGTTGCTAGCATCTCCCGGTACACCTCCCGCAGTTCATTTTGGTGGTGCTGGGTGAGCGTTTCAATCAAATTGGCAGCTTGATACATAAGACGAGTATCATCCCCCCACATTATCTTTTCTCCCATACTAATCATGTCAGATACATTGCGTAACTTTTTTACAATCTCCTCTACAGTGTTGTTCTTCATACTAAAAGTAGTTAGCTAATAAACTTGGTACTGCCGTTCCTAGTAGAAACCCCCACATAAATCCAAACCAATAATTTAAATTCATATCCTGGTAAATTAAGTTAGCTGATACCTCTGTAAATAATTGGGGTGTTATGTCGTATGGTTAGTTCGAGCTTGAACCTCTCGCATAATTTCCCCTGCGTCTTTTCTGTCCCAAAAAGTGCCTACTACTCGAAGTTCATCAAAACGGTGTCCGAGTATCTTGTTTGGCGTAACAGCATAAACCATCTTTTCCCCCTCTGGTGCCAAGAAAATATCTTTGTGCATCATGTATTCTTCCATTGAGCCAGCTAATACTGCTATTGTCTTCATACACTCTTAAAAGATTATCTTAGTAATACACACAGTAAGGAACAGAGCTAGGGTGAATATGATGGCTCCGGTGAGGAGGAGTTCTGGGGTTTTCATTTAAGCTTTGAATTACTTTCTATTAATGCTTTGACAGAGGCTACGTGGTGTTTATGGGCACGTTTCAAACATAACCGACATATACCTCGCCCTACGTTACCTCTTAAAATTGAGTACCCATATTTGCCATCGTTGTAACCATATGGACATAACGGGTCGCCTGGTTCATTAAACGTACCTGTGTACAGATGACAGTGTAAGGTTTCAAAGTGGTCTTTGTTTCGAGCTAATCCCATAATCAAACCCATCGTTGGTTCTCTGTTTAGGATTGCCTGTTCTGTATTATTGATTGTTGGTAGTTTCATATCTTTCTCTTTAAGCTCCCGAAGAAGCATCTGGTAAGGGGTTAAACGTAATGTGAGGTTGTGGTATTGAGATACTACTTGTTGCCAATACTTTTACTAACTCAAAGGTATAGACTTCCATTTCTGAGTGTAAGCCCGATATTTTAGTTAAGACTTGCAAACCGCCATCCTGTAATTGCTTTTTCATAGCTCCTACATTCCACTCACTGGTTTCAAATCCTTGTTCAGTCAAAAACTTTGCAAGTGCCGCATCAATCATAGATGCTTTTTGATGTGCCAATCGCGCTGATAATTCTTCAAACATACTAATACCCCATTAACATAAATCTAATAAATATCATTCCACACGTCACTATCATTGCTACTGTACCTACAAGTAAGAGGGTGTCTGGCTTGTTACTGCCATTACGTGGGGCGAGGTCTGGGAAGTATTTGTTTTTCATGTTAAAGAACAGTTTTAGTGCTAGTAATATTTTCGTTAGTGTACGCTGTACTTCCATTCCCATTTGGTACATTTCCATTTTTCATTACAGATTCTTGCATGACTGGATTCTTAAATACAATTTGGAAAAGCTCTTTGATTTCGTCAGCTCTTTTAGTTTGGTATGTAAGTTCGTATTCTTTTTTTTCTGCTCCTTTTTCTTTTACCGCTAGAGCTTCTTCGCGTGATTTGTATTCAGCGTTTTGATTATTTAATACTTCATTTTTTGCCATTAATTCTGTATTAACTTTATTTGATTGAACAAGGGCTTCTTTATTTGATTTTAACTCTGAGCTAACTCCATCAAAGTCATCTTTTAATGCTTTGATTTTAGTAATAATTTCTAAACTAAATGTCTTTTCAGTCAGTGCTTCTTCTACAATTGACTGTATTTTTTCTGTGTATTCCATATTATTTTCCTAATTTAACTACTACTTTTTCAATTAATAATTCCTGGTTTTGGTATAGAGCTAAGTACCACTGTTCGTCAAATATGAGTTGCTCTAAACAAAGTTCATACCCGTCGCCAAACTTAAAACTGTAATATCCATCTTCGGGAGCGAAACTTTTGCTTATTGCTAATAGCGTTTCTAACATATCCTATTTAATCTTTACATCCGCTCCATATTTTAGTAAGTTTTTCCCCGTAGCACCGTGTGAGGTGGTGGCTGTGTTGTCTTTCCAGTGATTTATTGTCATGTGTTTATTGCTTATTGATAACCTTACATACATCATACCGCACTGTGTCATGTAGTCAACTTACGCCTGGGGATAACAATGTCCGTCTGGTGTCTTGCGTATTACACCCTTATTTTTCAACGTATTTACTCGTTCCATCATCGCACTTCGCCCTACATTAAAGTGTTTACAGAGCCATATTTGTGACACTGCATACCCATTTTTCTTATAGAACTTAGTAATAATCTTTACTGTCTCGGACTGTAGGGGGGTGAGTTTAGTTTTTGTCATTTTTGTTTTAATTTATCGAATACTTGTTGTGATGGCATAGAGTCAATATCTAGTCCTAGAAAATCTAACCAATCATAGTAGTCAGAAAATCTTGCTTCCATACTCCACTCATCTCTCCATTTCAAATAAAGTTTTTCATTTGGAATCGGCATACCATTTTCAGGAGCTTGGTTGGTATATATATCCAACACTTCTGCTTGGCAGTTTTGTAAACTCTTTAATGTTTTTTAGGATTGCCGTTTCTATCTTTTACTATCTCAAAGTGGAAGTCTTGCTTAAATAGATTACGGGCTTTCTCTCTGTCTTTAGGATTTTTAGGGTCAATGCCGTACTGCCACTGTGCATAGGCGGGAATAACTGCACCCTCTAAATAACCTGTTTGCTTTTTCGAGCCTCGTACTCTCGGTCGTAACTCAAACCACTTTGTCCCAGCTTTTACCAAATCTTTAATTTTGGCACGGTTGTATTCTGACGGGATTCTTAAACCGTTTTCAGTGGCTTCAATTAAGATAGGATTGCTCATTTTGAAATTAGAGTATAAACAAAATCCTTTCCCCCGTTCTTTTTTACATATTCACCCCTGATATCGAAACCAGCATGGCGTAAGTCGCACACGTATGCCCCCAGACGGCTAATATAGCGTTTTATGGCGTTATTACGGCTGACACGACCTTTGTTGAATAGTTCGTTTTTTACCCAGTCTAATTGAGTTTTTTGCATATTACCAAGGGACATCTTCTTTATTTATAACAGGTTCTGCACTCTCTTTCTTGTCTTCTTTTTTCCACTCATTTAGCGTGACATACATTTTTGTACCGTCTTTACTTGTGAGTAAATCAAGATTTAACCAGCCGTCTGGCTTGCGATGTTTTTCAATAAAGGCTATAAGTTCTGTGGCTTTGATACTGAGGTGAGCTTTGACAAAACTAGGTGCTTTTTCGTGTGGAAACTTTGCGATTAAACCATCTACGAATACTTGTTTTTCTGCCATAAATTATATTTTAAATGTTGATACTGCTCGGTAAAGGGTGATTACTCCGTTTTCGTTTCGTAGGTAGTCGGTAGCTTCATTATGTCCGTTTTTAGTTAGCCATGCTTGATACTTCTTTTTGCTTTCTAACTTTTCTTGTTCGGCTTTTTGCTCAGCTTCAAGACGCTGTTTTTCTGCAAGCTCGCGGGCTTCTTTTTCTTTTTGCTCACGTTCCATACGTTCCCGTTCGGCAACTACACGGCGTTCCGCTTCTTCTTTTTCTTGTTGTACTCGTAACTCTGCATTTGCTTTTTCTGTAGCCAAACGCTTTTCTGCAAGTTCTTGTTCTTCTTTTCGGGCAATTGCTTCACGTTCGCGTGCTTGTTTTTCGTGTTCTTGTCGTTCTGCTTCTTCCCTTACTTTGGCTTGTTCTGCTTCAAGGGCTAGGCGTTCTGCTTCTAACTTGGCGCTGATACGTCCGTTTTTGTACTCTGTGAATGCTTCCGTAGTCATTTCAAGTAAAGTATCGTCTGTGACTTCTACATCGTCACTAATGGCATTTAACTGTTCGTGGCGAGTTGGTAGCAAAGCGGTACGTTCTTCTTTTAGCTTCATAGCTTTAACTTCGTCTTCAATCTGCTCTAAGCGCAATTCCTCTGGTTCAATAATTGCAATAAGTTCTTTTTCTTTAGCAATAACTGCTCGCTGAAATACTAGAGCATTTTCGCGTAGCTCTTTACCTGTCTTAGTAATAGCAACACGGGTATTTTTTAGAATGATACGATTTTCTTTTACTACTTCAAGTTGCTTTTTATCATTGATGTCTGTCACTACAATCTTACTTGATACTGCGACTAGCTTGTTTAGCTCTTCTACTTTTGGGTCAAACTTTGTAAGGTCTAATGTTTCCATAATTAAAATGTTAGTGAGTCTTCAATTTCTTTAATTTTTGCTAATGCTACTATCTGTTGTTCTAAATAATCTGCTATTTTTGATTCAATATCTGCTCGATGAACTTCAAAAAAGAAAAAGTCAATCGGCATACGTGGGTCATAGAATACAAAGTAAAGAGTCTGTAGTTTGTCATTCACACAAAATGGTTGTATTGACTGTTCTTCATACTCGCTTGGTATTTCTTTTGTTAACCATGCTTCAAGGTGACTGGCTGAATTGAGACATTTTACTTCTACAGTTTCCGTATCTCCAATAGTTCCGTCTGGTGAATAGGCGATATTCTCGTTATCCTCTCGGGTGATTAACATTAGTTCTACATTTACCATCTTACCTGTCTCTTGCTCAAAACGCTTGATGGCTAGGTCTTCTAGTCGCTTCCCTCTGTCCATAGGGTTCTCGTTACTAGCAGGGACAGCTACGCGCTCGGCAATAATTTCGTAAAAACCTTTTTTCGGTTTGGCACTGCGCTTCACAATTAAGTCTTTTAATCGTGTCCCAGTCACTCGTCCTTTACGACAATCCAACCAGGCGTCTTCACCCTCCTCGGTTCTAGGAAATTTGTGTACTATCATGTTCAGTTTTTTCAGCTACTAATAATTCAAGACGATTTACAATCTCTTTTGCGTTTTCGTCAGTTGCTTCAAGTTGTGTAAGTTCTTTAATAGCGTCTATGGTTGCTTCTTTTGTCTTTCCCTCTTTACCTAATGTCCGTAACAAAAAGACAATCTTTGATTTATCGGACGTTGGTGTCTTTTCTTTTTTTACGTCTGTAGCGTCAGTGTCTTCTTCACCTGTAGATATACCTAACACGTTACAAAGTGCGTATCGTTTTGCAAAGGTTTGAGCAGACGCATATTTTTGTGGTGCGGTCATATACCCCTCCATGTCAATCGGGATAGTGAAACTTGATGTCTCTGAGTGTCCCATAACGTGCGTTACTTTAGCGATAGCAGTCATGCCTTTATCTCCATTTTCTACAGTAAAAGTATAAGACAACCCGTTACGTCCTAGAGAGTCTTTTATCTGAGAGACAATAGAATCAATCGGGGCATAAATGTAACGGACAGTCGCACCGTCTTTATTCATTACTTTTTTTGTCTTTTCAATTACTGGACAATCTTGCTGGAAACTCGCCATAGCTTGCACGTATGCTGATTTAGCTTTTTCAGCTTCAACTTCTTTATGTAAAGCAAACAATCTTTCTAGTGTCTCAATCGGAGCATTGTTAGATAGTGCTAGGGTGATAAATGAATCAACTGATTTAGTGTCTTGGCTTACGGCTGGCTCTACAACTTTTACTGCTTTTGTTTTATCTGTCATAAATATTTTTAACTATTAGCTTCTTCTAAAGTATCTGCCCACGGTTCCGATTCTACTGGTTCAACACTGCAGTGGTCTTTACAGTCACTACACATCGCTAGTCCGTCTCGGTCTGGTTCTGATGTTCTTGCTCCACAACAATTTGATACTAATTCTCTATCGTCTGTCTCCTCTCCCGTCTGCATCATTGTGGTCATTTGGTTTATGTATTCTGGCATATATTTTTTATTGCTTATTACTCTTGTAACTTAATTAGTGTACCATACCATGTACGCCAGTCAAGCTATGTCAAAAGGATAACTGTTGATAACTATTTATGGTACAATATACCTATATGTAACTACCCCGAGCTAACATTTAAGACACTTGTGGTAGTTTGCAATGGTCTACGAAAAAAAGAAGAAACTTTACGGTAAATACTATACTCGTAAAGACAAACGCGTATCTACTCTAGGTATGCGATATAAAATGTGGTTTCACTATAGAAGTAAATCACTATTAAAACCAATCAGAAAAGATGCCAACATAAAATTGCGCCGATACAAGGGAGATGTCAGTAACCACGGCTGGTATAAAAAATACTCTGATGTAATGTGGACAGCTTTTTAACCATTATCCCCAAGCCCCACCAAATACTCCCAGACACTTGTTATATAATTCTGTCATGGAATTATCATTTGACATGTCCCGCTTTGAAAAGCCTACGACTAAAGCTACCTCACAAAGAGCCGCCGAAATTGAGCCGTTCGTAATTAAGCTAAATAACTCACGGATAGCTGGGGGGTATAAGCCTTATACTGCTGGATTTGTCGCTAGTAAAATGTCACATCATAAGACAGAGGATTTGCCGGGGTACTTTAAACAACTAAATGAAGCTAATAATTTTTGTGCATTGTGGCACTGGCAGAATATGCCAAAAAAGAAAGTGATACAATAACTGTATGATTGAACTTATAAATGATGATTGCCTAATTGCTCTCACTAAGATTGAAGAAAACAGTATTGACTTAACAGTTACATCACCACCATACGACAATCTAAGAACCTACAATGGCAACAATGCTCAGTGGGGTGAACACGTATGGAAAGAAGTGATTAAAGAGCTATACAGAGTAACTAAGTTAGGTGGTGTGGTAGTTTGGGTAGTGGGAGATGCAACAATAAAGGGAAGTGAGACAGGCACATCATTCAGGCAAGCACTGTGGGCTAAGGAGTGTGGTTTTAATTTGCATGATACTATGATATGGGAAAAGACATCTGTGTTCGCATACGACCCTAGAAACCTTAGATATAAAGGTGCTTTTGAATATATGTTTATCTGGAGTAAAGGTAAGCCAGACACTTACAACGAAATAAAAGACAAGCCAGTGAAAAGTGCAGGAAAGAAACTAAGCGGTAATAGAGGTAGGAATCCAGAAGGAGAAAAAAGAAAGGGAAATGATTTTATCGCACAACCTTTCCAAGCAAGATTTAATGTTTGGAAACGAGCAGGGAATGACGGAAATAGAAATCCTCATCCTGCACCGTTTCCCGAACAACTAGCCCACGACCACATCCTCTCTTGGAGTAACGAAGGAGACACCGTACTCGACCCCTTCATGGGAAGTGGTACGACAGGTAAGATGGCAAAACAGTTAGGAAGAAACTTCACCGGTATTGAGTTAGACAAAGAATACTTCGAGATAGCTGAAAAAAGAATAAACCAGTAATCCACAGTTTAGTAGTTGCAAGTAAAAAAGTGTGTTACAATACTTATGTCATGCTAAAAGCTAAAACACAAAAGTTGGATATTTTTGCCCTTGCACCGAGCACCGTTTTGGCTTGCATGACAATCTGGTGCGAGGACAATAGTATCCAAAAATCAGCACTCGCTTAATTGCGTGTGTTTTTTGTTGGTTGGTTCATAGGGGGAAGAGATAGGAGTTATGCGCTGTAATCCCTATCCACTTATGCGAAAACAGTTGCTTCGACATGAGTTTCCCTACGAGCCAGCCAGCTAATTATTAAAAGTAATATGAAAAAGTAACATGGTTCAAGAAGTAAAAGACACAAAGCCCTATCAAACAAAAGATTTGCTAGAAAACATTGTTTTATCAGCACATGGCTTTCACCCAGTAAGTACCTATAAAGATACGAGCGGAAAAGCTGTTTGGTTTCAGTACGAGGGTTCAAAAGAATTTTTTGACCTATTAAATAAACTTGATAGGCGAGAAGTTAGAATGTTACCTCAAGACTACTCAAATGCAGAAAGAGAAGTAAAGAACATTATCTACAGAGATAGGTAATTGTTGTACAAAATCCAGTGACGCTGTTCCTAGAATCAGTCGTCAACAAATAGCTAGCAGACCTCGGCTGGTTTTCAGATAATAGTCCACGCTCTCACTACCCCTGTGAACGTGGCACCTCATCTGAACGTCAGTCGTTCTCTCATACATTCTCAAAAGTAGTTACGGCGCGTCAATCATATTTAGTTTCTTGTTAACTCTAACAGACTAGATTTAAGACAACCTTAGGACAAGGGACAGGGTGTATAGAGAGTCTCACTGGATAACATACGGCTACCAAGCCACAACCAAAACTACCTATTCACAGGTATGAGGGAAATAGAGGGGCTGTACCTGCTACTATGTTAAAGAGATAGCAAAGCAAGATGGATTAAGTTATAAAAAATAAATAAGCAATATGAGCTACAAAATAGAAGTATCACATCGAGTAGAAACAAAAGATGGCAAAGAAACAAGAAACGATATTGTGCTAAGTAAAACTACTAGCTATAAACAACTAGGCATGGGAGATATTGAAACTGTATTTCAAGGAGGTTTAATTTCTTTTCCTTACAAGGATTTAGAGAGCTTGATAAAAGATTTACAGTCTAAACTCCCCACAGACTAAGTTATAAGGGATAATAAAAATATGAAACTAGAAAAAATAGATTATGTACCAATGATGGTTAAGATAGCAGAGGAATGGTTTGAAAGTCTGGAGGATAAGTCAATTAAAGCAATGGTTCATGTTTTACTCCTTGACGCTACCCATTGTCAAAAGCCAGTAGAAAACGGAGAAGCAATTTGTAAATGCAAGTTAGACTGTCACTTACACGACTGGCGAGCAAAGTAATCCCCAACCCACCCCCACAAACACTTAAAAGTAATTTATAATGGAGATATGCAAGTAAGAAATAAAAGCGAGTGGCTATCTACTAAAATATTTACTGAACAAGAAATAGATAATGCAAACCCAAAAACAGGTAGAATAGGCATGAGATACGGAGAAGAATGTTACGTTTCAACTTTTATCCCCACTAACTAAACTGTAATATTATAGCTATAACATGATGCAAGTAATAGAAAACAATCTTATGACACCAGAACAATTTGTATATTGGCTTCAAGGCTACTCAGAAGTAAGCGGGGAACAACCAACAAAAGAACAGTGGCAAGTAATCCAAGACCACCTCAAAGAAGTTTTTGATAAAAAGACACCTGAGAGAACAATCTACACTACTAGCTCACCTCAAACTACAGGAGACCCAATAGACTTTGGACAAACCCGATTTATTTGCTAACTATGACACTCGCTCGAACAGGCTGGAGAAAACAAAGTATGCAAGAGGTAATCGAAAAACAGGCGATTAAGCGGGCTAAAAAGCTGGCACAGCCTAAACCTCGTAAAGTTGCTAAAAAACGCTCTAAGGTGGCAAAATCAAAGCCTAGGGGCAAGGTAAAGACACAGGCACAGTTAAAGAAAATGCTTGATTCCATTTTCTCGGTATATATCCGCAAAAAATATGCAGACGCAGACGGAAACGTAGCTTGTTACACCTGCGGTAAAGTCTTACCTTGGCAACATATCCAAAATGGACATTTTATCAGTCGAAGTTACCTAGCTACTCGGTGGCATGAAAATAATTGTAGACCACAAGACGTTGGTTGCAATGTGTTTGGAAATGGCAAACCATTAGACTTTGAAGAAAGATTAAAAAAAGAACTTGGAGCTGACTATGTGGAAAACATGAAAGCCAGCCGACACCAGATGCTAAAATTAGATAGAAACTGGTACATAGCAGAAATAGAAAAATATAAACAACTACTACAATGAAATATCCTGACGATTTTTTAAATAAAGTAATCCAAGGGGATTGTCTTGAAATAATGAAACAGATGCCGGGTAAGTGTGTTGATTTGGTTTTGACTGACCCACCGTATGGAATAAAAGCGGATAAAGGCTCAAGCGGTTTTGGTTCATCGCAAAATAGACGGTATGAGGATGATAACTGGGATAGTTTTGTACCGAGTAAAGAATACTTTGATGAGATACTTAGGATAAGTAAAGTTGCTATTATTTTTGGTGGTAATTGTTTTACCGATAGATTACCTGTATCAAAACACTGGATTGTTTGGGATAAAAAAGGAAGTATGCCGTTTGATAATCCTTTTTCTGATTGTGAATTAGGATGGACTAGTATAGAAAAGAAGCCCATCAAAAAATACACGGTCATTCAACAAGGTTTTGTATCTGAAGAACGTGATAGGTTTCACCCTACTCAAAAGCCTGTATCGTTATTTAACCAAATAATTAAAGACTACTCAAAAGATGGAGACATTGTACTTGATTGTTTTTTAGGGAGTGGAACTACTGCAGTAGCTTGTAAACAGACCAACCGTAATTTTATCGGAGTAGAACTCTCACAAAAATACTGTGACATAGCTAATGAAAGACTAAAGCAAGATTTATTATTCTAGTATGCAATTCACCACCAGATGCTCCCACTGCTCAAAAGACATTTCAAAAGAGATACAGTGCTTTGATAGAGAGCGAAAGGCTGTACTGTGTAAAATCTGTAACGCTAAACTATGAACAAACAATTTGAAACATTTTTAAAAGAAAAACAAAGACCAAGACAGCGTTTTGAAGACGACTACAATTCATGTCAACACGATAAAAACCACTGGTGTCAAAACTGTATAGCTAAACCACAATTAACCTCAGTAATAATGCCTGACGGAACGGTATCAACAGGCTATGTTATTACTAACTTCTAGGCAGATATAAACACCCTATCCCCTAGACACAGTAGGTAGAAAAATGGTAAAATATGGTCAGTAAGTTCTTACCCTGCACCCTAAGCACTTCGATAAACAGAAGCGGGCTACTCATCTGTACCAAATACCTTTTTGATACAAACTCTATGAATTAATAATTCTCCAGCGCATAATCCCTTGAAAGGATGAAGCCGATATGGGTACAGATACTATGGAGGTCGAGCCTCCGAGGGTGCATAAAAGTGTGTTATAGTTTATATATGAAAAAGCCTACTCTTAAACAAAAGAGAGCTGTTGACAACATGGTGGAAAATGGTGGAAACGTATCTAAAGCAATGAGAGATGCAGGATACTCACCAGCTACAGCTAAAACACCAGAAAAACTAACAAGCTCACAAGCATTTGCTGATTTACTTGAAGCGTATTTACCTGATGACATGATGCTACGTGCTTTGTCTGACGATATAGAAAAGAAAGAGGGTAATCGCACAAGTGAACTACAACTAGGGTTCAAACTTAAAGGACGTATGACTGAAAAAGTAGATGTTACTACTAAAGGCGAATCGCTAAACAACTTTAATGATGAAGAAAAGAACGCACTACTAGCATTACTTAATGACTAAACAGGCTTTAATAAAAATGATTGAGGGGAATAAGGAAGAACGCACGTTCCTTGCTGAACACTCTTTTGGTTTGTTTTGTGTCTACTACTTTGATAAATACTTTAAATACCAACTCGCGCCATACCATTATGACTTTTTTCAAGATTGTCACGACTTAGTAGATAACAAAATACGAGAGGTAGCATGGATAGCATTTCGAGAGTCAGGTAAAACATCTATAGCCAAGCTATTTGTAATTTGGCTTATATGTTACAAGAAACGAAAGTATATTAACCTAGACTCTTTTGACCGTGAGAACGCAGAACGTATTTTGTTTGATGTGGCGTATGAACTAGTAAACAATAAGAGACTACAAGCCGACTACGGTATTCTATTTGCGAAGTCACGCGGGATAGATGAGATTAAACAAAATCGTATTAACAACTTCGTTACCGAGAACGGCATCCGTGTCGAGGCTCACAGTACCCAAGAAAGTGTGCGTGGACGGTTACACTTAAACCAACGCCCAGACTGCCTTATTCTTGACGATATAGAGACGAACAAAACAAAAGATTCACAGGCCTACACAAAACAAGTAGCCGACCATATCAGTGAAGCTATGGCAGGTATGAGTGTTGATGGCTTTATGCTCTATCTCGGTAACTACATCACGGAAGCTGGAAACATAAACAACCTATTTGAACGTGCCAAAGTAGACCCAAACATCCGTATGAGGAATATACCTGTTGTGATTGATGGAACGCCAGCCTGGGCTAGTAAATATGTTATGACAGATGATGAGGTAGGGGAAACAGGTAAAGTGTCGATTGAAGCTAAACGAACTCAGCTCGGCTCACTTGTATTTAGTTACGAAATGATGAACCAGCCAATTGATGATAGTCTCGCTGAATTCAAAAAAGAGTTTGAACAGACAATAAGTCAGGTAGAAGTAGACCGCATGGATACAAGACGCTTTGTGACAATAGATACCGCAGTATCAAAGGCAGACAGCGCAGACTACACAGGTATTACCATTAACTATGTAAACGCAGAGAATAAATGGCACTTAAAGTCATTTAGAGTAAAATACAATCCAAAAGAATTGATTGATTACCTGTTTACTATTTGGCGCTCACTATCCCCAGAGTCTATTGGTATAGAAAAAACTACTTACCTACAAGCACTAAAACCGTTCCTGGACGATGAAATGCGTAAACGTGGGGTATTCATGCGTATTGAGGAACTAACACACAACCAAACAGCAAAAGAAACCCGAGTACGTGCCTTAATTCCAAGATGGGAGAGTGGTTCTGTCTATTTTATTGAAAATGAGTGCAATGATTTGCGAGATGAGATGAGAACATTCCCCCGTGGACAGCATGACGATGTAATTGACAGTTGTTTTATCGCAGGAACAAAAATCCTTTTAGATAAAGGTTATAAGAACATAGAAGATGTTGAACCTGGAGATATGGTAATGACTAGAGATGGGTACAAGATGGTATTACATAGCTGGAGTTCAGGATACAGAGAGGTTGTATCAAACATAGGATTAATTGGGACTAAAAACCACCCAGTAATTACAAACAACGGTATTGTTGACCTTGCGTATGTAAAGCCGTCTGATATACTACACGTATGGAACTCACCAAAACAAATAATAGAGAAACTATCGTATATAAAAGCCAAAAATATCATAGATACCCAAACTCAAAACGGCACAATCACAGAAACTACTACTGGCGACACACTGAAAAAACACCATTTTCTTTACATCGTCAAATCTGGATTGATAACTATGGTGAAATACCTAAAGGCTCGCATATCCACCATGTTGACGGAAATCACAAAAATAATGATTTATCGAATCTCGCCTGTATTGGTGCGGTTGAACATGCCCAACATCATACGCAGTCAAAAGAATGGAGAGAACGAGCAAGTATTAACGCAATTAAAAATAATGCAGTCATGCAAGAAGCGACAAAAGTATGGCGCAACAGTCCTCAAGGCAAAGCCTGGCATTTACAACATTCTAAGCAGAGTATCAATAAGCCTAAAGAAATTGTATGCAAAGAATGTGACTCACGTATTATCAGGTATTCTACCAACAGCCTGTTCTGTTCAAGAAAGTGTCAAGGCAAAGCGTCATCTAGAAACTTTAGAAGAAAAAACCCAGGCTATTACAAAAGAAAAAGTGTATAATTTAGAAATTAAAGATTCTCATGAGTATTTTGCTAATAATGTATTGGTACACAACTGTGCATACCAAGAACAGATAGCTTATGCCCCTCGACACAAGCAATTTATGCCAGTTGAGGACGATTACAGGCCGATGTTCGAGGACATAAACATATAGTTTGACAAACTCGCATATATTCTATGGTATAATTATTCAATCAGTTAAATAAAAACGTATTTATATGGAATTAAAAAGCATTAAAGGGAAAGGAGAAAAAGTAGTAAAGGCATTTAAAGGCAATTTCATTGACCTTACTAAGAAGAATAAAGAAACTAAAGAAGTAGAAGATATCACAATTCTCACTGTAGTAGACCAAGACGGTGACACAGTAGAAACATTTAGAAAGACAGACCACGGTCCTCGCTTTTGGTTCAAAGCCAAGCAGTTTGCCGACCAGAACTCATCACTTGACCAACGATTATCAATCAAGGAACTTGAATAATGAGTACGGGGGTACTCTATGGCTACACGTAAAGAATTGCGCGACAAAGTAATTTCACAGTCTCTCCAAGAGATTAGTTTTGCTCGTCGCTACAAACAAGGCAAGATTAAAAACTGGAAAAAGAACGAGAACGCCTACTACGGTGCTAAGGAGACCGGCGACACGTCACGTTCAAACATCAACATCTTACTTGCTAAGACATACGAGTTTGTTACTACATTCCTCTCAAAGATTGACGCTCCACTGACGTTTAAGTTTACCAAGCGAAAAGATGCACAACTTAAACGTGTTGCTCGTCTTAATGGTGTAAAAGAATACGATGCACTGCGTGACATCTGGGACATTAAAGACATCGCTGGTAAAACACAGGTACTTATCTACGGACGAGCTATCTATCAGTACAGTGCTTCAAGTGACAAAGGGTACAACTCAAACCTAGAAAACGTAGACGTATACGACTTCCTTATTGACCCTGCCGCTGGTGGTATTGATATTGAAAAAGCTCAGTACATGGGACGATACGGTATTGTAAAGACTGCTGGAGAGTTATCTAGTGGTGGTTATATTGCTAGTGCTGTTCGGGAGTTACTACAAGGTGATGGAAACGTCACAGAGAACACAGAGGAAACTAACAACCAACGCAACCGAGCAGTGGCTCAAGGTGTATGGAGTGCAGACAAAGAGGAAGGAGACAAAAACCGTTTTGTATTCTGGGAATGGTACACAACATACCGAGGTGAACGCTACTACCTACTCATGGACTCAGCCGGGCGATGCTTACGTTGTGACTTACTAACAGAACTATTTGCCGCTAACTTATGGCCGTTTTGGACATGGGCCGCCATCATTGACCTCACAGAGTTCTGGACACCATCATACATTGACTACGTTCGTGAGATATTCATGGGGCAACACGTTTCTATCAATCAAATGGTAGATAACGCTGAACAAATAAACAAGCCCCAAAAGTATGTAGACGTAGGGGCTATTGAAAACCTTGCCGAGCTTAAATATAGGCGTGACGGTATTGTGCAATTCAAATCTGGTAGTGACATGACAAAAGCTGTCTATCTGCCACAAACACCAAGTATCAATACTCCTATCGAGGTGTACAACATCTTAGAGGGCATCCAAGAAAAAGCTAGTGGTGTAAATGCTAACGCTAAGGGAACCTCAGACGAGGACAAAGTAGGTATTTACGAGGGTAATCAATCAGCTACCGCAGACAGGTTCGGACTTGTAAACAAATCATACTCATTTGGGTATCAACGGTTTGCCAAGCTATACGAGCATGGTGTACGAGAACACCTGACAAAACGTATATCAGTAGATATTCTCGGTCCAGAGGGTATTTCAATCGAGCAAGTGTCTCGCCGTGATATTTTCCGCAAAGACGACACGTTTGGTGTGATGGTAGACAGCTCAGACGCTGAACTTGCTTTGTCTCAGGTAGAAATCCGAAACAAACTAGCGTTTATTCAGTCAAACAAAATCAATCCAAAAGTAAATCAGCAGAAATTGACAGAGATTGAAGCTAACATTGTAGGTTTCTCAGAGGATGAAATCAGACAGCTTATGGATGTATCGGAGTTTGGTGACGCTAATATGATGAGTGAGGCCGAGAGAGACATTGAAGCTATCTTAGACGGAGAGGACATTAAACCTAACCGCCTAGCTACAGCATCATACAAGCAACGCTTTGTACACTACATGCAAGACCACGAGGAAGATATGAACCCACAGCAGATAGAGCGTATGTTTGCCTACATTGATTCTATCGAGGACATAATCCTATTCAACATGGAACGCAAAGCAAACGAGGTAGCTATGCCTACTGTTCCACCAGAGCAGGCAGGCAATCCTGGGGCATTACCAGCGTTACCAACGCAGTTACCCCAATTATAATAATCAACTAAAAACATGGACTTCACACAACACACATACAAAGTAGTAAAAGAGAATAAAAAAGATAGTACCCTAACTGTTATTGAAAAAGGAAACATTACCTCAGACTTCACTCTTTCAGACTTCCAACGCAATATCATTGATATGGAAAAGACTGTCAAGGAACTAACGTCGAAGTACCAGCATGACTTACTCGTAAAGCAAGCTATTGAAAAACACGACCCGTTCATTCTTAAACTTACAGAAGACCAACGCTATGCGGTAGCAAAATACATCGAGGTATGCGAGGTAGTAAAGCAATACAAACCAAAGATTAAACAGTTCGCTAACGCTCTCGCTGTAGAAAAGGCAGAAATGGAATATGTAACTAACAACGTACTAAATGCCAAAGCCAAATAAAACAGAGATAGAGACAGACCGCGAGAATTATCTTGCTTTGTCGTTACTAGCAGACAGTGACGGTGGCAAACTACTTATTGCTAATCTCTTAAAAGACGTAGCCAGTACCGTAGAACGGCTGTCTATGGACTATAAGACAGCTACTCACTTTGAGTTAGTTCGGTTATGTAGTGACTTAAACAGTAAACTATCACTGTATCGCTCACTAACAAGAGCCGAGGGACAGTTGGAGATTGTAGACGATGTTATTGCATCACTATCAAACGATTAATCGTTTGGTGTGTGTACCGGCTAAGGTTTCCCCGTTCCTTGGCTGGCACACATACCACGCGAATATGTATGGTATAATATTATTACAGGGAAGCAGGAGTGCTATAAACTTCTAATGCTGGAGAGCTATAAACTTTTTTAGATATGATAGATGAAACTGTTGCAACAGATGTAAACGCTGAAGTAGCTCCGGAAGTTACTGAAGCCCCGAAAGAGGAAACGGTTGGAGAGGTGCTTGAAATACCAGAGGCAGAAACGCCTAAGGAAGACACAGTGAGCCTTAAAAAGTACATGACTGAGAAGAACGCTCGTAAAGAGCTAGAAGCTCAACTACAGGCTTTACAGGACGCACCAAATCGAACATCAAAGCAAGTCTCCACAGACCTCAAGGCTTTAGCTGACGAGCATAACGTAGATGTTGATTTCTTAGAGAAACTGACAGACACCATTGAAGCTCGCAATGAAGCCAAAACCGAAGCGAAACTACAACCACTTCGAGAAAAAGAACGGCAGGAAAAGATAGAGACAGCATTTAGTTCTGCTTATGACCGCACTATGGCTTTAATGCCTGAATACGCTCATGTAGTAAACCGTAATGTTATCAAAACCCTTTCCCTTGACCCGGCAAATAAGAATAAAACCTTTACGCAGATTATCGAGGAAGCCTATGGTAGTGCAATTGGCGGGAAGAAAACCGTTGAACGTGCAACAAATAGAGTAGCGAGTATCGGTGGAGATTTAGACTATGCTCGTGCCAAGTCCGACAATGAATACTTCAAGGAAGTAATGTCCGACCCCGTATTGAAGAAACAATACAACGACAAGCTATTCTCAGAGTAACCTAAACGGGGAATTAATCTTAATTTAATTCCAAAATGCTTACAAACTTCCAGGAAAAATTTGATAATACCTATCAAGAAACTTTCCAACGTACCCCAGTAGCTACAAAAGTGATGAACTCACGTTTTGAAAGCGACCTAAAGTACGGAGAATCAATCGAACGATTCGCCTTTGACATCTCAGGTGTCCGTGTCCGTAGTACATCTCGTGGTTCTGCCTCAACTATTGATAACGTAACTGACTCAACTCAGCTACTTACTATCAACCTAGAACGAGAAGCAGCTTTCCACGTAGCTGACGGTGAAGTAACACAAGCTGGACCACTTAACCCAATCGAGAGTATTGCAAAGGAAGTAGGTATCAAAGTAGCACTTGACCTTGACGCACGATGTTTTGGTGAAGTAGTAAACGCAGCGTTTGACTTCGACAACGGTGACCTTACGACTCTTGCATCTAGTGGTGCTCCTATCGTCCTTGGTACAACAACTGTACCTCAGATGACTACTCGTATGGGTGCTAAGCTCAAGCGACGTAACAACGTAGAACCAACAGGAAACATGGTATTGGTTGTTGACTCATACTCAATGGCTGATGTTGACCAGTTCCTTATCCAAAAGAACATTGACATGGCTGGTTCAGTATTTATGAACGGCTACCAAGGTCTTATCCGAGGCGCTACAGTTTACTCAAGTGAAAACCTCACAGGAGAAACTGTATTGACTGTGACTGTTAACCCATCAAACGGTGAAACAGCGGTAGTAAACGGTGTGACTTTCACATTTGTAACTCCCATCGGTTCAACTCCAGGTAACGTGCTTATCGCTGGTACACTTGCAGGCTCACTTACTAACCTTGCTGCTCTTATCAACGCTCCACAGACTACAACTGCAAACGGTGTAGCTTTGAGTGCCGCTGACCAAGAACAAGTACAAGGAAAGTGGACAGCAACTGCTGGTGCTACTACTGTAACTACTGTCATGGTAGGTTCAGGACGCCCAATCGTGTCTGAAACTCTTGCTAACGGCTCATTTACTTCACAGTTCTATCACGCTTATTACGGGAAGAAAGGTGCGATTGACCTCGTTGTGCAGGACATGATGACTGCTGATATGCGAAAGACTGATGACCGACGTGGTACTAACGTATTCTGTTCGTACATGGCCGGAATCCGCACATTTTCTGATGGCAGCAAGAAATTTTTAGACGTTTTAATTTCTGCCGTATAAAGTTTCTTGAAGTAAAACTATTCTAGTGATAGAATATACTCACCTCATTCGAGGTTGAGTGGAGAGCAGGAGGTCAATTCCTGCGTTCCACCTAATCTCGAAAAGTAGATTGACCCTACTATGCAAACTGAACAAGAATCTAAAAACTGTCTAATTTGTGGTACTGTTTTTTATAGAAAACAAAACAAGTCTCTCAAAGAGTGGAATAATATAGCTAAATACTGTTCACGTAGGTGCAGTGCTATTTCTATACGCGAAGTAACAATAGCTAGGAATAAAGCTGGTGCTGGGAAGTCATTAACTGAGGAACACCGAAATAAACTAAAAATTGCTCGCATTGGAAGAAAACCGTCCTTAGGAATAAAACATTCAGAAGAGACAAGGGAGCTTATTAGAAAGAAAGTAAAAGAAGCTCAAACACCAGAAGTACGCTTAAAGAAATCGCTTGCACACAGAGGAGAGAAATCACACAACTGGAAAGGGGGCAGAATGTCTTTGAAACACCGAATGAGGACAAATACTAAATATGTTACATGGCGGACTGATGTATTTATTAGAGATAAATATACTTGTATTTGGTGTGGTGATTCACGCGGTGGAAACTTACAAGCAGACCATATTATTGAAGTGGCAACAATTTTTGATAATTTTAATCTTAAAACAATTGATGAAATAATTGATTGTAGTGCCCTTTGGGATATTTCTAATGGTCGTACTCTATGTAAAACGTGCCACATTAAGCGACACAATGTTGTGGTATAATATAAAATATGGAACCACTTACAAAACAAGACATAATCACCCGCGCACAGCTTTATCTTGATGATAGTTCTGAATTGTCTGACATGGAGTTTTCAGACTTGTTTGACACAAAGTATGCAGAATTAAACAGTCGTAAGCCGTGGGAGGGAACTAAAAAAGAAGCAAGCGGAACTACCAGTGTTTCTTTGCAGTATGTTTCTGTACCAGCAGATTTCCGTTACCTAGTCCAAAACGCTAACTATACAGACAGTTCATACGCATCTAGCCGACCAGTTATATTTAGAGGGACATCATACACCCCTTACCAAGTAGTCTCATGGAGTGACCGTAGACAGTATCGAAACCAAAACGGTTACGCCTATATTGATGTAGCAAACAGCCGTCTATACTTCACAGAACAGCCTACAATCGCTGAAAGCTACGAGTTTGACTATCACTCAGCTATGCCAAAGCTAGAACTGGCAGACTCACCATGGTTTCCAGCCGAGTTTCATGCAATTCTATTCCACGAAATGGTATCTGATGATTATATTATCCAGCAATCAAACAAAGCAGAAAGTTACCAGCAAGAAAACAAAGCCTTGGCAGAAACCTACTACCGAAACATGGAATGGTATAACGCTCACCTAATACAAATGTAGTCATGGATAAAGCCATTGAAGTATTTACAAAAGGAACACACAACGTACTGAACGACGAGGTTATTCCGGCTGACGCGGCAGTCTCTTCACTTAATTGGATTACTAAATATGGCAAACTAGAACTAATGCGAGGACGGCAGACTATTGGTGGTGACGGAGCGTCTGGCAAGAACTACGGAGAACATACAGCCTACAAAGCCAACGGAGTAGCGGTAAGGTTCCGTAAAGTAAACACTAAAATACAATACCTAAACGGAGCTACCTGGACTGACGTTATTACTGGGCTGACTGTTGGAGACGTAGTATTTAGTAACTACCAATCCCTTTCAGGGGCGTTTGTATATATTTTTGGGCAGGATGGTATCTATAAAATTGCTGTAGCCAATCCAGGCTCATTTACTACGCTCTTTGACGCTACTAAAAACTTTAAAGGCTACGGCTTTATTGACAAAGGACGCACTATCTTATGGGGAGTACAAAAAGACCCTACTGGACTCTACGGCTCGTATGTAGATGCTCAGAACGCTACTGTATACACAACCGTAGCCGCTGAAGTTACCGCTGGAACGTCCGGCACACTAGCATTTAAGGCAGGTGGAGCTACTCGCACTTGTTTTGGTGTGCAAATCACTATTACCGCAGGTGGACAGGTCTATACAGACGACTACAACGGTATTCTCACAGGGTCTGCTGGGGGTACAGGCACAATCAACTACACTACAGGAGCATGGACAGTGACCGCAGGGGGAGCCGGAACAGCTACCTATCAGTGGGAAAACAGTAACGTCAAAGGTGTGACAGACTTTACTAAATCAGCTACCAGACTAGCTGGTGAGGGGTTTGTGTTGCGTCAAGACGCTGGTGGGGACGCAATTAAGACAGTCATTCCGCTTGCTGGTTCGTATTTCTCTATCAAAGCCAACTCATGCTACCAGCTTACCCTTGATACTACAGATACAGCACCTACAAACATCATTTTCCGTACTAATATAGGCGTAAAGACATTACGTAGTGCTATTGGAACAGGCACAGGTATCTTGTACATGAACACCGCTAATCCAACCGACCCACGGCTGGAGATACTGTCACAAAATCAATTTGGCGACACGTTTGATACTAAACCACTATTTCCCCACTTTAAATGGCAAGACTATGGTTATGAGGATGTATCCCTGTTTGCATGGGACAGTTATGCATTAGTAGCTTGTACATTTGACAGTGCAGAAAACAATCGTCTAATAATGGCAGACGTACAGGAAAAGACTGTTGATGTGACCTACTATGGTGCTAGGTGTTTTACTGCTGATGCTGGGTATTTATACGCTGGTGACCCAGTATCCCAGACCACTTACGAGTTATTTACGGGTTTTGATGATAATACCCTACAAATAGACAACTACTGGATTTCACGCGGAGACTTACTTGGCACGACTGACTTAAAAAAAGTTAAAAAACTACGTTTCCGTGGACAGATTTCACCCGACCAAGCTATTGAGGTGTTTGTATCTACAGACAAAAGTGATTTCCTATTAGTCGGTACTATTCTCGGTTCGGGGGATTACGTGGACTACACAACATCGTATGCGGTAGGGACTACTATAGTAGGTTCTGGGACAGTAGGTGGCGATGACGGAGTATCAGCGTATCAGTATACGTGTGAATTAAAACTGGCTCTCGGCAAATTCCGCAAGCGTACTATTAAACTGGTAGCTACAAACATCGGCTACGCTAGTGTGGAGTATATTAACGACCACCGTATCAGTACGTTTGGTGATAGGTTGCCTAAAAAGTATCGTTCCAAGCAAAACGTCGCCAAAGACGGAGCAACGACAAACTTGCCTAATCCTGTTTATTAAATGTGGTATAATATAATCAAATTACGGGGGTAATTTTTAACAAATCATGGCATCTAAAATCCCCTCATCCCCTGCTGACGTAGAGCTTACATTAAGCACTAAAATTGATGTTGGTTCAACTACTTTTTCTGTAGCTTCCGCTAACGATGATGACGGTGTAGCTCTACCGTCTGCAATCTACTGTTTTACTATCGACAACGGTTCAAGCAACAAAGAGTACCTTATGGGGTTACTTAACGGAGTAAACGTCACTGCTGTTAAATCAGTATCAAGGCAAGGCGTAGAAACCACTGGAGCAGTCCGTCAGCACCGTGTTGGCTCTCCTTGTATCATTACTGACTTCGCTACCATTCAACGCGTTGCAGGGGCTTTAAACGGCACTGTAGACCTTGACGGGGCTAATCCTATTGGCTATGACGCCGAGCCGTCACTTGCAGACCGTAAAGACCTAGCAACTGTAGGCTATGTGCTTGACCTTGTAACAGGTGGAACCGTAACATTTGACAACCAAACTCTTGCAGGTGTACTTGCTGGAGAAACTATCACCGCAGGACAATCTGTCTACCTAAAAGAAAGCGACCAACGCTGGTGGTTAACTGACGCTGATACTGTAGCTACGGTAGACAATGTGCGCTTGGGTATTGCTCTAGGAGCCGGAACAGCTGGAGTAGCTATCACCGGAGGTGTGTTGCTTGAGGGGGCTTACACTACTACAGGACTAACCGCTGGCTCACGCTACTATCTAGGAAACACCGCAGGAGCTTTGACTACAACTGTAGGAACTAACGCTATGATTGTAGGGCTGGCACTGTCTACTACTCGGCTACTATTCTCTCCGTCACGTTTTAGTATTCCAACTTTTAATGAAAAAGCGGCTATGGCAGGTGGTGGAGCTTTTGGTACACCGAGTACGTCTAATAAGTTTATTACAGAAACATTTTTATCAGGGAGAACTACTCGATATCAATATGATGTTGCTGGTTCTCCGTTTACTTGGACAAAACAAGCTGGTTTGAAATATATTCAAGTTGAACTATGGGGCGGTGGGGGGAATGGCTCAGGCGGTGGGACTTCTACACGAACATCATCAGGAGGAGGAGGGGGATATACAAAGAAAATAATTCTGGCTGCTTCTTTAGGGGCAACTGAAACTGTTACTGTTGGAGGAGCGTCAGCAAATAGTACATTTGGAGCATTAGCTACAGGTTATCGTGGAGGGGACGGGATTAAGTTAGGAAGTTCCACGGCATACGGTGGAGGAGGTGGAGGACCATTAAGTGCCGGAACTGATGATGTTGGGGGAGACTTTAATGCAGGGGGAAGTCCCGGATTCCCAACATCGGGTTATGGGACTTCCAATGCAAACATTCTCCCCGCTCCACCCATGCGAAATGGAATTGAAGGTGGAGGTGGAGGTACAAATAGTTCAAACTCTGGAGGTAATTCGCTTTACGGAGGTGGAGGAGGTGGAGGATTTACTGGGGCAGGAGGAGTTTCAGTTTACGGTGGTAATGGAGGAGCTGGGAATAACTCTGGCCCAGGAGTAGCGGGCTCTGTCCCCGGTGGAGGAGGTGGAGCAGGCTCTACAACAGGAGGAGCTGGCGGGGCAGGTAGAGTAATCGTAACTGAATATTATTAACATGCCAATCACCAAGCAAACATACGGTAGCCTCAACCCACTACTAAACACCCCAAAGGTCACTACACCTGCTGTTTCAGGCGTACCAGTCAATCAACCTACTCGCCCTGTAGCTACTACACCTAAAGTTACCGCACCAGTAAACACCCGTCAAAGCCAAATAGACAGTATCACAGCTCAAGCAAATGCTATCAAAGCTCAAATCCCTACCGCTACAGGACTTACCCCGTCTACTACATACGGAAATAATTTAGCTGTAGATAGTGCTAGTAATCCAGCAGACATAGCAATCACGGAAGAAATTGCTCGTAACAAAGTGGCTCGTGATGCAAATGTAAACGATGAACAGATTTACCGTGATAAATTAAAACAATATCAAGGGCAAATTGACGCCGTAAATCAAATCTACCGCGAAAAGATAAACCAGTCACAACTACAAGGACAAGGAAAGCTAGGAACAGGTCGAGCTATTCAAGGACGCTCAGGCTTACTTGGTAGTGACTTTGCTGCTGCTCAAAACGACACTATCACCCAAGGCAATAATGATATACTCTCAGGGATTTACGGGGAGCAGAGTGCGGCTATTCAAGCTATTGAAGGACTCGCCCGCAAAGACGCACAAGACGAAGCTACTGCCAAACGTGCCGCTAAAGAAGCTGGCTCTGCTAACTATCTTAAATTCCTTGGCGAACAGGAGACACGAAAGTCTGGACGTTTGGATAATTTCATTAAAAGTGTCGGCAGTACAGACCTATCAACAATTAGCCCAACTAACTTAGCCGAAGTAGCAAAAAGCTATGGTATTTCTGTAGATACATTGAAATCAAGGGTTAAGGAGGCACAAGACGCACAGAAGTCTGAAATTGCCAAACAAGAACGAGAAGGTATCTTTACCCTTTCAGAAGGACAGTCACGCTATGATGCACAAGGTAATGTAATTGCAAGTAAAGGCAAAACAGCTACACCAGGGTCTGGTTCAGGTAGTGGGTCTGGCACAGGAAGTATTCCTGTATCCTCAGCCGCTCAAGGTATTATTGACCAAATAAACCTAGGGGCAAGTCTAGACGACCTTATTAAAGGTTCTAGTAACGCCGCTCAAGCACTACGCAATGAAGTAGTAAGAGGACTTAATGCACAGGGTGGACGAACAGATAAAGATAACGCCTTTTTGAAGGAGGCTAAAAGTGTAGCTGATTCACTTATTGCAACTAATGCTCAAAACGCGTTAGGAGGGCAATCTGTGCGCTTTGGAGGGCAATATACGACAGCCTATGGTGATGCTCAAGCACGAGTAAGCCAATTACAGTCTATGCTCACCCGTGACAACCTAGGACTCCTTAAAGGAGCTATGTCTGACAAAGATGTTGCGTTTATTAACTCTATGTCATCAGGTCTTGAAGGAGCTGGCATTCAAAGTGAGTCATTTATTAAAGAACGTCTGGATTCAATCCAACAAAAATTGGCAGACAAGATTGCTCAATCAACAGTAGCCCCAAAAACAACAAATCCTGTAAACCAAACCCCAACAAAGACAGACCCACTCGGACTAGGTATCTAATAAAAATATGACTCCACAAGAATTCTCAAAAAAATTAAAA
>OFRC01000052.1_pt1 | contig 38598 bp, 61 predicted proteins | sample 1543051 | NCBI WGS metagenome assembly OFRC01 (sample SAMN07774231, study PRJEB24372) | wastewater metagenome
ACAAAAAGTACACAAAGCTGAATGGCTTACAGTGCTGGGAGTAGAACAGTGAAAACAACCATCAATAACTTCAAGCTGGGTTACGAACTCACTCCGAGCGACACGAAGAAGTTTAAGCTATCAAGACTATTTCTAAGAGCTAAAGGTGACATAGCGGTTGACATAGGATTTAAGGAGGCGACTAATGAGTAAGCTCACAGAGAAGTATTTTGTAAAACAGGTCAGAAATGTTGCTGGCGGTAACATCACTATTTACAGACTGCAAGACACAAACGTTAGACTGGGTATGCATGATGCTGATACCCTCGCTCGCACCATAGCAAAGCTAGTGAAGGCTGAATCTAAAAAGATAAAGGAATCACTTATAAAAAAAGAGCGTGAACTTTACAAAATATCACCAGAAAATACTCATGCTGGTATAAAGCTAATGGCTGATGAAATAAGAGGATAGAACTATGAACGATAACCTAGACGCCATATTCTACAACCCAGACCACACTAAAACATATAGCCCATCTGGCAAGCCTACTGGTGTGGTGATGACAGACTTCGATATTATGGAGGCTAAACAGGCTATTCAATCCCTCATCGACGAAGCCCGAATAGACGAACTCGAACAGCTCTGGAACAGCACACAACCTGATATCGTGCCAGATGGTATACCAGCTAATGATATGAGTGAAGCGTTACATAAGCGTATCGAAAAACTAAGGAGTGAGTTATGAACGATGAAACATTAAAAGACCACCTAGACTTTAGTAGATGGAGTGAGTACAAAGCCGAGACAGACGCTCATAACAACCATCAAACTCAACTCCAAATTAACCGAACGACTAAGAATATTAAAGAATATAATAGGATACTTAAACAATGGGAAAATTCATCTTGGTGGAATAGACATTTTCTTGAACCTTACCCACGACCTTGCTCAGACCACTCCATGCCACCCTTTTACAGACAGACGTCAATATCTGGGTATCTAGATTGGCTCAGTGAGCAGGAGGAATCATGAAAGACCACCTAGATAATGGTATGAACTTGAAAGAAAAGCTAACTTCTCTTAAAACAAGTGATAAAGCACTAGAGCTAGGTAAGCTACTTAGCTACAAAGAAATAGAAGCAGTTATGAAAGTTGTATCAACTCACACCCAATCTAAGCTAAAAGCATTTGCAGAGGAGGTTGAAAATGAGGCTAAGTCATATGTCACAGAGCTTGCATGGAAGCACGCAAAGTCAGAGATGGCTGTACCAGTTAAGGCTCTCAAAGCTATAAAAGAAAGGTGGATAAAATGAGTAGAACATACACAACACATTCTAAAATGTTGTACGACAAGTACAGTAACAAGGTCATACAGTTCGACCTACTTATGGTTGACACTCTACACAAGCTTTTAGATGCAATCCCAGACGATAACTTGGCAAAGATGATAGACTTTGTTGTAGCTGAGTTAATACGCTGCGACAACCCACCAGTAAGACATCAAGATGCGTTTATGCCAGAGGTTTTTGGAGGCAGGAAATGAAGAATAACAACGATACGAGTAGGGAGGAGCTTAAACGCCAGATTATTGAGAAAACAATCCTCACTGGGCAGAAGTTCATGAAAACAAAGATTCTCGAAGATTGGACGCTTTCCAACGACATTATGGACCTTATCGACCAACACACCAAAACAATGTGTGAGAGGGCGAGGCAAGACGAACTCAAACAGCTCTGGAACAGCACACAACCTGATATCGTGCCAGATGGTATACCAGCTAATGATATGAGTGAAGCGTTACATAAGCGTATCGAAAAACTAAGGAGTGAGTCATGAACGATGAAACATTAAAAGAGGAGATAGACACCTGGATACGTCAAGCTTATGTAAACGGGTCATTAGATGTTAATAACCCCGAACCGCAAGGTAGTGACGTTTGTACCGAATTGGTTTGGGAGGCTGTACTTAAAGACCGAGAGAGAGCTGTAAAGAATGCCTATAACAATGCTCGATATACTCTACATTCAATATTAAGCAACGATGTTGACAGTGAACTTGACCATTCGGATATTGAGGCAAAGTTTATGGCCCAACTATCAAACCCAACTCAAGAAAACACCACAGTCTACAATATAGCTGGTGGTGATGAGTACAAGATTATGGGTGAGAAAGTCACTGGAGTTAATACTTTAACTGTTCACGACCTAGATAAACCAAACCAAGCACAAGAAAAGGAATCAGATGACTAAACCGCAAATAATAATGCAATCAGAGTTAATACAATTTACACATCGAGGCGTGAAGATAAATATCGCCTTAGACTATAATAGAAAAACTGTATCATTAACAAAACCTGTTTCAATTTTTAGCAATAATGACGATGCCAAAGCATGGGTTTTCTCAAAACGAACCAGACAATATCTCGGAGGTTGGTACATAGTCCTAGAAGCTTTACAGGAAGCCACCAAGTATGCTGATACACGGCTCAAAGAACAGGAGGACGTCAGAGACAAACTAGCAGAAGAAAAAGTGTTTAACATAGTTATGGCGTTGTCTGAGGTTGCAGAGGATCAAAATGAAAACTCTAATTGACCTCATAGCCCTCACTATACTCGGTACAGTCGGTCTAGTGATAGTCGCAACAGCTTTCAGAGTAGTGCAGATAATATACGAAGTGCTGTTCAAGAAGTGTGAGCGTGAACAGATGGGATATAGGTGTAAGGGTAGTAAGTGTGAATGTAGTGCGAAGAAATGAGTTTGCACCACTGCGATATATGTAAAGAGCCTATGCACCAGCTGGACAGTGATAATGGCAGCCACTACGACTGCACCACATATAGCGTATAAAACCATTGACTAATCACTAGCGTTTTGCTACTATGAAATTACAGATCTACAGCGGTCTGTTTTTTTATGCCAAAAAGCATAGAAGTTTCTATCGTGCGGTCTGGATTTTTCCGCTAGAGTTTCCGGAAGTTTTCTCTAGTCCCAGACAGTACGGTTGAGACTAAGTCTTAAAAAGGAGATGTGGGGGGGTGTTCATAACGACTACTCAGGCGGTAAAGGAATCAAAAGGGCATGATGAACATGTCGTATTGCCAAGCCCTCAACCAACCAGAGTAAAGATTATAGTGCCTATACTGAACCTACCGAAAATTGCCTGCTCTCAAGATATAGATAAGTTTCTTTCATTCGTAGATTCGTTCAGAGATACATGGGGTGAATGTGAAACCAAGGAGGGGTATCGTGAATAACAAATCGTTTATAACGCCGGAAGCATTGGCTGCGCTAGCGGTAGTTTTTACTTTGCTACTACTGTTGGGTGTGGTAGTTTGATGGCTAGGCAGGGGATTACAGTTAAAAGTGCAAAACTAGTTAAAGGTATCGCTGAAGGTAAAACTAAACAACAAGCAGCACTCGACGCAGGTTATGGCACTAACCCAGAATCAGCTTCAGCAATAGCTACGGAGACACTAAAGAACCCTAAAGTGCAAGAGGCACTACAAGAGGAATTGGCAAGACAAGGGATAACAATGTATGACATCGTTGCACCAGTCACTAAAGCCCTCAAGGCAAAGAAGATAATATTCCATGGCAAGGACTCTGGTGAAGCGTTCGCGGATGAGGTAGAGGATGTAGAGCTACAGCTTAAAGGGCATGACCGAGCAATGAAGATTATTGGTGCTAGTGCTAAGGAAGGTGGTGATAACATTTACATTTTTAATAAAGGCGACCTTGTGGGTAGCAAGTATGTCAAAGATTAACTACCGAGCCTTTATACAAGACAACTTCTTTATTAAAAACAAAGAGGGAATGCTTGTACCCTTCATATTTAATGAGGTGCAGAACATCGTATACAATATGTGGCTTGAGGATTATGGCGAGGAGTTGCAGGGTATCAGAGAAAATGATCTCAAGGGTAGGCAGTTCGGCATTAGCTCAATGATTGAGGGCGTGTTTGCTACAGACTTTATTATGAGTGAGCTGAAATACATACCAGTAATAGACTCAGACGTATACAGTCACATAGACCGAGAGACTAAGGCGCACACAGATCGTTTTAACTTGTTCCTAGACAGTTACTTGATGCAAGATCAGGGTGCGAGTGTAGAAGATATGGATTCACTCGATGGTGTTCAAGCTAGAGCTGCGTTCCGTAAGTCATTCTTAAAGACAGACAACGGTAACTATATCGAGGGGAAGCGTGGCGCACTCTACCACTCACAGACGGCATCAGCAAAGGTATCTGGTCGTGGTGGTACAAAGCAGAATATCCACTGGACAGAGCCAGCTTTCTACCCGAACACCGACATTATGAACGCCAAAGAACTTATGACCGGTGCAGAGAAGCAAGTGCCACTTGGTAGAGGTAAGATCTTCAGAGAGTCCACTGGTAAGACAAGGGCAGACTTCTTCGGACAAGAATACTACAAGGGTAAAGCCGGGCGAGGTAGGTTCAAGTCACGCTTCTTAGCTTGGTATTTACACCCTGAGTATCAGATTAAACCACCTGAAGGATGGGAGAGACCAGAGTACTATAGAGACCTACCAGCTACTGATGCCCAGTGTTACTGGCACTTCACCGAGACAGACGAACTTACAGACAAGATACAGCTAAGAGAATACCCTACCTACGACCATGAAGCATTTATATCTGGGGGTGAATCATTCTTTGATGCCACAGCCCTACTAGAGGCTATTCAGAACATCAAAGACCCAATTAGAAAGGCTGAATATGTTGCGGCTTTATAGGGAACTAGAGAAGGGAGAGTTCCTGGTATACGGTGGTGATACTGCTCAGGGCGGTATTGATGCAAACTACGGCCAGATGATCTCTAAGACCAGAGGAGATATTCCACTCGTATTTAAGATGCAGGGTGTTGCAGCACAGGCCACACCACACATCAGAGACATACTTAAATACATATTCAACCAGACTAAAGTGAAGCCATGCGTTGCTCTGGAGCGTCAGAATGGCGGCACAAGCGAGATGCAGAGGCTCTACGAAACTAACGAAGGTTACTACACTGTCTATCAACCATACGATAACGAGGGCAAGCGTAAGGATGTTTACGGCTGGGATACTAACGAGACCTCACGAGCTAGGATGCTTGGTGATTGGCTCAAAGCGTTCAATAACGGACTTATCAAGGTGTATGACCAGGATACGATAGAGCAGCACCAGACGTTCATTGTAAGCAAGAGAGGCAAGCCAGAGGCAGACAAGAACACTCACGATGATGCTGTCATGTCAGTAGCGATTGCTTACCAGCTGACGCTTACAGAGAACCCTCCTGTAGTACGAAAGCCGTCACTCAGAGAACGCCCACCAAAATTAAAGTTTCACATATAGGAGTACCATGGACGCATTAGACCAATCACCAGTATTTAATAACAATCTCAAGCTCCGAACGCTGGATATCACACCACTCAAGACTAAAGGCGAGGCGCTGCACAAAGAGATTAAAGATATCTGTAAAGACGATCAGTCAGTCATACAGCACAAGATGTACGATGAGCTACTGATGACACGCAAGCAGTTCAATGACCTACAGAACGGAATGGATAACTATATCGAGGGGTATTTTATGTACAGCACCGGTATGAATGTAATGGAGATTAAAGTTATTGGCTCACAAGACTTACCAGGAGAAGATTATGTCAAAGAAAACTAACTACCCACCTTTATATACTTCATGGATAGGCATGATGCAACGATGCAACTACAAGCGTTCAAAAGCGTATGCAGACTATGGCGGTCGAGGTATTAAGGTATGTGACAGCTGGAAAACCTTTGGAAACTACCAGGCATGGATATTAGATAACCTTGGTGATAAACCCTCACATAAACATACCTTAGACCGCACTAACAACGATGGAGATTATGAGCCAGGAAACGTTAGGTGGGCTACACGACTACAGCAAGTTCATAATAGAAGGCTATTTAAGAACAATCACTCAGGGTACAGAGGCGTAAGTTGGCATAAAGGTGTAAAGAAATGGGTAGCACAGATAAGGATTGAGGGTAAAAAGAAACACATAGGTTATTACGAAACACCAGAAATGGCACACGAAGTTTATAAAACGGTATTCAAGACATTAGTTGAAGGAGATAACCTAGAATGGTGTACTGCTCAGTACAACGTCAGTGATGGCTTCAAAAGAGGTCGGATTGTTTGGAACAAGGGCAACGTAAGCAAAGAACGAATACTTTATTACGCTAAACGCTATCCGAGACAACTACTGTGGTTCTTAACAACAGATAATTTTGCAGTCGCCAAAGCCTTGTGGAAGGACGTTGACTTCGACACGACAGATACTGATTTATGGGAGGGAGATGGTTACACTTCTGCATCATTCCTTGGCGAAGCGTGGCAGTTCCACATTCAAAACATGGTTATAGCTGACGACCCAATTGAATACTTAGGAGAGAACCTATGAGCGACACACCAAAACACACAAAAGTAACAACCTACACCGACCTACCCGATGGCACGATCAGACGCAAGACTGAGAGCTATCACGAACGGCTTGCAAGCATTAAAGAGGAGCGTATCGAAACTATCTCTACTGATCATGAACAATTCTTGAACCATCTTATGCAAGCGATTCGGGTGATGACCGAGGGCAAGACTACCGAGTTGCATCTTGATATTAAAGCCAAAGGGTTCGGACAACCAAGTTTGATAGTTAAGAGCTATACAACTTATAAAGAGGAGTTTAAGAAACGCTAGTCTAGTCAAACCACAGTAATATTGATATAATATAAGTAATAAGGAGCCAACTTCGTCGAAAGCCCTCCACCAGAGGCACAGTTGGCTTACATCACAGACGAGAAAGAGCTATACAAGCTATATACAAGCTCAAAGAGTGAGTCTGATGAGTGGCGTGAAGATTATCACGAGTACGAACGACTTGCTGATAACGGTCTGCTCGAAAACCTAGACCCTACCCTCCCTGAGACTAATGACGGTACACTATCTGCCAGTCTCTATAAGCTACCTAAAAGAATCATCAAAGCATCTATAAAAGGTCGTGCTACTGCTACTGACCGTGACGACGCATGGTTGACCGAACTTGCTAACATCCGCTGGGAAAAGAAGATTATTCCTAATGCTAACAGCCAAGCTCCATTTATACGTAAGTGGAAAGACGCTGTTCGCAAGTCTGCTATCTATGGCTCAGTACCACTGATCACACTATTTGTTGAACGCGGTAACTATACTGGCGCTGATTTTATCGTGGCGCAACCACAAGACGTAACGCTTGAAGCTGGCAAAGTATCTGACTACGACTCTGACGTTATCTTCTGGGATGTTTACTACTCTAAGAGCCAAGTCGAAGCTTTAATTGAACAGGCTAAAGACGAAGATCGAGACTACAAGAAAGAAAAAGAACAGTACGATATAACCAAGGCCGAAGCTAAAACAAACGGCGTTGAGTTCGACGAAGATGAACCTGAACCATACAACAAGTGGTTTATTGCTGAGCTTAAAAAGATATTGACTACCGAACCTGATGACGAGCGTTCACCTGATGATGACCACCGAGATCGTGACAGTAAAGACGTAAAGCAAAAAGGTTATAAGTTCTGTATCGCATTTCAACGAGGCGTTAATGCTCCGTTTAGAATGTACTACAAGAATACTAAGAAGACTGTTCGTGAGTGGAGCAACCCAGACCCTACAGGCGATGTACCCGTCCACTTCTTATACTGCTATCAAGACTTTATTAACCCTTATGGTGTCGGTATCGTTAAGCTTGCTGGTGGTACACAGAACGTACTTGATAATGCTAGACAAGTTGACGTACTCGCTACCCAGCTGGGCTTTAGGCCACCAGTTGCAGTCAGTGGCGATTCAGAAGGCGCAGACCTTGATTCAATCGTATACGAACAAGATGCTATCTGGGAACTCGGAAACGCTACTGTGCAACGACAAGAGATTAGCAACCAGATATACCAGTCACTCCCTACTCGTATTCAGATGTACAAGCAAAGTCTTAATAACATTCTACCAATGGGTGACACCTCTATTAGTGCAGGTGCAGGCGACCCACTGGCAAGTAAAACTCATGCCGGAGTAAAACTAGCCGAAGCCAACCTGTCTATTGACGACGAAGACTTTAAAGACAATGTCGATATGACATATGCAGCCGTTGCGAAGTCTATGATCAATACTGACTTTGCCAACATGCAGGGTAGCGACCTTATGAAACTGTCTGACGAAGAACGAGAGTTGCTGATTAAAGGCGGTATGGAATGGCCTACTGATGAAGACGGTGAACTCGTTGAGACGAATGAGCTTGAGATTCTATGGGATGAAGTCCGAGCTAATTTTGACTACGAGATAGACCCCGATAACGATAAAGCGAAAGATGATGAAAAGCGTCTTGAGGGCTTGATGAAAGTACTAGAGCTGAAAGCTACTGATCCTACACTTGAACAGTCTTTGATGATGGCCGGCAAGAAACTTAATGTCGGTGAACTGATGGGCAGTATCATCTCACTCACTACCGACAACGAAAAGATACTCCAAGATATTACCCCAGAAGAAGAAGAAGCCAATAACCAGCAGATGATGCAACAGCAAGCGATGGCTGAACAAGGTATGGCTGAACAGCCTGGAGAGTTGCCACCTGAACAAATGCAAGCCGAGCAGGGTATGACCGAACAGATGCCACAGGAGCAACCCGTAGAGCAACAGCCTCAAGAAGATAAATCAGAAGAAATAGAAGCGTTAATGCAGGGCTTTGGTGTATCTCAGGGCACAGCTCTCGCAATGCTTGAAGCTGAGGCCCAGGGCTTTGATCAAGAAGAAATACTTAAAGCCGTCGAACGTGCAGGGGAGTTAGTCAATGCGTAGTCGTAATGATGCAGCACTATACTCAGGTTCAACTTCTGCAAGCTATGTTAAGCAGAAGCAACAAGAGCGTGTCGAGAAGAAGTTATCACAAAAGACGGAGCTGCTGAGCGTCGCTCCTGTTGTGTTTGACGAGATCAACAAGGCTAAGGAAGAACTTGGCGAACTATTGCTGGCGATTGTTAACGGTGATGATAGTGAAGAGGGGGTGATGATTAAGCTATCTGCCGTAAGACTACATCGTACTTGGATTATGCAGCTTGAATCAAAACTTAAGATCGTGCTTCGTGCTAAACCTCTCTCGAAAAAGAAGGAGCAGACCAATGACTGACTTTGACGATATACCAAACTTCACCAAACCAGATACTCAGACTGCCGAGGAGCAAGCCGAACAGGTTAGAGGTGAGCAGCAAGGTAAGAAGTATGACGACATCAAGCAGGCTATGGAGTCTCGCAACAGATTCATTTTAGAGATGGATAAGCTGCCAAGCCAAAATCATCTTTGGATTGATCGCGGTGCTAAGATGACGTGCGAAAACGCAGGACACCAGTATCATGAGGCATTTAAAAGATTGAGGTGATTGTGTCGGGTGCGGCCCCAAATAGACTGCATCCAACAGAGTTACCTCCAACTCGAACCAGTCAACCGCAGCTGTGAAAATAAATGCGTGAATTATAAAAAGGAGTGAGTATGACTGTACAAGCTACAGATCAAGTCGATACTACGGTATCAGACGACACATCAACTAATGAGGAAGCTCTACTCGATGACGACCTCGAAGCCGCGTTTGACGATGACGGTCTCGAATCAGGTGGTGAGGAAGTAGAATCTAAGTTTGAAAACCCTGACTCGGCGGCCACCGATGAGGATGACGATGACGAGGAAGAATCTGAGGAAGATGTAGACACTAGCGACGACGCAAGTGAGACAGAGGAAGAAGACGATCCAGCCGAAGCAGATGATGTTCAGGGCAGTGAATCGGAAGCTGATGTCAAAGCACGTAATGACGAATACGCCCGAAAACGTATCGCAGATCGTGAAGCACGGCAACGTGAGCAAGAGGTTAAAAAGGCGCAGGAAGATATTCGTATCGAACAGTACCTTAAAGAAGCCGAGAGCGACGCAGCCGAACTCAAATACAGGGAGGCAGAAGTTCAACAGCACCTAATGCAGCGTGAGCGTGTAGTCATGAACACAGAGAAGTTAGAAGTACAGATGGATAAAGCTATTGGCTCTATTGATCTATTCAGAACTGGCTCTCCTGAAGTCAAAGAGGTTTTAGGTTCAGCCATTGATGAGTTTGTTATTTCATATGTATCGACTGATGAGTACGGCAACCCTCTCGAAGTTCGTGGCGACCTATATCAACACTTACAGAAGAAAGCAGACGAAATACGGAAGCTTACAGGTGTTGGTGCGCGTCAGAGTTCTACAGCGAAAGCAAAAACAAAAGCGCGTACTCAATCTGTACCGACTCGTGCGCCTAGAGAAGCCAAGAAAGACGAAGGCTTATCAGCGTTTGAGGAAGAAGCATACCGCTACTAGTCTCAGAAATGGATTAACATCATGGCAGTTAACTTTGCTAAGAAATACGAGAAAGCTACTTCAGACTTACTCGTAGCTAAACGAAAATCACAAGTTTTCACAAACCAAAACTATCAGTGGACTGGTGTAAACTCAGTCATCGTAACAACTCTAGTTGACCCTACTATTGGTGCTTATAACCCAGCATCAGGTATGGCACGTTACGGTACTCCTACAGAAGTTGAAGATACTGAGCAGGAATGGGCGCTAAGCCGAGACCGAGCTTGGACTAAAACTATCGACAAAAAGAGTTCTGCTGACAAAATGATGATTAAGCAAGCTGGTAAATATCTTGCACAAGCTACTAAAAATGTACTAGTCCCTAGTTTATTTTGGGGACAAGCGTAGTAATACGCTTTAGAAAAGCACTTTAATTGCTGGGACACCCCTCAGGGGCAATCAGCAGCCAAATTATAATACATACATAGAGACACTACCCAAGGAGGCTCGAATGGAAATCTGGAAACCAATACTCAACTACCAGAGGCAATACGAAATATCGTCGCACGGAAGAGTAAGAAGCATTAACAGAACAGTGAACTCAGCAATACGACACAATAAAAGTGTTGTAAAGAAGGGGAAAACACTAAAGCAAAATCCTAAACGAAATGGCTATCTTACTGTTGATCTATGTAAAGACAACATCAAGAAAACCAGTACCGTACACAGATTAGTAGCCTTAGCGTTCATTCCAAACCCTGATGATAAACCACAAGTGAATCACATAAACGGTATTAAGACAGACAACAGTGTAGATAACCTTGAATGGGTAACACCTCAAGAGAATCAATGGCACAGACACGAAGTCTTAGGACATACCGGCAAACGAAAGCCAATTAAGTGTTTAGAGACAAGACAAGTCCATGCGAGCAGTAAACATGCTGCAATGTGGCTAAACGAGACCAAATACGGTCACTCTAAACAACAAACTGCTTTAGCTCGAAAGATTCGCAAGTGCTGTGTAGGCGAGAAGCCAATCGCATACGGTTATCATTGGGAGTATGTATTATAAGAGGTTCAACGACTAGTCCGTAAGGACGTAGAGCTAAGTAGCTCGAAATGGGTGCTTCCTCGTAAAGAGGATAATGATATAGTCTCATCTAACTGGTAACAGTTAGCAGTCCGCAAGGACGGGTTTAGCCTAACGAACTAAATCGAAGAACAATGGAAATTGATACTTACATCTTCGCTACAATCGGAACCGCTATTGCTACTGGAGCAATCGCAGCTAACACTATCACTGGTGCTACTACTTCTGCTAACGCGTACACAAACTTCACTAACTTAACTGCTGCACTTACAAACGGTGAAGCTCCAGAAGAAGGCCGAGTTGCTGCTGTTACCCCAGCATTCTACAACGCATTCAAACAGAGCGGCACACTTGACGCATCTGACTTAGGTCTTAAAGATCGTAAGAGCGGTGTAGCTGGAATGATTGACGGTGTAAAAATCGTAATCGTACCTTCTACTCGTATGCCAGCAGACACTGACGTAATCATTGGTCACCCAGACGCAGTATGTGCGCCTGAAAAGCTAATTGACTACACACTACACAACAACCCTCCTGGACTGTCTGGTGATCTACTTGAATACCGTCACCGATATGACGCATTCGTAGATACTAACTGGGTCAAAGCACTAGCTCGACACAAGACAGCCTAGTAACTAACAAGGAGTAATCAATGGGATTAACTAAAGAACAGATCGTAGAAATTCAAGAAGCAGCTCGCCTTAACTATGCCAAGCACCAACGCGAAAAGGAAGACAAAAAAGAGCTTCAGCGCGCGGTTGACGAACGCATGGGCCGAGTGAGCAAAGAGTCTGGCGAAGGCGTTACTCGCCCAACTGGACTTGAGCTTGAGGCTGAAAAGAAAGAAACATCTAAAAAGAAATAGTTAGCTAACTCCTGCCGGTATACGCCACCAATACATTGAGCATGATCTCCAGAATGTAGAGGCACACATACCGGCAACCAAGAACTTTATATATGGACGAATCACTACAAAACATACGAGATTACAACAAAGATCAGAGCGCCCGAAATGAGCGTGATATTAAGCAAGCCCAGTTAGTTGACGCTATCACTCAGTCGCAACAGGTTCAGGTTCGTTCTATGCAGATGTTAGTTGACTATCTCGATAACCACGTAAGCAAGACCGAAGTGGTCAATCAGCTTTTAGAAGTTGGCACACCAGACGCTTATAAGGTTGTCGAAGCAGTCAACATGCTCGAACAGACAGTCTCGGACCAAGAGCCAGCAGATCTCTCTGAAATTACTGCGCTCCTACGGTCTGTACTTCAAGAAACAGAAAAAATACCTAAGTCGCACAATGACATAAAGATACCCGAGCAGGTAGATAACTCAGACAAGCTCGAAAAGCTAGAGAGTGCGATCAAAGCGGTTGACGCTAGTATCAAAGCCCAGAAGCTTGTTGCAGAAGCGCCAATCGTTAATGTCCCCGAAGCAGTCGTGAATGTAGACAAGCCCGATCTATCACCTATTGAGAAAGAGCAGAAGAAAACTCGGACTGATTTAGTCAAAGCGATTAAAGGAATTGTCATACCAAAGACAGACATTAAGCCGCTCGAAAAAGAACTTAAGAAACTCAACAAGTTGTTTAACGAGTTTGTGGAATATGGCACTGGTAGCTCAGGTGGCGGTGGTGGTGTCGGCTTAACTGATGCCGAACTTAGAGCTACACCAGTACCAACCACGATCAACAACACTCTAGTACCAGAGCAACACGATGAAATCCAAGCTACCTACCCAACAACCTCAAGCGAAGTCTATACCTACAAGCTATCAGGTGTGAGCGTAGCAGTAGTTACAGTTACCTATGCCGATGCAACCAAGGAAGTCTTAACCTCTGTAGTGAGGTCGTAAAATGAGTTTCTCGTTCAATCCTATCACTGGGAATCTAGATAAGGTAAATCCACCTGTAGACATCTCAGGCAAGCAAGACACTCTAGTTAGTGGCACAAACATTAAAACTATCAACAGCACCAGTCTACTCGGTTCAGGCAACATAGCTATAAGTGCTGGCTCAAGCCTAATTATCGATACAAAACGAAACATCTTAACCAGCACACCGGCCGACCCGAGCGTGGCACTTTCAAGTGATACAAACGAGTACTACGCCTATGACGGTACTAACTGGAACAAAGCCAGCCTCAAGTTCAATATTGATTCACCTGCACCAGACATGGGTTACAAACAAGACAACGACAAGAACGGTTATGCCAATGAGTATATCGACAGCAAACGCTTCACCAGCCTCGCAATCGGACAATTCAACGAACAGCCTTATGAGGGTGCTATTAGATACGATATGTCACAATCACCACCAACTTTTGAGCTGTTCGCTAGAGGTATCTGGAATAAGATATTCTATGACTTTCAAATGATAAGTGGCAGTCTTGAGCATATCCCTAAACAGTTCACGATAGCAGTCGCAAGTGGTCATAGTACCGAAAAAGGCTTGAACGGACTACCATATATCAGAGGCTACAGTGTGGACATGGGTGCATACCCTCGACCTGTTGTCATAGATGGCGGAGTTCTAGGAGTATAATTAAAAGGAGAAATCATGCAAGAAATAACATTCACAATACCAGTCACAGAACAATCAATAGCTTTCATTAAGCAAGCATTGCAGAGTGCTACTATCGAGGGCTTCGACACTACTGAATACCTAAAGCAAATAGAGGCAGCTGAACTCGGCTATGAGATTGCCAGAAAACAAGCAGAGCTGAACGCTCTTACTGAACATCTTGGAGGATTAACAAATGGCAGTTAAATACGTCAATTCAGTTACAGGCTTAGACACTAATGCTGGTACGGCTGTCGCACCATATAAGACGGTAGATAAAGCGATTAGTGTTGTGGCAGCTAACGACACGATTATTTTAGTAGCGACTGCGACAGACTACAGCACGTCACTTAAAACACTGCCAGCAGGTTTAACAATTAAATCTGAAACAATACCGAACATGGTCAAGCAAGTTTATGCACGAATTAACTTCGCTGCTTCTGCTGTTACTTGGACTTTGCAGGGCAATATAACTTTTGAAAATCTAGTTTTCTACAACTGGAGCGGAACAACAGATTACTCGTTTATATACCACGGACGTATAGCAGGAATAGACCAAATTATGCAATTTACTAATTGCGTGATTGATACTGTATTAACAGGGAGTTCGACAGGAGGAAGAGGTGCCTTTATCGGTGGCGGTGGTTCGGTGACTGGTATAACACAAAACTCCATAACAACTAATTTCGACAGATGCCTAATCACAAATATAAAAAATAATTACGCTAGTGCACAACCCGCTTTTCTTGTCTTTACGTATGGCAATGCTTGGAGTGTTAATATCAGAGAAAGCACGTTCTATAACGATGCGACTGGTTACAAACTTTGGGGAATTGTTGGCTTTTACGGTTCCGTTGGTGTTGTTACATACCGTAACACCATACTAAAAAGCGACCATGCAGACCAACCGCTCATGGGTTCTAACTACGGAGCAAACAGCCCAGCAGCAAGCATCGCAAGTTACTGTTGCCTTGACGGTATCGACCAGAGAAGTGCAACTATCACTAACTCAATCAATGCCGACCCACTATTCTTAGACAAGTCAGCGAAAGATTACCGACTTCGTGCCGACAGCCCAGCGATTGATACAGGAGTGCTAGTTTAATATGCCAAAGCTAAATAACACAACTCAGGCCATACGACTAACTAGAGGTATAGCTAGTGAGTTAACATCAGCCGAACATGCCTATGGTCAGCTTAGTCAATTGCTACACATTACTGATACTAATGAGGTTTATCTCCATAACGGCACTAAGTTCGTGCCAATCATTACTAACCGAACGCCTAGCAGTGCTACTGATACTGGTATCAAAGGTCAGGTAGCGTGGGATAGCTCGTATATTTATGTTTGTGTTAGCGATGATGTCTGGAAACGAACGTCGCTTAGTAGCTGGTAGTGTCTGATAAATTGTCTCCACACCACTCCTAGTGGTATAATATAAGTAAGAACGCCTACTCGATCGTGAGCCGCATTCAGGACTACTCTATCATGAGCCTCCGGATAGCCAACTTCAACGAAAGCCCTATCTCTACCTTAAGCCAACTTCATCGAAAGCCCTTAAGTGAACATTATTGAACTAATAGATCTGTGTTCACAGATAGGATTTTTACAAGAGAGAGATTTGGATTTGTGTGCTAATTAAGCCACTGGTATACGCCATCATGATGTGAGCAAGCGCCACGACCTGTAGCATCACTATATGTGCCATCATTACACTCAGCGCCTGACCGTTCATTATAGTTATCGTAATAATACGTAGGCTCAGGAGTTGGTTCAGGTTCAGGCTGTTTTATACCAACGCTTACAAGCTCATCTTGCTTTTGAGTTGTTACTGTTTCGGACTTAACGACACCGTTTTTATCGGAACATACTTCTTTTATGCCATTACTGCCATATGTTTCGATTGAGTCATCGCCAACTTCACTATTAGGGTTTTCTTGGTTGATTGTCTTAAAGGGTATCTCGACATCAGAGCAAGTAGTTTTGTTTTCGAGTGAAGGAAAAATCAAGAAGCCGATTATACCGAGCCATAAGATACCAGTTAAGGCGCTGCCTATGAACTCACCGACCTGTGTAGAATTAGGCTTTTTCATACCGAATATTATATACGATTGACATGGAGTGTCGCAAGTTGTATAATACAGACATGAAAAAGCTTTTAATCACCAGTGCAGTTGTACTCAGCTTGCTGATGGTTGGAGCTGGAGCATTCGTATTCTATGTCGGCAATATGCCCGATGAGGTAGTTGCTACGCAGACGGTAGAGCCAGAGAGTAAACCCCCTACAGTGGATGAGCTGCTACGACTTGTGAATGAGGAGAGGGCTAAGGTTGGGGTAGCGCCGTTGGTGATAGACGCTCGATTGAACCAGTCGGCACAGAAAAAAGCTGATGATATGGTGAAGAATAACTATTTTGCACATGTTAGTCCTGTTGATGGACGACAGGGGTATGAGTACATATCCGATGGGGTGCCTGGGTGTGTTTATGGAGGCGAAAATCTTCGTAAGAACCTAGAGGCAAACAATACTTCGCTGGAGGCAATCAAGGGCTGGAACAGTAGTCTACCACATCGAGAGGCAATGGTTGACAGTGAATACACCAAGACCGGCTTCGGTATATCGGGCGACAAGATCGTAGAACACTTTTGCACACTTAAATAAGCCCACAAATCCAAATCTCTCCTCGTCAAAATCTGAGGAGATTTTTATATGGTCAAATTACCCGGCGGCTTTTCACCCTGGCAAGCTGTACAGCAAATAGCAGATGATGCCAACCCTTTTGATGGTGGCTCACGAGATAGAGATATATTCAGTGACAAATATAACCAGCGCAACGGTCAGCCGATTTCACAGCCTAGCAGTCAGGGTAGCTCTGACTGGGCAGCGCAACAGGCGGCAAAGTTCGGTAGCCCTAGCGGTGGCAGTACCTCCAGTTACAGCGGCGGCGGAAGCGGTTCACGAGGTGGCGGTGGTGGAAGCGGTTCACGAGGTGGCGGTGGTGGAGGTGGTGGTGGCGCAGCAGCAGCCGACAAAGCGGCAGCGATAGCCTATCTCAACAGCCAACAGTCAAACCTAGACCGACAAATGGGTCGAACTGGCACAACACTCGAACAAGGGCTTACACGCCTCACAAACGACTACAACAGCAAATACAATACTGGTAGCCAAAACAGAGCCAGGGCTTTAGAGGATCTAGGCATACAGCGAAAAGATACCGATGCTGCAAAAGATAAGTCGATCGATAAGGTTAATACCAACGCTCGTGTACTAGCAGACAGCTTACGACGTAAAATCGGGCTTGCTTCGGGTTCAGGCTCAAGTGCATACCAGATTACTGCACCTGGTGCAGTTGCTCGTGATGCCAGTACTGAACGTGGCGATGTACTCGGTACTTTCGCACAAAACTACCGATCACTCGATATGGCAGATAAGCGAACGAAAGAAGATTACGAAAAACTATTCGCAGACTTGGCAGGTCAACGACAACAAGGTGAGTACTCACTCCGACAAGGTGTTGAAAATACTCGAAATGAGATTAGTCAACGACTTGCAGATGTTGCAGCAAAACGTGCAGCAGCTAATGGTGGCGGACTGTCACAGCAAATGGCAGCCTCACAAGGTTACGAAGCAGATATTGCAGCGCGTGAACGAGCAATTGACGGACTGTTCGGCCAGTATGTTAAACCTATCGCAATGCGCGAAGTACAAGCTCAGACACCAGAGCTGGCCCAGTACTTGGTAGACAGAGCAGCTATTCAGGCTAACGCAGCAAGCGGTACGCAAGATCCATATGCTCCGTATAGTAACTTACTCAAAAAGGGTCAAGACGACGTAGAGATGGGCTTGTAGGTAATATCTCATGTTTGGAGGTATTGGCAACTGGCTAAAAAAGCGAGTAGACGACGTACAGGGTGCGTTTGGTGTATCAAACCAAGCGCAGACTTTCAAGACGAACACACAAAGACCGCAACCAGCGCAGACCGTTTCACGTCCCCAAAATCAGGTACAAAACGGCGGTTGGAATCAGGGCAGTCAGAATCAAGGCAACCAGATTAGACAGCCTCAAATGCAGATTGAAAAAGATGTATTAGCGCAACCGAAGTTTAATCTGAATCAGAGTTTGCAGAATAACGGTGTTGTTAAACCTCAGCAACCAGAACAACCTAAACCACAACAACTGCCACAACCTGAACAACCAAAGCCAACTGCCGCACTTAACAGTCATCAAAACTGGCAGCTCGACCGCATTAAGAGCACGACACCTAATGCTCCGTTTAGAACACCGCAAGACCGTCAGAAGGTCATGCTAGATAAGTTCAACGCCATTAACTCCCCTAACAAAAGCTCTAACAATGCTCAGACAAGAGAAAATTTCTATCGGCAATCAGACAATGAGAATCTCGACAAAGTTATCGGCAATAAGCAGTACGGTTCACGTGATGAAGCTATTAAGTCATATGCACAAGGGTTAAAGAATAATGGTATGGGTAGCCAGCTACAACAAGCAGAGAAACGTATTGCTGATAACAACCAACGGATAGCAGATAGTAGGCGCATCGGTGCAGATCCACTTGCAAAGCCTACCTTCGGTTCATATCAAAGTAGCAACGACGCACTCAGGGCCGTTGATCCTCGAATGTTTCAGACACTTGAACGACGACTTGATTCTAACAAGCAGACAGCTCGAAGTGGCGTAGACCAGGGTGTAAATAACTTCCTTAGTGGTGCAACCCAAACATTCGCTAAGTTTCCAGCCAACTCAGCTAACGCACTGTACAGTGCGGTCGATGCAGTAAGCCCAGAAGGTTCTCGAATAGATAAGTTCGCAGAGAAGATGAGGGGTTTTTCTCAGTCCAAAGCCCAGAATGTAGAAAACGCCTATAAGCGTACAGGTGTATCGCAGCAAGCAGGAGATAATTCGTTTATTGCTACTCCAGCAAGCGGTGTCGGTCAAATCGGCTCTGCTATAGCTGGTGGCGGTACCTTGTCTGCGCTTAATACGGGACTCGATACGTTCAGTTCAACTCAGCGAGATATGAACGCAAAAGGCGTTACAGATGAAACGAAACAACTACTGACCGCAGCGCCTAATGCGGTAGCGCAAGGTTTCCTTGAAAAGATTGGTGTCGAAAATCTGCAAGGCAAGGTTGGCGAGGGTCTTGTACGCAATCTATTATTCAAAGCAGCCTCAGAGGGTTCGCAAGAAGCTGCACAAGAACTAACTGGAAACATTGCAACAAAATCTTATGACAAGTCGCAGAATATACTCGAAAATGTACCACAAGCTGCTGGATGGGGCGCACTACTTGGTGGCGGTACTTCGCTGGCGCTTGATAGCCCCAGCCTAGTTAATAAAGCTACCGACTTAATCAAAAACAGACCACAACTTAATCAGGGTGGTTATGTCGAAGTTGGCAGAACTCCAAAGACGATACACCCCGACGACCAAAATGTTATGTCTGACTTTATTGACACGCAGCGAGGAGTATACAAGCCAACACCACAAGCACAGCAAGCCCTAGAGCTTGATGCTTCACGTATTGCAGAACGATACGGCCTCGACATGCCTAACACTACACAGAAGCTTGCTAACGTGTTTGATCAGCGACTACAGCAAGAGAAGTTTGCTATGCCAAAACCTAGTTTATTTGAGAAAGCTAAAGAGCGGTTGACGTTGAAAGACCAGGGTGGATATATACAAACGCCAGGTATCGCAGACCCAGTAGTGAACAAAAAAACAGGTGAAACACTCAGCCAGGCTGTCGAGAAATTAAAAAACTTTGGCTGGAGCGGAAAGGACATCCAGGGTTATAAAAATGCGGTCCTAGGAAAGTATAAACCAAAAGTGAGTGATCCAAACATCCTTGACAGCGTAAATCCTACCGGTGGCTTAAATGTAGATTATGACCCAGGATCAAGAATGAAGATGAAGCTTGCTGACAATATAACTACCCTAGATAAAACAATGGGTGGAAATCCTGACGATAAAATCAATGTATACAGGGGTGCTCCAGCTACTCAGAAGAGCATCAACCCAGGAGACTTCATTACTACTAGTAAGGAGCTTGCGGCATCTTATACAGGCGAGGGAAATGTGCTAGAACAACAGGTTTATAAATCTGATATTTTGGATGATAAGAATGAGCCACTTGGAGATGAATACTTATACCGACCTCAAAAAAAATCACTTACTGAACGTCTCGGTCTGCCCAAGCTCAACGAAGGTGGTTACGTCCAAATACCATTCGGCCGCTCAGAAGTAAACGAAGGCTTATCAAAACCCCAAATCGAATTCATTAACGACTATGCAGAAATGCTTGAAGGAATGGGTACTGGTCAGGGTGTCGAAATGGTGCCAGACGCAGAGACTGGTTACAAGCGTATCTCAAACAATGTACGTGACGCAGAAACCAAGGGTAAAAGAATGTCTAAGTATGACTGGTTCAACAAGGCTAAACGAGATATTGAATCTGGTCGGTCTATGTACGGCGCTAGTGAAGATTATAAGAATCTGCCTGGTGTTGAGCCGCAAGCCCAACGCAGCAACCCCGACGAACAATTCGCACCAGATAGTAGGATGTCACCCGAAGAAATTGCCTCACAGAACGCATCGGCTGTCAGGGGCAATTTTCAGGAGCAGGTGGTTGAAGGTAAGCCTAGCGTAAAGCGTGTATCAGAATTGCCTAAATCTCTCGACGACTTCGACAAGTCAATCGGTGGTACTGGCGATATAGAGTCTGAGCTTGAGAATAATGCAGTTGCTATGCAGTCTGTCGGCCAAGATGCCAAAAAACTTATGGAGGCTATCAATCAAGACGAGATCATTACCAAAGCGGCGGCCGAAGCACAGCAAAGCGGTAAAGAGATCAACTTCTACGCAGAAAAAGATGCAGGTGGTCGCTCAGTAGGTATCAAACGCTTCGACCCACGAAATGAACGTATAGAGGCAGGTTTTGTTACAGATACAAACGGTAAAATACTCGGAAACCACATTAAGGTAGACCCTACTGGAGTACAGGTGAATGTCGGTGGCGAACTGATCAATATGGGTGATGTTCTCGGTGATGTTACTAAATGGGGTAATGACTTTAAGGCGAGTGAGACGCAAGAGCGCAATATCTTCCGTAATGCTCCAGATAAACAGACCGCTGAGAAGCTGTATAAGTTCACTGTTGCTAACAAGATTCAAAACGAAGCTAACTACAAGACTGAGCTTGCAAAGAGTCGCAACGACCTAAGGCAGCGGACTAAAGACACTATGGCCGCTAAACCTGGCAGCATTAAAAAGACTGAATATAAAGCAGATATCTTCGACTATATCGAGGGCAACGTGTCGCAAGCCGAACTTATGGGCAAGTACGGAGCCGACACCACGAAGGCTATCGAGTTGTACGCTAATCAGACAAGAGGTCTGTATGACTCGCTACTTGACCGCGCAAACACAGAATTTGAAAAGTACGGTATGCCACCAGTTGCAGCTCGCAAGGACTACATTACTCACATCAACGAACTTATGGGCAAAAAGAGCTTCGTTGGTGAAGTAGCTGGACAATTACAAAGCAGTATCGCAGATGAGGGAAAGCAGACAACTCGTGGCGCAGTACCTGGCAGCATTGCAGGACGAACCGAAACATTCAAACCTAGTAAGCAGTGGAATAAGTTTTTCCAAGAACGAAAAGGTGGCGAATTTACTAGAGATCCATTCAAGGCGGTTGACGCATATCTTGAGCCTACGCTCCATAACATACACATGACCGAATCTGGTGTACGTGCTAGAGCGGTTGAATCTGCCCTCCGAACAGCATCAGAGCTGAAAGAAATGGACACGAGCAAGGTTGGCAACGAACTAAGCGAATCACTCGCTAAGTTTAAAGCACAGGGTGGCAATAACGAGTTAGTACGAGGCTTCCAGGAATACGCCAACGCTATTACCGGTAAGACACAGGCGTTTGATAGACAGATTATCGACCTTGGTAAAGCGCCAGCAACAGCAGTTCGAGGTTGGCAGAAGCTACAAAAGATTGGCGGTCAGGCGACTATTCTGGGTAACGCTAACTCGGTATTGATGCAACCACTCAACCAAGTCGGTACGCTCGCGCAGGTTGGTCCGAAGAACTATCTCAGGGGTATAGCAGCTACAATATCGGGCGATAAATCAATCGAAAAATCTCCGTTCATCACAGCACGACAGGCGAAAACAGACAGCGACTTCAAGTCTAAGGGCCAGAAGATACTTGACAAAGGTGCAGTGCCACTAGAGATAGTTGAAATGGCATCGATTAAAAACACTTGGAATGCTATGCACCAACAAGTGAAGTCCGAGGGTATTAAAGGACAAGACGCGATTATAGAAGCTGATAGACGCACAGAGCGCTGGGCAGCAGGTCGTGGTATTGCAGATAGACCAGAGATTTACCGCAGCACGATCGCTAATGGTGTTATGCAGTACACACTTGAAGTAAATGCACAAAACAAAGCTTTCTGGAAGGATCTATCGCCCAAACAAAAAGCCACATTTATGGTGGCGACCACTGGCGTAAACTCGCTATTGGGGGCAGTGACTGGCAATACACCGTTGCCCGATTTCCTTAAAGCGATATTTGACTCGATAGCAGACTTCGGCGATGACGAACAAGAGGGTTCAGCGCTAGACAAGGTAGGGCGAACTGCACAACGGTTTGCTGGTGAAGCCGCCTCTATGAATCCGTTCACCTCGGTAGCAGCCAACACGCTACTTACCAAAGGACAGCGACAAGGTTTGTTCGGTAAAGACTCAGACCTTGGCAGATATGATGGCACGTCAGCGCCTATTAAGGTGGTCCAGAACGCAGGCAGCGCAGTGCAGAACCTTGCAAAGGGTGAATTCGGCAAAGCTCGCGATTCTACACTAAGAACACTGCCGTTCGGTAATCAACTTAGGAAGTCACTATCTGGCGTTGAGGCTATCAACTCTGGCGATGTAGACACTACCCCATGGAACGCCACAAGAGCGGTACTTTTCGGAGCTAATGCAGTCAAAGACGACTCTAGTATGGGCTCGAATAAGAGAATTTCTGATACTAGTACTGGTGGTGGTGCGGTTAATGCTACGTCAACCGGAACTCGAAGCGCACCAGACTTTTCAACCGACGATATCTTAAAGGGTCAGTTTTCAAGTAAAGATCAAAAAGCATGGCTCAAGCTATCAGATAAAGATAAAAAAGAGGCTGCGAAAACTGATACCGAGAAGAAAGCTTGGTACGATCAATATCAGGCAACGAAGCGTGTCAATAAAGACAATCCAGACCGTCCGGGCGCACTCTCTAAGCAATCAGCAGATGTTTTGAATTGGCACAATAAACGCACACCCGAACAGAGAAAGAATCTCGCATATACTCAGAACGACTATGACTATAAGCTTGCTCAGGCGAAGTACGAAGAAGACAAACTCAATGGCAAGATTAGTCGCGCAGATGATATCAACAGACAACAAAAACTAAGAAAAGAAGCGGTTGGTGTTAATTTCTCGAAAGACACCAGAGATATCTATAACAAACTTAGCAAGTCAGAGATACTTGATTTGGCTAAAAACTCCGAGGACGGCCAAGATGTCTACGACAAGGTTAAGGCTTATGGCGATGCGCTGGTTGAAGCTGGGTCACTCAAATACAACAAACTAGGCGGAAAGAAAAAAAGCGGCAAAGGTCGTAAAGGCGGTAAAGGCAGAAAGGGTCGTGGCGGTCGTAAAGGCGGTAAGGGCAAAGCTGGCGGAGCTGGCACATACCAAGTTGCCAAGACTACCGATATCAGCAAGAAGCTTCAAGACATCGCCAATAGTGCTTCTACCAAGGGTAAGTCGAGCGTATCTACTCCTAGAAAACACTCTGCAAAACTCAAGAAAGTACGCAGTGCCTAAATGGACAGCATTAGCGAAATAAAGTATAATGTAAGTAATAAGAGCCAACTTCGACGCAAGCCCTCTACAAAGGTAACTCGTGCTTGTAAGTCTGGCGATCTCTAAAATCAACTACGCACTTCGAGGGGTCGATGACGACGCACCTCTAGTTGGTGATGACGACTACAATCAGTGGCTATCTGCTCTTAATTCTAAGAAAGATGACTACGCAAACGACGTGAAGCAGCGGTGGGCTGCGACGTTCGATATCAAGTCTGTTGCTACTGTAGTTGCTGCTGGAACTCAAATATACGACCTACCTGCTGACTTTATCGCACCGAGTGATGAGGTTTATGTTGTTGATACGAACGGACAGCGTCATAGCTTTACGCTGATCAAGCCACAACAACGACAGAGAAATGGCAGCGGCCAAGTATTTATTAGTGGCGTGAACCCTAAAAAGCTCAATTTTAGTGCAGATATAACGGCAGATAGTCCACTTATAGGCGGAACAATACAAGCGCCTGGGTACTACCGACCTGCTGATATGACACTGCCTACAGATGAACTACCTTTCGATGACCCTAACTGGGCTGTCATGGCTGCTGCTGCTGAGATTGCATTTGGTGACGCGGTATACGAAACAAAAGCCGCTGACTTAACCGAAAAAGCTAATGAACTGTACAGCAACATGGCGAAAGCTAACCGAGTACTGACTTACGGTAATGCACGAACCGTACCCTACAACAACAGGCAGCAGATAACTAGTCCAGGTCAAAGGTAGTCGTTATGGCAGTAAAGTTACAGCGACAACGCAATAACAGAAAAGCTCGCAAAGAAGTTAATATACACCAAAACAGGTGGAATAAAGGCTATATCTCAACAATAGACAACTCCAGGCGTGATACTCAGTCTTTTTCAGACCTTACCAACATGGAGATCGTACAAGATTATGTAGTCCGTCCACGACCACCACTTGTGAAATACGGTGTTCAACCTGACAAGCCTGTTATTGGTAGAACTAACATACGCTACAACGACACTCGCTCGATTATCTGGATGATGGACGATGCTGGCACCGGCAAGCTATACAAACAAACTGATGGCGGTGCATTTACAAGTATTGGTGGTACATATGACAGTTCGGCCTGGTCTATGGGTGTTCAGGCTAAAGCAAAGCTGTACATGTATAACGGCGTTAACAACCTTAGCTATATCAAGCTAAGCGATAATTCAGTCAACACCTATACTTCACTCGCAACACCTGTCATCAGCTCTGTCGTTAAGTCTGGTATGGCTGGCTCAGCATGCACGCACTACTACCGAGTAACCGCAAACAACGAAGTTGGCGAAAGCATCGCTTCTGGCGTTGGCTCGGTAACAAGCGGTAAAATACGCCAAAGCTGGATTGAGAATACCGACTACACAACAATTACCTGGACTGCTGTACCTGGCGCTACAAGCTACACGATTTACTACGGTGATAAAGCAACTGATACATTCGAGCTATACACCGTAGCAGAGAACGCCACAATATCATTTATAGATTACGGAACGCTTGCAGAAAATACCTTTAAGCTTGCACCAGAGGGCAACTCGACCGAGGGAGCTATCTTTACCTGGATGTATGCAGACGCTAAGAACTCGCAGATATTCGGTGTAACGAAGGAAAACAAACTATTTTATTCTGCACCTGGAACTGGCGACTTTTCACCATATAACGGCGGTGGATGGGTAGGAATAGATGAAGACGGCGACACCAAGCTTAACTATGTAGATGGCTTTAGAAACGGTAAGGGCGATCCTGTTATTACCGTCTCGGCTCGTGGCGCTGCTGGTAAGGGCAAACTATTTCACGTTAGTTTTGAAACGCTCACCGTTGGCGATCAGGTGATTGTCTACCCGAATGTATACGAAGCTAACGGACAATCTGGTACTTATGCGCCTAGAGCGACGCTTAAAGAACGAGATTCATTGTATTACTTTACTGGTCAAGATGTACGTTCGACAGGTACTTCGCAGAATATCGTAAACATTTTAACGACTGACACTATTTCACAGGTTATTGAACCAGACCTAGAGAAGATTAACCTCGCACATCTGCACAAGTCTTGTGGTGTTTCGTATCGAGATAGACTGTACTTCGCTTTACCTGTGGGCTCTGATGAAAATAACGAAATATGGTACTTGGACTTATCTCGCAAGAACGCCTGGATACTCCGATGGCCTATACCTGCTAAAGATTTATGGCTGTACGAAGATAGCAACGGTAATACTCATTTCTGCGCTTTGGTGAACAATAAAGTACTGGAATTTACACGAAAAGGCGCACAGACACATCAAGACGATGGTGTCGGCTGGCGCTCCAATGTCGGCTTCTCCTCGCTGACATGGGATGAAGATGGCCTAAGCCTTGGCTCTATTCGTAACCAATACTTCAAACTGCTTTTTCCTAAAGGCACGATTAACGCTAACGCTACTGGACTGACTCGCAAAGGCGTTACGACTTCTGTTGGCTCAGATAGCTACACAGTGACCACCACACCAACCGCTTATGACGAGTGGGTATATGACATGTTCGAGTACGACGAAGACCCTGGAGTAGTAGAGACATACGGCAAAAGCGTGGCAGTACTACGCATTAAGCCGCGTGGACTGCTGAACCAACTTGATTGGAATGTTACTGCTGACACGGCTGGTAGTGACTACACGTTGAGTGCAGTTTCGACCAGGGGGTTTGCTATCGATCAGCTAACTTTAAAGACGGGGGTGTAGTCATGTATAAATGTAAAATACAAAATTGTCCAACAATGCTCAAGCACAAGACGAACTGTAAAAAACACTGGCGGCAAATATACACGCATGGCGCACCTATGCAAACTAATTTCGATTCTAGGCCTGCTATAGCAGAAGGTGACCACTACAAGATACCCCTAGGCTTAAACGCTGTTAATGGGCATACGCTAGTCGACAAAGAATATAAATACCTTGATACACATAAATGGAATCTATCCGGTACTGGCTATGCAACAGCCTCTATTAAGGGCAGGGTTGTTAGGTTGCACCGACTTATTAAAGATGCTCCTAGCGATAAACAGATTGACCACATCAACAACAACAGATTAGACAATCGTGTTAAAAATCTTCGGCTTTGTCTTAACGCTGAAAACGGCAGGAACAGAAGCAAACAATCCAATAATACAACTGGCTTTAAGGGTGTCTACAGGCATGGCGGTAGGTTCAGGGCTAAGATCGTTTGTTTGGGAAAACAAATACATCTAGGCACACACGATACTGCCCTTGAGGCAGCGAGGGCATACGACCAAGGAGCTGAAAAGTACTTCGGAAAATATGCAAAGTTTAATCTAACACTAAAGACAGGAGTATAAAATGGCGAGTGCAAATGACATGTTTCAGAAAGTCGGGAGGGCAACAGCAACAACACTGTCTGCTCCAGGCTACACAACTGGCGATAGCTCAGTAAATATAGGTTCAACTACTAACTGGCCAACAGACACAGGCGTAACGTTTGCCATAGATGTAGTAGACGCAGCTGGCGAACGAATTGCCGGTACGTACAATGTGTTTCGTGGTCGAGTAGCTGGCGCAAGTCAGGTAGATCAGGTGGTGTACGAAGGTGGTGACGCACATCGAAGTTATCCTTCTGGCGCTACTACTAGGGTTTATATATTGGTGTCATCTTATCGTGATAATCGAATGGCCGATGGTTTAATGATATCTCATAATCAAGACGGAACGATCAAAGGGCCTTCTGTTGTAACAGCTCTTACTGGTCAGACACTTCCAGCCAACACAGTTACAACCCCAGCCATAACCGACGCTTCTGTAACACCAGCTAAGTGGACAAACCCGTACTCATTTAAAGCTATCGTAACGACCACCTACAACACAACACCAACAGCGATGACTAAACTAACCTTTAATACAAAGTCGTATGATTACAACACAAATTTCAGTACCTCAACTTCTGCATACACCGCACCAGTAGCAGGTGTCTATAGATTCAATGCGAACTTTCAAACTGGTGGAGCCGCGACAGGACGCATGTTCTTAACTTTTTACAAAAATGGAACGGAAGCAATGAGAGGACCAGACGGTTCATTCACTGCATTCTCCACCTCTATCGCAGGCGATTTCTTGCTTGCTGCAAGCGACACAGTGACTGTTTATTACTATGTCGCCGATACAATTCCAGTGAAAGCTACAGCCGAAAGCGTTTCATTTAGCGGAAGTCTGGTTCATAAGGTCTAATGACACACCCCAAGAACACCACCAGAACAATCAGTGAGGAGACTCAGATTGAGCTAATGGCTCAGAGTATTCGTAACATTGAAAGTGGTGTTAAGGAAATAAAGACTACTTTAAAACAGGACTATGCTACCAGAGAAGAACTAGACCAACTTAAAGAGAAGCTAGGCTATGTTACCAAGGCTGGCATGTTCATTATTGCACTTATAGCGACTGCAATTATCGCAGCTTTTATGAACACGATACTAAAGGGTACACAATGAATAAAGAGCCCATCAGCGTAAAACGTACTAGGTGGTTCTACTATGTGGTAGTTGTTATTGCTGCTATTGGTATGGTGATGTTAGCAACTTATTTCTACCTTGCTTTCAAACCCCAGAATGTCATCAAGGCTAACGTTCAGCCGTACAAGGTCATCACGCCGTTTGTAAAGCCTGGCGATCTACTAATCTATCAGGTGGACTCATGTAAGTTCAGAGCGGCCCCAGCACGAGTTGTTAGGCGTTTCGTTGATGAAGCTGGCACACGATACCCACAACCACCAGAGGATAGCAACGTCATTAAAGGTTGCAGTCTGTCTCGTACACCAGTAGCAGTGCCGTTCAACATGCCAGCAGGCAAATGGTATATCGACATTGAAACCACCTATCAGGTAAACCCATTCCGAAGTGAGTATTACCACTTTAGAACTGATTATTTTTATATCGTAAAGGAGTAGTATGGATATCAAACAAGTAGGCAGTCCGAACTTCACAAATGGTAGACAAGGTAAAGCTATCAACGAGTTTATTATTCACTGGATGGCTGGCAACCTAGCAAGCACAGACGCAGTATTTCAAAACAGAAGTCGAAACACATCAGCTCACTTCGGTGTCGAGGACGACAATGTTCATCAGTATGTCAGCGTAAACAACACAGCCTACCACGCAGGTAACTGGGGTGTAAACCTAACATCAGTGGGTATTGAACACTCGGCAGCTCCAGGACGACCAGCAACGGACGCAACATACGAATCATCTGCTCAGCTCATAGCTAAAATCATTAGAGAGAACGGTCTAACGAATCGACTTCGTAAGCACTCAGCTATCGTAGCAACTCAGTGTCCAGGCACTATGGACTTAAATCGAATAGCTAATCGAGTAAATGAAATCATCGGTGGGTCTGCACCAGTCGTAACGCCATCAGCTGAACCAGCTACAGGCGTGGCAATCGTAACAGTGAGAGCTTTAAATGTTCGCTCTAAGCCCGACTCTAGCTCTGCACTATCAGGCTCTGAGACGCTTAAACAGGGTGATAGATTCAACTATTCAGGTACAGTTAAGGGCGAAATGGTAAGAGGTAACTCGACTTGGATTAAATCGAGTAAAGGTAATTATGTCTGGTCTGGTGGAACGAACCTAGCGACCACACCAGTAGTTAAGTCAGCACCAGTTGAAGGTGGAACAGCTACTGTAACTGGTACAGCAAATGTCAGGTCTGGTGCAGGTAACCAATATGCCAGAAGTGGCTCAATCCAGCTCAAGGCTGGCGATACGTTCAAGTACTCAGCCAAGGTCTATGGTCAGAGCGTATCGGGCAACAATGTCTGGTATCACTCGACTAAGGGCAATTATGTCTGGTCAGGAAACGTAAAGGGGTAATATGCAACTAAACTTACAACCAAGAGCACGCCTAGGAATCTACATCGTTACAGGTGTCGGCTCGCTAGTGATGGCTTACTTGTACACCAAAGGGGTTGTCTCAGACCCTGAAATGGTCTTGTGGAGTGGTCTTTCAGCACTAGTCAACGGACTATCAGCAATTAACGTGAAAGGAGTCTAACATGGAATTACAAACAATAGCAGTAGTGCTAATCATTATCGCAGTAATTCTAGGAATCATCGCAGCGTTCATAGCAAACCTAGTGTTTAATACACCAATCTCGAATCTTATCGGTATCGTGGTAGGTCTTGCATATTACTTCGGTGACAATTACAGAGTTGGTTAGTGCTGGTGTAAAGATGATTGATATAGATTTACAGGAAGTTATAGACGAGCTTTATAGTCTTAACGGCACAGTAACAGATGAGCAGTACGCTACTATAACGAATTTAAGGCAGTTGATAAACGAGGAGTTCGTGGCAAAAGGTAAGCAAATCACAACTCAGACGGTATACAACATGGTTAAAGATTTAATTTAAAGGAGTGGTGATGATAAAAAGAATTAACGGTCTTAAAATGGAGCTTACAACACTACCAGATGAGGTGCTAACAAGCGTACACGCTTACCAGATGGCGAGAGTTGTTCGGGGTACTGCTGAACTCGGTATGCTGGAAGTAGAGCTGGCTGAAAGAGGTATAACCTTTGAGCCTGATGAGGGAGACAACGGTCAACTAGTTATTGATTTTGAAAGTCAAGATTAGTGAACAGGCTTGAGCCGAACACTGTACACCAAGGCGATTGCCTAGAGCTAATGAAAGACATACCAGACGGTAGTGTTGATATGATACTGGCGGACTTGCCGTATGGAACAACAGCTTGTAAGTGGGACACAATTATACCCTTTGAGCCGTTATGGGAGCAGTACAAGCGAGTGATTAAGCCTAATGGTGCGATAGTGCTGACAGCCTCACAACCGTTCACAAGTGCTTTGGTGATGAGCAACCCGAAGATGTTTAAGTATGAGTGGGTATGGCAAAAAACAATGGCTGGGAACTTCTTTAATGCTAACAAAGAGCCTATGAAAAAACACGAGAACATACTAGTGTTCTATAAAAAACCACCACAGTATAACCCGCAAATGTCTTATGGTAAGCCATATTCTGAGAAGAAAGAGCGTAAAAGGTATTACGGCGCATTCGCAAGAGACAAAACAACAAGCATAAAGCCAACGATAAATAAAGGGACTAGGTATCCCTCAACAGTACAGCTTTTTAGTAATGGTAATAATAGAAATAACGGGCACCCCACTCAAAAACCAGTAGCCCTATTCGAGTACTTAATCAAAACCTACACCAACGAGGGAGACTTAGTACTAGACAACGTGGCTGGTAGCGGAACAACTGGCGTGGCGTGTCAGAACACAGGACGGAACTTCATCTTAATGGAGCAAGAGCCTGATTATGTCGAGATAATAAAACAGAGGCTGGCAAATGAACAGGCTTGAGCTTGCAACTCAGCAGCCTATATACGAATACGAAACTGTTGACGGAGAATTAGTTAGTAGGCACTCCGTCAACCGTCACCATATAGCCTGGCAAAAAAGAAGCTACACGACACGCACAGAGAGCTTGTACCGCAATATGTCGGGTATGGTGATATCAATGCAAATTCCAGCCCACAATGAACTCCATGCTCACATACGCCCACCGAGGAAGCCAACATTGAACCTTATAAGACATGCCATATCGTTTAATGAAGCAACTGACGGCACTGAGTTTGACCAGTTTGAACAAATGATAGAGTTCTTCGCAGATGTAGCAGACACCAGCCGAAGCCCACAGGAAGCAAGAGACGCACAAAGTATAGCGTCTAATTTTATGTCTCAGCATAGGTTTATTGAAAAGGCGAGAGTGGTGAAGTTGGATTTTAGGAGATAGTGGGTGTATAGTTGCGCCAGAGAGATCAATCTGTTACAATGTAAGTAGATTCCATGAATGAAAGAGGCACTTTGAACTAAGCACTCAGTGCCTCTTTTGTATTGTAAAGACTATTGGTTTGTGCTAGTATTAGATTGTTCAGCGGATTATTTGAACACCAGAAAGTTACTGTTCGTATTGAGGTTTATAGCCATCGGTATGTCTAGTGACAAGTATTTCTTGGTGTTCTTTTTAATTCCAAGACTTATTACAAACACTCATAGTTAGCTTCGATCGGGTGATCTATGATTCAAACAAAACTCGCAGCTCTGTACACCTTAAGCTGAGGTATATTTGAGTTGCTCAAAAAATGGAGGGTATTACAGATGTCGATTGGTAACAATGACAATGAAACTGAAACTGTTGTGAGAACAAGCAATTACAATGACAATTACAATGACAATGGTAATAATGTGAAGAAAGACAAATACGAATTGTCAAAACGAGTTGAGCGTACCGCAGACGAGATTATACGAAGATTAGGGGTAGATCAAACTTACAGAGGTTTCTACTGTAAGGTAGCGTATAGCTTATCTGAGGCGAGAATATGGAGCAATATGGAGTCAGCTAAAAAAGGCAGACAACCGGCAAGATTATTTAGTTACTTATGTAAAAGAGACATGTAATGAATATTAGAATAAATCAATATTCACAAACATAACCAAGTCAGTCTATACTATACATAGCAATACAGGTACTCATAATGTTTCACCTGCAAGCTTTCACCACATCGGCTACACCAGTAGTCTCCTGTTACCGCTTCGGTAGCTCACACCCTAAAACTTATACCAACTTAAGTGAGTGAGGAGCTACCATGGTACTTGCGAATAGACTGAGAGAATATCTTGAGTATATTGCTATTGCTCGCAATCTTTCACCACTTACGGTCAAAGCGAACAAGCATATACTCGGTAAATTCTGCGAGCTGTACGGAGCAGTAGAAGTCTCAACGCTAGAGTTCTCAGTCATGCAAGATTGGATGTTTATACAAGGCGATCAACTAAACTTTCATGGTAGAAAGAAAACCCCGTCTACTATTAATACTGAACGAGCTATAGTCCGGGCATTCCTCCGCTACTGCCGTAACTCAGGCGATCGCCTACTATTCGACCCTGCCTCTATGACGAACATGAAGTGTCGTATTAAGTCGAGGTCGGTTATTAAGCCAGAAGAAATACTCAATGTTGCCAGAGCTATTACAAGCGAAAAAGTCAGACTACTTACACTGGTTACATTCTTTGGCGGCCTACGTATAGGTGAAGCGATAAAACTAAGACCATCAGATATAGACGGTACAACGCTGCTTATTCAAGACTCAAAAAGTGTAGACCCACGCCCTGCGTTTATTCCGCAAGACCTTATAGATGAAGTATGGCTGTACATCAACAAACACCGCATTACGACAGGTCGTATCTTCGAATACGGTACAATGCTCGACTCGGCTCATTACGAACGGTATACGACAGGTGGAGCAAGAAGCCAGATACAAAAGTATTTCGCCAAACAGGGCTATAAAATAACGCCCCACGAACTGCGACATTCATTTGCTTCAATGCTTCACCGTAACGGAGCTGATATATACGATATTAAAGAGCTGTTAGGTCATTCAGATGTACGTACAACGCAGTTATATATACACGTCGAGCGGCACGAACTTGCAGGGACTCATACAAAATACTCAATTAAGTATTGACATAAGCCTATTTGTTTGCTAGTATTAAGTCATACAGTTGCTACTTACAAAAACCTTTACAAAGCAAGTTCCACATTCGCCAGCTTAGGGCTTTATATGTGTATAAAACACACCCTATCAACTGGGTGTGTTTTATATTTATATAAGACTTACCCCTAGATAGAGTAAAAATACATCTGTAATACCCCTTCCGACTGGAGGGGCTTTTTTAATTCTGGTGTTCTGACAATCCGCTGAACACTAGAACGGAAAACACCTCAGCGAAAGAGTACATATCTCAAGTGTAGATAGATACATCGACTAGCAGTGGCACTTTCAATCAGACAGGTTAGCTCGAACGTCATGGAACGAGCAAGCAAAGGCGAAAACCAGCGCAATCATCTGACTTAACAATTTAGCAATAAATCCCTCGTGGGGTGTATCGGGAAAGCGTCGAAACGCATCAAGTATTGATCGTATTTGTCACGGCAGTGTTAAACGGTGTTTCACCATTCCGATTTACCCCATGAGATAAACAAAACTAATATTCAAGGAGGTGAAAACTATGAATATGATTAAGAGAATACAGGTCAAGCGAAAGCTCAGACAGTCAGAAGAAAAGGTTTGTGCAGCGTTCGGTCACTATACCTACGTTAAGGGTAAGGGCGAAGTTCCTTGCAGTTGTCGGGGTAGAAAATGATAGTTCAGCAACCAGACCAGTGGAGTATGCCACTCGGTGATTGGTTTAACAAGCTACTAGTTAAAGAAGAAAAGATTGAAATGTATCAATGCCCTAGCTACTACGACGATGACCGTATCTTGCAAGATTGTAAGTGCGGTAAATGTGCGAAGAAAGAGGCAGAAAATTTAAGGAGTAGTGATGAGTAAAGTACAAACAATCAACTTAAAGGGTAACGAATATGCAACCGTTCCTCAAAGAATGAAGCAATTTCGTGAAGATAACCCCAGGGCCTCGGTAGATACAACGCCAACCTTTCAGCCGGACGGAACGCTGGTATTTACTGCGAAGATTACGAAAGATCGTTCGGACGAAAGTTCGGCAACATCTACAGGTAACAGCTTCGGTAAAGCGACTGGCGACAAAGCTTTTGAAAAACTTGAAACGGTAGCAGTTGGTAGAGCATTGGCGCTACTAGGCTACTTAAACAACGGTCAAATAGCGACAACCGAGGAAATGTACGAGTTTGAACAGTATCAGCAAGACCAACTCGAACTAGCACTCGATGAAATACGAAATGCTACAAAGCGAGATGAATTTAAAGCGATACTAGACAAGCTAAAACCAGAGCAGCAATTGGCGGCCAACCCAATAATTCAGAAACGCATACAAGAATTAAAGGAGGCCAATAATGCCAACACTGATAACGGCTGAGCAGCGATCGCCGGAATGGTTCGAGGCAAGACTAGGCAGACCAACAGCAAGTAGGTTTGGCGATGTTCTTGCAAAGACCAGGACTGGCGTATCTGCAAGCCGTAAAAACTATCGAGCCGAACTCGCAGTACAACGACTGACTGGAGACATACCCGAACACTACTCAAATTCAACGATGCAGTGGGGTGTGGACTACGAACCAGTCGCGAGGCTGCAATACGAGCTTGAAACAGGTTACTCAGTAGTAGATACGAGCTTATGGCTGCACGACACGATAGAGGCTGGCGCAAGCCCTGACGGACTAGTAGGCGATGATGGCTGCTTAGAGATTAAATGCCCTAATACAGCCACTCACCTAGAGACACTTCGAACAGGCAAGCTGCCGCGTCAATATCAAGCGCAGGTACAAGGACAGATGTGGATTTCGGGCAGACAGTGGTGTGACTTCGTTAGTTTCGACCCCAGGTTACCGAGTAACGCTCAGTTATTTATTACCAGAGTCGATAGAGACGATCTTTACATTGAAAACCTAGAACAAGAAATCGTGGAATTTCTTAAAGAAGTAGACCAGGAAGTCGAATTTGTAAAAAACTATAGGAGCTAAACGTGGGTAAAGCAACAAATCAGTTAGTAGAAAATATCGATCCAAAATTAAAACAACAAAAAAGGAAAAAGAATATGAAAAAACTTAACATCGAATCAGTGAAAACAGCAGCAATTGTAACACTCGTAACAGCAATACTCATAGCAGTATCAGCAGGTATCGCATTCAACAAGGGTATCAGCTACGAGCGAAACAAGAACGAGACGGTAAAGGCGGAGGCAAAAGAGCTTTCGCAAATCAAGGCAGTTCAAACGGCCGTAACGTCAAAACCATAGCAACGCCAAAGCTGGAGGCGTTGCCGGTATCAAAGCCAGCCGAAGTACCTTTACAAGAAGTAGTTCCAGAGCCAGTCGTTGAACCTGTCAGACCATCTCAGAACGGTTGCGAGCCGATTCTGAGACTGATTGAGCAATACGACTGGAATGTGCAGATAGCAAAGGCAATAGTGCAAGCCGAGTCGGGATGCGCAGCAGATGCAGTAGGTGACACAAGTCCTATAAATGGACTACTCGCTCACTCATGTGGAGCATTCCAGATCAGAAGTCTTAAGGGCAGACCAACTTGCGAGCAACTGAAAGACCCTGCGACAAATGTCGAGTGGGCTTACAAAATCTCAGCTGGTGGAAACGATTGGAGGCCGTGGTCGGTTTACCAATCCGGTAAATATTTAAAGCATATGTAGTAATAGCGCCAGCAGGAAGTGAGTCACCCTGTTCATAGTCCACGGCACGACTCATCACCATATTCAAGTGGTGATAGCTGATGACACTCTGTGGTGGATCGGTCATCAGCTACGACCACTTGAAATGGGGTATTAAAACCAAGGAGAGGTAAAACCATGGTTCAGACAACGATTTATGATCTAGCGAGAAAAGCGAAACACGAAGGGATGGAGAGGAGTTATTTGAACTCTGACTCCGAGTGGAGAAAAGCAGTCAACGAACGAATGACCGAGATTATGAGTAGCAAGGAAACATTCACGGCTGACGATGTCATTATTCCGCTTAATGAGAGAGGGATCTTCACAAGAGACAACCGAGCATTAGGCGCAATATTTACCGCTTACTCTCGAACAGGTCTTATTGAGAACACTCGAACACAAGTAGTTTGCAGACGAAAAGAACGACACAACGGTTATGTAACTTTATGGAGGGTGAAATAATGCCAGCAACACGAGGCGGTGGAATAAAAGCTAGAGATAAGAATCTAGCACGAGACCCAGATCATTATAAGAAGATGGGGCGATTGGGCGGTAAAGCAAGCGGTAAGGGTGGGTTTGCCTCAACGGTAATTGGAAAAGATGGGCTGACCGGCGCAGAGCGTGCGAGAAGTGCCGGAAGTATTGGCGGCAGAATAAGTCGCAGAGGTGGGGCTAAAAATGGCCTACAAGCTTGAAGACTACCCACTGCATTATGAATTAACCGAAAAAGATGTAGTCAAAGCGAAGCTTATGCGTAAATTCCGTTCATTCAAACTAAAGCCAATACGGCGCGGCTGGGTGGCACAAGTACGACCAAACATAGACGGTCAGCGTGTTGAGCTTGCGGAGATAGCTCCGTCGCCAGAAAAAGCGGTTGAGCTATTAGATAAACGAGTAGAGAGCAGAGGGCTTTATGAGTGAGGTGGACGTATACAAGCAACTAGCAAGATACATGAATATTCAGTACCCCGATGTACCGTATCATTTCGACTTATCGGGCGTGAACAACACAAGTCGGTATAGCCGAACATTATACGGACTGCTTAATGAGCGTGGATTCCCAGATTTCTTTCTAGCGGCACCAGCGCTATTTCATTCAAATGATGGCAAGGTTGAGTACTACACAGGGCTGTTTCTCGAAATAAAGAAAGACGGTCAAACCGTCTATAAAAAAGACGGCACGTTACGTAAGAACGATCACCTAAAAGAGCAGGAGCAAATGCTGCATAAACTAGCCGGTTGGGGCTACTTCACTTCGTTTGCTATAGGCTTCGATCAGTGCAAGCAACTTGTAGATGAGTATTTGAGGAAAGACTCACTATGAGTGCCTTGCAGGTCGCGCTGACCGTTCGGAGTGTCCCACCCCTTCGAGCGGTCTGTGTGGTCTGCAACGCATTCCAAGTACCTCAAAAAACAAACCGCTTCCGAGGGTGTAGATCATCGGAAGCACCCAGATTTAATTAAAAGAAAGTGTTAAAAATGACCAATAAAGACTTTAAAAACGTAGTATCTGAGTACATAGATACCATGGTGGAACACCTAGTTTATACCGCCGAAGAAGAAGACGTGCCGACAACTGAAACTGACATGCTAAAGATCGTCGAAGTAATAACCAGAATGAAAATCGAAGGAGTAGAGTAATGAATGTATTTAATTATAAAGATATTTCTTTTAGCCACCATAGAGAAGGTTCAGATGACTATAGTGAGTTTCACATAATGACTTTTAGTTATCTTGATTACAACCATAGATTCAGAAGTGCGACAATAAGAGATCAAAGGCTTGGAAGTAAAACGGTATGGGTCGCAACCTTCACTGGTGTTACAACTGAATATACAGGCGACTTAAGCGACGTGTTAGAGGATGTATATAAATATTATCAATCTAATACAATCAAGGAAAAAGGAGTAGAGTAATGACTAGCCAAGAATACGAAAAAAAACTACAAGAGCTGCAAGCTGAGGTAGAAAAACTACAAGAACTTCAAACTGAGATAGACGAACTCAAAGCCAATAAACCTACCGAGTATAAACGGTGGAGAGCCCGTGAAGGTGATGAATATAGTTTTCTCTCAGGCTCTTGGTATATAGGGCGTAGCACAGAACAAGCAGATACGGTTGATGACTACCGATACATCACTGGTAACTACTTCTTCACAAAAAAAGAAGCCGAACAACACAAAGCCTACCTACTAGCACTTCAAATAATCAAAGATGATGCTGAGGGGTTTGTTCCTGACTGGGAAGATGAAAATCAACGTAAGTGGTATGGGTATTGCAATAGGGGAGGTAAAGAGCTTCTCATTAGTGCAATTTGCTCAAGTCAACACCAAGGAGCAACCTACTTTGAAACAAAAAAGAAGCTACAGCACTCACAAAAAGTACACAAAGCTGAATGGCTTACAGTGCTGGGAGTAGAACAGTGAAAACAACCATCAATAACTTCAAGCT
>OFRC01000053.1_pt1 | contig 38499 bp, 59 predicted proteins | sample 1543051 | NCBI WGS metagenome assembly OFRC01 (sample SAMN07774231, study PRJEB24372) | wastewater metagenome
CAATCCGCCGACGATCTGGCTCGGGCTTTCGGTGGCGGGCAAGTCCGCGCCGCGACGCCTTTCGATGCGGCGGAAAGCCTGTCCGAACAGCTTGCGGCGGGCAACCGTGCGGCAAAGGCGGACTACCGCGGCAAGTATGATGCCGTCGCGGCGGCTCCTGGCGAGTTCTCCCCTGGCTCTGCGGCGGGTTTCCGCGGCGACGTCGAAAACGGGCTGCGCGCGGCGGACAATCCGGTTTCGCTCGATCCGACGAATACGCCGAAGTCGCTGCGGGCGCTGCAAATCATTGACGACAATCTGAACATGACGGGGCCGGGCGCTCCGAAGCCGGCGGCGCCTGGTGCTGCGCTCGATCCGGTGCAGGCGCAAACCGTCGCCGACATTCGCGCGAAATTCGGCGATGACGTCGCGGCGGCCTATGAACGGCAGACGGCGGCGGCGAAACCGGCGCCGGCGCCGGCGGCCGGCGGAAATGACGAATTGACGTCGATAAAGGGCGTTGATTGGCAGAATATCAACCGATCGGAGGGCGGCGGCCTGCTCGATCGCCATTCCGTCTCCGTCGCCGGTGGCGGCTCGGTGGAAGTCGCGCCGAAGGTGGTCGAAGCCTCAAGCCTCAAGACGTCGGCCGATACCGGCTATGACGCGGCGCTACAGCCGCGGGACCGATCGCGCGCGGCGTCGTCGGGCCAAGTCAACGACATTGCGAAAAACCTCAACCCGCAACGGCTCGGCCGATCGGCGGAAGCGGATCGCGGCGCGCCGATCGTCGGCGCCGATGGCATGGTTGAAAGCGGCAACGGCCGAATTCAGGCAATCCGGCAGGCTTACCAGGAGGGCGGGCCGTCCGCCGCGAAATATCGCGAGTGGTTGCAATCGCAAGGCGTTGACGTCGCCAACATGCGGGAACCTGTCTTGATCCGCGAACGGGTTACGGCGATGACGCCGGAACAGCGGCAGTCCTTCACGGTGGGCGCCAACCAGGGCGCGACGCTGACGATGAGCGCGCCGGAACTGGCGCTGGCTGACGCGAAGCTGATTTCGGGCAATTCGCTGTCGCTGATTAAAAATCCCGGTGACATTTCATCTGTGGATAACTCGGCTTTTGTCCGGCAGTTCGCGGCGAAGCTCCCGCAAACCGAACAAGGCGCCTTCGTCAACGCTCAAGGTCAACTGTCGGCCGAAGGCGCAACGCGGGTTCGGAACGCCGTCCTGGCGAAAGCGTACGGTGACAGTGCGGTTTTGACCCGGATCGCCGAAAGCACCCATGACGATGTGCGCTCGATCTCCAACGCTCTGACGTCCTCGGCGCCGGAATGGGCCGCGGTGCGCGAAGGCGTCGCCGCGGGCTCGATCCCGAAGGAAATGGATATTACCGCCGATTTGCTCGACGCGGTGGCGCGGACGGCTCAAATCCGCGCGCGCGGCGCCGGCCTGGCGGAAGCCACGGCGCAAGTTGACGCCTTCAACAAGCAATCGCCGACGTCCGAACAGCTTATGCGGCTGTTTTACGATGCGGACGGCCGGCGCGCGGCGAGCTCGTCGCAAATCCGCGACGGCCTTCGCTTCTACGCGCAAGAGGCCGCCAAGGTGGAAGCGTCGCCGGGCCTCATGCTCGGCCTGCCGCAAGTCACGCCGGGCGAAATTTTGGAGCTAACCGCGATGAAGGTCGCGGCTCCGAAAGAGATTTCGCGCGAAGTCATGGAAACCGCGGCAAAGAATGCGGCGACGGCGGAAAAGGTGACGGCCGCGGCGGAAGCTCCGGGCTCGGGCTTCACCATGCGCGAAGTCGAACAGGTCCGGAAACAGCTTTCCACGCTCTACGGTGACGCGCGCCGCGCCATGATGGCGGGCGGCTCTGGCGCCGATCTGTACGCGCTCGACCATATCCGCGATCGGTTTGACGATCGGGTGGCAAAGATGATTGCCGATGGGAAGTTTTCGGGCGATGGGCCGGCGGTGGCGAAAATGCAGAGCGATGCTCGGGCGTCGTTCGCCGACTACAAACAGAAATTTTCCAAGCGCGGCGCCGGCGATGACGTCGGCGCGGCTGTGGAAAAAATCCTGGGGAAATTCTCCGACACGCGGGCAACTCCGGACACAGTTTTGAAACTCGCCTATGGCCCGGATGGGATGCATGGACCGGGTGCTCCCGGCGGGCAAATGGCGGTGCAAATCGCGCAACGCATAGAGCGTATTTTTGGCCGCAACTCGGAAGAATTCGCGACCTATAAGCAAGGGCTTTTCGCTAAATTGAGCGCGGGGGAACCGGAGGCCGTAGCGGCTCGGATCGAGGCTTTTTTGTCCGAACCGAAAGGCCGCGTTCTGGCGCAAACCGTGTTTGACGCGGGCGAACGGGCCGCGCTCGGGCGCTACGCTGGCCGGCTCGGCGGCCTGACGCCGCAAGCGGTCGAACCTGGCGCGGCTGCGGCTGCAATCCGCCGCTATAGCGGCGCGGACGGCTCGCCGCCGGCTTCGGCAAATCAGATTGTGAACGATCTTTTTGGCGCAACCGGCAAGGGCAACGGCCGGATTTCCGTCGATCTGGCGGTGAGGCTCAAGCAGGAATTGACGCCGGAAGGCTGGTCGGCTGTGCGCCAAGGCATGTTTGAAAAGCTGACGAATGCCGGGGAGGGCAAAATCGCGTTTGAGGCTCAAGCCCTTTCGCAGCGGCTCCACGAATTCTTGAACGAAAGCGGCTCGCAATTGTCCCGCGCGCTCTATTCGCCGAAGGAATTGGAATTGCTCGGCAAGATGGCCGCGGTTTACAAGCAGATGATCCCGGTCAAGGGAACCACCAACCCCTCGGGAACGGCGCCGATGCTGGCGAAAATGGCTGGCGGGCTTCGTCAATCGTTGCTGCCGCTGCTCGGCCTGACGGCCGGCGGCCTGCCCGGTGCTGTCGTCGGTGCTGTCGCCGACAAGGGCTTGACGTCGGTCGCCAACGCCGGCGCGGCGCGCAAGGCGACAAGCCTATTCTATGGCGAACAGGCCAAGCGGCCGGCAAAGGATTTCGCGAAGGGCTCGGGCCTGGCGGCACGCGGTCCTCTGGAAATCGAAAATCAGCGGCGGCGCTCTCGGTGATCGTACCAATAAGACGCGATCCAGAGCGCGGCCATGACCGAAAGCACGGCCGCGGCGCCGAAGTATCCAACGATCTGATGCGCGCCGAATTTAACGGCAAGCATCGCGACCGCGAAAAGCGCGATGCAGATTAAGATTTTGGGCCTCATGTGTGGGGCTATCTCCTGGGGTTTTGAATGGCTGGCCTGGTCGATCGCATAGTTTCAGCCGAAAGCGGCGGGAACGCAACGGCTCGAAACCCGAATTCGTCGGCCGCGGGCGCCGGGCAGTTCATTGACGCAACCTGGCTGGATATGCTCGCGAAGCATCGGCCGGACCTGACGGGCTCGCGCGGCGATCTGCTGGCGCTCAAGATGGACCCGAATTTGTCGCGGGATATGACGGCGGCCTATGCCGCTGAAAATGGCGGTATTCTGTCCAAGTCCGGCCTTCCGGTGACGCCTGGCACGCAATATCTGGCGCATTTTGCCGGGCCGCAAGGCGCGGTCGGCCTGCTGAACGCTGATCCGGCGGCGCCGGCGGGCTCGATCCTGGGCGCCGGCGTCGTCAAGGCAAACCCGTTTCTCGCCAACATGACGGCCGGCGACGTCGCGGCCTGGGCCGATCGCAAGATGGGCGGCGCGGCTCCCGCGGATCCCGCTCGATCGGCGGCGCCGATGGCGCTTGCCGGGCCTGCGGCGGCTCCTGGGGCGCCCTCGGCGCCGGTGGCTCCCGAACAGCCGGCGGCCGTCGCGGCTCAACCGGCGCCGGCGGCTGCTGGATGGGCGCCGACGTCTGCCGCTTCGCTCGATGCGATGGCGGCCGCTCCGGAACTGCAAAACCTTCTTCGGCCGCGTCCAAAGCTGGCGCTTGGTCGCCTTCCTTTCTCTTTCGGGGGTGTCTCCTAATGACGTTTTACAAATGGTCGAAAACTGCCGCGAACAATGCGACCGCGGATAGTACCTGCCCGTTTCCGGAGGGAATGGCCGCTTCTGCGTTGAATGACGGCGCGCGCGGCCTGATGGCGGCTGCGGCAAAATATCGGGATGACGTCTCGGGCGCGACCGTGACGGCGGGAACCTCAACCGCTCTGACGCTCTCCACCAATGAAGTTTTCGGCACGCTGCTGAACCTGGCCGGGCAGATGGTCGCCTTTACGCCGCACGCAACCAACGGCGCGACGGTGACGCTCAACGTTGACGGGCTCGGCGCCAAGCCGCTGCGCTCGGCGCCTGGCGTCGAACTGCTGGCGGGTACGCTGATCCTCGGCACGCCTTACGTTGCCGTCTATAACAACGCGGACGGCGTTTTTTATCTGCAAGGCTACTTCTCGAGCCCGTACAATATCCCGTTTCTCGGCGGGCTCGATTATTGGGGCTCGGTGGCGCCTAACAGCGCATTCATTTTCCCGGCCGGGCAGGCAATTTCGCGGACGGTTTACGCCGCGGCCTGGGCCGCGTGGGGAACCACGTTTGGCGTCGGCGACGGCGCGACGACGTTTAACGTTCCGGACAAGCGCGGGCGCGTCTCGGCGATGATCGAAGCCGCGGCTTCGCGGCTGACGGCGGCCGGGTTTGGTGGAAACAGCGCGGTGATTGGCGCGGTCGGCGGCGCTGAAAAACAGGCATTGGCGACGGCAAACCTCCCGGCCTATACGCCCGCCGGCAGTATCGTAAGCACTCCGACGCCTGTCGGGCTCCAAGGCGCCGCGTTTATCGGCGCCAACATTACCGGCGGCGGCGTCCCGGTTTTGCAGCCTACCGGCGGCTCAACGAATACGGTCGGGCCGCTGGTCACGATCGCATCGGCCTTCACTGGCACGCCTCAAGGTGGGACAAGTTCCCCGGTTCCGACCACGCAACCGACGATTGTCTGCAATTACATCATCCGGATTTTGTGATCGCGAACGTTTTGCGGATTAAGTTTTCGCCCTCAATGCTCGGGCTCTCATAACGATGAGCGCCCGCCATGAATGTTGATTTGAAAGCCGCGAACGCTGCCCGATGGGCAAAGGCCAGTCTCACGCGAAATTTCGCTCCGATCGCGGCAAAGCTGTTCGCCGCGAAATCCCGCTACCGGGCGGTAGAGGCAAAAACCGGCGTTCCGTGGTTCGTGATCGCCGTTATTCATCAGCGGGAAAGCTCGCAAAGCTGGGCCGGCTCTCTGGCGCAAGGCGATCCCTGGAACCGAGTTTCGACGCACGTTCCGGCGGGCCGCGGCCCGTTCGTCTCTTGGGAGGCTGCGGCGATCGACGCGCTGGTGAACTGCGCGCCGCATGCTTCGCGCAACAGGGATTGGACGATCGGCGGCACGCTGGCGCTGTTGGAAGGCTATAACGGCCTTGGCTACGCGAAACGCGGCGTTCCCTCACCCTATCTTTGGGCCGGAACAAATCAATATCGCTCCGGCAAGTACGTCGCCGACGGCAAATATAATGCGAATTATGTTGACACTCAACCGGGCTGCGCGGGGCTGATCCTGGCGTTGATGGCGCTCGATAGCGGCATCAGGTTTGGTGCGCCGGCGGTGGTAGCTCCCTCGGCCGCTCCTGCGCCGGTGGTGGCTGCGCCGAAACCGGCAATCAAGCCCGCGGCGCCCGCGGCACCATCCATCACCAACCCGTCAAAGGGCTCCATCGGGGCCTTTATCGCCGGGCTATTCGCTTCAATTTTCCGGAGGAAATAAGATGCTCGCGACGATCAAAGCTAAGCTGGCCGCCTTCCGTGAAAAAATCCGCGGCTGGAAAACCATAATTTGGAACGCCATTATTGCAATTTTGCCCGTCGCGCTGGTGGCGCTCGACAAGCTGCAAGCGGTGGACCTGTCGCAGTTCATGACGCCCTGGGCGGCGATCGGGGTCGGCTTCCTCGTCTCGGCTGTCGGCGTGTGGCTTCGCACGATTACGACGGGGCCGGTGGGCGCCACTGGCACCGCGGAACCGGCTCCGAATGTCAAGGCGGGCGATTAAACCCCATGTGGATGGCGATTATTTCATTCCTCGGCGGGCCGGTCGTTTCCGGCCTGATTACCGGATACAAGGCCAAGCTAGCATCCGGCAACACGTCGGAAAGGATCGCCAGCGAAACCGCGTCCTCTGAAATCGCCGCGCAAGTCGCCGAAACCAATGCGATCATGCAATATCGCATCGCGGAAATCGGGCATTGGTATGAGCCTGACAAGCTGATGGGCTATTTCGTCGCGATCTACTTCGGCAAATTGCTGGTGTGGGACAAGGTTCTAGGCATCGGAACAACGGACCCGTTAGCCGGTTTTGCCTCGGTGACGGCTAACCTCGTCGTCTCCTTCTATTTCGTCAAGCGCGGGTTTGAAAACGTCGCGCGCATCCTCAAGCGATAGGGGCGCAACGTGCAAGATTTGACGCTTTCCAACCTCCTGCAAATTTTGCAAATCGCGACGATCGCCGGCGGCGGCATCTATGCGCTGACGAAAGTGACCACGAAATTTGCGCTTCTGCATGCCGATTTGGCGTTTTTCAAAAGCGGCCTGGTTGACGTGAAAGCCGAAGTTACCGGCATGAAGTCGGAAATGCGGAAGGTCAATGAGATTTTGGCGAACAGCCGCGAACAGGAGCGGCGTATTGGGCGGCTAGAGGATGATTTGCACGATTTGGCGCGCGGTACGGGGTGGGTGACGGGCGCCAAGCGGGAAACCGTCAATGGCCTCTATCCGCCGAACGTAGCTCCCGCCCCTGATCCGCTGTGAAGGCGTTTCAAATTTTGATGGCGTCGGGCGGCCTGCTGCTGGTCTGCCTGGCGGTGGAAATGGCGGCGGAAAGCATCGCGTGCCGGTGGCGCCGGCGGGCCTAGTCGGGCGCGACGTTGTAGCCGCGAAGTAGGGATATCAGCCTGTCTTGCAAATCCTGCTTGTCGGTGAAGTCATCAAACGGGCCGATCACACAAAACACCTTCCCTTTGCCGGCCGCGCTCCCCATGCAAGCCTGATCCTCGCTTGTCATAACTAAGCGGGCCTGATCTTCCTTCGGTCTGAATTTCATTTGCCTTCCTCGCTAATCGGACCCTAAACGGAACCGGAACAAAGTCCACGGATTTTCCACGGATCGGGCCGCGCGGTTCCGGTGTTGTTCTGCACGGTGGCGGCATCCGGCGAACTAGAAACCTCAATATTTCCAACGTTTACGGGCTTTTGAAAAGTTGCGGCCAGCCCTTGGGGGAGGGTTAACCGCATCATTGATTTACCTTCGCTTTTCGCTCTGGCGGGGCCAATTCCACGGATTTTCCAAATTTGGGTAGCCGGTCGGTGCGGTCCCATTCCTCGGCGGCGGCAGTGTGCGTGTAGCGCGCGGCGGATCGCGGATCGCGCCAGCGTCCCGTTGCGACAAGCCCCTGAACGTCGGTTCCGCCATAGCGGCGCATCCAGGTTGCCCAGGTGTGGCAAAACGTGTGGAACGTGACCCAGGCTAGCCGGTAAGGCGGGATTTTCATTCGCTCGCCCGGCTTCGGCCGTTTGACCGGCCCCAGGCCGCACGCCGCAACCTTGGCATTGAGGAAAATAAAATTCCGGTGCCCGCCTTGGTGAAATCTGAAAACGCGCCCGGCGGGCTTCCTGTGCGGTTCTAGCAGGGCGCAAAGCTCGGGCGTCATTTGGACCGTGCGCGGGTCGTCGTTTTTCGATTTCTCGATATAGGCCAGCCGGTCGTCAAGCGCGACGCGCTCCCAATCCAAGGCCAGCGCCTCGCCAATCCGGCATCCGGTATAAAGCAGGAAGGAAAGCAACCGGGCCATTTCCGGATCAATCGACGTCGCGGCCTGGATGATCGCGAAAGCGTCGGGCGGTAGCAGGAACAGGGTTTTCGGATTGCCCTTGTGGCCCTTCGGCCGCTTCACGGTGATATCAATTCCGGCATGGTGCAAAATGGCGCTGACGGGGGTGTAAACCGAAACGTTTCGGGTTGCCGGCGTCACGTTCGGGAAAATCTCAACCGCGGCCTGGTCAATCGCGGCCTGGTCGATCGCGGTCAACTCGGTTTCGCCGAAATAGTCGATGAGTTTTCCGACGTGGCGGCGGGCTCGGCCGGCCTTCATGTAGGCAACGGCGGCGCTTAGAAAGGTGGGCGCGTCGGGCCGCTTTGGCTTCGGTGGATAGGCTCCACATTCGATCGCGGTTTCGAGGTTCTTCCGCTGTGTCTCTGCAACGGCTTTTTTAGTAGTTCCTGCGCTTCGGTCCACATAGACGCCAAGGTATGTTCCCCGGATTGTCCAATTCGGCGTTTTACCGGCGCGGGGCGGGTAGCATTTGAGCGGCATGGGGGCGGCGCCTTCATGGTTGCGTCAAGAATTCGGTTTATGTCGCCTTCGCGGAAAACCCGCGACCGGCCCAACTGGCTGAAAAACGGACGGCCGCAAGCGTCGGTCGGGTTCCTCGCCAACCAATCTTGCAGCCATCGCTTCGATTTCCGCAAGGTGTCGGCGGCTTCGGCGAGGGTCAGGGTCCGGCTCATATCAGCCTTTCCGACGTCTCGGCCGCGGCGTAGTCGGCGCCGATCGCCTCGAAGATGGCGATCTGCTCGTCTTTCGCGGCCTTGGTCATTTTGCCGGTTTCGACCATGCGGGCGTAAACGCGGCGCCGGAACGTCAATTCGCGCTCGATCGCGCGGCGCTTCTGCTCTGCGGTGAAAATCATCTTAGCGGGTTCGTGTGCGGCCATTCGGGAATTCTCCTTTTCCTGGTTGCGATCGGGTCCGGATCGTCTCCGAAACAAGCGCGTTTGATTTTGCAGAACGTGCAAAAGGCGTGGCATTGCGGGCCGGCGGTCGGTCGGTTGTCCTTCCTGGCGCAATCGTCGCAATAGGGCGGGGTCAAAACCCTCTCCATTTGTTGACGGCGCCTGACGCTCGGCGCTGGCCCTCGGCCTTCGCAAAGCCGCCGCTGTTGATCTTCTGCCGCTTCGTCGGCATGAGCCCGAACGATTTTTTTAAGGCGCGATCGGCCTTCGCCATGCGCGGATTATCCTCGGTGTACGTCTTGACGTCGGCGCAAACGGTGCAATGGACCTTGCAATTCTCAAGCGTCGGCTCGCCGCCTAAACCGTCCGCCTGGACGTGCTCGTAAATGATCCCGCCGGCGCGAAGCTCGTTGCCGCAGCCTTCGCATTGCGGAATGCCGGGCTTGTTCTCGACGCCTTCGACGTCGCAACGCTGGCAGCAACGCGCGAACGCCTTTTTCCGGACGGATTGCGGGAATTCGGTCCGCTTCTCGCCGCGCAAGCTCATGCCGCGTTTTCCCGATCGCCGGGGAAGCTGTCGTGGGCGATCTGGCGCGGCGCGCGGTGCTCCAACTCGCGCAAAGCAACCTCTTTCGGGTCGCTCCACGTCACGCCGTTTTCGGAGCCCCATGCAAACATGCACTCGATGAGTTCCGACATTTCCGCGGTCGATAGATCGCTGCTCGATTGTCCCCACGGAATAAACGTCGAATTGTCCAGCGTCGGCAAAAACTGAATTTCCCGGCCGCAAGCGTGCATGAAAATCACTTTCCACTGATCGGTGCCGAACTTGCGGCCGGCGAGCGTCTTTTGCGTCGCAATGTCGGTGAGCATCGCCCACATGCGGGAATTCTGCTCGATCGACCGTTGCGGGCCTTTGAATTCAAGCCGGGTGCCCTTTCGCTCGGCCAAGGCGCGATTGATCCAGTGGTGCGCCTTGTTCGCTGCGTCGGGGCTGTCTAGGACTATGACGGCGCGGCCACTCATCGCGTCACCATTTCGTCGGGGTCCAAACCAAACCGGCGGCAAAGCTCGCGGGAATATGTCGAGCCAAGCAAAAAGGTGTCCATAACCGCGGTCCAGCGGGGGTGCGCCTCGCCTTTGCGGCTCAAACGGTCGCGGCATTGCCCGACTGCTCGCCGCAAAAGCTCGGTGTCGTGAATGTCCGTAACGCTCATGCCGCAACCGCTTCGCCGCGGCGCCTGATCTGCGCCACAACCTCGTCTAGCTCGGCGTTGAAGCGGTCAACCTCGGTCGCAAGCCGCTGTATATAAGCCTCGTCGCGCTGAACGCGCTTCACGAAAAGCGGCATGCCGGGCCAGTAGATGGCGATATCCCACCATTGGCGTTTGGAAAGCCAAAGCGTCCCTTGCACCTGGGCCTTGTGCGCCGGCGGGAATTCGTCCTTTAGGATGACGTCAATCAACAGGTGCGGGAGCTTGGTTTTGATTTCGGCGCCGCCGTCGTCGCCAATGAGGCTATCAGGCGAACAGCCGGCGCGGCCGTTCCGGATGAAGGCGACGCGGTGAAGCTGCGCGCCAGTCTGGAAGGCGTAAAGGTCGCGGGCCTCGGCCTCCATCGCGTGGCCGCGCTCGGTGTGCTTGTTGCCTTCCCAAGATTGATCCGGCTCGCCGGTGATAACCTCGCCGGCGATCTGGTGCATATAGGTGCGGCGGGTGAGGGATGATCCGCCGTCCTTGCCCTTCGCCAGCACGGTCGCGAATTGTGAGGCGGTCGGGATGCCGGCGCGGGCTCGGAGCCATTCCGGCGAGTTCTGTTCAATGTCGGTAAAAATCTGCACGGTGGCGCCTTTCAATAGGTGATCGAAACGTGAGGGATTTTGCCGGCGGCGATGCCGTCCGCGATGACTGATGCGAGATTGCCGGCCGCGGCGTTCTCTTGGCCCATAATCAAATCCAAAACCGCCACGGTGATATCGGCCTGGATTTTCGCGCGGTGTTTCTTGTTCGCCTCGCGCTTGGCCGCGGCGCGGTCCTCGTCGGCCTTCGCTCTGGCGGCGCGCTCGCGCTCCTGTTCGACGGCTCGGGCGGCGGCCTCGATCTTCTCCCGCTCGATCCTGGCGGCGGTGTCTACCGCTCGGCGGGCGTCCTCGTTGGCTCGGATGAGGGCTGCTGCGGCGGCCTGCTCGGCTTCCTGCGCCAGCCTGGCGGCCTTGGCTTCCTCGATCAATCGGGCCTGCTCGGCGGCGGCGGCCTGCTCGGCGGCCTTGCGGTCCCGCTCGTCGCGCTCGGCCTTCAACTGGCGCAATTCCGCAAGCTCGGCCGCGTCGCGCTCGGCCTGCTCGGCGGCGGTTAGCATGTCGAACAGCTTGGTCCGGCTCGCCTGGTGCGCCTCTCCTGCTCGCTCGGCGAATTCATCCCATGTGCGGTTTACCTCGTTGTCCAGCGCATCAATTCGCTGCCGGATCGCCTCGGCGGTCCCGTCGAAAATCTGCCAAGCCTGCACAACCCAAACCAAAACCGTTTCATGGTTAGCGACGCGGGCGGCCTCGGCCGTCTCCCATGCCGTCAACGGGCCGCGGACCGTCGCCTTCAAGGCGTCCAGCCGGTCGCGGATAATCCGGCGCTCGGCGTCGATCGTCGCGGCCTGCGCCTTGATGCCGGAAACCAACTCCTTGCCCATATCGTCAAGCGCGGTCTTTGAGCGCGCAACCTTGTAGGCAACGGCCTTGATCCGCTCGCGGCCTTCTTCGGTTTCGAGTGTGAAAACCTCGGCCGAAACATCGGCCTCGATCTTGGAAAGGATCGCTTCAACGCCTCCCGGCGCGAACACGGTTGCCGGGGTGAGGGTGGCGACGTCGATCGAAACGAGGGCATTCATAATTAAGCGTCCTTTCCAACGGTCTGAATTTTCGAAATGCACTTGTCGAATTTGTCGGCCGGGACGTCCTCGATCCGCTTCAAGCCGGCCCATTGCAGAAACGCGACGGTTGCGACGCCTCGGCTTTCCAGCAAATCGCGGATTTGGTCGGCCTGATCCTGGCTGACTGATCCCGCCGGCGGGACGTAGGCTGCGGGCGCCGCGGCGCCGGCCTTGGGTGCGCTGGCCTGCCCGTCGTCGTCGTGGGTGACAGCAAGGCCAAGCGCGGCCTTTAGCGTGTACCGCTGCAAGTATGTGATGGTTGATCCTACCTGCTGGATCGCGTTCCGGCCTGGGCCGTCGTCGCGGCCGGCGGTCAAGGTGGTTTCCTCGAAATGGCCGTCACGGTGCGCCACAACGCAAGTCACGGTGACGGGCGCTCCGATCGGCGACGCGACGCGGTAGCGGTAGGAAAGTCCGTGCCGGCTCAAAACCGGGTCGATCGTCTGCGCGATTTCGGCCAAGTCCTCAAAGCGATATTTCGGACCCTGCTTGCCGTTGCGGTCGCCGGCGTCAACCGCGCGATTTCGCCGGATGGTCGGAATATCCGCCTTCGCGTCCGCCATCGCCGCGTCAAACGCCTCGCGGTTCGCCATTGCCTTTAACTCTTTGGCGAATTCGATCGCCTGCCGGATGATATCGGCGTTGCCGGTTTTCATCGCGGATTGAACAACGTCAAAGTGCGCGGCGACTGCGACGGCTCGGCGGCGGGGCTCGGGGCTCATTTCTACAACGGCGGACATTATGCGGGTTCCTTCTCGGTTGCGGCGTGGGCGGCTCGATCGGCCGCGATTGCTTGGTCGATTTCTTCAAGCGCCTGCAAAAGCGTTTCGCGGGCGCCGGCTAGAATGGTGGTGCTGCCGTCGATCGGCGGGACGCCGGCGCGGGTGATGTTGCAGGCGATGCCGTTCGCGTCGTCTGCCAACCATTGGGCGTATCGCTCAACGCGAACCAGGCGCGCGGCTTCTTGGGCGGTCTGCATTGCGGTTCCTAACTGCGCGGGTAGGGGGCGAGGGTGAAAGCGAGCAAGCCCGCGACGAAAAACAAAAACATGATGTCGCCGGCGTTCATCCTCGGGCGTCCTCAATAACGGCCACTAGATCGTCAATCGCGTCGGCCTCGGTGCGGCCGTAGCCTTGAAACATGGTCCCGTTATCGTTCGGCTCGTCGTTGCTGCGCGTCGCGCACCAATCAAACCGACGATCGGGGATCGGCGGGAAAACGTTCGTGGTTTCGATCTTGTCGCCAACCGCCTTTTCCGCTGCCTGGCGGTGCATGAGGTCGCAGCCGGCGCCCTCGCATTCTTCACACTCGCCGGCGTCGATTTCCAAATACGGGTCATCGTGCATGGGGGCATGACGGAAATTGCGGCCGTCGATACAGCGAATATTCCAATCGAAAATCGGGTGCTTCATTGTGCTGCCCTCGCCGCGGCTCGCTGCGCGCGGATAACAATCTGCAAAATCGTGTGCGCGGCCTTGACGTGATCCATTATGATCTGATCGTCAGCCGGGACCGATTGAATGATGGCGGCGCCAAGGTGGGCCATCGCTTCTTCAAGTGCGTTCTGTGCCTGCATTGTCGTTACTCCGCGGCTTCAAGCATGGCGCCGGCAACGGCGAGCAATTCCCAACGGTCTTGCAAATCCTCGGAAACCTCGCCGGCGGTCATCAATTCGGCAAAAGTCAGATTGCAAAGCTCGGCGGCGGCAAGGGTGGTGCGCTTAAACTCGCGATCGGCGGCCAAGCGGAACCGATCCCATTTCGGGGCGCCCTTGTAGGCGGCGGCAACGGCCATGCGATCGTTATAGGTCGCAAGCTGCGGCTTGGTGGCGTAGGCAAACCACGTCCCGGCCTCGGCCTCGGCGCGCTCGGCGCGCTCGGCGTATTCGCTCGGGCTCTCGTCGTCGCGGCGGAAGGGGCTCGCGCTGGTGAGTTCGCCAACGGGGCGGGCGGTGCCGTCGCTCAAGGTGGCGACGGAACCGTTGCTGGAAACGACGGTGAAGGTTTCGCCGGTGAAGCGGCAGTAAGCGGCTTGGTTGGCGGAAAAGGTCATTTGGTGTCCCCCTGATCGGCTAATCCGATGGGCAAACACTAATCCAAGAAATTTGTATCTGCAAGAGTTATTTTACAAATAATTTGGAAATCGTCGGCGGTGCTTATATGTCACCTTCACGACTTTGACATAACTGCGCCGCTTTGCGGCGTTGCGCTCCGGTCGAATGCAGTCCAAAGAACCGGCAATCCTTCGTTGCGTATCAGGGTGGGCGGGGGCCTCAAAAGTTACGGAAAAGCAATGGAAAACGACGGTTGGCGGCGACGCCAGGCAATCCAGGTTGCGGCAATGCTCCCTGACGACGAGGCCAGCGCGTTGCGCGTGCTGGAACTGGCAACGGCGCTGGTGAAGGGATTTTTGAGCGGCCACGATGACCCGGCACGCAAGCGTGCGGGCGAGGAATAAAGCTAACCGCCGGTTTTGGCCGCGATCTGGTCGGGCGGTGGCAGTAGCGCGGCGGCGGCTCGCAACTTGGTCACCATTTCGACCGGAAGCGCCCGTTCGTCCGCAAAGAAAAGCCAATCAGTAGTTACTCCGGGCACGTTTGCCCGGATTTTTTTTGCGACGTCCAGGGAGAGCGGATAACCGTTCTCCATGTTGTTAAGCCGCTGCGTCGATACTCCGATCCGCACCGCAAAAACCGTTGTATTTTCAGAAAAAACAGCATTCCGCAGCAGCCTTAACCGGACTGCCGTAGGGGTGAGTTTGCCGCCTGTTTCCCGCGTCGCCATTTCGCGGGACGGTCCCTTAAAATTATTTTGTTCGCTATCAGTCATAGATGGACCTTGACGATTACAAGAAACTTGTAATACGTTGCGGCATGAGCAAAATTGATCTTACCACGACGCAAGCCGTTATGGATGCCCTCGGCGGAAATGTTCCGGTCGCGGCACTGACTGGCCGAACGCCGACCGCCGTTTCCAACTGGCGCCGCTTCGACGCCTTCCCGGCAAACACCTACGTCGCCTTAACGCAAGCCCTCGGCGCGATCGGAAAGCGCGCGCCGGCTTCGCTGTGGGGCATGGCCGGCGTTCGCCGCGAAAGGTCCGCGGCATGATGATCCGATATCACAAGATTTCTGATCCCCGGTCGGGGGCTCTCCGATCGGCCGGCGGGAGGGTCGGTTCATCACAGAAAGGTTTGCCTGCGGCTTCGATCGGGTCCGCGTCTGCGGAAGTACATTCACCGTTCAAGGCAACCGTCTCCCGCAAATTTTCGCGTTTCCAGAAACGTTGCATGAGCGTTTCAAGTCGGCTTCTGGCCGCCGCGCGCTCGTCGCTCAAATCTGGCGACTTCACGCAAACGCTGTTCGACATATTCGCGCTGTTGATTGGCGCGGCGTTCCTCGTCGTCACCGCGGGCGCGGTCGGTTTCGCTTTTTTCATTCTGTTTTTCGTCAAGGTTTAGAAGCCGCGCGGTTACAGCCGCGAGCGTCTGAAATGTGAAGGGTTCGTTCTCGTTGTCTGCGTCTCTCATGTGGTGAGTTCAAACATGGGAGTTTTTGTAAGTGTGCAAATTGCGTTTGCGAGGAAGTCAAATGACTGCGGCCGAATATCTCGATGAAGCGGCGCAATGGTCGAAAGACCTGACGCGCATGCACTCAAGGGGACCGGGCGACACTGAAAACGCCGTGCGCTCGATCGCTCGGGAATATGGCGTTGATTACGGGACAATCTGGCGGCTGCGCTACCGCCGGTCGTCGCTGCGAGACATTGGCGTAACGGTCTACATGCGCTTGCGCGCTGCCTACCAGGCGGAATGCAGGCGGCAACTCGGAAAGCTCAAGAATGAAATTGCGACAACCGAAGCGGTGTGCGGGGCTGCTTCAAATCACCTTGATGCGGCTAAAGCTCTGGTGCGCCAGATTGAGGGCTAACAAATGAATATGCTTGCTCGCGTTCCGACCGAAACCGAAATGGAAGCCTTCAAAGCGCGCCGCGCCTTCCGTGCAAAGATCGACGCGAAGGCCGCGGCGCTGGCGGCGGCAAAACTGCCGGCTCCGGTCCTGGTCCTGGTCCGTCCGGAGTTCGGGCCGGACGCGGAAAAGGTCGCGCCCGCGGCTCCGGAGCCGGTGGCACCGCGCCGGAATTGGTTCTGGCTCGCCGATAGCCCGAAACGCCGGCAGGCCGATGTTCGCGACATTCAAGAGGCTGTGGCGGAACATTTCGGCGTGTCTCGCGCGGACCTGATGGCGGATCGGCGGACGGTGAACCATGTTCGACCGCGCCAGATTGCTTACTACCTGGCGCGGGAATTAACGCCGCTTTCCATGCCGGCGATCGGCCTGCGGTTCGGTGGCCGCGACCATACAACGGTGCTGCACGGCTTTCGCAAAGTGGAAGCCCTGGCGCTGCGCGATATCGAGGTCGCGCATGATATCGCGACGCTCGCCAACGTCCTGACCGATGGGCGGGGCATTTAATGGATGGCCTCAATTATTCCGACGCCTGGCTGCAATCGGCCGCGGAACAGTTTTCCGACGTCGCCGCGATCGACGCGACGGCGCCGCGGCAAGTGTTCCTTGATCGGGATTGCGAAATCTTCTGCCTGGTGTCGCCAGAGGATTACGCCTGGGTGACGCAATGGCGCTGGAAGTGGAATTGGGACCGCACCAAAACCAAACGCTATGCGATCCGCTGCACGCGGACGGAAGGCCGGCGGCATACCACGATCTACATGCACAAGGAAATTTGCGGCCGCAAGTCGGCGCCGCCGTCTGAGCTGCATTCGATCGGCGACCACCAGGACGGCGAAAGTTTGAATAATCAGCGGTTCAATCTTGAGTGGGCAACAAGATCGCAAAATCGAAAAAATCGAAAACGGGGACCCAGATGAACAAGAGCGAACTGACATTCACGGTTCTTCGGACGCTGCTCGATTACGAGCCCGAAACCGGCGCTTTCAATTGGCGCGTCTCTCGCGGGACCGCTAGGGCTGGCGACGTCGCGGGGAACGTAAGGGCGGATGGCTACATAGCGATAAAGATTTTCGGGCGGCTCTATTCGGCGCACCGTCTCGCGTGGCTTTGGATGACGGGGGCGTGGCCGCCCTTCGAAATTGACCATCGCGACACGGACGGAACCAACAACAGGTGGAGCAACCTTCGGCCGGCGACGCATTTGCAGAATATGCGCAACAAAAAGAAGCCTCGCCATAACACGTCCGGCCTTAAAGGCGTCAGCTATTGCCGCAAGCGGCGGTTTTTTACGGCGCAAATCCAGATTGAAGGAAGGCAGGTCCACCTTGGCACATTCAAAACTGCTGAATTGGCCCATGAAGCGTACCGCTCGGCCTCGGAGCGTCTGCACGGCGAATTCGCGAGGGCCGCATGATGAGCGTTTACCCTGACGGCGTTCCGGCTGATGTGTGCCGGGCTTTTGAAAAACTGGCGCTGGATTTGATCGGGCGCGGCTTCAAGCGGTATTCCGCCGACGCGATCCTGCATCGCATTCGGTGGGAATGGCAAGTGGAGCGCGGCGAACGCGGGTTTAAGGTGAATGACCATTGGTCCGCGCCGCTCTCCCGCTGGTTCATTGGTCGCAACCCCAATGCCTCTGAATTCTTCGAACTCCGCATTCGGAAGGGCGCTGTTCATGAGGCTGTATAACGACGGCAAGCCGCGCGCGTACAAAACCACCGTAGCGGAGCGATTTGAAGCAAAGTTCATTCCTGAGCCGAACAGCGGTTGCTGGCTCTGGCTCGGTGCGCTCTGCAATGACGCCGGCTACGGCGCCTTTCGTATGGGTGGGCGGCGCGTCACGTCAAACCGCGCTTCGTGGATGATTTATCGAGGGACTATCCCGGAAGGGATGGAAATCGACCATCGCTGCCGTAACCCATACTGCGTTAACCCGGAGCATCTTCGGCCACTGACGCCAGCCGCGAACCTTGCGGCGCGCCAGCTTGATCAAGAAACCTGCCGGCGCGGACACGCCATGACCGGCGACAACCTTCTCATTGAGACAATTTATGTGCGGCGCTGCAAGTGCTGCCGATCAGTCTCCCGCATTCGGTATCACTCAAAACTGCGCGAAAGGCTGGAAGCATGACGACGCTACATTTGCCGGGCGTCTACGCTGCCGGCGGCATGAAACAGGACCATTCCGACCTGGCGCGGGACGGATCAATCCTCGGGCTCTGGAAGCTCGGCAAGGACACGCGCGACATAGCAACGGCGCTGCACATGCGCGAAAGCGCGGTGGCGAACCGCCTGGCGTGGCTGCGGGACAACGGCCCGCGATAGGTGCCCGAAACCACAACGCTATGGGTGAACGTCTATAGGCCGCTGAACGGGGCTGCGGGCTCCGTGTGGGCGTCGAAAGAATTGGCCGACCATATGGGCGGCCGTGATCGCGTCGCGTGCGTAGAGATATCGGTGGCCGCCCTGGCGGCTGCGATCAATCATCAAAAAGGGACACAATCAAAATGAGCGGCATGGGTCACAATAGCGCGGCGGCACAGGATGAGCCGGCGACGTCGTTCGCCAAGGAGCAGCTAAAGGCGCTCATTGAGCGTATCGAGCGGCTGGAAGAAGAAAAAAAGACGATCGCCGACGATATCCGCGACGTCTACGCGGAGGGCAAGGGCAACGGTTACGACGTCAAGGCGCTGCGAACGATCGTCCGGCTTCGCAAGCAGGACGCCAACGAGCGTTCGGAAGCCGAAACCATCCTGGAAACCTACATGCTTGCGCTCGGGATGCTCTGACATGAGCCGCTGGTTCCGCATGTATGACGACGTGATAAACGATCCGAAGGTGATGCGCCTGGCGCCGGCAATGCGCTGGCATTGGGTGTCGGTGCTTTGCGCGGCGTCAAAGAATGACGGAGCGGTTCCACCGGCGGGCGATCTGGCGTTTCTGCTGCGCCTGGGCGAAGGCGAGGTTTTGGAAATCGTGGCGGCGCTGCTCGGCGTCGGCCTGGTCGATGACGTTGGCGGGGTGCTGCGGCCTCATAACTGGGATGGCCGGCAGTACAAGTCTGACACTTCGACGGATCGCGTCCGCGCGTTTCGCGAACGACAAGGAAACGTTTCGGGTAACGTTTCCGGAAACGTTTCAAGTAACGACATTGAAACACGCTCAGAACAGAAACAGAAGCAGATAACAGAAATAGGCTCTCGGTCGATCGAAGCCGATCGGCCGGTGAGCGCGCAAGTCGATTTGGAGGAACTGATCGCAGCCAAGGCGCCGAAAGCTGCGAAGCCCGCTATCCCGCCTTCTCGGTTTGAGGAATTCTGGCAGGCTTTCCCGCGGCGCGACGGCCCAAACCCGCGCAAGCCGGCCGAACTGCGGTTCAATGTGCTGGTAAAAAGCGGCGTCGATCCGGAAATGATGATCGCCGCGGCGAAAAAGCTTCACAGCGAGGAAAACCGCAAGGGAAACGTCGGAACGCGGTTCATCCCGCAAGCGTCCACCTGGCTCAATCAAGCCCGATGGTCGGACCATGCCGCGGTTGCCATGCTCGCCGATATGACCGGGGCGGAATATCCGATCGAAGAAGCGGTAAAGATGTTCGCCAAAATCGGCCATTGGTCGCGGCACGCCGGGCCGTCGCCCGGCTCGGTGGGCTGTCGAGCGTCGCCGGAACTGCTGGCGCAATACGGGCTCATGATCGACGGCCGCAAGCTACAGCCGGCGGACGCGGCGTGATCCGCTCGCGCGGATTGTGGGCGACCGCTCTATCCACTGAAACCGCTCAATAGCTCGAAATCGCTGTTGCTGGATTAACGCAAATCACCGCTTCGTCATGGGGAAACCATGTCAGAAATTTACGCACTCACTGATCCGGACGGCTCAATCCGCTACATCGGCAAAGCCAACGTGGCGGCCGATCGGCTGAAAAGCCATCTGCGCGATGCGCGGCGCCGATCGACGCCGGTTTACTCGTGGCTTCGGAAGCTCATGGATGCGCGGAAGATGCCCGGCCTTGTTGTGCTGGAAGTCTGCGACGATTGGCGGGAAGCGGAGCGCCGGCTGATCGCTCAACACCGCGCCGCCGGCGCTCGGCTGCTCAATCTGGCCGATGGTGGCGACGAGCCATTTTGTCCAGTTGGTGTTCGGGCTGCGAACGGTCGCGCCAATGCCGGGAAGCGCGATAAGCGGAAATGGGCGCTCATGCGCTCGCTCGGCGATGCCCTGCGCCGCGGTCATGTGTCGGAACGCACCAAGGAACTGATGCGCTCCCGGCCTGACGTATTTGGGCAATTCTTGAAGGCGGGGAAGCTCTGATGCCGGCCCCGATTGGTAACGAATTCTGGAAGGCGCGAAGCACTCACGGCCGCTCGCCGATCTTTGCCGCGCCAGATGATCTGTGGACCGCCTGCGTTGAATATTTCGAGTGGATGGAAGCCAACCCGCTCTATGAAACGAGGGCCTTCGGTTCAAAGGACGGGCCGCAATTGGTCGATGTTCCCAAAATGCGGGCAATGTCGGTTTCAAGCCTTTGTATTTTCTTGGATATTAGCCCTCACACTTGGGCGGAATATCGGGTTCGCGAAGGTTTTGCGCCAATCTGCTCGCGCGTGGACGAAATTATCCGGTCGCAAAAGTTCCAAGGCGCTGCCGCGGACCTTCTCAATCCGTCGATTATCGCCCGCGACCTCGGCCTTGCGGATCGTTCGGAGGTTTCTGGACCTGGTGGCGGGCCAATCGAGAAAAAAATAACGCTGATTGAATTGGTCGGGGTTCCGGTCCCGGCTCGGGACGATGACAACGGGGAGGGCTGACGGTGGACAAGGCGCATTTGCCGTTGCGGATTGAGCGGTTGCCTGACGGCGGTTTCGTGGTGAGTGAAACAAGCACGTTTGACGATAACGGCAATTTCCGCGGCCCGCTGTTCGCTTCGACGTCGATCGCCAGCGCCTTGGAATTCATAGCTCGCCGGCTCGATCCCGCGGCGCTGGATGCGGCGAAAGCTGAGCAGGCGGCCAATGCCGCGGCCGTCGCCGGCGCCGGCCTGGGGGCTTACGCGGGCGCCCTGTGCCCTCGGAGATGACGGAAACGCAGCGCCTTCGCGATCGTATCGAGGAATTGGAACGGGTCCTTGGTGTCGATCGTTCGCTAACGAGCAAGCTCCGCGACGTGTTCGGGCTTGAACCTGGGCTGTCGCCGATCCTCGGCATGTTGATGAAGCGGGCGTTTGTCAGCCACTCGTCGCTTTACACGGTGCTTTATTCCGGCCGGCCTGAGTGTGACTGGCCGGACGCGAAGGTTATGGACGTCCAAATCTGCAAGCTGCGCCGCAAGCTGAAAAAGATCGGGGTCACGATTGAAACCCGGTGGGGCGATGGCTGGATGATGAGCAACGCGAACAAGGCCAAGGTCCGCGCCGTGATCGACCTTGCGGACGGTGGCGACGTCTCGGCCGCGGCTGCGCTCGGTGCGCGGCGCGCGGCCTTCATGGAGGCTTCATAGTGGTAAATTCCCGATGGGCGATCGTGCATCGCAACGGCTTCATAAATCACGCCTGGCTGAAATACACTCGGCGCGACGTGATTGCGGAATACCTGGCGGAATACGCCGGCTTTCGCGAGCGTCGTCACCCTGGCCTGAGTGACGCGCAATTCTGGCGCCTGATGAAGCGCAAGCGCGGCTTCTCCGTCCGCCGGGTGGTTATCAAGGTGGTGCGCTGATGGCTGATGGCGCAAACCGAGAAGGCCGCAACCTTATCGCTTCATGGCAACTCGCGGGTGAGCGGCGCAAGCGGGCTGAATTGGAGTTGGCAGACGCTCGCAACGCGGAAAGCGACGCCACAAGGGCCATTGCTTCCTGGCTGGCGCCGAAAGACGCCAAGGCCGGCGAGTGCTTCGGCGTTTGGGACCGTGACCGGCACGGAAACGAGGTTCTCTATACCGTGCAGTTTTCGTCGGTGTCTGCGCCGACCGTTACCATGAGGCGCCGCTGATGGCCCCGCGTCTCGAGATTTTCACGTCCGGCGCCGACAAGTCGCTGCACGTCGGAAGCATGGTCAAAATCCGGATCGGCGCCGAAACCGTCGTGATGACCGCCGGCGAATGGTCGCGGGCGATCGCCAACCCGAAACGCTGTGAGCCTGGCGCGCTCGGCGACGCGACGGCGCCGGTATTCGCCGATGTTTGAATTCATCCTGGGCGCCTGCGCTCTGTTCGCCTGGTGGGAACTGAACCGGATCGCCGACGCGCTGGAACATAGCGCGAAACAGCTTGAGCGGATCGGCGACGATATTGAGGCGATCGAATGATAGCGGGCGCCGGCCGCGTCTGCCTGGTCGTCCTGGCTCTCATGCTCGGCGCTACCGCCGGCAGGAACGCCGCAACAAATCACAACGCCGCAATGTGGGGCGAAGTGACGGCCTCGCAAGTAATGCGCGGGGTAAAGTCCAGTCTAAACCCAAACTGAAAGGTTTTCTGATGATTAAACCAACTGTCGGCCGTGTGGTGTGGTTCTATCCCGGACCCGCGCCTGTGGACGCTCCGAATAGCGATATACAGACGATCCCGGCCGGTGAGGGCGAGGAAATGCAGCCCTGCGCCGCGCTCGTCACGTTCGTTTATGGCGATCGAATGGTGAACCTGGCCGCCTTCGACCATTACGGCCGGGCGCGCAATTTCACCTCTGTTCCGCTTTTGCAGGAAGGCGACGAAAAGCCGGATGGCGGCTCCTATTATGCCGCCTGGATGCCGTACCAGGTCGGGCAGGCCGCCAAACATGCCAGCGGTAACGGCGTCTCTGGCGAAGCAACCAGCGGCGCCACTGAGGCGGCCAAGCAGCCGGAAGCCGGCCGCCGCGAGGCGCACCGCGACCACCACAACGGCGGCAGTCGCTAAAACCGATCCGCTAAACGTCAAGCGGTGGCCCACGAAACCCGCCGATTTATAGGGTAGCGGCCGAAACGACGTGACACGGCGGAAAGACGTCGAACCAATTTCACCAATGGAAGGTTTCCCGATGACAAATCATGCGAACGCCGGCCCGACTACAGCCGCCGGCCATCCGATCACGCAAGCGCAAATGGACGCGGCCATGCTCGGGGATAACAAGTCGAGCCTCGGCTTTGGCGCGGCGATTGCCTACCTGAAAGCCGGCCACGCCGTCGCGCGCTCGGGCTGGAACGGCAAGGGAATGTTTATCGTCCTGATGCCGCCGCTAAAGCTGCCGCCGTACAGCAAGCAAGGGACCGACCGCAAGGTGAACGATCGCACGGCGAAATGGATCGGCGAGGATACGCCGCTTGATTGCCAGCCATATTTCGCGATGTTCACCGCGGCGAAGCAATGGCAACCGGGCTGGCTGGCGTCGCAAGCCGACATGCTCGCCGACGATTGGGCCGTGGTCTAATCCCATGTCCGCCGTACAAATCAAGCTCCCGGAAAAGCTGGTGCCTGTCTTTCAAGGCGAAGCCATGTTCCGCGGGGCGTACGGCGGCCGTGGCTCGGCTAAAACGCGATCGTTCGCCAAAATGGCGGCGGTCAAGGCGATGATGTACGCGGAAGCCGGCCGCGAAGGGATTATCCTGTGCGGCCGTGAATTCATGAATTCGCTGGCCGATAGTTCGCTTGCCGAAGTCAAGGCCGCGATTTCGTCCGAGCCCTGGCTGGCGGCCTATTTCGACGTGGGGGAAAACTACGTTCGCACCAACTGCCGGCGGGTGTCGTTCGTGTTCGCCGGGCTCCGTCACAACCTAGACAGCATCAAGTCCAAGGCGCGGATTTTGCTGCTGTGGGTCGATGAAGCGGAGCCGGTTTCGGAAACCGCCTGGCAGGTGACAATCCCGACCGTCCGCGAAGAAGGCGCCGAAATATGGGTGACGTGGAACCCGCGGCGCAAAAAGAGCGCAACGAACAAGCGTTTCCGCGAAAATCCGCCGGCCGGCTCGAAAATCATTCAACTGAATTGGAAAGACAACCCGTTTTTCCCGAAAATCCTCGATATCACTCGCCGCGACGATCTGAAAAACCGGCCGGATGCCTATCCGTATGTGTGGGAAGGCGACTATGTGAAGGCGCTGGAAGGCGCCTATTTCGCCAAGCAACTGGCATTGGTGCGCGCGCAAGGCCGGATCATGGCGTTGAACGCCGATCCTATATTGCCCGTCAAGGCGTTCTTTGACATTGGCGGCGCCGGCGCGAAGGCGGACGCAATGGCGATCTGGATCGAGCAATGGGTTGGGCCGCAAATCCGCGTCCTCGACTATATCGAGGGCCAAGGGCAACCGCTGGAATACTACGCTAACGAGTTGCGGCAAGCCGGATGGGGCGGCGCGATCGTCCATCTGCCTCATGACGGGGTGAACACCAGCGCCATTACCGGGAAGCGGTATGTGGATCACTGGCGCGATGCCGGTTTCGAGTGCGAGGAACCGACGCCAAATCAGGGATCGGGCGCCGCGACAATGCGAATTGAGGCGGTGCGCCGCGTCCTGCCGTCCTGCTATTTCAACAATACGGAACGGGTGGAAGCGGGTTTGGACGCGCTCGGCTGGTATCACGAAAAGCGTTCAGACGATGACCGTAATATCGGGCTCGGGCCGGACCATGACTGGTCCAGCCACGCCGCGGACGCCAAGGGGCTGGCCGCCATTCTATACGAAGCGCCGTACGCGCCGACACCGCGGGAACGCTATTCGGCGCGTTCGCGGCATGCCGGCGGCTCCTGGGAAAGTGCATAATGAGCGAAGTTCTCGACGGCAAGGCGATCGACGGCGCGGCTCCTGGGGGCGACGCTGATGCGATTTTCGATAAGCTCAAGGGCTGGTTTCGGCGCGACTATGACAGCGCGGGCCAAGTCAAATGGCGCAAAGAGGCTCATGAGGATTTCGACTTTGAGGCCGGCGAACAACTGAGCGAAGATGACCGGGCAATCTTGCTCGACGCCAAGCGGCCGGTGGTGATCTTCAACCGGGTGGGGCCGTTCATTGATAGCGTTGCCGGGCAGGAAATCGGCAACCGGCAGGAAGTGCAGTTCGTTCCGCGGACCCAGGGCGCCGTCAAGGTCAATGAGTTGATGACGTCGGCCGCGAAGTGGTTCCGGCAGGAATGCGACGCGGAAGATGAAGAAAGCGACGCCTTTCGGGATATGGTCGTCGCCGGCATGGGGTGGACCGAAACCCGCCTGGACTATGAAGAAAATCCCAAGGGTGATCCTCGGATTGACCACATCGACCCGCTTTGCATGGTGTGGGATAGCAGCGCGAAAAAGCGCAATCTCGCCGATATGCGGCGCGTTTTCCATATCCGCCGTGATGTTCCGATTGATGAGGCTCGCGCGCTCTGCCCTGGCGATGAAAATAATCCGTTTGAGGATGCCGACTATCATGCGTCGTGGGTGGATACCGCCAAGGATGAGGGAGGCGACGGGCACCACGTCAACGGCAAGACGTACAACAAAGACGGCACCGCGGCCGGCGACGAGGCGGACGAAACGGTAACGATGGTTCGCGCTCAATGGTATGAGCGTGTCCCGGCCTGGCTGGTGGTCGATCCCGCGGACCCGGAAAACATCCTGACGCTCGACAAGGCCGGGCTTGATGACCTGGCGCAGCGAATGAAGCTCGCCGGCGTCGCGATGCCGAAAACCGTCAAGACCATGCGGAAGGTCTACCGCCAAGCCTATATCGGCGGCGTGCTGCTCGAAATCGGCGACGCTCCCTGTAAGGACCACTATTCGTTCCAGTGTATGACGGGCAAGCGCGACCGAAACAAAAACACGTTTTACGGCATGGTTCGCGCCATGAAAGACCCGGCGCGGTGGGCGAATAAGTGGATGAGCCAAACCATGCACATTATGAACACCACGGCAAAGGGTGGCATTGCCGCGGAGCGCGGAACGTTCTTCGATAATGACGAGCAGGGAGAGGCGTCCTGGGCTAAACAGGATCAAATCACGTTCCTAAAGCCGGGCGCGCTCTCGGGCGCCAGCGGCGCCAAGATGATCCCGAAACCCGTTTCGCAGTTCCCGCAAGCCTCATTTGAGTTGATGAATTTCGCGGTCCAATCGCTGCCGCAGGTAACGGGCGTCAACGTCGATATGCTGGGCATGCAGGCGTCGGCCAGCCAAGCGGCAAGCCTCGATATGCAGCGCAAGCAATCGGCCATGACGATCCTTCAACCGCTGTTCGACAGCCTTCGCCGCTATCGCAAGCGGCAAGGCCGGCTGATGCTCTATCTAATTGAGCATTACCTTTCGGACGGCCGGCTTATCAAGATCGTCGGTCCCGACGAGGCGCAGTATGTGCCGCTGATTAAACAGCCGGGCTCAAATGAAGGCTATGACGTGATTGTGGACCAGGCGGCGACCTCGGCCAGCCAAAAGGAGGCAACCTGGGCCTATTTGCAGCAAATCCTTCCGGTCATCGGCAAGATGCTTCCGCCGGCAACCTGGCTCGCGCTGCTGAAATATTCGCCGCTCCCGACGTCCGCGCAAGAGGATATCAAAAAGAGCATGGATGAAGCCGGCCAACAGCCGGATCCTGAGCAAGTCAAGCGCGACGCGGATTTGAAGCTGGAACAGGACAAAGCCGCCGCGAAGATGGCGAACGACAAGGCCGCGTCGGAGGCCAAAATCCAGGCAATGGAGCGCGAAGCCGCGGCCTCGATCGCGATCGAACGCGAAAGGGCGCAATCGCAAGTCATGCTGAAAGCCCTGACGGCGCCCCAGGCTCCGACGATCGGGCCGGACGGCCTGCCTATGCGTGGCGCTCCTGCCAATGGTGACACGGCGGCGCTGATCCTCGGCTTCATGCAGGAAATGCGGCGCGATATGACGGCGCTCGCTGGCGCGCTCAACGCTCCGAAGCAACTTATCCGCGATCCGCAAACCGGCGAAATCGTCGGCATTGCACCAATGGGGAATTAACAAATGGCCGCCGTTCAAAAATTCAACTGTTATCCGCTCGACCTGGCGACGAAACTGCACAATCTCAACACCGACGTGATCAAGATCATGTTGACGAATACGGCGCCGAACCTGACGACGGGCCAAACCAAGGCGGATATCACGCAAATTGCCGCGGGCAATGGTTACGTCGCTGACGGCAACGTGGCGACCTTCGTTTCCGGCGCGCAAACCGCCGGAGTTTACAAGCTAACGCTTGCGGTCGTCCAGTTCATCGCGGCCGGCGGCAATATCGCGGCCTTCCGCTATGCCGTGATCTGGAATTCGACCGCCAACCGGCTGATCGGAATGTTGGATTATACCGCGTCGCTCGTCATCACTAGCGGCAACGTGTTTGAAGTCCAGCTAGATCAGACTAACGGCTTCCTGACGATCACCTGATATGTCAGCACTCGTCAACGTTTGTCGGTTCAATCCGACCCTGGGCGGAACGACGGATTGGACCTATTCCAGCGCGGTTGCGGGCTATCAAGGGCCGGTTGCGGCCGGCGCGGTCAGTGGCTTGCGCTACAGTTACCGGGCCGAAAGCGCGAACCTGGCGGAATGGGAAATCGGGACCGGCCTTTATGTTGTCGGTGGCGGCAACGTCCTGACGCGCGAAAGGGTGTTGGCTAATTCGGCCGGCACTACGGCCAAAATCAACTTCACAGGTCCGCCGCAAGTCGTGATTGTGGCTCTGGCGGAAGATTTGGCAACGCCGATGGCGCTGCGGGATCATATTTCGGGGCTGAATTTCTCGACCGCGGGAAGCTCGACCACGTTTAGCGTTTCGGTCGGCGGCGCCGCGGATGGTCTGAATATTGAATTTATGACGCTGCTGGCGGCAATATCCAAAACGACGTCGGCTTGGGCTGTGGGCTCGGCCGCCGGTGGGCTCGACACTGGCACGATCGCCGCGAATACCTGGTATCACGCCTTCCTCATCAAGCGCATGGATACCGGCGTCGTTGATGTGCTGTTTTCGCTCTCTCCGACTGCGCCGTCGATGCCGGCCGGCTACAATATCAAACGCCACATTTTCCCGCTGAAAACCAATGCTTCTTCGCAATGGCAAAAGATTTGGCAGGATGGCGACGTGTTCACCTGGGATAGTCCCGTCGTTGATGTCGCCGTGACCAACCCCGGAACGGCCGCGGTGACGCGGACGCTTGCCAGCATCCCGACCGGCCTGCGTGTAGAGGCTCGATTGCTTGTCGCGGTGCTGGCCTCGGTCGCGGCTGACTTCTGCGCCTCGGTCTATGTGTCGGACCTCGCAACTCCGGATCAGGTTCCGAACGTGGCGACGTTCGCCACGATCGCGTCATTTGTGGGCTTGTCGCCGTCCACGGTGTCGATCGGCGCGCAAGCTCCGGTGTGGACCAACACGTCCGCGCAAGTCCGGACGCGGCTGCAAAACTCGGCGGCCGGAACGACGCTCTACATGCAAACGATGGGGTTTCGATACACGCGGGGGCGGCTCTGATGTCGGAAATTGCATTCGTTCAACGCGACGAGGCCGGAAAAATCGTCGGGGTTTATGGCTGCGAACAGCCGGGCTATGCGGTGGAAAAGCTGCCGCGGGATGGCGCCGAAGTCGCCGCCTTCCTCAATCCGCCGGCGCCTCTGCCTTCGACCGTGACGCCGCGGCAAGCTCGCCTGGCGCTGTTCGCCGCGGGCTTGCTCGACGTGGTGGAAGCCGCGGTAAATCGCGCCGGTGGCGAAACGCAAATAACCTGGGAATACGCCACGGAAATCAACCGAACTGATCCGCTGATTGCAACGCTCGCTGATGCGCTCGGGCTGAAATCAGATCAGATTGACGCGCTATTCGTCACGGCGGCGGCGCTCTAAATGTCCTTGCTCGGCTTTGACGCGATCGGCCGGTTTGCCCTGGGCCAAGTCCGGCAGGATGGGCAGATTATTTATGTCCTCGTCGCCGACACAATGGCGACGACGGTCAACGTCAATCCGGCAACACTCAAGACGACGCAACCGGCCGACGTCTGCCCGGTCGCTGTGGCGTTTCCCGACGTCCCGCTGCGGGCGCTGTTCCCGGTCGCGCCGCTGGCGGCCTCGATCGCCTTTAACGCCGCCACGTTCAAAATCGCTCAACTGGCGCAGCCTCTTTCCGTCGTCGTTTCGTTCGTCACGATCGCCGCCGAAAGCGTCGAAATGCCGGTCGATACGTGTTCGACGGTTTCGACCTTCAATCCGGCCGGGCTCGTCCTCGGGCTGCGGGCCTCGCCGCTCGCCGTTGTCGTCACGTTCTCCGACGTCGGAACCAAGCTGACGGCAACCGTTGAAACGTTACAGATTGTTTCAACGTTCTATCCGGCCGGCCTGGTCGTCCGGCTTCCGGCGCAAACGCTGGCGACCGCCGTTGATGTGAGCCCGGCCGCCGTCAAGATCACGCTGACGGCCGAAACGCTCGAGATCGTCAACAGCTTCGGCGAGGCGCCCGGCGTCCTTACCGGAACCGGCTCCGATCCGACGTATGGCGGTGTCGGGCATTATCTCTATGAACAGGCCGCGGCGCGAAAGCTCGCCGCTATCACTCGAAATCCGCCGCGGCCGGTCGATCGGCGGACGGCGCCGACGTTCCAGCCTCTAGCGAGGCCATACGGCGCGCCGATTGCGCCGGCTCCCGATGTGGCGGCCATACAAAATCAACGCATGGCGGACGCTGCGGCGAGGGCCAAGACCACCAAACAGCGCCGGGAGTTGGAGGCAATCCTTCTCCTGGCTTCGTAATTCCGGCGAAAGCTGGATTTTCGCGCGCGCGGCGCTCTCCGCGTTTTCTGTGCCGGCCGGTGCCGGTGGAATGGTGACAAATGACGACTTCAACCGAAAATAACGACACTGGCGGTTCCTCGGGCTTCACGCCGTCCGAAGATGCGTATTTCGCAAGCGGTGGTGAAAGCGCGCTGGAAGGCGGCGAGGGCGGCGCGGCTCCTGATGCTGGCGCGGCTGACGGCTCGGCCTCGGACGGTGCGGCTCCTGCCGATGGCGCTGCGGCTCCCGCTCCGAAGGGGGACCAAAACGTTCCCCTGGCGCGTTTCCTGGAAGAAAAGAAAGCCCGCAAGGGGCTGGAAACCCAAATTGCCGAACTGCGGGGCAAGTTCTCGATCATTGAACGGCTCGGCGCGCCCGATCCGGCGGCGGCTGCGGCGCCGGTGGTCCCTCCGACCGCGGAAGAAGATATTTTTGGCAACGTCAAGCACGTTGGCGAAACCGTGGCGCAGCTGCAAAAGCGGCTTGATGATGCGGACGCGGCCACGAAAGCACAGGGCGAACAATCCGCCTTCGTGAATAATTACAAGGCGGACGCGGAAACCTTCAAAGCCAAGTCGCCGGACTACATGGACGCCTATAATTTTGTTCTACAGGCGCGCGCGAATGAACTGCTCTCGATAGGCTATGACAACCCAAGCGACCCGACCTTGACGCCCGACGAGGCGCACGCCGCGCGCAAGGCGCTTCACGACGCCCTGACGGCCGACGAATACGCGATCGCCGAAATGGCTTTCGCGAAGAAAAAGAGCCCAGCGGAGATGCTCTACAATCTGGCGAAACAGCGCGGCTACAAGCCGGCGGCTGCGGCCGGTGCGGAAGGCGAGGGCGGCAAGGGAGCCGAAACGCTCGATCGGATCGAACGCGGGCAGGCGGCAAACAAAAGCCTGACGACGCCTGGCGGGGCTACCGGCGACGCTGGAATGACTGCCGAAAGGTTGCTGGCAATGCCTCTGGATCAATTCGAGGCTTGGGCCGACAAAAATCCGGCCGCGGCAAAGCGGATCATGGGCGGCTGAATTTAGATTGCGACCAGGCCGCGGGGGCGAAATCTCCCGCGGCCTTTGCTTGTCCGGTGGCGTTAAGTGTTCCGGGTTAAGTTGACGCTTCGCAGGGCTCGACCCTGTTTCCGGGTGGCGCCCGATACAGCGCCACGTCTGCCGAAGGCGGGTTTTTCGGTGATGCGCGCGACCGCGGCGAACAAACGCGATCAACCATCACACAGAATTTTCCCCTCTTTCGGAGGCTCAAAAAGCCATGACCGCGACCACTTTCGGCGTCAACGACGCACTTTCCAATAAACTTTGGGCAAAGAAGCTCAACAGTGAAGCCCTCAAGGAAACCTACTTCGGCAAGTTCATGGGCGAGGGCTCGTCCAACATGATCCAGCGCAAGACTGAACTGGATCAGAACGCCGGCGACCAGGTGACTATCGGCCTTCGCGTCCAGTTGAAGGGCGACGGCACCACGGAAGGCCAAACCCTGACCGGCAACGAGGAAGGGCTCGCGACCTATAGCGACAAGCTGACGATCAACGAACTGGCGCATGCCGTTCGCGTCCGCAACAAGAACACCATTGACGCGCAGCGCGTGCCGTTCAATCTCCGCAATGAAGGCAAGGACGGTCTGGTCGATTGGTTCGCCGATCGCTTTGACACTTGCATGGCAAACCAGCTTGCCGGCAATACCGTCGTGACCGATCCGCGCTATACCGGCAACAATGTCATCACGGCGCCGACGACTGTTTGGCGCAAGGCCGCCGCGACCGACGACGCGACCATTAACGCGGACGCGACCGCCGTTTTCAACCTCGGCATTATTGATGCCCTGGTGGAACGTGCTTCCACGATGTCGCCGATGATCCGGCCCATCAAGGTCAACGGCCGCAAAAAGTATCTGATGTTCCTGCACGATTATCAGGTGACGGATATGCGAACTTCGACGTCGGCCGGTCAGTGGCTCGATATTCAGAAGGCCGCGCTTGCCGGTGGCATCGGTGAAAACTCGCCGATCTATACCGGCGCGCTCGGCGAATACAACGACGTTATTCTGCACAAGTGGAACCGGCTCCCGAACGGCATTTCCAATGCCGGCGTCGTGCAGCCCTTGACCCGTCGCGCGATCCTGTGCGGCGCCCAGGCGGCCTCCGTTGGCTTCGGCAAGGAGTTTTCCAAGGGCTCCCATTACAAGTGGGTTGAAGAACTATTTGATTACGAGCGCGAACTTGGCGTTTCGGCTCAGACGGTTTGGGGCATCAAAAAGTCCGTGTTCAACGCCGCGGATTTCGGCGTTCTCGTCGCCACCACTTACGCCGCCGCGCACTAAATCGCGGCTGCATCCCGAAACATAGCATGAGCTAACCCGGCGGGCGCTGTCCCGCCGGCCTCATGCCAAAAGAAGGTAAAATTTCATGGCCGGAGTACAGGGCTCGACCGCTCGCCGCAATATCGAGCAACAGGTTGGCTATCTACGTTTCAAGGTGGCTTTCGGCGATGCCGCGACCGCCGTCGCCGTCAAAAAGCAGTGGCTTCCTCAGGGTGCAATCATCCTCCGATCGGCCATCCAGAAGGCAACCGCCTGGAATTCCGCAACCTCGGCCGCTTTGAGTGTCGGCCTGGTGGGCGGCACTGGCACCGAGATTGCCAGCGGCCTTGACGTCAAGACCGCAACCGGCCTCGTCGCCGGCACGCTTGCGGCCGGCGCTCTGGCTCCGCTGGCGGCTGATACCCAGGTGCAGGCTTCGGTTGCCTTCGTCGGTGCTCCGACCGCCGGCGTTGCCTACGTCGTGATTGAGTACATTTGCGACAACGACCTGTAAGCCTTGCTTACCTGGCTTCACTATGCGGGCGCGGCGCTGGCTCTCGATGAGCCGGCGCCGTTACCGCTTCCGGCGGCTCTCCCTGTGGCGGTGGCGGTGACTGATGGCGACGTTCAAAGACCTTCAAGACCGGATCGCGGCGGACCTGACGCGGGACGATCTGGTAAGCCAAACCAAAGACGCAATTCTAGACGCGGTTAAGCATTACGAAACTTCGCGCTTCTTCTTCAACACCACGCGAAGCAAGACCTTTTTGACCGTGGCCGGGCAGGGTAGCTACGGCGCCGCGGCGCTGGCTGAACTGCCGAACATCATTCAGCTTGACCGGATTTTTATTCGCGACGGGATTTCGATTTACCCGCTCGACCGAATGGAAGCGGACGAATTCGAGTTCTTGGCCGGTAGTCCGACAACGGGCAACGGCAAGCCTTCCGTTTTCACCTATGTTGACGGCGCGCTGATGCTTTATCCGACGCCCGCGGCCGTCTACACGCTGCGGCCTCATATGCACTTTCGGCTTCCGGCGCTGTCGGACGATACCCACGCAAACGCCTGGACGAATGAGGCGGAACAGCTAATCCGCGCGCATGCGAAAATGCTGCTTTATCTCGACCTTCTGGACGATATGGAAGGCGCGCAAAAGATGCAGGCCAAAATTGACGGCCTCAAAAGCCGGCTGGATTACGAAACCTCGGCGCGATCGGCGACGGGGCGAATTCAGGGGACGGAATTCTAATGCCGATAATCCCTTTCGGTGAGTATCGGCCGGACCTGTCGGACTACCAGGCGACGACGCAGCGCGGCATTATGAACGTTGTCCCGCGCGGCGACGGCTTCGGGCCTTTCCCGTCGATGGCGGCTATCTCGGCCTCGATCGGCGAACAGGCCCGCGGCGCCTTTGAAGCGGTGCGAACTGACGGGTCGGTGACGGTGTTCGCCGCGACCGCGACGCAATTGCTCGCCCTCAATAATACTGACTACACCTGGTCGAATGTGTCCCTCGGCGGCGGGCCTTATGCGGCGCTGGCCGGGCCGGATCAGTGGCAATTCAAGCAATTTAACAACCTGGTGATTGCGGTACAGGCAAACGTCGTCCCGCAAGTTTTCATCCTGGGCACGTCAACCGCCTTCGCGAACCTGGCCGGCTCGCCGCCGCAAGCCCGATATATCGACGTCGTGGGCCGGTTTGTGGTGTTGACCGGGCTTCTATCCAACCCGAACCGCGTCAAATGGTCGGGGCTGAATGACGTCAACGGCCCGAATTCCTGGACGGCCGGCATCAATTCGAGCGACGAACAGGATTTGGCGGACGGTGGCGTCTGCCGCGGCATCGCCGGCGGCGAAACTGGCGTGATCCTGCAGGACAGCATTATCCGGCGCATGATCTATCTGCCGGGCGATCCCCGCGTTTTTCAGATTGAAAAGATCGCCGAAGGGCTCGGAATTTATGGCCCCTACAGCCTGGTGCGCGCGGGCTCGTCGGTGTTTTTCTACACGATCAAGGGTTTCTATCGGATTGATCCCGGCTCGGCGCCGGTGCCGATCGGCCGCGAACGGGTAGACCGAACGTTTTTCACTGATCTGGACGCGACGCAACCGCAGTTGTTCATGGGCGCCGCTGATCCGCGCTCGACCCGGATCATTTGGGTTTACAAGTCGGTGAACGGCGCAACCAACCAATTCGACAAGGCGCTGATTTACGACACGGTTTTGGACAAGTTCACGCCGGCGCGTTTCTCGGGTGAGTTCTTCCTTTCCCTGTCGCAGCCTGGCGTTACGCTGGAAGGCATTGACGCGATTTTGGGCGCCAACCTCGACGCCATTTCGCAATCGCTCGATGCGTTTTCGACCGCGATCGTCAACGAATTGGCGGCCTTCGGCGCCGACCACAAGTTGGCGTTTTTCCGCGGGCCGAACATGGAAGCGACGCTTGAAACCGCCGAACAGGGAACGGACGGCAAGCGCGTCAAGATGAAGGTGGGTTTCCGGCCGGTATCTGATGCGCAGCTAGTGTATGGCTCGGCCTCAAAGCGCGAAAATCTGCAAACGCCCGCGGCGCCGGCCGTCGCCGAAAGCCGCACCAATGCGATTACCGGCATTTGCAACATGCTCGTTGACACTCGCTACAGCCGCTTCAAGTGCCGAATTCCGGCCGGCTCGGTGTGGACCTTTATTAACGGCATCGAACCGGCGGACCTCAAGACGACGGGCAAACGATGAGTGGTTTCCAAGTCTCGACGGTTGAAAAAGACCTGTCCAAGTTCGCGCTGGCAATCCAGCAACTTTACGCGGGCCGGTCGAACGCCTCGGGCTCGGTGACGCTGACGCCTGGCGCGACGTCAACCGTGGTCGTCGCCGATAATTGCGCGGCTCAATGCGCGGTGTTTCTGTCGCCGAAAACGGCAAACGCTGCCGCGGCGCTCGCAACTACGTTCATTTCCGCAGTTGGAAAGCAGGCTTTCACCATTTCGCACGCCAACACGGCAACCGCGGATCGGAGTTTCTTCTTTGTCTGCCTCGGCTGATTTGATCTGTGTTCCGCCGCACCGCCTGCGGGAAGTGTGGCCGCTGGTGGTCGATCGAATTCGATCGGCAATCCTTCGGACGGATTTAAGTCATACCGCCGACATTGAGCGCGATCTGATGGAAGGTGACGGGCTTCTGTGGCTGGCGCGCTCGGGCTCAACGATCGACGCGGCGGCGGCAACAATGCTGGTGCGGACCGATCGGCACTTGGTTTGCGTGATTACGGCGCTCGGCGGGGCGAATATGGGCCGCTGGCTCGATCTTCTGCCGGGTATCGAGGAATGGGCCAAGGCGGAAGGCGCCGCGCTGGTGCGGGTCTATGGGCGTCCTGGGTGGGTTCGCATGCTGCGGAATTACCGGGTTTCCAATGTCGTTCTTGAAAGGCGTCTCTAATGGGCGGCACTAGCAAAACCTCGCAAACGCAATCTTCCTCGCTGGCGCCCTATAGCGCGGCCTCGACCGGCCTTGACGGGCTCCTGGGTAGCCTCTCGGCGATGGCGCCGGGCGCCGCGGCGCTCAACCCCGTGCAGGGCGGGGCGATCAATCAAATCATCTCGAATTCCACGAAAACGCCGGACTATAGCGGCGCGATCGCGTCCGGGACGACGGGCCTTCTCAACGGCGGCGGCGCAACCGCCAATGATGGCGGCATTTCTCAGAATTTGGCCGATTACAAGGGATTGCTCGGCTCGACGGCAAGCGGCGCGAACATCGGCGGGAATTCCGCGCTCAAACCCCAACTCGATCAAATCCGGTCCGATGTAACGGACCAGGTTAATGGCTCCTGGGCGGCGGCTGGCCGCGACGGCTCGCCGGGCAACATGCAGGCGCTTGGCCGCGGTATCGCTGCGGGGCAGGCTCCGGTGATTGCCGCGCAATATAATCAGGACGTCGCAAACCAGATGGGCGCGGCGTCGTCGCTCTATGGCGCCGGAAACACCACTTACGGCATGCTGAACGGCAACCAGGCCGCGGCAAACCAGAACTTCGCAAGCGGTGTCGGGTCGGTGTCGGCCGGTGTCTCCGCGAACAACGCGGCGCCAACGGCGCAGCTTGAAGCCGCGGCGAAAGAGTTCGGAATTCCGGCTTCGCAGCTTATGACGCTGCTCGGCGCAATCTCGCCGGTTGCGGGCGCGTTCGGCACGCAAAACGGCAAGTCGGATGGCGAAAGCCAGATGAGCGGGGCGCAGCAATTCGCCATGCTCGGGCAGGGCGCGGCCGGTTTCCGTAAATTGGCGTTCGGGGGTTAAGGTCATGGCGGGAATTCTCGATTTTCTGACGGGCAACAGCGCGGCGGCGTCGCCGTGGGGCGCGCTCTATCAAAACGCGGATCCGCATTTTAACTTCGGTTGGCGCGGGTTCACGCCCTTCAATGATCCGGCGAAACTCTCCGTCGCGCCGCCGGTGGCGGAAGCTAACCAACCAAGCCCGCTTGACGCGGCGCAATGGCCGGCGGGGCCTGTGGGCGCTCCGAAAAGTTTCGGCGGCGGTGCGTCGCCGTTCGGCTTTGCTGGGCCGGGCTCGATGACCGGGATTGCCCCGGCCATGATGGCGGCGCCGATGGATCCGCAACCGCCGGCCGCGGCTCCGATCGCTCCGCAAATCGCGGCGGCTCCCGCAACTGACCTTTCCAGCGTCAACCGCGGCCGGGCGCCGGACGATTTTGTCCCGGTTGGCGATTATCAGATGCCGGCCTTTCGCGGTGGCATGCCGGCTGAACCGGCCGCGGCGCCGGCGGCTCCCGTTGCCGCACCGATGGCGGCTCCCGCTCCTGCTCGGGCTCCGTTCTCGCTCGGGGGCGGCGGTGCGCCTGGCGCTGGCGCCGGCCCTGGGTTCGGCGATCGTATCTCCGCGGCGGCGCAAAGCATGCAGGGGTCGGACGGTCTTATTCCCGGCCTGTTCAATGGCATTTCCGGCCTGATGACCGGACGGCGCGCGGACGCAACCGGCAGGGCGGAAGAAAAGGTTTTGACGGCGCAAACCGCGACCGCGCAAGCCCTGATTTCCAAGGGGGCGACGCCTGCGGAAGTCTCCGGGGCGATCGGCAATCCGTCGCTGATGAAGGCGCTTGTGGATCAGTATTACGGCAAAGACAAATGGTCGGTGGTTCAAACCGGCGAAGTCGATGGCGTGAAAACCTATCGGCAGCAAAACGCGGTTGACGGCACGTTGCGCGATATTCCCGGCGCCGCGGCCGGTGCGGCTGCGCCTGGTGGTGCCGATGATTTTGTGACCGGGCCGGGTGGTCAGAGAATCCCCTATCCGCCTGGCGTGGACCGCAAGGAATTCCGCAAAAAGATCACTGACGCCAACGCGGACGCGGCGACCGGCAAAGTTACGGAAGGCCAAGGCAAGGCCGGCAAGTTCTCCACGATCGCGTCGCACGCGGAACGCATTTTCAAGGGCCTGGAAGGGCAAGGGCAAAACGTGTGGGGCCGGCTGACCGACAATATCCCGGTCGGCAGCGCCTATTTTCAGTCGCCGGAATATCAAAGCTACAAGTCGGCGAAAGAGGCATTTATCGGCGCTCATTTGCGTGACGTCTCGGGCGCCGCGATCGGCTCGCCTGAATTCGTGCGCGCGGAAAAGACGTTCTTCCCGCAGCCGGGCGAGGGTCCGGAAGTGGTCCGGCAAAAGGGGCAACTGCGGGCGTCGCTCATTGAAACGATGAAGCGCGAAGCGGGGCCTGGGTTCAAGGAACCAGCGGCGGCGGCGCCTTCCGGCAAAACGTCGGCCGGTATCTCTTGGAGTGTCCAGTAATGCCCGTTTTGACGGTTGGCGATAAGCAAGTGACGGTCGGCGATGAGTTTTTGAAGCTCTCGCCGGATCAGCAAAACGCGACCGTTGACGAAATCGCAACGTCGCTCGGCGTCAAGCCCGCGGCTCCCGCGGCGCCGGCCGGGGCTCCGGTGACGGTCGATAATGTCGGCCGCTCGCTCGCAACCGGCGTTCCGATCGTCGGCGGCCTGCTCAACAAGGCGAACGCGGCAACCGGCGCGCTCCTGGCGCCGGCGGTGGAACCGTTCATGGAAGCGGGGCCGAATTCGATCAATGACGCCCCAGGCGAAACCATCATGGATCGGCTCGGCGCGCGCTACAAAAAGGCGCTCGCGATCCAAGACGGAATGGACAAGAAGTTTTCGGCAGAACATCCCGTCGTTGACGTCGGCGCGAAGCTGGTGGGCGGTGTTGCCTCAATGGCGCCGGTGATGATGGCGGCGCCGGCGGCCTGGGGCCTGGCCGGTCCAACCATGCAGATGGCGCGCAACGGCGCGGTTTCGTCCGCGGCGCTCTCGGGCGCTGATGCGGCGGTGCGTGGTGAGGATATCGGCACGGCTGCGGCTGTTGGCGGTGTGATCGGCGGCGTGGCCGGGCCTGTCGGCAAGGGTGTGGGCAAGGTGGTTTCCTCGATCGCCGATCGTGTGCGACCGCCGGCGGCGGCTGTGCCTCAAAGCGTCTCGAAAGTCGGTGACGTTGACGTTCCGATGGCGCCCTATCAGGTGTCGCGTGATCCGGCGGCCGGTGCGGAAGCGGAAGTTATTCGGCGCGGCGGGCGCGGCGACGCGGCGCAAGCGGAAGCGATCGGCTTCGATGAATTGCAGGGTGCGCGCGTCGGTCAGGTGCGCGACGAATTCGCGGCCTCGCTCGATCCGTCCGGCGCCTCGGCGCGGACCTCGCCGCAAGACGCGGCCGAAAAGATCGCGGGCGAACTGATCGCGAAGGAACAGGCGGCGCAAGCGGCGCGCTCGGGCGCCTTGGCGGGCGAAATGTCGCC
>OFRC01000057.1_pt1 | contig 37951 bp, 51 predicted proteins | sample 1543051 | NCBI WGS metagenome assembly OFRC01 (sample SAMN07774231, study PRJEB24372) | wastewater metagenome
CCGGTTCGCCGGGTGGCCCGCGAAATAGAAGAGCTTTCGAGCGAATACGCGGGGCGTAGTTCCCGTGGTCCTACGCGGCTAACCACCCGGTCCGGGTCGGTTGGCCGCGTAGCGATCCTTCATTCCACTCGGCTGGCGTCGAAACGCTGCTCCAAGACTTCTCGGACAAAGTCCGATCGGGAATGATCGCCGCGCTCATTGTCTATTTGGTCGATGATCGCCTGCTGCACGCGGGTGTAGCTCTCGGCGTGACGCAGGCGCACCATGTGCTTCGTGAAGTCACGCTTGCTGGCGTCCTTCGCCTTCGACTGACGGGCGTCAGCGATGTCGAAGCCCTTCTCGACCAGGGCGCGGATGAGATCGATGCTGCTGACGTATCCGTAACGCTGGCTGCGGCTCTCGTGCGGCGCGGCGGCGAAGATGGACGGCGCGAGGGACATCAGGCGAGCTTCGTTGATCGGGGTCATCATGTTCATGTCGGTTTCCTTTCACTGAGAGACACCATGTCCCTCTGACCCCTTAAGCCCCGCTCGCCTTCTCAGGGGCGACGCGGGGCTGTGTGGGGAGAGGGTGGGTTAGTAGACGGCAGACCAGTTGGCGGGAACGCGCGTGGCGTGATGGATGCGATTTGTCATGTAGGCGACCCAGCTGTCGGGATGCGTCGCGCTGTCGTTGTCGTCGGCGGTGCGCGTCGCTTCGGTGACAACATCTTTCACTTCGTAGCCAGAGCCCCAGGTGGTTTGCATTTTGCGGACGACGACGGTGGTGTTGTGGGCGGCGCGGACGATCATGGTGGCTTCTCCTTCTGGCTGGGGACCATCCCCGGCATGACGCCATTATAACCCTAAAGCTGGTATCGTTGTCAACATGCCAAAATCACCAGTAAATACAGGCAAAAATAGAGGGCGACCCCTTTCGAGATCGCCCTCTTTCCCCGCCGACGCGGCTCGAGCCGCTAGGACGCGTCGCTTCTCAGGAAGGTGTCGTTCGCGCTGCGTGATTGCGGGTCTTCGCGCTCATCGATCAACTCGCGAATTGCGAGACCCATCAGGTGATCGCTGAAGCCACGGTCATAGCAGCGCGCTGCTGCGCGATGCTCGAGCATGTCTTGCGGGTACGATCCGTAGAGCTTCTTCGGATTGTTCCACAACTTCGCACGCGTCGCATCACCAACGCTGAACGTGTGCCAGTACGGAGTGATGACGCGCTGGCGACCGACAAGCACGAGGCACGCGAGATCAGTCGGCCACTGCGAGATCGGCACCGTCGATGCAGGCAGCGGCACTTGCTTCGCGATGAGCTTCTTCTCTTCGCCCGCCCACACGACGTCGTGGTCGTCCGGCGTTGGGTCATCGCGCTTGATCATCCGCGCCGTGCTCTGCAGCACCCACGCGCGAATGTAGTCGGTGACTTGGCCGGTCTTCTGCACGAGCGCCTTCGCGCCAGCGCCCCACACCGATGGCATACCGTTCACGATCATGATCGATCGCAGCGACATCATCGGGCCGAAGCCCACCTCGCGACCGGCGAGGATCGCGACGGCCATCTTCGCGATGTCCGGCGCGCCGTTGGTCATGAAGCCCTTCGGCACGACGCCGCCGCGCACGATCAGCATCACCGTCTGCTTCAGCTCGAGCGTGTCGCGCGGCATGAACGGCGTGATCGGCCCACCCTCCGACGCCAGCGACAGCGCCTTGCGCTCTCCGGCGATCTGCGGCCCGCCATCGCCCATCGTCTGTTTCTCAGCCAGCGCGATCTGCTCCGGCGTGAGTTTTACGTCCTCCTGCTCGATTGTTTCACGCGAAACTGTATCTACAGGCACATCAGTTTGGTCGCTCATATCGTCTCCTTCTGTTCATAAGGTGGGTGGCTTCTGAGTATAACTCAGCTGCTCATCCACAGGGGGAAGTCTTCGTCGGCAAAATATTCGAGCTGGGTGTTGACCATCCAAGGTTCCTCGCCGTGGCTCTTCGTGAAGGCCGCGAACGTCAGCGCCGCGTTGTCAAATTCACGCATGGCGTGGTCGATCCACTGCAGCTGGCGGCTCATGACGCGGGCGTGCGGCGTGGGGTCGTCGCCCTTGCACTGGAAGACGAACACGAACTGCCGACCGTCGTCATCGGGGTTCAGGGCTGTGTCGCTGACGGCCCCGCAGCGGGGTATCCAGCCCTTCTGGACGGCGAAGTCGATGGCGCGGTAGTAGACCGCCGCCTGGAGGTGGTAACGCCGCGTGGCGACCTCCCCAGCCAGCGCCCGCGTCAGGGTCTTGTCGAGGGTGTTGGTGTAGGTCTTCAGATCGATGATGGCCTCGGCCTTCAGCCGGTCCACCCTGGTCTTCATCGGCACCGACACGATCTCGCCGCTGCCGTGCTGGGTCTCGACGTCGTGGGTCCAGAGGATCGTCACCTCCGGCTCGCCGCCCTTGAAGCACGCCGAGATCGTGGGGTGCTTCTCGATGAACGCCGCGTCGCGCTCGATGATGGTCCTCCATTCGCTCGACAGGAACGTCTTACCGGGGTTCGCATCGTAATGCGCCTTCCTGATCACGTCCAAGATCGGCACGTTGGGGTCGATCTCGAGGATGCTCTTGATCAACTCCGCGTTCGTGCCGGAGAGCTTCACCTTGTCGCCGGTCGCCTCGTTGTGCGCCCTGATCCACGCCTTGTAGTCGTCGCCCTTGGCGAGAGCTTCAACGTGGTCCGCAGGATCGAGTTCGAAGGCGAAGCGTTTCTCGAAGACCTCGCGGCCCTCGAGGATGCGGGCGTGGTACGCCTTGCCGAGATCGAAGTGAGCGCCAGAGTTGTCGCGCTCCTTGTTCATCCAAGAGCGCGACCAGAACGTCATCGGTGAGACGAGCAAGTTCTTCACGCCGCTGGCCGACAGGCGCGGGATGGCGTGATAGGTTTCGTCCGGCATGTCGTGATAGACGCCGTCCGGCAGCGTGGCGAGATTGCCGTAGTACATTTGCGTGTTCCTCCTTCATGTGGTAAACGCTTAACAGGTTACAGGTAACAAACTTAGGGTCAACATGCAAGACGACAACAAGCCCCAGAAATCAGCCGTACACTTTCCTCCCATCGATCTCAGCGCGCCGAAAGACGCGCGACCCGTGACGCAGGGCACCGGGTTTTTGGTTGGTGAAGACAAGATCAAGTTCATGGCGGCGATGTCGCATGAGGAGGTCGCCAAGCGCACGCGACGCGTCTACATGGCCCCCTACCTCACGTACAACACCGCAGGCGATCTCTACGGCGCGATGCGCGGCGTTGGCGACGTTGCCATCATCGGCGCGGGCCCGTCGCTCGTCGATAACCTCGACCAGATACGCGAGTGGCAGAAGCCGGAGAACGGCGTGATCCTGCTGACGTTGAACAACGCGCACAACTTCCTGCTCGAGCACGGCATCAAGCCGGACATTGCCGTGATCATCGAAAGCCGCGAGCACGCCGCCGCCTACATCGATCCGGTAGATGACGTGTCGTACCTTGTCGGCTCAAGCGTTCACGACGCAACGCTGCGTAAGTTCTTCGGCGTATCGCACAACACTCACATCTGGCACCCGATCCAAGACGACGAGCACCGCGCGCAGATCGCGGCGCTGAACAAGACCTTCACGCGCCGCAAAATCCCCGGCGTCTCCGGCGGCACGTCGGTGATGATCCGCATGATGGACTTCCTCGTCGCCTTCATGGGCGCGCGGCGGCTGCGCTTCATTGGTTGCGACAGTTCCGCGAGAGATCGCGAGATGCACGCGCTGAAGAAAGCACACAGCGAGCCGCTGATCACGGCGCAGATACAGGACCGGAAGGGCAACCAGCTGCGCCGCAAGTACACGACGACGCATTCGATGTACCGGCAGGCCGGGGAGTTCTGGATGTTCGTCGACGCCCGCGCGAAAGAGGTTCGCGCCGGTACGCTCAACGCATTCGAGATCATGTTCTACGGACGCGGCCTGTTGCCTGACTGGGCCGCACTCCACAACTTCCACGTCGATAGCGTGGCCATCAAAAAGGAATTGGAAGATGAAGGCTTCGAGCAAAAAGTCTTGTTCAACGACACCGTCGATCTCTCAACTGAAATCATCCTTACGGCAATCACGTTTGGAGGCGCAGCTGACACAACGGGAATTGGCCGACCGGACGGGCATCCCGCAGCAGACGATCAGCGGGTGGGAGAACAAGGAGCTGACGCAGCTTCCTGATCTGCGCGACGTCATCAAGCTCGAGCGCGTGCTGGGGCAGCTGCGGTGATCTACTTCACGCTGCCGCTGCTGCCGCTGCCGCTGTCGCAGTGCTTCGTAAACTCGAAGCGTGGTCGCAAAAGCATCCGTATTGCCAGCTACTCATACAAGGCGTGGAAGCAAGAGGTCGATCTGCACATCAAGATGAATGTCACGCATGACTTCTTCGAGCGGCACCGCGCGTCGCTCGATGGCGACGTGCGCGTGACGTTCAACATCGAGCGCGTGGATCGCCGCAGGCGCGATCTCGACAACACGCTGAAGTGTCTGGGGGACACTCTCACACGCAACGGGATACTGCGGGACGATAGCCAGATCGTTGATCTCCGCGTGCGCTGGGTGAAGAAAGGTCAAGGTGCGCCAGTGAGGATTGAAATCGCACCAGCAATCGAGTAGAACACACGGGGCGGTGGATTAGCTATCCCTCGCCACACGCCATGTCGTCGGTCCCCCTGCCGTCGTCGCGTGTGGACCGCCCTACCTTCTCGACGGGCTGTCGAGATCGAAGGGGCACATCATGGACTGGTATCCACACGAGATTGATAGCTACGACCGCGCGACGCTGAAGCTGTCGCTGGCCGAGGATGGTGCGTATTCGCGCCTCCTTCGCTGGTACTACAAGCACGAAAGCCCGATCCCGGCTGACCCCGAAGAGCAGGCCGCTATCGTGCGTGTCCCGCTCGAGGTGTGGGTGCCGATGAGTGCAAAGATCATGGCTTACTTTGTCACGCGTGACAGCGCGACAAATGGCGGCAGCTTGCACAACGTCAAGTGTGACGAGGTGATCATCAAGCAAACGCGACGCCGCCGAGACCAGAGTGAGCGTCAAAAGAAGCACCGCAGCCGAGGCATCGTTGACCATCAAACACCAGCAAAACCAGCAAATTCTAGACCCCGCAGGAGTAACGCGTCTGTCACGCGTGACAGCGCAACAGCTGACGCGCCAGAGGAGAGGAGAGGAGAGGAAGTAGATACATCTATCGATGTATCTTCATCACCGGCTTCGCCGCTGATGTCGTTCGATGATTTTTGGAAGCTCTATCCGAGGAGGGTCGGCAAGCTGGCAGCGGAGAGAGCCTTCAAGCGCATGCTTGGCAAGATGCCGCCTGCGGACGAGATGGCAGCTGCGATCAACCGCACCATTGCAAACAAAAAAACCGACATCGACTTCCCACATCCAAAGACGTGGCTCGAAGAGGGTCGGTGGATGGACGTCGAGGGCGAAGCTGCAGCTCCAGCGCCTGGGCCCACGTTCAGACTGCCCGACGACGCCCCAGCGTGGCGCAAGGCGCTGCTCGCGCAACTCGGCGCGACGAAGTATATCAGCTGGATCGCGGGCACCGAGATGCGCGCAGCTGAGAAGCCTGGGCACTTCTACGTCAAGTCGGCGTTCGCCGCGACGCATCTGTCGGTGACATTCCTCAAAGAGATCGCGCTCGCATGCGGCTGCGCCGAGCGTGAAATCATCTTCCATGTGCGGCCATCAAAGAAGGAGAATGCAAAGTGATCAGAGCAAAGCTGGTGACGGTGCGACATCTTGCTACGCGCGTTCGCGTCACCGTCGACATCCACCCAGATCAGTTCTCGCAGTTCAATGCGATGCTGCACGACTTCGAGATCGGCCTCGACGTTCCACCTCCGCGCGAGATCAAGGTCAACACCAAGCCTGCGAAGGTGCCGACACCGCTCGCGCCGACGCCACTCGAAGCGGCCATCCAGCAGGCCAATATCACGGGGACTGGCGCGGTCGTGACGGAGATCACGCTCGCAGGCGACGGCGCTCAGTACGCCGTCGAACTGGCGGGGCTGCCCGCGCGACCGTTTAACGCGACCGCAGACGGGGTCGTCAACAATTACGAAGTCAGCAGCTCCCCTGATGATGACGAGGGCTCGCCCTTCGATGGAGCAAACTGATGGACGAGGCAACCAAGAAGGCCCGCATGTACGGCGGCAGCGGTCTCAATGAAACGCTCGAGGAGAAGCCCCTGCAAGTCGAGGAGACGCATCACAACCACACCGCCACGGTCGCGACACCGTGTCACGACTGTGGTCGCAAGATCGCGGCGGGCTCACCGATGGTCGTGCAGCGCATCACCGTGTCGCAGGGCGTCAACTCGCAGAACTTCGCGTACACGCTTCACCCGACATGCTACCGCGTGCTGGGGCAGACCGTGCGCGTCGTGCCGACGCACGCGGCGCACCTCTTCGGCGTCGGGCGCAAGCCGCTGCGCGTGATGTGGCGGGAGAACGCGCAGACGATCATCAACGCGCACCCCGAGCTGGCGGCGATCCTCGCCAGCGCATTCCCGCTACCAAAATGATCCGGGTGTCGTGGGGTGAGGGGGCGCTCTCTCGGCAGGAAGCCGACAGGGCGCTCGCGTGCGTCTCGGAGAACGTGCGGGACGTTGTGGCCAGGATCGTCAACGAGGAGGCCGCGAGGGCTGGCATCAGCGTGGCGCTGCTCATGGGCCGCAGCCGCACGCGGCCCTACGCGCACGCCCGCATGAGGGCAATGGGGCGCGCCTACGAGGAGACGATGATGTCGCTGCCGGAGGTGGGGCGGTACTTCGACAACCGCGCACACACATCCGTCCTTCATGCCGTGCAGTGGTATCGCGCTCAGGTGAAGTCATGACGCTCGTGATGTTCACGCCGGAGGAGATCGCGATCATCGATGAGGAGACGCGCGTGCGCGACGCCGCCATCGATGCGACCGGCCTCGGCATGGATACCACCAGCGGCTCGAGCACGCGCCTCGAGCGGCAACGCGTCGGCGTGATGGGCGAGGCCGCGATGATCAAGGCGCTCGCGCGTGACGTGAGGGAGGTTTTGTCCGGCGGCAAGCTCGACGGCGGCACCGACGTCATCGTGAAGGCGAAGTCTGGCGTGCGAACACTCGAGTACCGCATGTCGATCAAGTCATCGATGACGCCGACGCCGCAGTGGGTGTACGCGAACGACAAGGGACGCTTCCGCGTTGACATGATCGCGCTCGTCGCCAAGCCGAAGATGCCAGACGCGATGGACATCATCGGGTGGCAATGGATGGAGCATTTCAAGCGTTACGCGGAGGTCCAGCAGATCGGCGGCAGGCCGTACCTCGCCCTGAAGAGCCGCGAACTTTTGCCCGTAGAATGGCTGCTTCGGATGTCTGGACTTCCCACATAACCTCAGTTATGGTTGAGCGTCTTTTTGAAGGAGGACAACTCATGACGAACTTTAGCTCACCGCACTGGCACCGGCTTACTCAAGACGAGAAGCTCGCCCTCATGTCATCGCATGATGGTGAAATATCAGAGCAGGCGATGATCGACGCCGCGAAGTCGATCCCGCTGAAGATCACCGCCGACGAGATCGCGAAGAAGATAAACGCACTCACGATTGCCATCCGCGCAGCTGAGATCGACGCCGCCGTTGCTGATATGGAGGGCGACGCATCGTGGGCCTCTCACCACCGCAAGACCATCGAGACCTTCGAGGCGCGGCGCAATCTGCTGCGCGACAAACTCGCGGCGGAGGTGGCTGGTGGTCTCTAAAGCTGACGCCATCCCCGGCATGGCACACTTCGCCGGGAGCGGCCCCGCCTTCACGCGATGCGACGGTTGCTCGTTCGCTGAAGGCCACGGGCGCATGGAGGTCGCGAAGGGCATGGGCGCTCTGAAGCCCATCACATGCGCGAAGTGGCGCGAGATGATGGGCGTGCGCGCGGGCAAGAAGCAGCCCGCGTTCTGCCACACCACCAAGGCGTGCAAGCACTTCTCGAAGCGCCCCACGCTACTGAGCGAGGAGACGTGAGACGTCGTCGGCGCAGGGCGCTGGTGCCGGTGCCGAAGGAGAGCATGGCTGCGGGGCTGGAGGGTAAGCGGACGTGCATAACGTGCGACCACTACCGGCCCGAAGCTGGAGAGGTTTATGGTGGCGTGGCGTGCGCGCGGGCGATGAGTAACGTGTCTGCGGCGCTCGCGATCCACGGAATATGCGGGCCTGAGCGCGGCCTGTGGAGAGCAAAATTCGTGATGCCCAAGGGGCTTTAACAAGGAGGACGAGATGAGCTGGGAACATATGCTGCTGACGTACTGGGGCCTCGCTGCGGCCTACCTCGTGTTCAACGAGTGGCGCGAGAAGAACGAGATGTCGCTGGGCGATCTGATCGTGATTGTGGTCTTCGGCGGGCTCTTCGCGCCGATGTTGCTGCGGGAGAAGCTGCCCGCGCGCATCGTGAAGATCACGCGCGCCATCGCCAGCATCGAGATCATGAGGGCGCGCAAATGAAGCCGCGCGTCCTGCTGACATATCCACCGAACTATACAACGCTCCGGCGCGAGTTCGGCGCTGAGAACGTGCGCGGCGCGGTGTTCGCGTTTGGCGACGTGATCTACAATCCGCACAAGCTCGATCTCGGGCCCGATCTGATCGCGCACGAGACTGAGCACTGCATCGCGCAGATGAAGGTCGGCACCGCGCTGTGGTGGGAGAACTACATCCGCGACCGCGACTTCAGGCTGACGGAGGAGCTGCTTGGCCACCGCGCCGAATATGCGTACTGGCGCGACGTCATGAAGCTCAAGGGTGATAGGCTGCGCCACGCTCTTGATCACATCGCACAGAGGCTCTCGGGGCCGCTGTATGCGAACATGATTAGCCTGAGCGACGCGCGCGGAGAGATTGCGAGGTAGGTCTGGTCCGACCGCGTCATGACCCGTGTGCGAGCCGTGCGGGATAGAGTTGGGATGCTGAAGACGAGGGCGCGAGCCTGTTGCAAGGCCAGATGTCAGTGTTTGTTGCAACGGTCTTCGGTGGTGGGTTAGCGGTCGGCGCTTCGGCGCGTGATATAACTTAATTCCAGCAGGCTCAATTTTTTGAACGAGATAAAGGAGACACACCCACCATGGCTGACACCTCTGAACTGCGCGAAGAAGCAGCCCGAATCATTTACGATGCGTTTCCGTACAAGGGCGAAGTGTCCCCGCCGACAAAGCCTGCATGGGTTGTGAACGGCAATAGCATCATGCAAACCGAAGCACGACGCGCGGCTGCAAAAATCCTCGCCCTACCGGGTCTACAGGCAGAAGCCCCTACGGATGCGGAGGTGGCGGAGATTGAGAAGCGGCACGCGACGGCGTACCCAAACGCGATGGGCCTGCCCGACATAGAAGTGGTTCGGAACGTTGTGCATCACGCCGCATGGGCGCACTCAGATCGTGGAACCCTTCTCGCCAAACTCCGCGCCCGCACATCACAGGCAGAAGCCCAAGCCCCGACGACAGCCGCGCCCGTGCTGACGGAAGGTGATATAGCCGCGATCAAAAGGGCCAGGGACGTTTACGCAGTCGCGATCCGGCACGCCACGAACGCACACTCCATCATGGTTTCAACGACTCTCGGTGACGCAATTTCACTTATCGACCGCCTCACCTCCACAGTGGGAGCGCATGCACCAGCGCCCACGATGCCGACGAGAGAGAAGATTGCGAGGGTGTTCGCCAAAGATGTTGGGTGTGACCTCGGGTATTCCCAAGAGTTTGTCCGCTGTATTCGTGAAATCCATAACTGCGGCTGCGCTAAACGCGCCGACGCCATCCTCGCCCTTATCGCTAAGGGTGACACGCCATGACCTCCGCAGACGATACGGACACAGCACATGCGCCGGACCGCACTGCATCAGGAAAGCGCGAACCCCTCCCCGCCTCCTGGTGAGCAATCTTCAACGCGCCTAAGCGCGTCTACCCCTACCCCAACGGAGACGAACTCAAATGAGTGACGCCGAGGAAGCTGCCCACGCTCTTGTGTCGGATTATTTCTACCGGACGCGCAAGACGTTCTCGTTAGGTGAACACTCCGAACTGTGCGCCGCAGTTGCCGCCCTTCTCACAGAGACGAGGACTAAAGCCCTGGAGGAAGCGGCGGTTACTGCGGAACGTTTCTACATGTTCCCGGAGATGAAACCGCGAATTGTGGTCGGCAACGTGCGGGCCATCCTCGCCAATGCCATTCGCGGCCTCAAGGCTGAAGGGGGAGAGATATGAGCGACTGGTTGCCGATTGAAACTTTGCCGCCATGGGACGAGCGCCCAGGAACAATGTTCGTTCGCCTTGAGGGTTACAAAACCCACGGCGGGGCGGCGTGGTCGCGCGTGGGCTGGGGCATCGCGAGCATCACTAAGGATGGGCGGTTTGGCTTCTATACCGACGACATAGCCCACATCGTTCAGAGGTCGGACATGGATTACGACGACTGCAAAGTCACCCATTGGGCCCCATTACAGCAGCCGAACCTACCAATTTCGGGCAGTGGGGGAGATGTTTGAGATCAGTAGCAATGGGAGATGGGCGTGATGAGTAGGCCACACGGGTTCACGCTGACGCACTGGAGCGACGCCGAGAAGGCGCTGCTGAAACGCCACTACGGCAGCAAGACCGACGACGAGCTGGTCGCCATGCTGCCGCAGCGGACGAAGAGGGCCGTGAAGACCATGCGCGGACTGCTGGGATTGTGGCGTCGGCGGCGCTGGTCGCTGGGCCGGTAGACGGATCGCCTGACCCGGTTTAGATTGAGCGCCGCGCGAGAGGTGGGAAATGGTTGGGCGTAACAGCATCGTAGACAAGTTTTGTTGGACGACTGAGGCCGAGGAGCGGTTCCTCGAGAAGTTGGCCAATAGCGGCTCAGTCGTCGCAGCATGCCGCAGGGTGGGCTGCAGCAGATCGCTGGCCTACTGGCACCGCGACAACGACGAGGCGTTCGCAGCCCGCTGGGAGAGCGCCGTGAAGGTGGCTGTGGCTCGCTTCGAGCACATCGCCATTGTCCGCGCCACGAAGGGTTGGGAAGAGGTTGAGGAGACCGAGGGCCACGGGCCTGATGGCGCGTTCAGCAAGACCGTCCGCAAGCACAAGGTCAGCAACGAGCTGCTCATGCGCGTGCTCGCCGCCCACGACAAGCGATACCGCAATGTGGACCGGGGCGAAGCTCCGCCGGTCAACGTCAACATCCTGAACGTGGTGCAAGACGCCAATGAGAATGCCAGGAAGCGCGCCGCAGCAATTCGCGCCGAGCGCGGCACCGCCACCATCGAGCACCAGCCAAGCGGCGATACAGGCGGCTAGCGCCGAGGCGGAGAAGGCCCGCTTCCTCGCTGAATGTGTCGAAGACCCGCTGCTGTTCGTCCTGGGCGCATTCCCGTGGGGCAGTGGCGTGCTCGCCGCGACAGATCGCGACCCCGAGCCTGGGCCCGACGCGTGGCAAGTCTGGGTGCTCGAGCAGATCAAGCTGAAACACTTCTCGGTCGAGGAGGCGCTGCAGATCGCGGTCGCCTCGGGTCACGGCATCGGCAAGAGCGCGCTGATCGCGTGGATCATCCTGTGGTTCATCTGCTGCAAGCCTCACTGCAACGGCGTGGTGACGGCCAACACGCAGCAGCAGCTCACCGGCAAGACGTGGCGCGAAGTCGGCGTGTGGCTTGGCCGCATGCGCGACGTCTACAAGGAAGACTTCGTCATGACGGCGACGAAGCTCTACCACCGCGACCACGAGCGCACATGGTTCATCAGCGCGATCCCCTGGTCCGAGAAGAACCCGGAAGCGTTCGCCGGTCTTCACTCGAAGTGGGTCATCGTGCTCTTCGATGAAGCCAGCGCGATCCCGAAGGTGATCTGGGAAACCGTGATGGGCGCTTTCACTGAGCCGCACGCGCTGTGGATCGTGTTCGGCAACCCGACGCGAAACAGCGGCAAGTTCTACGACTGCTTCCACCGAGATCGTCATCGCTGGGAGCGGCTGCAAGTGGACAGCCGCACCGCGAAGAAGGTGCTGCGCTCGAAGGTGCAGCAGTGGGTGGACGACTACGGCGAAGACAGCGACTTCGTGCGCGTGCGCGTGCGCGGCGTATTCCCTCGAGCTGGCATGTCGCAGTTCATTGCGAACGACACCGTCGAGGCGGCGCAGCGGCGCTGGAAGGAGTACGGCGTCCGCAACCCGCACGACAACGAGTGCCCCGCGATCTTCGGCGCGCTGGTCTTCGGCGTGGACATCGCGCGCTTCGGTGACGACGCGACGACGATCTGGATGCGGCAGGGCCAGTACGCCCGCGTCCTGGCGCGCCACTACGGCAAGGACACCGTTCAGGTGGCTGGCTACGTGGCCGAACTTATCGACATCCACGGGCCCGACATGGTGTTCATCGACGCGGTCGGCGTCGGCGCTGGCGTCTTCGATCAACTGTCACATCGGGGTTATGGCACAAGGCTTTACCCGGTGATCGGCAGCGCGAAGGCGCAGGATGAGAAGAAGTACCACAACGCCCGCGCCGAGAACTGGGGCCGCATGAAGGATTGGCTCGTGGCTGGTGGCTGCGTCGAGGACGATCAGGTGGTTCTGGACGATCTGACGGGTTTGGAGTATTTCTTCGACATCCACCAGCGGTATCAGCTGGAGAGCAAGGACGACCTTAAGGCGCGTGGGCAACCATCGCCTGACAACGCCGACGCCATCGCGCAGACGTTCGCTGCGACGGTAGCGGCGAGAGACAAAGACCCGGTCGAAGAGGACCGGTATGCGCGAGATCGAAGCGGGGGCGGCAGCGGCTGGGCTGCGTGAAGAGGGCGACGGGGCGAATGGCTGACACGTACACCACGCATCTCACACTGCGCCGGAAGGCCATCCACACCGCGTTCACGATGCGCGAGGTCTCACCCAATGGGTGGGCGCAGAACATCAACCACGATCTCGATATGATAGACATGGCCATTGGCGACGTGTGTTCGCCGGAGCAGATCGCAGCAATCCGCGAGAGGCTGCAAGGCAACCTCAAATTCTTCTGGAGCCCAGCGGATGTATAACGCGAACGCGGCCATTGCCGAGCACGGCGATCCCGAGACGTCATCCTTCGCATTCGACCGGCCCATCACTGACGGCCTCGAGAAGGGCGACGACAATCAATTCGAACGACTGAAGATGATGGCCATGAGCGCCATCGATCACTATCGGCCCTGGTGGGCTGAGACCGACGAGATGTACGGCATCTACGCCGGACCCGGTCAGTGGAGCGACGACGACCGCAAGACGCTCGAGCGCCAGCTGCGCGTGCCGGTCACGTTCAACCGCGTCGGCCCCGTGCTCGACAGCTTGCAGGGCCTCGAGATCAACAACCGCGAGAAGGCCGCTGTGTTCCCGCGCAAGCAGGGCAACGTCAAGCAGTCCGAGCTGTACAGCGCGGGCCTCGACTACTTCCGCGACAAGGCGCGTGCGGAGAGCGAGGAGGCTGACGGCTTCTTCGATCTCGGCGTCTGCGGCATGGGTTGGGTGGACACCTACCTCAAGGCGTCGGATCGCGGGCGCAACACCTACGACATCGGATGCGACCGCGTCGATCCCACCGAGATGGCGATGGACCCCGCGTCGAAGAAGCGCAACGGGCGCGACGCGCGCTACGTCGTGCGCGTTCGATCGATCCCAATCGACGCGGCGCGTGAGTTGTTCGATGACTGCGAAGATCACGAGATGCACGCCGGTTGGGCGCAGATGATCGATGACGGTGTCGATGTGTCGCGCCTGCCTGAGACGTACCTCTTCAACCAGCCGTCGACGGTCTACGGGCCGCGCTCGCACGTCACCATCGTTGAAATTCAGTGGTGGGAGTATGAGCACTACTACGAAGTGATCGACCCCTTCACGCAGCAGCTTGTCCACATGGACAAGAAGAGCTTCCAAGTCGCGCAGCGCCGCTACTCGATGATCGCGCCGGGTCAGAAGCTGGCGCACGCGAAGTACAAGCGCAAATGCTACAAGCGCGCCTTCCTCGGCACCAAGGTGCTCGCGACGCCGCCGCTGCCGTGCCCCTACTTCTTCAGCTATCAGGTGATGACCGGCAAGCGCGACAAGCAGAAGCGCCACTGGTTCGGCCTCGTGCGGGCGATGAAAGACCCGCAGATGTACGCCAACAAGTGGCTGTCGCAAATCCTGCACATCCTGAACAACAACGCGAAGGGCGGCATCCTCGCGTCGAAGAGCGTGTTCGAAGACTGGAAGAGCGTGCAGAAGAACTGGTCGAACCCGCAGTACATCGCGTGGCTCGCGAACGGCAAGAAGCCGGAGGAAGTCGGCTACCGCCAGCAGGCGCAAATCCCGCCGGGGCTGATGGAGTTGCTGCAGTTCGGCCTGAGCAGCGTCATGGATGCCAACGGCACCAGCGCCGAGCTTCTGGGCCTCGCTGGACGCGACCAGCCTGGGGTGCTCGAATACCAGCGCCGCCAAGCTGGCATGACCGTGCTGGGCGTCTTCTTCAACGCGCTGCGTATGTACCGCAAGGATCAGGGCGAGATGACCCTGTACATGATGCAGAAGTGGTGCGCGGACGGTCGCCTCGTGCGCGTCGTGATCGACAGCGGCGAAGAGCAGTACATCCCGCTCGTGCTGAACAAGGACGAAGGCATCATCGAGTACGATCTGGCCATCGATGAGAGCCCGCAATCTCCGAACCAGAAGGAGGCCGTATGGTCGCTGCTGGTCAACGCCATGCCGATCCTCGGCTCGCTGCAGCTGCCTCCGCAAGTCATCATCGAGCTGCTGCAGTACAGCCCGATCCCGTCGTCGGTGCTCGCGAAGATGCGCGAGAGCATGAAGCCGGACGAGGGCGCGCAGGGTCAGCAGGCGCAGATGCAGGCGCTGATGATGGCGCTGACGCAGGCGCAGACGAAGCAGCTCGAGGGTCAGGCGATGGAGAGCGCCGCCGACACCGTGCTCAAGCAGTCGAAGGCGGCTGTGGAGCAGGAGAAGGCGCAGGGCGCGAAGCTCGACAACGTGATCACGATGACGCAGGCCGCGCAGATGGCGGCTGGCGGCACGCCGCAGAACGCGGCACCGACAGCGCCGGAGAGGCCGCAGACGAACTGGAGTGGGCCCGCGCAGTGATCGAGATCAACCAGCTCGTGATGTGGCTCGCCGCATCGGTATTCACCGCGATTGGCTTCTTCGGCCTGCTGATCGCGTCCATCTAACTGGCCGACACAAAGGAGCGCGAGATGAGAATTGAGAGATTGTTCAGGCGTCTGCTGCAGGAAATGATGTTCGCCAACGATATGGCGCTGCGCGCACGTCACGGCGACGGCAACTTCACGACGCTGGCCAAGCGCCTCATCGCTGAACGCACGCCGACGCCGGAGGAAGCTGCCGACGACGCGATGGTGCTGGCGCAGGAGCAGGAAACTCTGCGTCGCATGAACGAGCGCCGCATCTACGAAGAGCAGGAACTTGCGGCGCTGCAGGGCGCTCAGAACGTCAACGTGACGCGCGCCGCAGATGCGCCCATGCCAGCGCAACCGACGACCGGCACCACCGATCTCGGTCGCCCCGAGCCGCATCCTGATGCGCTGCAGAAAGAGCAGCCCGAGAACGAACCGAAGGCTGACGCGGTCGGTGACACCAAGACCGAAGACACCAAGACGACCGCAGGCGCACCGCCGCCTCGGCCATCGCGTAGCAAATAGGAGAGACCGAGATGGATAGTCGCGAAGCCCGCTCACTTGGCATGACCGCTGGCCCCGCGTGGGGTCGAGCGGGCATCGCGACTATGTCACCCGAGATGCGTAAGCGCCTCGGCCTCGCCGCCGCTCAGTTCGGCACGGCGCTGGTGCCCTCGACCGGCATGACGGAGTTCGCTGGGCAGATGCCTGACTTCAGCACCGCAGCTGACAGCACCGCTGGCGTGGCGAAGCTCCCAGGCTTCACAGAGAACGTGGCGAAGGGGAACTACCTCGATGCCTTCCTTCAAACGATGGGCGCAGCTGGCGACGCAGCTCAGGCCACAGCGCCTCTTACAGGCCCTGCTGGTCTGGCTTTCGGCGCAGCTATCAAAGCTCCCAAGGGTCTCGTCAACGCGATCAAGGTGTTCGGAGCGACCGGACAGAAGGCCAAGCAGATCGAAGCTGGCATCGTTAAGCTCAACAAAGGCGCAACACCGACAGCACCTCAAATGGCTGCTGTCGAGGAAGCTGCGCGCGGCGGTCTTAGGCAAGCGCGCAACGCGGTCGTCAAGCAGAACCCCAAACTGAAGGGTGCGCCCCCGCACATCGCGTCGCAGGAAGATCACGACGCAATGGTGCAAAGCCTCGCCGCCGATATCAGGGAGGGTGCGGCAAACAAGCCGTGGTATTCCGAGAGCACTGATGCTCTGCGTGGTTCATATCCCGGCGATGTTGTGAGGCAGGATCGCCTTCTGAAGGCACAGGGCATGGCCTCACAGCAGACACCAGTCAAGCGCGACACCGGCATCGCGTATCGCGGCATGATCAACGCAGAGCGTTTCCCAGACAGCACGCCGCCGGGACTCATCTACGCAAACAAAGATACCGGCGAAGTCGCGTCGTCGCCGTGGACACCCGGCCATCTCTACAACGAGGTGAACGACAAGGTGATGAGCGTCGCGCGCGGCAATGACGTCGAACCCACCGGCGGCAAGATCGGCCCCTTCACGACAAACATGCTGACCGGCGGCAAAGACCCCAATGCGGAGCAGATCGCGCAGAACCCGTGGATGGCGCAGCACCTCGATGAGCAGGGCCGCACCAATGCCGTCGTGGATACGATCATGCACCAGAAGTACCGCTACCCAGACAGCGCGAAAGCATCGAGCACGACGCAGTATGTCACGCCCACCCTGCGCGAGGCGCAGCAGATTGTCGAACCCGGCAGCACCGCGCCGATCTCTGAGGTGCAGGCACCTGTGTGGCTTACACAGCAGTCGCGTCTCGGAGGCGAAGGACGCATCAGCTACAAGAACGCCGTCGATGAGATGACGGGGCTGATGAACGTCGAGACGACGCTGGGCAGCAACACCGGCATCGAGAAAGTGTTCCGCACTGCTGAGATGCCATCCGAGCAGCGGCTCGCATTCGACAAGCACATGAACCAGCGCGTGTTCATGACGCCAGAAGGCGGCAGTGAAATCCTTCGTATGCTTGGCATGCCGCAGCAACCAGCGCGCGGCGGCATGGGTGCCTACGAGGGCCAGTACAACCCGGTCACCACCTATCAACCCGTCATGCCTGGAGCTGGGCCTGCGGGTAAGGGCGTGGACGATGCCGGTTGGCAGCTCGTGCCGCGCGAGATCAAGGCAGAGGGCCTCGGCTGGGACGGCCCAGGATCAGTCACCATGCACCAAATGGTGATCCCAAACGTCAACTTCGCGATGCCCCTGGACGACACGACGGCGAGAGGCGTGACGCTTGCCGCGCTGCTGCACCAGAAGTTCGGGTTCCAAAAGGGTCAAGGCTGGATCAGGCCCTATGTGCCGGAAGCGGGCCACCCGACAGAGGCGTCGGACTGGTTCCAGATCGACCTTGGCCGCCCGCTGACGGAGGACGAGGCCCGCGCCTTCGACGCAATGGGCGTGTCCCCGATTGCCCGTGGCAACGCCTTTGGCTGGCTTAATCTGGGTGGTAAACCTAACCAGTTTATGAGTAAACTGATCAACGCTGCCGATGAGGTCATCGGCAATGGGCGCTACGACCTTGTCCACGCACCCACTCAACGCAATTACTTCGAGAACGATTGGAAGGAAGGTTACGATGCCACCCAGATCGATAAGGCCATTGAAGGCCTCGGACCTGAATGGAAGCAACCCAATATTGATGTACACCGCGCCCTCGCTCCGCGCCTCGGAGCAGCCCTCGAAGACTGGGGCAAAGGAAACGACATCAAAATCCCAGACGACTTCAAGCGCGTCATCGAAGCCTGGGAGGGATCGGGTCGCGGAAGAGCAGCGGGCCTCGTTCGGCAAACGCAGCAAAAACTAGGCGTCGCATCGCCGGGAGCGCAACAGCGCCCCGGCCTTGCACGCCCCTACGATCCCTTCGCACTCGAAGATTAGGAGGCCACATGGCCACGCCACCGAACAAGTGTCTGCGCGGCGTCGTCCGCATTCCTGCGGCAGCAGCTGCGAACCTCGCCTCGAGCACAGACGTGCCTATCGCGGCATTCATCTACGCGTCGAATATGGGCATCAAGCCCGAGCTGACGTACCAGAAGTCGAACGGCGACTGGGTCGAGATCAGCAGGCCGAGCACGACACCGGGCATCTACGAACACCCGATGACGATGATGCAGAGCGAGGCGGCTGCGGAGGCCGCGATCATCAACCAGATCGGCGTGAAGGCGTGGAACGTGCAAAAATTCCAGCAGTGGGCGAGCGACAACCTGTACGCATTCTTCAAGCCGCTCGTCGGCGCAACTGCGTCATCACCGACCGGCGCAGTCACGTCTGACAATCTGATCGACGCGGTTAACGCGAGCCTCGCGGATCACTTCATCTTTATCGACACCAACGGCGACGGCGTCCCTGAGTTTCACGGTAAGTAAGACCACCAACAGCGAGAGGAAACTACATGAGCGACAGCAGTGCATTGGGCAATGACATGCCCTCGATGAGCGCCGCCGACGAGGCGGCGTTCGCAGCTATGGAGGCAGCAGAGCGCGGCGCTGCAGCTACCCCGCCGCCGCCTCCGCCGCCGCCAGCGCAGCAGCAAGCTGCGGCGACCCCGCCACCCCCGCCACCTCCTCCGGCGCAGCAGCAAGTCGAAGACGACGACCCGCGCGGCGTGCTCGCGAACGACGGCAAGAAGTATCTGCCGGTGTCCGTGCATGTGCAGGAGCGCAAGACGTGGCAGGGTCAGAAGGCCGATCTCGAGGCCGTCAACGCGCAGCTGGCGGCGCAGCTCAACGCATCGCTGGCCGCACTCTCACGCGTCCCCGGCGCGCAGCCGCAGCAACAGCCGCAGCAGCCTGAGAAGCCCGCGACGAACCCGCACGACAAAGAGATGCACCCGCTCGATCACATGCGGTGGGAGAACGAGCAGCTGCAGGCGCGCCTCGCGAAGATAGAAGGCCGCACGCAAGAGCAGGAGACGATGACTGCGGCGCAGCGCCAGCTCGCGAACCAGCAGCAGGCATACGCGAACGCGCACGCGACCTTCACGAAGAACAATCCGGCGTTCGGTCAGGCGTACTCGTTCCTGATGGACAAGATGGTGCAGGTCCACATGGCGATGAAGCACCCGGAGAACGTCGCGATCCAGATGGCCAACGCGGTCGAATGGCAGACGGTCACCGACGCGGTGAAGCGCAACGAGAACCCCTTCGTCGTGCTCGAGAACCTTGCGAAGACGTTCGGCTACGTGCCCGGTCAGCAGCAGCATACGACGCTGACACCGGCAGAGCAGCTGGCGAAGTCGCAGGAGGCCGCGCAGGCGGCGATCACGCTGTCCGGACAGCCGGGTGGCCAGCCCGCAGCCGCGTCGCTGCAGGCCCTCGTGTCGATGCCGAAGGAGCAGTTCGCTGCCGCCTTCGCCGGAGACATCGATGACGCCAAGTGGCAGAAGCTCGCGGGTGGTTTCTAGGGGCTTGACGGGCCCCTGTAGATAGCGCGAGCGTGCCGATGTGAGACATCGGCCTTCGGGTTGCGGTCCCTCCTTCCGGTAAGGCCCTTCACTTCGGTGCGGGGCCTTATTGGTTTCTGACACACCACCCATTGTGCCCAAGTTGACGGCGCGCGCGGGTGGGCGTATATATGCCCGCGTTGGGTGCGACCCGACACACAGCGGTCGCGGCGTCATCCGCCTCACAGATGAAGCTCCCGAGGGCAGCGCAAGCTCTCGTTTCGCAGCCGAGCGACAACCGGCATCACCGAAACATATGGGAGCCAACAATGGCCACTACCGGTTATTCCGTAAATCATCCGCTCGCAGTCAAGCTGTGGGCGAAGAAGCTCAACGTCGAAGCGCTCAAGGAGGCTTATGTCTCCAAGTTCATCGGCAAAAGCACGTCGTCGCTGATCCAGTATCGCGAAGACACCAACAAGTCCAAGGGCGACAAGATCACCCACGGCCTGCGTATGCAGCTGACGGGCGACGGCGTTCGCGGCGACAACCAGCTCGCCGGTAACGAAGAGAGCCTCGTCACGCACAACGATGCGATCTACATCGATCAGCTGCGCCACGGCGTCCGCTCCGAAGGCAAGATGTCGGAGCAGCGCGTGCTCTTCGATCTCCGCACCGAAGCGAAGATGGGCCTGAAGGATTGGTGGACCAATCGCTTCGACACCGCCTTCTTCAACCAAATCTGCGGCAACACGGTCCAGACCGACATCCGCTACACCGGCATGCAGGCCGTGATCGCGCCGGACAGCACGCACATCCTGCGCGCTGGCGGCTTCACCGCCGACGAAAGCGTCGTGACTGCTGGCGTCTTCAGCCTGCAGCACATCGACGTGCTCGTTGAGCGTGCGACCACGCTATCGCCCTCGATCCGCCCGATCATGATCGAAGGCGAGCCGCGCTACGTGATGTTCCTGCACCCGCAGCAAGTCACGCAGATGCGTACCTCTACCTCGACCGCGCAGTGGGCCGACATCCAGAAGGCGGCGATGCAGGGCGGCAAGGTCAACGACAACCCGATCTTCTCCGGCGCGCTGGGGATGTACAACGGGACCATCCTGCACAGCTCGAGCCGCATCACGAACGGCGTCAACTCCTCGACCGGCGCGGCCATCTCGACCGTGCGTCGTGCGGCGTTCTGCGGTGCCCAGGCGGCGTGTATCGCGTTCGGCGGCGAAGACGGCCCCGACACGATGTCGTGGGCGGAAGAAGAGTTCGATTACGGCAACCAGCTTGGCGTCGCGTGCGGCTCCATCTGGGGCCTGAAGAAGTCGGTCTACAACAACACCGACTTCGGCAGCATCGTGCTCTCGACGTACTCTGTCGCCACCAATCCGGCCTAACAGCCCCTAGCTTAATCCGCGACAACCCATAAGGAGAAAGCAAATGGGTACTGGATACAACACAGATCAGAAGCTCATCCACACTTGCAGCCGCAAGCTGGGCATCTCAGACTTCCCGGTGACGGGCACGACCGTGCCGATTGGTGCGATCCCCAAGGGGTCTCGCATCATGTCCACGACCGTGTTCCTCATCACCGCGTTTGGGCCAGGAACGTCAGCATCGTTCCTCGTCGGATCGCCTGGGGATGATGACTTCCTCGTCGCCGCTGGCGATGTCGGTGAGTTGACGGTGGCGGTCTACGGGCCGATGCTGACCTCTCGCATGGTGCTCACGGGCGACCTCAGTGTCCTCGCGAAGCTGACCTACGGCACCGCCATGACGACCGGCGAGCTGCACGTCGTCATCGAGTACGACCCGCCGGTCAACCTCGAGGACATGCCGACGCAGTTCGACACCTAATCTAGCTCCCAACGGGGCTGGGGAGATCAAGGGTCGGTGAGGTTCTCGCGCTCACCGGCCCTTGATTGCATAACGCGAGAGACAAGAGGGCAACATGAAGAACAGTGGTGGAATGCGAACCGGAACGCAGGGCAGCAAGGGCTACCCGTCGAGCGAAGGCGGCAAGTCTGCGGCACGCCCGACGCTGCGTACCTATCGTGAAGGCATCAGCTCCGCGACGGGCAACTCGCCCAGCGCGAAGCCGACGCACAACATGGGCCGCAACACGATGGAAGCTGGCACGAAGAAGAAGTAGCGATCTATCGGCGGAGACGGCGATGAGCAACCTTGGACTGATGGTCAGCAGGATCGCGTCGGAAATCCGGCGCACCGGCATGAACGATGAGATCAAGTATGCCGTCGCCGCCGCCGTCGAGTTCTGGCGCAAGAAGCGCACCAATTTCAATCAGCTGAATTTCACGTTCTCGACTGCGATCGCGCAGGAGTACTACACCAGCGCGGACAGCACGAACATTCCGCTGATCGCCAAGATCGACATCGCGATGTACGTCGACGGCACCTACGAGCGCGCCCTCGATCTTGTGGACAGCAACTGGATCGATGACCAGGGCCTCGTCTCCGCGAGCTTCCGCTCAGAGCCTGAGTACCTCGCCTACATCCGCTCGAGCGTGCGCCTCTTCCCCGTGCCGAACGTCGCGAAGACGATCCGCATCGAGGGCCTGCTCGAGCTGATCGACAGCAGCGGCGCAACTGGCCTGCAGCGCCTGACGCGCGACAACGTGCTCAATCTGCCGGACAGCTACGCCTCCGCGTGGTTCACCGAGGGCTTCGAGATCATCAAGTCGTATGCGAAGGGCTACCTCAATCTGCACGTCATCAAGAACACTAACGAAGCCTCGATGATGTACAGCGACGCGCGCGACATGGCCGACAACAAGGGCGATCAGGCGCAGACCGAAGGCTCCAATGACATGGTGCAGCCGTCATGGTGATGCGCCCACACTACTCGCACATCAAGGATAATGACGTCCGCACGGCGCTCGAGCGCATCTACAACGACATGCTGCGCCTCGTGACGCAGCAGAAATACTTTCCGCCGTTCGTCACCACCGACAAGCCGGACGCGACGAGCGACCAGTATCGCTACACCGGCATCTTCTTCACCGACAGCGGCAAGCCCGCGTGGTCGAACGGCACGATCTGGGTCTACGCCGATGGGAGCGCCGCATAATGGCTGACACCTATACCTCACAGGGCTTCACGAAGCCCGAACCCGGCGGCTCACTGAATACGTGGGGCACGAAGCTCAACGTCGTCATCGACATGATGGCGGCGCAGAACAAGTTCTCCGAGGTTCAGGTCTCCGGCGCGACCAGCGTATCGTTCACCAACGCGAGCGCGTCAGCGACGGCGCTGCCGACCGGCCTGAAGCTGACGGCCAACGGCGTCGCGGCAAACTTCGCATTCACGCTGCCTGCGGGCGTGCCCTACAAGTGGCTGATCTGGAACATGACCGGCTACACCGCCTCGATCAATGCAGGCGGCTCTACGACGATCTCGCTCGAGACCGGCCACAGCGTCATGGTTGCGTACTCGGATGACGACGGCGACATCGCGGTCGTCACGCCCTCAGTGTTCCGCGCCGGTCTCGTCGCCAACGGCATCATCTCCGGCGTCACGGCGGGCACGCTTGGCACGCACGCGGTCAACCTCACGCAGATGCAGGCCGCGATCTCCGCGATTGCGACAGCGCAGAACGGCCTCGTGCTGAACAGCGCGACCGCCACGACGGCGGAGTACTTCGAGGACGCCATCACGGTTTCAGGCTCGCTCGTGAAGAGCAAGGTGAACGCCGGGACCGCAGCGGAAGCGACCAACATCGACTTCACGTTCGATGAGCAGTCCACGATCCTCGCATCTCAAGTTTATGGAAGGCGATAGATAATGGCCCTCACCAAAGTAAAGCTCTCCGGCTCGACCAATGGGCGAAACATCAAGGTAGCCGCAACAGCCACTCTCGGCACTACGATCCACGCCGCAGACGCGACGGCGCAGGACGAGCTGTGGCTGTTCGCCTGCAACACCGACACGGTTGAGCGCAAGCTGACCATCGAGTTCGGAGGCGTGTCATCGCCGGACGATCTGATTGAGATCATCCTCCCGCCCGAGTGCGGGTTGGTGACTGTCGTCCCTGGCATCCCGCTGACGGGCTCCGTCGTCGTCACAGCCTTCGCAGCGGCGGCGAACGTCATCAACATCAGCGGCTTCGTGAACAGGATTAGCTAACATGCTTATTGGTGATCTTCTCAACGGTTTGCGCGAAGCCTTCCGTCGCGGATTTTTTGCCGGGGCTTCAGGCCCTCGCGGTGGTCTTCCTGACGTTGGGTACAAGTCAGGTGATTACTGCGACAGTATTTTGAGCGGCGCGATTACGTCTGGAGCTGTAGCGGGGGCCAACAACGCGTATTGTCTTCCGTTCGTCGCGCGCTCGGCCCAAACATTCGACCGCATTGCCTTGGAGAACACAGGGACTGGCGATAACGGCGACAAAATCCGTTTTTACATCGTCCAAGACAACGGCGGCACGCCTCTCGGCGGGGCTGTCTTGGCAAACCCTGCCGAGATTACACTTGATGGAACGGCTAAGGACAACGCAGCGACGATCAGCCTGACGCTAACGAAGGGCCAGCTGGTTTGGATTGGCGTCGTAGTGAACGCGACCGTCACGACGCGCAACATCGTAGGCGGCGTTGGCGACATCTCGTGGTCATCGTTGCTGGGTAATTTCTTGGGCAGCTTTGCTGTCGCCAGCTTCTTCCGCACAGATTTTACTTATGGTGCTGCGCCAGACCCATTCACTACCGGCGTTTCTGTCGTTGACTCCGGGGGTGCGGTTCCGCGCATCAGGCTGAGGGCTCAGTAGATGAAACGCGTACACACAGACGGCAAGACTGGGGCCACGCTTTACGAAGAAGATGTGCCAGACCTCCCACGCCCGCAGTTCAAGACGCTATCCGGCTCAGAGTTCATCGCGCTTATGGGGAGCGCGCTCGGTTTCGCGCGCATGGATCAGCTGCTGGCCAAATCCAAGACCATCGAAACGCTGCTGGTTAAAGCCGTGACGGTCGAGCGCCTGACCGGCAATACGCCCAGCGCCATCGCATTCCTGAAGACTGGCGACAACGCGCTGACCGATGAAGAGCTTGCGGCCATTGACGCCGCATGGGAACAAATCTCGCAGTAGGAGACTGTCGTGACTGACGGTGAGATCAACAGCGTAAGCAACGCGCTTGGTGAGTTGACGGCAGAAGTACGTAATCTCGTGCGCTCTCAGGAGGCTCTGTGGCGTCGCTTCGATGAGCACGCCAAGGCCGATGCGGAGCAGGGTGGCGTGATCAAGCTCTGTGTCGATAAAATTTCAAACCTCGACGCCAACCTCAAGAGTGTCGCGGCTAAGGTGCAGGAGCACGAGACGCTGAAGAACAAGGCTGTGGGCTACAGCTTCGCCACGGCGACCGGCATCTCCGGCATCGGGGCGTGGCTGTCAACATTCCTCAAGGGCGCATCATGAGTGCGCTTGGAAAGATCGCGGGCTCCGTACTTGGAACGCTCGCGCCGACGCTGGCGACCGCTCTCGGCGGGCCGCTGGCAGGCATGGCGACCGCGTGGATCGCAAAGAAGGTTCTCGGCCAGGAGAATGCGACGCTGAAGGAGATCAGCGTGGCGATGGCGGAGATGAACGATCCGCAGATGATCGAGAAGATCAGATCGGCGGAGCGCGAGTTCGAAGGCGAGATGAAGCGCCTCGAGGTTGACGTCTTCGCTCTCGAGGTGAAGGACCGCGACAGTGCGCGCGACTTCGGCGTGAAGAGCGGCGTCGGCGCGTGGATGCAAGTGGCCGTTGGGTCGATCATCATCTCGATGTTCGGCTACATCGTCTACCGCGTGATGACCGGCGGCATCGATCTCAGTGATCCAAATCAGGCGATCATGGTCGGCACGCTGATCGGCTACGTGTCATCGAAGGCGGATCAAGTCGTGTCGTTCCTGTTCGGCTCGAGCCAGGGCTCGAAGGACAAGTCTGACGCGATGGCGACACAGCTTGCTGCGAATGCGATTGGAAAGAAGTAATGGCTGCGGCGCAGTGGCAACAGGTCAAGATCGAGGCAGGATGCTGGCCCGACATCGCCCCTCGAAAGGCGAAGGGCTTCTTCCGCACGGCTAACCGCGTCCGCTTCACGCCGCAGATGGAGCCTCATCGCGGCTGGGAGAAGGTCTTCAACACCGGAGAGAGCTACGACGGCAAGGCGCGCTGCATCATCGAGTGGGCCGACAACAACGCGTATCCGCTCGCCGCTATCGGCACGCACACATCGGTGTGGGCGACGTTTGACGGCGACGTCAATCACATCACGCCCATCGAAGAGTACGTCTATCTCAGCGCGTCGTTCACGACGACGGCGGCGTCATCCACGTTCACTGTCCGCAAGGTTTCCAACGGTTACGTCGCTGGCCAGTTCGTGCGCTTCCCAGATGGCCCAACGGTCGATAGCGTCGCTCTGACCGCCGCCTACTACACCATCGCGACCGTCACGACCGACAGCTTCACGTTCAATGCCGGGGCCAACGCCGCAGCTGGCGGCACGAGCCTTGGTGCTAATGCCGACATGGACGTCTTCCTGCGACCCGGCAACGAGTTCGGCACTGCGGGTCAGGGCTACGGCACCGGCAACTACGACGTCGGCCTCTACGGCGGCACGCTGGCAGCAGCGAGCTACAAGGCGCGCATCTGGTCCGGCGGCAGTATTGGAGAGCTTCTCGTGATGTCGCCACGCGGCGGCGGCATGTATGAGTTCGGCCCGTCGTTCAGCGCGACCGATCTCGCGGAGCGCGTGACTGATGGCGGCTTCCTTCTCACCATGCAGTTTACCTACGGCACCGGTTGGGCGCGTGACGCGGTCAACAACGAGGCTGACGCGACCACGCTGACGGTGGGCAGCGCGCTCACCACGTCGCTGTACCAGAGCGTCACGGTGCCTTCGGGTCGCTGGCTGCGACTGCGCTTCACGGTCAAGAATTTCTCCGCCGGTTCGATCCGCGCGTATCTAGGATCGACCGCCCTTGGCAGCGCGGCGGTGGCCGCGAACGGGCGAACGGTCATCGAGTTCTTCAACACGACATCGACGGCGCAGACGCTGTCGCTCCGCCCCGCATCTTCAAACACCACGCTTTCGGTGACGGGGGTGTCTCTCAAGGTCAGCGACGTCATGTGTCGCCAGACGAACGCTCCGGCGGCGATCCTTGCGCTCATGACGTCGCCCAGTGGCCACGCTATCGCGATGGGCTGCACGAACACGTCTGGCGTCTTCGACCCGATGTGCGTCCGCAATTCGAACGCGCTCGACACGTCACAGTGGACCGCGTCGCAGTCGAACGAAGCGCGCGAGTTCTTCCTCCGCAATGGCCAGTTTCTGCAGCAGGGCATCAACGCCGCTGACGGACAAATCTTCATGTCTTCGAACCGCTCGCTGTGGGAGTGCCGCTACGTCGGCCTGCCGACCGTGTTCGACTTCGTGTGCCGCGATCCTGACTGCTGGCCGATGGGTGCGCGCGGTATGGTGTACGCCGACAGTCGCGTGTGGTTCCCATCAACGAAGAAACGCTTCAAGGTCTTCGATGGCCGTGTCAGCGATGTCTTCTGCCCCGGCGAGCTGACGGTGTTCAACAACATCGCGCCGTCGCAGGAAGACCTCTGCGAGATGCACGCGCATATGTTTGGCGAGGTGTGGCTCATCTATCCGACCGTGGCGAACGCCAGCGAGGTGTCGAACTACGCCGCGATGACGACCGCAGACATGCGGTGGCAGAGCTTCGGCACCTACGGGCGCACGGCGTGGTCGTCGTCGTCCGGCGCGGGCAGCCCGCTCGCGGCGCAGGACGGCCAGCTGTACTATCACGAGCGCGGCTTCTCAGCTGACGGCGCTGCCGATCTGGATTGGAGCGCGCGTGCGGTCGGCATCGAGATCGGCTTCGGGCAGACGCTGGGCGAGGTGTCCGGATACCGGCCCGACGTCGCCAACCAGCAGGGCCCATACAACGTGCGTTTCCTGGGCTACCAGAAGAACGCCGCATCGACGCCGCAGGACAGCGGGAACATCCCGATCACGTCATCGACGCAGGAAGATCAGAGCTTCTTCATCGAGGGCAGCTTGCTCGAGATCGAATACTCCGGCGATCACTTTGTGCAAATCGGTGATCCGAGGTATCTTCTGCGGGATACGGAGAGCTTGTCATGACGCAACTGAAGATCGTCACAGAGATCGACGCGGGCCTGCGCCAGGACTGGCTGCGGCTGCGCGAGCCCATCCTGAAGGCGCTCGAGCGTCTCAAGGGCGCGTACACCGAGAACGAGCTGTTCCTCGCGGTGCTCGAGGAGCGCGTTCAGTTCTGGGTAGAGGGCGACGCCTTCATCTTCACGGCCATCGAGCAGCACAACAGGAAGCGGTACATCAACCTCTTCCTCGCTGGCGGCAGCACCGATGGCGCGCTCGAGCTTCGCAAGGAGATCGAGGTGTGGTCACGCACGCGCGGCATCGACGGCGCGTTCATGATCGTGCGGCACGGCGTCGATAAGGTCATGCGCGAGAAGAACAAGGCCGATGGCTGGGACAGTGTCGGCGTGATGTACATGAAGGACTTCGTGCAATGAGCAAGCCAGCCACGCCGTCAACCACGACGTCGAACGTCAACCAATCCACGACTGTCGATCCGGCGATCCGCGCCGCGCTCATGGGCAACGTGGACATGGCCAGTATCCTGACGAGCGGGATGTTGCCGTCTCGCCCTGGACAGAACCCGCTCACCAACGGCGGCGTTGCTGGCAGCGCGCCCCAGCCTGTCGCGGGCCCCGGCGGCTATTGGGACCAAGAGACCGGCGCGTGGACGTCAGGCGCTGCGCCGTACAACCCCGGCACCGCTGGCGAGGCTGGCCCGATCCTGAATGCTGATGGCACGCCGTTTGTGCCGCCGTCGTCGTTCACCGCTGGCTTCGATCCTTCGCAGATCGCGGCGCAGGATGTCGTGACCGGCATCGCAAACACGCCCGTCACGCGCAGTCAGCTTGGCGGCGATGCCTTCGACCGCTACACCAACTTCAGCGCGCCGCAGCTGAGTGCGTCTACCGTTGGCAATATCGATCCCCGCATCGCGACGATGCTCGCGCAGACGCCGCAGGCGACGACGTCTCTCGCCACGGCGCAGCAAGCTGCGGCGGCGCAGGCTACATCTGGACGCTTCACCGACCTCGACTTCTCGAAGTATCTGATGCCGGGTCAGGAGCAGATCATCGATCCGCTCAAGGGCTACTTCGGTGAGATGACCGATCGCGCCCTTGCAAACACCGCAAGCAAGGGGCGCATGGGCTCCGCTGTTCGCGGCTCAAACGATCAGCTGCGTGATGCCGCTGTGTCTGGAGAGATGGCGCTGCAGTCAGCTCCTGTGATCTCGAGCGCCCTGCAGAACCTATACGGAATTTCCACCGGCCTCGCCACTGGCGACCTCAACCGCGACGCCGACACCTCGAGGTACAACGCTGGCATTTCCACCGACGTCGCGAAGTTCAACGCCGGTCTCGGTACGGAAGTCTCACGCTTCAACGCGGGCGAGGCGAACAACACTTCGCGCTTCAACGCGACCGCCGATCTGCAGCGCGCGATGGCGAACGCTGGCTTTGCCGACAGCGCCTCGCGCGACACCTTCACGGCCAATAACCAACGCGACGTGTTCGACGCTGGCCAGACGCAGGCCGCTGCGGGCACCAACATCGAGACCGCGATGCGCTCCCCCCTCATCGCTATGCAGGCCGCTCAGGCGGGCGCTGGCGCGACGACGTCGGCGCGCGATCTCGCGATCCAGAATGCTGGCCTGCTCGAGACGGTCGGCGCTGAACGCCGCAACCTCGATCAGGCGCGCCTCGAAGACCCCTTCAGGGCCTTTGCCTTGCGCCAGGGTGCTGTCACGGGCGCTGCGCCCACCTTCACGGGCAGCAGCACCTCGAGCACCGGCACGGCCCCGTCGCCCTATGGATCGCGCGGCGGCCTCGCCACGGGCCTGGGGGCGGCAGCAGGGGCCTATGGGCTCGCCGGGGCAGCTGGTATGACCGGCGCGGCGGCTGGCGCTGGAACGGCGGCTGTAGCGGCCTCGCCGTGGCTGTGGCCGCTGGTGCTGGGCGCTGGCGCTGTTGGCGCTCTGTCGTAGGAGGGAAAGATGCAACAGCCCGGTCTCGCGAACCTCTTCAACAACCCGATGGCGATGATGCAGCTCGCCTCGGGCTTCCTTCAGCCTGGGCCGAACCAGGGCTCCCGCATCGGTGCCGGTCTCGCCAACATCGCGCCGACGATGGCGACGATGATGCAGCTGCAGGAGATGACGAAGCAGCAGCAGAAGCAGACGGACATGGAGGAAGCTCTCAAGCGCATGAGCGACCCCACGGCAGCTGCGTACACGCCCACGCCGGTCGCTGATGGTGGCCTCTCTAAGCTCGCCGCAGCGCCAGCGAACAGCATGACGCCGGAGCAGATGCTCGCCACCGGCCAGACGCCCGCGCAGTTCTCGATGATGGGCGACATGATGAAGCTCGCGCCGGGCGCGGTGATCGAAGCCCGCATGAAGCAGCTTACAGACCCTTTGAGCGGTATGCCCGACGAGATTAAGAAGCTGCACTACTTCGCCGACAATCCTGACCTCGCCGCTCTTGCGTCGTTGCTCGACCCGACTGGACCCCAGGCCGAAGCTGACGCTTTAGGTTTCGATCTCAGTAAGCCAGAGGGGCAGCTGGCCTTCCGCGAGTACAGGCAGAACAAGGGGCGCACCAACGTCAACATCCAGACTGGCGACAACATGCTCGAGCGCGGCGTCGCCGAGGTCGCTAAGGAAGACCTTGGCACGGCCCGCACAAACTTCGAAGGCGCGATAAGCTCCGCACGCGAGTTGGCGCGCATGCGTCAGAACTTGCAGGCTGGGCTGAAGACTGGCCGTCTCGCCGACGCGCGGTCTCTCGTCAGCAACGTGCTGCTGGAGTTCGGCGTCGATGGAAACACCATGAATAAATTCTACAACACGACCGAGGGTGCGGACTTCGAAGCTGCCTCCAACTCAATGGTGCAGGCTATCATCAAGCAGTTCGGACCCAACCCGTCGAACGCCGACCTCGCCTTCGCGAGAGACATCGTGCCGCAGTTGAAGCAGTCTCCGGCGGCAGCGACACGTCTCATCGACAGGATCAACAGCAGAAACACGCAGGTGATCAGTCAGTATCGCTCTGCTCTCGACGCGCTCCCGCAGAACAGCCCGAATGCGGAGGTGCTGCGCGCTCTGTACAAAGCCAAGATCGCGGACTATCAAAAATCGCTTGGGCTTGCGCGACCCGAGGGTCTGCCGGAAGGTGCAAACTTTGCGTTCACTGACATCAACGGGAATGACATCTACCAATTCCCCGATGGCACCTACAAACGATGGGTGAAATAAATGCCGTGGGAAACTATTGACCCAAAGCAGGCAGCCCCGCACCTCGACTTCGGTGGTGTGTCTGATCAGCCGAAGAGCGAAGCGTCTGGGTTCGCGAAGTCCAAGATCGGCGGCTACGTCTCCGATGTCGCTGGCGGCGCAAAGATGCTCGGCGGAATGGCCGTTGACGCCATCACCGGCAGCAAGCAGAGAACCGGGAATTACCCCGAGTTCCAGCCATGGGACGCCGATCTCACTGGTGGCCTCGCGGCAGTGCTCGGCAACCTGAGTGCCGCAGATGGTCTCGGCTACGCCAACATCATGAAGGAGTGGCTCCCCGACGCGGGCGTCACCTTCGACGCAAACAACAACCCGCTGATCAAGTGGCGCGGCAAGACGTACTACGCGAACAAGCCGGGTGTGTCCGGCAATGATGCGATGCGTCTCGCCACCGACATGGCGTCGTACTGGCCTGCGGCGAAGTGGGCATCGACCGGTACGTCGCTGCTCAGCAAGGGCCTGAAGGGCGGCACCGCGTCGGCGTTCGCAAATTGGCTGCAGCAGGCTGGCGCGCAGCAGCTCGGCAGCGGGCAAGAGATCGACCTCCCGATGGTTGGCGTCGCTGGTGTCGCTGGCATGGGCTCGGAGATTATCGCGCCGTTCGTGACATCTGGCGCGCACAACGTGTGGCAGCGCATGGGTCGCGGCAAGATCGTGAATACTCAAGGTGCGCCGACGCCGTTCGGGCGCAGCTTCGTTGAACAGGTCGGCCTCGACGCCGACACGATCAGCGCGGCGATGTGGAAGACGCTCGATCAGTATTACAACCGCCTCGACAAGGCGACGAAGGACATCCTGAAGCAGGGCCTCGAGGTGGGGCAGTCGGTGCCGGGTCAGGCGCAAGCGCAGGCGCAGGCCGCAGCTCGCGGGCCGATCAACGCCGCGATGCAGACCACCGATCCGCTGGCTATCCCGAAGACGATGGGACAGCAGACGCGCGGACAATCGCAGCTCGACTTCGAAGAGATGGCGCGCACCGGTCGCATGGGCCAGGGCGCTCGCGACACGATGGGCGCGTTCGATAGCGGGCAGAGTTCCGCAGTGATGCGAAACGCTGATGAGATGCAGCGCATGGCTGGCGGCGGTCAGATGACGTCGGCCACGCCGGAGGCTCTCGGCCAAGCCATGGTCGAGGGCGTGCAGAAGCGCGAGATGCAGCAGTGGCAGCAAGTCGTGGATGCCTACGGCGCGGTGCCGAACGGCGTGCGCCTGCAGGCCGATCCGCTGATCTCTGTCGGTGACGGCATCGCGACGGCGCTACGCAACGAAGCGATCTTCCCAGATCGCGCTGGCTTCGAGATCGTCTACCCGCGCACGCACAAGGCGCTCAACGACATCCGCAACGTGATGTCGCAGAAGGCCGTGCTGCCGCCGTCCAAGCGCAGCTTCGGCCTGATGGAGCTTGAGCAGGAGCGCAAGGCGATCAATCAACTCATGAACGGCGCAGAGGGCGCTGACATGACGGCGCTGACCGTGCTGAAGCGCACGCTCGATGGCCGCGTCGAGAAGGTGTGGGATGACGCGCTGATCCAGGGCGACCCCGACAGCCTCGAGATGCTGAAGGCCGCTCGCGTCGCGCGCACCGAGTACGGCAAGATGTTCGAACCGAAGGAAGTCGAGAAGACGGTCACGAACACGATCCAGAAGATGATCAACACGCCCGACATCGACAACAACATGGTCGTGAACTGGATTTTTGGAACGGCTGAAACCGGCTTCGGCAACGCTGGCCTGCAGATGACGAAGCAGCTCGGCAAAATCTTCGGCAAAAACTCTACGGAGTGGCACGCGGTGCGCGAGGCCGCGATGATGAAGATGCTGTACGGCAGCAACTCGAATGCGATGCGCGACGCGCAGTGGAATGCGGACAAGGTGCTGTCGAAGTCAACCGGACAGCTGCTGCGGCGCATGGACAACTTCCTCGATCTTCAGGGCTCGCAAGTCATGAAGGAATTGTTCAGCAAGCCGGAGCTTGATCAGATCAGGCGCTTCCGATACGAGCTGCGCCAAATCCAGCCGGGTGAGAACAGCCAGACGCTGCGAACCGGCGCGTCTCAGTCGCTGTGGATGATGAAGATGGCGAACTTCATCGAGAACGCGATCAAGATGAAGATGGGCGGGCCCGCTGCGGTCGCGGCGACGCCGTCAGGGGCGGCTGCGGTGAACAACGTGGTGACTGGGCTGACGAACAACGCGAAGGCGCAGGCTGCGGTCGGCGGATGGACGCCGCCAGCGATTGCGTCCTACCCGATCTTCAAATCGTTCCTGACCGGCGCAGGCGCTCAAGGGCTCGCAGGCGGGCCTCAAGCACCAGAAGGACAATAGAGGCACCGGCAACCATCGCGAGCGGCCAGTAGACACCGGCACGCGCGCTCGCCATGATCGAAACGTAAATGGCCCCCGCCACCAGTGCTTGCATGGATGGAGCGGGCTACAATCTACAGGGTGACGTCAATGGCTATGATTGATTGCGATCTCGAGGAAGCCCGTGGCCGGTGGCAATGGCCGAGTTTCTCGCCCGCAGAAATGGCCTGCAAGGGCTCAGGGCGCGTGTTTGTGCATTCTGCGCTACTGGACAAGCTCGAGCAGCTCCGCGCCGCTGTACGGGCCGTTCCTGGCTTCGAGCAGGCGGTCCTGCCGGTGACGTCCGGCTACCGCTCGCCCGAATACAACGCCAAGGTCTCCTCGACCGGCGCTGACGGGCCCCACACGACCGGCCTCGCGGTCGATCTGCAGTGCTCCGGCCAGCTGGCGTATCTGGTGGTGAAGTGTGCCATCGCGCTGAAGTTCAGCGGCATCGGGGTGTCGCAGAAAGGGCCGCACGAGAAGAGGTTCATCCATCTTGACCTCCTCCCGCACGGCCCCAACAGCCCGCGTCCGTGGTTGTGGACGTACTAGCGACAATTACCGACAATCACCGACAATTAGTCGCCACGCCTTCTGGCGCGGTATGCGGGATAGAGTTTGCCCCTCTCACGGCGCAGCAATTTCAAGTCTCGCATCCACTGCCTGAGATCAAATCCATCGACGGTCTCGGCATCTTCTAGTTCAAGGACCGCGTCGAGGAGCCGCTTCACGCGCCGATGAACCGGTATGATCGTAACCCGTCTCACTGTTGAGCCCCCTTCAGCCACGCGTCGATAAGGGCCGCGACTTCGGCAAAGTAGGGCTCCTCGCCGTAGGTCTTCACGAACGCGACGAGCAGTTTTTTGCCCTCCAGCTTTGCCATCATCGCCGCTTGCTTGCGCCGCTCGGCATCTTCGGCCTTGCGCTTGGCTTCGTCGGCAGCGGCCTTCTCAGCACGCGCCTTCTCGGCGCGCTCGTCCTCGAGCTTGCGGCGTTCGGCTTCAGCGGCCTCGCGCTCCTTGCGTAGACGCTCCTCCTCGAGGCGGCGGGTCTCGCGCTCCTCACGCTCCGCTTCCTCGCGCGCCGCACGCTCGCGCGCCTCGGCCTCACGACGCATGCGGGCGTCCTCTTCACGCTCGGCACGCAGGCGGGCCTCCTGCTCGGCACGCTCCTGCGCCAGCCGCTCGCGTTCGGCCTTGGCGGCAGCTTCCTGCTCCGCGCGCTCGCGTGCGAGGACTTCGCGCTTCTGCGCTTCCTCGTGCGCCATGCGTTCGCGCGCGAGGCGATTGGCCTCCTCGAGGGCGGCGCGCTGGCGATCAAGCTCGGCACGCTCTTCAGCGAGCTTCTTCTCCTGCGCCAGTGCGGCCTCGCGACGCTGGCGCTGGTCTTCTTCGAACGCCTCGCGCTCGAGACGCAGCTGCTCATCGCGCGCAGCCTGCTCGGCGGCGATGCGTGCGCGCTCGGCTTCCTGCTTCGCGCGCTCCTCGGCGGCGATCTTCTTGCGCTCCGCCTGCGCCGCCGCTTCCTTCTCCGCAGCCTTGCGATCTTCCTCCGCCTTGATCAGCGCGTCGAGCGGCTCCTCGGCCTCCATCACGATGCCGGTGATGCGCTTGGCTTCGCCGTCGATCTGTTTGCCAAGCTCGAGCAGGCCGGACTTCAGCGACTTGCGCGTGGCCTCGACGTCGCTGCGGAGATCGCGCAGCGCCTTCCGCGACTTCTTCGCGGTCGTCATGCCTTCGTAGGTGCTGACATCGAAGGCGGTGGACTTCACCGTCGTCACCAACTCGACAGCCTTCGCGACTGCGGGCCGGTAGGTCTCGATCACGTTCGATGCCGGTGCCGGTGGCATCACTTCCTGGGTGGCTTCGCTCATGGTTCCCTCCTTGGGTGTTGAGCAGATTACTGCGCGGCGATCCCGCGCAGGTAGATGATGGTGTGCGGCGTAGGCGACGACTTGCCGCGCAGCCAGTTGTAGACGGTCCACTTACGCAGTCTCGCCCGTTTGGCAACAATCTCCGCGAGGTGCCAGTCACTGTCCCAGCTGACGTCAGCGATGCGCTCGATGAGCTTGCGAACGTCAGCCATTGACGGCCCCCATATCGCGCGTTCCGCGACCCAGCTTGGCGAGGATGGCAAACTTGAACAGCAGCCACGCAATCCGAATGGCGAGGCCAACAGGCACCTCAATCCACGGGCGGCGTGGGTCGGACTCCAGAACAAAAAACACTTTGCCGCACGTCGTGGCCTCAATGTAGGCAACGCTGCCGCCCTCTTTGACTGTGTAGGTGATCACGCGTCACCTCGAGCGCCAAACCCGCGCGCTTCGACCGCGACATCCTTCGAGTACAGGTAGCGAGGATACTGGCGCTCAGACGGCAGATCGTTGAGGTGCTCTCCCTTCACGTCGTCGGTCGTCTTGTAGGTGCAGCCGGGGCCGTAGATCACGCTGCTGCGCTCGCCGCACCGCGAGCTGCCGATGAGAATGTTCTCGAAGCAGATCGCGCCATCGACGTCGTCGCGCGCAAGCATCTCGATGATCTTCGGGCGCACCTCGGGGTCGAACAGGCCGAGGTAGTCGCCCAGCGATTTAACAATCATGGTTGTCTCCTTCTGTTGGTGGTGCATCGGACGCAAGACCGCAGCGCGGTCTCGCCCCCACTGCATCACAGCGACGTGCCGATCTCCGTCAGCTCGTTGATGATGTGGTCGATGGCGCGCAGCCGCAGCGAGTGCTCGGCCACGGCGCGGCTGTAGGCGTTCGCGCCATCCGTCTTCACGTAGTAGTCACGCGAGTGCGGCGCTGCCGTCTGGATCGCGGCCTTCGCGTCCTGCAGTTTCTCGATGGCATCCATCTGCTGCACCAGCAGCTGCTGACGCGACGTGCCGTTGATGTGGACTGTGGGGTGTTCCATGTCATGATCTCCTTAGAGTTAAAGTACTTCATTCAAAAATCTGCGGCCCTGCGCCTTTGAGGGCATCAGGAAGGTCTGGTCGATCTCGCGCTCGAGGGCGTTGTATTCATCGAAGAGCTTGGGGTTGAGGCGCGCGGCGGTCTCGAGATCGGCCTGCGAGGACATGATGCAGAAGCAGCACGACAGGCGCGACATGCCAGCGGCGTATGCCCAGTGCGGCGTCTGACCGGCGCGTGCGATGGTCTCAAACACCTCACCGATCTTGTAGCTGTGGATCGGGAGCCAGTCATACCACTCGCGGCCAGCCTTGGAGTTGCCAGCGTTGAGCTTGAGCGCGACTTGCTTCGCGCGGCTGCTGCTCTCTTCGGCGCGCAGGCCCATGCAGTTCACGACGAGCGACAGGCCGCGATCCTTGAGGATGCCGCGCACGGCCTTCTCGATGGGGTTGCGCTTCAGGTCGCTGGTGCATTGGCGGTACTTCGGAGCGGGCCAGAAGCCGCGATGGCGAACCATCTCGAAGAAGGTCTTGCGGGCGCGCGTCACGAAGATGTTCTCGTCGGAGATGCCTACAGCGCGGCTGCTCTCGTAGACCTTCTCGATGGTGCCTTCCCACTCGACGCCAGGAAGCTCGGCGTGCACGACGACGATCTGCTCGAGCGGCACGCGCTGGGAGATCGCGATCAGCTGCGCTTGGCTGTCCTTGCCACCACTGTGGTTGATCACGAAGAGGGCCTTGCGAGCGATGAGATCGGAGATGGTCGGGAGGGTCATTTGGGCTTCCTTTGCTGCGTATGCCCATTTTATACCTGAAACCGGGTGGCCTTGTCAACGTGCCAAAACCACCAGGTTTTATTGAGCTATTTGTTGTGCAGGCCGGACTTGACACCGGCTATCCAAGTGCGGATCGCGCCGAACCCTGCGATCCCTTGGCCATTGTGGGGCACCGGCCCCGTTCTGTTTCACTCGCGCGTGTCCTTCCACGCCGCTGCACATTTGAGGGGGGCCGAAGAACCCCCTCTCGATGCAGCGGACTAGGCCGCGAGCTTCGCCTTCGCCAGCTCCTCCGCGAGGGTCCAGAGGGCCTTGTTGAGCTTGACGTCGCCGTCGATGCCCTTGATCGGGCGGGTCTTCAGCGCACGCGCCGGGGTCATGCGGCGGGTCTCTTCGTTGAAGCGCGCGGGCCGGTGGTCATCGAGACCGCCACGGATCACGTTCTCCTGCACGCGGTTGAACGTCGTCCACAGATCGTTCGCGACGTCGGCGTCGCGGCGGGCCGCGAGCAGGCGCTCAGGCTGCACCGTGGTGGCGATGTCGCCTTCGGCATCCGCGAAGCGCATGACGTGCGCGGCCTTCGCGAGGGCCATCTGCTCCTGCGGCGCGAGCTGCAGCTGGCTCCAGTTCCGAACCGCGTCGAGCATGACCGGCGTCTGGGTGGCCAGTTCGAACGCGCCGTCGATCACGTTGGCCACGAGACGCTTGGAGTGCGTGACGTGGATGCTGGCGACCGTGCTGTCGGCCAGGATCAGGCCGTTGTAGCAATCGAGGCGGAAGAGACCGGCGTGGAGGATCACGGCGCTGGTGCCGTCGTGCGAGTTCGTGAGCACGATCTCCGCGAAGGTGTTCTTCAGCGAACGGGCGGCGCGGCGAGCTTCCGGCGTGTGGGTGTC
>OFRC01000059.1_pt1 | contig 37463 bp, 49 predicted proteins | sample 1543051 | NCBI WGS metagenome assembly OFRC01 (sample SAMN07774231, study PRJEB24372) | wastewater metagenome
GTGGCTTGCCGTGTCACGGTTTGCGCCAAATTGGGGCGGAAATCGTTTGATTGACACCGGCGGGGGCGGAAAACGGTGGCGGATCATTTGAGTTTGAGGTAAATGCCGAGCAAACCGAAGAGGACCACGATGAGGATGCCGCCCATGACGACGCCCGCGGCCACGCCGCGCGAGATCAGGCGTTGCCACTTTTTCGTGACGGCGGGATCGAGCAGGGCCGCGCGGACATCGGGCGTGGGGATTGAGGGCGCGTGGTTGCTTGCTTCGGGCTCGGCGCTGAGGACCTTCCCGCCTTTGTTGCTCACGATCGCAGCGGCCGCACCTGCGGACTCTGCCGGCACGCGGGCGGTTTGCTCCGAACCACCTTTGGAGTAGCGAACGAGGAACGTCGGCATGGTGTGTGTCCTTATGAGGCGTTGGTGCGATCGATCCGGGTGGCCCGCTTGGGGCCCGGCGTTTCCTGAGTGTACTCCACCTCGGTGTGTTCGTAGGCGCCGATGGCGGCGTTCCAGACCGGTGGGGTTTTGACGCGGAGTGTGGCGGGGTCGACGCGGCCGGGCTGATTGGCCGCAGTGATGACCGTTGCGTGAATGGTGCGAACGAGGGCGAGCGTCACTTGCGGACCGACCAGGCGGAGCATGTCTTGAAGCATCGGGTGCACCGCGGTGAGGAAGTCGTTGACGGGTGGCGCGTTGGGCTTCGGGCGGCGAAGGCTGTCGATCAAAGCCTTGTCGAGGTTGAGGAATTCGAGCAGTTCGAATACTTCGGGCTCGGCGATTGGTGCTGCTTCATAGAGAACCGTGAAGACCTTCCGTGCGTTGGTGCGACCCCATTTTGTTCTCCCCATTTCGGCGTGGGAAACAGCGGTGGACGAGACGCCGACCAGCTCGGCCAGGGCAGCCTGACTTAGGCCGCGCTTGATGCGGAGTTGCGCGAGTCGTTCTGGTGTGAAGCGTGCCATTGAGGGTGAGTTTACGGAAGTGCTGCACCTACAAGAGTTTGTAAAAATAGTTGGCATTTATTGACGAATAGAGTGGAAGTGGCCGAAATCTCTAGTACGCTGTAAGTGCCATTGGGATGATTCCTGTGTTCCGACGAAGCTCACGGCGTTCTCGTTCTCTGGCATCACTGGCTGCATCTCACCGGGTGCGGCCGGATTCGTCGGAACATCACACTTATTGGAATCTCGCCATGACCGTAGAACGGCTTCCCGTCGAAAACCCGAAGTGGACACCCGCACTGCTGGAACTGATCAGCATCGGCATCGCCGTGCTCAACCAGTTGGATGGTGGGGTGTCGCTCTTTGATGCGGCCTTGTCCGCCCAATGCTCGAGCATAATTGAGGCCAAGATGGCGGCGGAGATCGCCATGGGCGATGAGTTCGGACTGCTGGAGTACACATCCAAAGGCAAGGGCGTGGTCGACAGCGAGGACGCCGCGGTGCTTTGTGCGGGCATCATCGACTGGAAGTGGGTCGATGAACGTTCTGCTCGCCTCCAATCGCGGAGGGCTGCATGAGCCAGATCACGATCAAACTGCCGACGTCCGAGGAACGGTTTGCGGGTGCGGGTGATGTGCGGTTGGTGCCCTTCGTGGCGGCCATCGTGCGTGAGGACAACGCCGCCCGCAAGACGGCTTTGGCTGCAAGACTCAAACTTGGATCGGTGCTGTGGCAGCTCCGCGAGCAGCTTGAGCGGGGTGAGTGGGCTAAGCTGATGGGGACGATCGGCCTTGAAACGAACCTGCATCGCACCAGCTTGCTGAATGCTTTGAAGATCTCCGCTGCGTTTGCGAACGAGGCGGGCGAGCTTTCGGATGAACGTTGGCGGCAGCGGCAAGCGGATATCAAACTCACGCTGAATTCCCAATCGTCCACAGGCGCTGGACGATCGGACGCTGGAACGGGGGATCGGCCTTCGTCCACAGGCGCTGGACGTTTGACACCGACCCTTGCGGCCGTTCTGGACGTCGCTCCTGAGCGGGCCTCGATCCGTCAGGCTGTGACGCTGGCGGAGGATTCGCACTGGGAAGACGCACCCGAGATGACGCCGGAGATGGAGGCGGCGATTCTCGAGGGCGATCGCTGCGGATACGACGAAGACGGGATGCCGCTCGAGGCCGATGAGGCCTTCGAAGATGAGGCCGAGGATGACCGGCCGCTGGTCGTTGGCGAGCAGCTCACGCTGGCTTCGCTCTATGAAGAGATCAACACGGGCGTGATGGCCGCGGTGCAGGAGGCGACAAGCCACGCACCGGAGGTGACACGCCGCGCGGTCGACGCTGCCACGCAGCGATACCTGAAGGAAGTTTCGGCGATCTGCGCTTCGGCGCACCTGCAACTCGCCGAGTGAAGTTCTCTCTCTCCTCCGGTGGGGGCTGCGCGGAAACACGCGGCCCCCGCATTCGTCCTCCGTGAGCGTGGTGTCCACGCCGCCCCCAACCACCGCAGTGGGCCTGCGATGCTTGGGTTTCTGAACCTGATTCAGGCGCACCTCCATACTGCAATGGTGGCGTGATCACGAGGAGTTCTCAATGCCATTGCGATTCGATCTTCGGCACTCGACCTGGGCCACACGCCTGGCGGAGTGTCTCCGCACTGTGGTCTCTCACGCTTCGGAAAACGGGGTCGGCCGGAAGACCATCGCGTTTCGGATGGGCCGCAGCCAGGAGTGCATCGGCACGTGGCTCGAGCCGAGCCAGCGTGTGAGCATCCCCGGTGGTGCGCTCTTCGAGATGCTGTGCCGCGAGGACCTGCTGCCGCAGGAGCAGCGTGATGAGCTGTGGCAGAAGATGGCCCGGGAGGCCGGGTACATCGTGATCCGCGAGGACGCCGCCGACCTGGACACCGCACCGCCGGTGGAGCAGCTCGCTGAGATCAGCGTGGCCGTGGGCAAGCTGAGCGGCTCGGTGCTGGATGCGATGCGATCGAAGAGCGCGGGTGGATCGACCATCACCAGCGCCGAAGCGGACTTGATCCTGGTGCAGGCTTCGAAGGTGCACCAGGAGCTGGCGGAGTTGATGGAGGCGGCGAAGAGGGCGAAGAAGAAGGGGGGGCGGAAGTGATGAGTAAGCACACCAAAGAGCCGTGGTTGGTTGGGTCGGACGAGGCCATGCGGTTTACTTACGCGAGCCAGATCGTCGGCATCCACGAAGGGACACCGTTCATCATGGCGACCTTCAACTTCCAATACCCGTCGAAAGAGGAGGCGGAGGCCAACGCAGCCAGAGCCGTTGCGTGTGTCGAAGCCATGAAGGGCATCCACGACCCCGCCGCGTTTGTCAGGTCGCACGCGGAGTTGGTGTTTGCTCTCAATAGAGCACACTCCACGATGATCGTTGGCCTACTTGCCGAGATTGGTTCTCCTGTGGAGAAGGAAGTCCGCGCCGCCCTCGACAACGCAAAGAAGGTGAAGGCATGATCCACGCACGATGCACCAACAAAGCCTGCGGCCGCGGCGTCGATGCGTGCAACGCCGACGATGCACCCTTCTTCGATGGGATGGTGTGCCCGGACTGCTCGAGCAAACTGCGTGAGGTGGACACGCCCGCCGTGCAGTGGCGGGCGTTCATTCAACTCTTAGGATTCCGGCTGAAGTCCGCAGAGGCTGCCATTCTATTGGGGCGTAAGTCAGAGACACGCGCGATGGCAGATGACCGAGAATTATCTCGATTTCTGCTCGCGCCACCCCCGCTTGCAGAAGATGTGACGCTGCGGAATGCCGAAGCGGGTGCGGTAGGCCGGGCCCGACGCTTCGCCGCACGGCTTGCTCGAAGCCAGACAACGACGCCCAATGAGGCGAAGCAGAGTTGAACCACATCAGCGCCTGCTCGCTGAGCACGATGCACCTTGGCATTTGCGTGCGGGCCTGAGTCTTTGACACCGACAACTGGAAGATGCCATGCTCGATAAACTCACCTTCGCGATGAATCAGACGGACGGCTTCCATCGGCCGCAGCAGCGCGAGGTAGCACAAGGCGAGCCATGGCGCCACGCGGGAATCCGGTATGAGGGGCTCACCGCTCAGCGAGTCGGTGCCACGCTCGGTGCCGGCAGCGAGGCGGATGATGGAACGGATGCGTGTGATCGGCAGGCCGCGGCGCTTGGGCGGTGGCAGGGGTGGCGGTTTTACGGCTGCGAGATTGACGGGTGCGAGGTACTCGAAGTTGACGCCCCACTGGAGCATGGCCTTGACGGCGGAGAGATCGTGACGTTGGGTGCGTGGGGCGAGCTCCAGCTTACCGAGATCGGCCTTGAATGCCTGGAGCAGGCGGGCATCGATGCTGCCCGCGGAGAATGCACCCCACAAGGCAACGAAGCGGCGCAGGTGGTTGCGGTGCCAGGAGACCGTCCAGCTCGTGACGTCGACGGCGCGGGAGTCGATGAAGGCCGCGTAAAGCTCAGCGATGGTGATGTTGTCGGTGGTGTTGTGCTTCTTCTTGGTCTCTTCGCGGCGGACCCACTCACTCAATTTTTCGGTGTAGGCCTGCAAACTTTCATCGTGATTGATGGTGAAGTAGTGATCGCGGCCTCCGAATCTGACGAACCAGACGCCGGTCTTGTGCTGTCTGAGTTTGGGGACGCGCTTGGCCATTGGGCTGAAAGCGTAGGGTCGGGGGTAGTGACTTGGTTTTCCGGGGGTAGTACAACCATGCTGACCCCGCAGCCTTGCCCCGTAACCGATGAAGCCACAAGGCTTTGTAAACTCCCCGACCAGGACTCGAACCTGGAACCTAGCGGTTAACAGCCCCAAGCTTACGGCTGGAGTGGCTTGTTTTTGTGTGTGGATTGTGAGGTGCTACCCCTGAGGGCGGGGGTAGTGAGGGTAGGCACGCCCCCAGCGGGGTTGGAAAGGCTTGCAACGATGGCCGGTGAATGGAAGAACTGCACGAAGGCGAGGCCCTGCCCGATCTGTCACGACCTGGGCGAGACCGGGCACCAGCGGTGTGCATACACCGAGGACGGGGCCCACAACTGCTTCCGGGCGGGGGGGTTGCCGGTGCCGGGGTGGCGGATCATTCCGCTGACGAAGAGCAGCAAGATGAACCCCGGCGGCACGGTGTATCGGTCGATCGATGAGCCGCGGGTGCTGAAGACGCTCTCGCCGGAGGAGTTGGAGCGGCGGCGGGCCAAGGAAGCCGAGGCCGAGCGGGTGAACATCGCCAAGGCCAAGAGCATGTGGGCCATTTGCTATGAGCCCGAACCGTTGCTCGAGGCGTACCTGCGGGGCCGCGGCATTGATGTGTCGCTGCTGCCCGGCGGGTTGCTTCCGCGCTCGCTGCGGTGGGCCAAGTCGATCGCGTGCTGGCTCGAGAACCCCGACAACCCCAAGGTGGGGAAGAACGTGCCAGGCCCCGCGGTGGTGTGCGCGGGCGTCGACAAGGCCGGGCAGATTCAGTGCGTGCACCGCATCTATCTGGACCCCGCCACGTGTGCAGAGGGGACACCGAAGAAGCGGAAACTCGACAACGCCAAGCGCCTGCTGGGGCCGGCCAGGGGAGCGGCGGTGCGGCTGCGCTCGAGAGTCGATGAGACGATGACCGAGACACTCGTGATCTGCGAGGGCGTGGAGACGGGTGTGGCGTTGATGGCGTTCACGGGCTTCACCGTCTTCGCCTGCATCAGTGGTGGCGGGATGCGGGCGGTGGAGTTGGACCCGCGGGACGTGGACCCCGAGACCGGCGGAATCAAACGCATCATCGTGGCCGGGGACCTGGACAGTGTGGATGAGCGGACGCAGCAGCGGCCGGGCACCACGCACGCAGCGATCGCAGCGAACCGGTTGCGGAGCTTGCACCCCAACATCCCGGTGGTGGTGGCGATGCCGACGCACACCACGCTGCCGGAGCTGGTGAACGAGGGCGGCGATGCGATCGCGGGGAAGGGTGTCGATTGGGAGGATGTGTTGCGGGAGTTGGGCCCGGCCCGCGCAGCGGAGGCCTTTGCTGCGGCCTGCTCCATCGACCTTCCCACCGATGCACCGGATGCACCGGTGGCCTCCGGCGGTGAGCCCGGGGGGCCGGGGGACGGGGAGCAGGGCACGGGCGGCGGTGTGCCTGGTGGAGAGCGGGGGCCGATCCTTCCCGAGGGTGACCTGCTGCGGGCCCGCACGTTGGCCGAGGCGGTCTTCACTCCGCCGTCGCCCGCGGGGGAACGCTTCACCGTGCTGTATGACTTCAAGGGGCAGCGGTGGCTGAAGTGGAACGGCACGTGTTATGACGAAGTGACCGATGATGTGCTGGTGATGCGGGCGCTGGAGTTCTATGAGCAGTTTGTAGTGAAGAAGGTGGGGAAGGGGGACCGCAAGGGCGAGGTGTGGTTTGAGCGGGCGGCTATCGGCGCTCACACGGCGAACCAATGCGTGGAGGCGCTGAAGAGCCCCGCGGGTGTGACCTTCGACGATGTGCCGAGCTGGACGCGGGCCACACTTGATGCGGACGGTCGGCCGGAGTGGAGGCCGGGGCCTGGTGGGTGGCGGCCGCGCGTGAAGGGGCGGACACCATCGCACGTCTTCCCGGTGAAGAACGGGCTGCTGAACTTGGATGCGTGGGTGGAGGGGCGTGTGGAGTTGCTGCCGCACACCCCGCGGTACATCTCCACGAACTGCACGGATTATGAGTTGGATGTGGAGCTGCTCGAGCGGATTGTGGCGGAGGACCCGCACCTGGAGGGCCGCGGCGGGGAGCTGGTGGCGAAGGCCTGCCCGACGTGGATGAAGGTGGTGAGCATTATGAGCGGGGATGACCCCGTGTGGATCGAGTGTTTGGGGCGGAGCTTCGCGGCGTGCCTGACCAGCGACATCAGCATGGAGCGGATCTACTTCATGCCGGGCCCGCCCGGCAGCTTCAAGAGCACCACGGGCGAAGCGATCATCGCGATGCTGGGCCGCAACCAGGTGGCCACTACCGACCTGGCACGGATGTGCGACAAGTTTGAGGTGGGGTACTGGCGGGGCTTCCGCGTGGCGATGATGACGGACGCCAACGTGGGGAAGAACCTGGACGCCAAGCAGGCGGTGGAGATGATCAAGCGCTTCAGCGGTGGGGACCCGATGGCGGCGGAGCAGAAGCACCGGGCCAAGAACCCATTCTTTCGGCCGAATATGCACTTGTGGATCATGGCGAACGACCTGCTGAGCCTGCCCGATCCATCGCTCTCGCTCGGTCGGCGGCTGGTATGTATGCCGACAAAGGCCGGAGAGACGAAGCGGGCGGACCCCAAGATCAAGCAGCGGGTGAAGACCGAGGGGGCCGGCATCCTAGTGTGGGCGCTCGTGTACCTGCGTGCGTTGGCGCAGGACCGCAAGGCCGGGCGGGCACCATTCGTGATGAGCACGCATGGGCAGAGCTTGTTGGATGACTTCGCACGGTTGAGCTCGAGGGTGCACGCCTTCATGCAGGACTGCTGCCGCATCGATGAGACTGCGGAGGTTTCGTGCGGCCTGCTGCGGAGGATCTACGCCGCGTGGTGCGAGGACCAGGGCGTGAACGCTTTGAGCGATGAGGTCTTCGGCACGCACCTGAAGACGCTGGTGGTGGGGCTTGATCGGGCCAACCGGACGATGGGTGAGGGGATGAGCCGCTTCAAGGTGTACCGCGGCCTGCGGCTGGCGATGCCGGGAGAGCAGCTCGATCAACCGATCACGGCGGAGCGTCGCGGGGCGAAGGTGTATCACGATCACCAGGTGGCGGAGTTTGGGTTTGTGGAGGGGGAACGCCGCACCACGGTGTATGGGAGCGACGGCCCGGAGTTCCCGATCCCGAGCTGAAGCGGCCGCCAACCCAAAGACCCCTTCCGTGCACCGGCTCGGAAGGGGTTTTTTGTTGCCTATGCGTTTTTGGATGCTGACCAAACCTCACCTTTGCTGAGATTATCTCACCTTTTTTTTTCGCGTCTGCGATAGAAAGAGGGAATTGACCAGTGCAGATACAACATCGAGGACCGACCGTGATGGCACCGGCTCAAATTATTTTGTGAGCCAGCGCATTTTGAGTTGCCGGAAGGTGCGGAGCGTGGTACGCTTCATGCTCACGGAGGCCTCTTTCCTGCGCGACTTGCTCGGCCCACGAGTGAATCGCCGACCCGACTGCGAACGATTCTGGTGTTGGACTGCCCTTTGGGGTGGTTGCACGTGAATTGAGCGGACGGTGGAAGGCCACGGCAAATGGCACAACCAATGGCACGGACGCCCGAGGGGCCGGTGTTGCGTTTGGTGGGTGGAGCTGGCCCGGTGGGGGGGCGTGAGGGGGGGCGTGAGCCCAGGGCCACACGCCAGCGGGTGCGGATTGGTGGCGGCGATGTGGTGATGACCAGTGTGCAGCCCTTCACGCACGCGGCGGACAATGCCAAAGTGTGCCTCACGCAGCAGCTCCCGCATTGCCCGCGGAGCAAGCCGATTGAGTTGTATGAGACGGCGGACCCCAGCGACCGCGCCCACAAGGTGCGGGCCGGGGCGATGTTTGTTCCGGCGAAGGACCTGCCGAAGCAACTGACGAAGGCCAGGCAGTATCCGGCGAGCTCGATGTTGGCGTGCGGGGTGTCGATCGATTCATCGTTTGACTGGTTGCACGCTGCGCAGCGGCGGCTGGAGGGTGTGCCCGGTGTGGGCCGCGGCGGGGACACCGCGGCGGAGTGTGTGCGTGAAGCGCTCTCGCGCTTGCCCGCGGAGCGTGTGCGGAACCTGACGCGGCGGAAGTTGGATTAGGGGGTGGGTGATGGATGTGAACCACGCTGCAATCCTGCGAACGGTGGAAGCGTTGCGGAATGAGAACGAGTTGCTGCGATCTCAGCTTGACATGACGCGCAAGGCCGTGCGGGTGATGGCGGAGGAGGGCAAGGTGTTGCGGCGGATTGTGAAGGCGAAGGGGATCAAAGGCCGCCCACGCTCAGACGCGGGGGCGCGGAAGTACTCCGCACTCACGCAGGCGTGGCTGGACCTTGGACCGGCGATGGATGCGGTGAACGACAACATCATCGCGTCCGCATCCGTGAACACACCGCCCGCGACCACGGGCGAGAATGGGGGTTCACATTGAAACCTTGTGTATTCGTTCTGGCCCTTTCCACGTTTGCCGCGGCCGACCCGTGGGTGATTCCCGCGGGCCAAGCCGGGCACATCCGCTGGAGCGACACCGACAGCACCGGGCAACTGGCGGTGCCGACCGCCGTGACCAACGCACTCACGTTCGAGCCGGATGGGCTGCGTGTTGATGTGCATTCGTGGGAGCATCAGACGCTCGCGGAAACCAACCGCTTCACGGCTGAGGCGGTGGAGGGGTACACCATCGCGGGGTACACGGTTCGGCACCTTGTAGCGCACGACACCCGCGACTCGTGGGGCGAGTATTTCCGCTATGGCACGAACCTGACGCCGGAGCAGTTCTACGGCTTCCGATGGTCAACCGGAAGTAGTTGGTTTGAGTACCAGTTCGCGCACGGTGGCGGGCCGGTGGTGGTGGTGGATGCGATCACGCTCGAGGGCTGGCCCACGGGTTGGCTTGCGATTGACCGTGTGGAGTACATCTTTGACGTTCGCCCGATTCCTTCGCCCGGCGTGTTGTCGGTGTTCGCGTTGGCGGCGATGAGGAGGCGGCGATGAGGATCAAGCCAACCGGGCGAGAGTTGTTTGTGTGGCTGTTCATCGGCCTTTCGTCGCTTGTCACCGGCAGGCTCACGGCTCCTGACCATGTTGGTGAGGCCAACAAAATGGTCTCCGCCGACTCCTGCCGCCGTGGCGACACACTCACCAAAGGCAACTCGCGGTACATCCTGATCGCACCGACCGACGATGGGCGGTGGAGCGCTGAACCGCAGCACAACTTCGGATGGTTCGGTGGGTGGAGCAGTGGATACGTCGGCCCGCACGGGCGGGAGGTGTTCATTCACATCTTGCTCCGCGACGGGTGGAAGTATGAGGCGGCGGAGCCGAAGTTGGCGGAGTGACTGAGTGCAGGAAGCGGGCCGCAGGCCATTGCGGATTCGTTGGGTGAACACCTGGAGGAACGTGCGATGAGCGAATCGATTGACGATGTGGAACTGGGCGAGGGCGAGACCGCGGTGTGCATCACCACCTCGATCGGTGCGGTGGCGGGGGGCACGTTTCCATCGGTGCACCTGGTGCGGGCTGCGAGTGCGGGTGAGAGTGGCCTGGCGATCGCGTGCAACGGGCAGATGGCGGCGGTGGTGATGCTCGAGATCAAGGATGCGGACGGGGCGGACCAGCGGACACTGCCCGCGGAGATCGCCAAGCCGAAGGGGAGCGAGGGGCGTGTGCTCTGCTGCGGCGAGGGGCCCTCGGTCACGCTCTTTGGCCGTGACAAGGTGTGGGTGGATCGTGAGGGGGGCCGCTTTGTGCAGGCTCCGGGCGATAAGCCGATGCCGCCGGTGTGCAGCGCCTTCCCGGATGTGAATGGACGGCGGGCCCTGCGCCTGGACGCGGAGATGCTGCACCGGTTGTCGCTCGCCTTGAACGATGTGAACACCGAGAACCGAGGCGTGGTGACGCTGCTGCTGCCGGAGCGGCCGCGGCAGGCGATCGCGGTGCTGGGAGAAAGTGATATCGGCGTGTTGATGCCGATCGATCTCACCGACAACGAGAAGCGGCTGGCCGAACGGTTTGAGCGTGGAGCAACCTACGCCCGGCGGTTGACGGCGAGAGTGGACGCCGAAGCCCGATGACGACTTGCCGGATGCGGAAGACCCTGACGTTGATGAGGACGAAGCGGCGGATGAGCCATCCAACACCGACGCCAAGCCAAACGCCAAGCCCGCCGGTGGTGAGGATGAATCGTGGCGGTGTGTGAGCGTGGAGACGCTGGGGCTGCCGGCCACGCTCGCGAGGCGGCTGGTGGACCAGGGTGTGAGCACCATCGGGCACATCGCGGACTGGACGAAGAGCAGGCCGCTGACGGACCTGGAGGGTGTGGGGGAGAAGAAGGCGGAGTTGATCGAGGATGCGTTCGGGGACTTCTGGCGGAAGCACCTTGCGGAGCAGCTCTGATTGGCCGTGTACGTCGACACATTGCAGGGGTGTATGCCGAACCGCTTGTGGCCCTGGGCCGAGCGGTGCAGGCTGTTTGCGGACACGGTGAACGAGCTGCACACGGCGGCGCAGTTGCTGGGGATGAAGCCCGAGTGGGTGCGCAAAGGGGTGGGCCTTGATTGGTATGACCTGACGCGGCTGAAGCGGTTGCAGGCGATCGAGCAAGGGGCGGTGGAGTTGAAGAGCTTTGCTGAGAGTGCAGCGCAGATGGAACAGTGCAGGGAGGCGTGGAAGACCGAGCGGGGGATGGTGGGGAAGACGGGCAAGTTATTTTGAGGAGTGCGGCATGAGCAACATCGAATGGACCGAGCGGACTTGGAACCCGGTGGTGGGATGCACGCCGGTGTCGCCCGGGTGTTTGAATTGCTATGCCGCGACGATGGCGATTCGGCTCGAGGCCATGGGCAAGCCGGAGTATCAGCCCATTCGGCGGGACACCGATGGCCGCGATGTGACCGTGACGCCCGGGCTCCAGGATGAATCTGATCGGGTGGTGCGCATCGCCGAGGTGAGGGGTGATCGGGCCGTCTTTACCGGCGACGTTCGCACGGTGCAGAGTCGGTTGACCGCTCCGCTTGGGTGGCGGAAGCCGCAGCGGGTCTTCGTGAACTCGATGTCCGACCTGTTTCACGAGTCGGTGCCTTTTGCGTTTATCGATCGGGTGTTCGCGGTGATGGCGCTCTGTCCGCAGCACACCTTCCAGGTGTTGACGAAGCGGCCGGAGCGGATGGCGGCGTACCTCGATGGGCTGGCTGGTGAGGAGGATGTGAACGGTTCGATCGGGATGCAGCGGCTGGGGAACGCGGCGGGCATGATGCTCGATGGTGAGTGGGTGTGGAATGAGGGCAAGCGGCACCGGGGAGCGATCGAGCGGTTTATCAGCGATGCCTACGGCGAGGACGATGAGGACAGTGGGTATGAAGCCAAAGAGCTGGAGTGGCCTCTGCCCAACGTGTGGCTCGGCACGAGCGTGGAGGATCAGGCCCGTGCTGAGGAGCGCATTCCGCAACTGCTGAAGTGCCCGGCGGCGGTGCGGTTTCTTTCGTGTGAGCCGTTGTTGGGGGTGCTCGATCTGAAGGACTGGATCGGTGGGGCGTGTGACTGTGCGAAGACGAACGGGATTCACTCGAACTTTTGTGCCCAAGCGATTCTGGATCGGGGCGGGGTGGCGGAGGGCGGAAAGGGCGGGCGGCTGCACTGGGTGATCGTGGGTGGGGAGAGCGGCCCGAACTCGCGCCGGTGTGATCTTGGCTGGGTGCGATCGATTGTGAGGCAGTGCGATGCGGCCGGGGTGCCGTGCTTTGTGAAGCAACTGGGACTGCGTGCCAGCGATCCGATCAACGGGATTGCCGGGGCAGGGCTTCGTGTGGCGGATGAGGCGAAGGAACTGATCAACCTGCGATTGAAGGACCGCAAGGGCGGGGATGTTGCGGAGTGGCCGGATGCTCTGCGGGTGCGCGAGTATCCGACTGTGGTGGGGAAGGCCAAGTTATTTTGAGGAGGCGGCATGAACACCTACGCACCAGGGGCGGGGGCGTCGATCGCGATTGAGGCGGGCGATGTGCTCGTGATCGTGATCGCTCAATCGGGCATCGAGCAGCGGGCGCACGTGGTCTCGGTGCGGAAGGACGGGCGGCCGGTGGTGCAGTGGGTGTCGTCGACGCTCGCCCGCACCTGGATGAGCAAGCCGCGGGTGCTGCGGGCGCCCGAGCGGATCGTGCGGAGGGCCGCACCGTTTGAAGCCGCGGAGTATCGGCGGCAGGTGGAGCAGATTGAGGGAACCGCCGAGCGTGTGGCGTGAGTTGCGGCGATGCCGCAGAAGGGACGGGACGATGGCGAAGAAGAAAAAGAAGGCGAAGAAGTTGGGGAGCGAGAATTGGCCGACTCAACACCTAGTGCTGTGGAGGACCACGCTTGATGACGTTCCGCTGTTGCTCACGCCTGATCGTGCGTTGGCATTCCGGTACGCGGATCGTGTGAACCAGCGAGACGTGGAGGCGGGGCACAAGGTGATGGGGATTGACGTGTGCAGCGCGGTGAACGTCACCGTGGTGAGCTTCCGCAAAGGAAGGCCGTACAAGATGCGGGTGGTGCGGGAGACCATTGAGTGGCAGGATGAAGCGGAGACACCAACACGTGAGCCCGCCAAGAAAAGACGTTGATTCCTCTCTCCGTTGCGGGCTCCGGCCCGCGGCGGGGTTTTTCCCTTTGTGCAGGAGTCGGCGAAGCCGAGATCAATGAGACGATCATCAATGGAACTGGATCGGGTTGTGGCGGAGGATCGCAAGCGGGCCGCAGCGCCGCCACCGGGGACACTGCGGCTGCCGCCCAAGGCGGCGGGGGAGATGGCCGATCACATCGGCCTGCTCTTCACGGTGGCCAACCGGGCGTATGCCCGCTTGCAGCACGATCGCATCCGACCGAGCGAACCCAACGACCTGCTCGCGGACGCCACGGTTTCGCTCGAATACTTCATCCGATCGCACGTGCCGGCACGCGGGCGGCTGAGCACGTACTTCCTTGCGTATGGCCCTTCGTTTGTGTGCCGGGCGTGGAGGATCAAAGAGGGCGGGCTGTATGGAGAGGAGGCCCGGGGTGGGAAGCCCAAGGTGCCGCCGGTGCGGGTGCGCACGTGCAACAGCAACGCCGAAGCCATCGAGATGGAGCGGCGGGCGGACCGGGGTGTGTGCCCGCTGGAGGCCGCGATCGCGAACGAGGAACGGGCATCGCAGCGGAAGATCGCGGCGGAGCTGCTGGAACTGGTGCCGCACCTGGACCTGCTGGAGCTGCGTGGGCGGGGGGTCAAGAACCAGATGATCGGTGAGTGGATTGGGGTGAACAAAGAGGCGGTGAGCCACCGCGTGGTGAAGGCCATGCGTGAGGTGCGGGAGTTGCTGGAGGCCGTGGCGTGAAGAGCCGCATCACCGACACACCCAGCGCGGTGGTGCGGGCCGCACCGCGATCGACCGTGAGGCCGCAGGGCCTCGAGCGGTTGCCCCCCAAGGCCGCGGGGGAGCTGGAAGAGAACCTCGGGCTGATCGTGACGGTGGCGGCTCGGGCGTTTGTGATCTTGCGGTGGGACACCGTGCGCCCGCAGCGGGTGGATGAACTGCTCGGGTTTGCTGCGATTGTGATGGACAACCTGCGCAAGAAACACGAACCGGCACGCGGGCGATTCAGCACCTTCGCCATGCGCTACGGGGCTTCGCACATCGTGAGGCTGTGGCGGACGCTGGAGGGGGGGCAGCTCGCTGCGCACGCGGAGGGGAAGCGGCGGGAGGGAAAACGATCGGTGCACTTCCGCTTTGTGAAGGTGGGGCTGAGCATTGGCACCGGTGCGGAGCGCAAGTGGGACCGCGGCGATGACCGGCCGGGGCCGCTGGAGCAGGCGATCGCGAACGAAGAGGCAGCGCTGAATCGGGAGATCGCGGGGGAGTGGCTGGAGGATGTGCCCGGCCTCGAGGTGATGCGGCTGCACCAGGCGGGTGTGAGCTTTCAGGTGCAGGGCGGCGTGCTGGGTGTGAGCCGACAACGGATGGCGGAACGTGTGAAGCAGGCGATGGCCGAAGTTGAGAAACGCAAACCACGGAGGACCGATGACGACGATGCGAAAGCAGGCGTGGCGGATGATCTTGCGGGCGCAGCGGGCCGCACGGCTGAAACCGGTGGGGCTGGCGTGGGTGGCCAAGGCCACGTGGGGCGAACTCGCCGCAAAGTTGCGTGAGGCCGAGGCGGCGGCCCGCGGACCTTCTGGAAAAACGGTGGAAAGCCGGGGATAACTTATAGTCAAAAGTGACCAGATCGCGCACGGAATGGGGGGAGGCAAATGGCAATCTGAAAATTGCCAAAACTTTTTTGTAAGTGTTTGGCGGCATGGTGTTTGTGTTTGCTGTGGGACCCCCAAAACAATCAATTTACACCCCTGAAACGAGGGTGAAAGTGGGTAGTGGTAGAACGAATCGGAAACCGAACTCCAACGGAACCGCAAAAAGGGTGGAGAATGTGACTAGGTAATTCAATTCAAAACCGTTGGGAATTGCGTAATGGCTGAATCTGTGGTGAGCGTTCGGGGCGTGCTTTCAGGCGAGGTGGCGAAACAACTGGGAGTGACGCGGCAGACGATCGGGAACTGGGCGAAGGGTGAAGACGGCAACCCTTGCCCGGTGCTGGGTGTCGATGAGTTTGGCCGCAAGCGGTTTGACGTTGAGGCCGTGCGGGCGTGGGCGACGAAGCACCGGGGCTTTGGGGGCCGCGGCGGTGCCCGTGAAGGTGCCGGGCGGAAGGCCGAGCCGAGCAAACTCTTCGTGGAGGCCGAGGCCCTCGATGAACTGAAGAAGAGCCCGCTGACGCTGGAGAACATGCAGGCGAAGGTGGCGAGTGGCACGGCCACACCCGCCGAGATGAAGATTGTGAAGGACCTGCTGGCGACGATCCAGACGCAGCGGGAGATGGACCTGGAGGCCGGGGACCTGGTGAAGGCCAGCGAGGTGAAGCGGGAGTGGATGAGAACGCTGGCGGACCTTCGCCGTGAACTCGACACACTGCCCTCGAAGTTGGTGCAGCAGTTGACGGTGGCGATGCAGCTCGACCCGGTGGGTGCGGGCAAGGTGCGGGAAACCGCAGCCGCCGAGGTGGCGAGATTGATCGAACAGTTAGGGGGCGACGATGGGCAAGGGCAAGCGTGAGCAAGGCAAGGCGGGCAGCGGCGGTGGCGTGATGGGTGGGGGCGACGAAGCCGAAGGCGTGATGGGTGGAGCTGGTGGGGGCGATGTGGCCGGACCCGATGAGGCCCTGCTGGGTGGGGGCGTGATGGAGGGCGAGGCGGCTGAAGCGGGCGAGGGGGGCGATGGGGGCGATGGGGGCGAGGCCCCGGCGTTGCTTCAGGAAGTCGGCGGTATTGCGCTGGTGCCCGTGCAGCAGTTTGAGGAGCGGGATGCGGCGGCGTGGCCTCCGGCCGAGTTGAGCAATGAGGAGATCGCAGCGGAGATCGAGCGGCTGGGCGACCCGATCGGCCTGCACCGCGAGCGGGATGTGGAACCGCTGCACGCACTGATCAAAGAGAAGGCGGCGGCGGATGCGGTGTTTCTCTCCAGGCGGTGTGAACTCGAGATGGCCAAGCACAAGGGCTACAACGCAGCGCAGAACGAGCTCGAGCGGTTGCGGTTGCTGAAGCTCGAGCAGGCCAAGCGTTCCAAGTAGGCGGGCCAAGTGATTGGGCCGGTGTCGGTGGGTGGTGGGTGTGTGAGAGGGGGCCGCGATGAGCTGGACCTACAGCGATTGGCGGAGCCAGAGCACGAAGGCCTTGCGGCTGGCGCGGCTGCGGCTGCACATGACCGAGGTGAGCGACAAGATCGACAACGAGGTGAGCGGGCACGGCTTCACTGAGGGCAGCGGCAGTGTGACGCAGTACCTCGACAAGTTGCAGGTGCAGTGTGACAGGCTCGAGGCTTCGATCGGTGAGAGCGGGAACGCGGTGATGAGCCGGGTGCGGATTGATCGACGGTAGAAGCGGGCGGCGGATGGTTGGAGTTGGCGGCGGGTCTCGTGGGGTCTCGTGGGTGGGTGGATTGGATGGGGGAAAGTGAATGTTCCGACTGGCAGCCGACATTTATGGGGCGGCCAAGGCCGGAGCATCGGCCAAGCGGTTGAAGGCGGAGGCGGATCAGGTGCTCGCCGGGAAGCTCAGGGAGGCGGCCGGGCGAGTAGGCGGGGCGAAGTCTGAGGGGTATGGCGATAAGAAGCGGCGGGAGCGGCGGGTGGGGTGGCCCCCGCGCAGCGGGCCGGCGGATGCGAAGTTGGATCAGAGGACGCAGGAAGCCCTGCGGAATGATGCGCAGCAAGCGCTGCGCACGAACAGCATCGCCCGCGGCCTGGTGGGCCGCATGGCGGACTTGATGGTGCAGGATGGTTTTTCGCTCCAGGTGCAGAGTGCGGACCGGGAGTGGAACGCCGAGGTGGAGGCCAAGTGGCGGGCGTGGTCGGAGAGTGGTGAGATCGAGCAGCGTGGCACGCGCTCGCTTCCCCAGCTCTGCTACGCCGCGGTGCTGGCGGCCTGCACCGATGGGGACCTGGGGTGGGTGCCGCTGGCCAACGGCCGCGTGCAGTTCATCGAGGGCGCCCGCGTTGGCGGCAGCGGGGATGGGAATGTTCCCGCGGGCACGATGGTGCGGAACGGTGTGGAGATTGACGGTGAGGACCGTGTAGCAGCGTATTGGGTGCGGACGTGGACGGGGAGCCCGGAGCGGGTGAGCCGGGATGAGATGCGGCTGATGGTGAGCCCGCACATGCTGCGGGTGAATCAGAGCCGGGGCGAACCGGCGATTCAGGCGGTGCTCGATCGCCTGGATGACATCGACAACTGCGTGGAGAATGTGGCGGCCGCACTGGAAGTGACGAGCCTGCTGACGCTGGTGGTGACGAGCCCGGACCCGGTGGGGACGAAGCAGGCGATGGAGGCCTCGACCGACCCGGAAGAGGCGGAGGATGAGGATTGGACGGGGCAGCCGAAAGAGACGACGCTGCGGAAGCCGGGTGGCATCATCCACCTGCCGACCGGGAGCACGGCGAACGCGGTGGAGCCGAGCCAAGCCACGCAGAGTTTGGAAGGGATGACCAGTCTTTTGATCGGTTTGGCGAGCATGGATGTGGGTTTGCCCCTCGTGCTGGCCATGCTCGATTTTTCGAAGGTGAACTTCAGCAGCGGCCGGGCGGCGATTCAGTTGGCCTATGTGGCCTTCTACAAGTGGCAGGCGTGGTTGATCCGTGAGTTGTGCACACCGGTGTTCTTGTGGTGGATCGGCAACGAGATTCGTGCGGGGCGGATTGAGTTTCGCGCCGACTTTGCGAAGCACGAGTTTGTGCCGCCCCCAGCGCCGGTGCTGGACCCCAAGGTGGAGGCGGAGGCCGCAGCTTTTGCGATCGAGAAGAACCTGAGCACGCTGAAGCGTGAGACGCAGCGGATTGGGAACGGTGATTGGGAGACGAACCTGCGGCAACGCAGTGAAGAGAAGAAGACCGAGCGCGAGTTGGGTGTGGCACCGGTGCTCGCGCCGGGCTCGAAGCCCGAGCAGACGGCGGACGACGCCGAGAAGTAAGCGACGAAGTGAAGGGAACGCATGGCCGAAGCGAAACACATTCCGCAGGGTGGCCGCTTTGTGCTCGTGGAGCAGAGTGCCTTTGAGCAGACGCTGAAGCGCGGGATGCTGAAGGTGGAGAGTGGTGTCAAGCCCGCGAAGGAGTTCTTCGAGGAGCTGGGCGGCGGCGGTGGGTTGTCGCACACCATCGAGCAAGAGGTGGCGGTGGTTCGCATCGACGGGGTGATGTGGTTTCGCCCCGACTTCTTCGAGAAGTTCTTCTTCGGGTACATCGACACGGAGGAGTTGTTGCGGGCGATCGGCCGCGCGGCGATGGACCCGGCGGCGAAGGCCGTGATGCTGGAGATGAACTGCCCCGGTGGATCGTGCGCGGGGCTGAGCGAACTGCGGAGCGGGTTTGAACGGATCAAGCGCGAGAGCGGGAAGACCTTCGGGGCCTTCGCGAACGAGCTGATGGCGAGCGCGGCCTACGGGCTGGGTGCCTTGTGTGATGTGGTCGGTATGACCCGCAGCGCCGAGGTGGGCTCGATCGGAAGCCGGATGGAGTTGTACGACTATTCGGAGGCCTTCAAGGCGGAGGGCGTGCGGGCTGTGCCGATTCAGATCGGCAAGTTCAAGAGCCTGGGTATGCCGGGTTTGCCGATCACGCCGGAGGATGAGGCCTACATGCAGGAGCGGCTGGATGACTACTTCCAGCAGTTCCTCGAGACGGTGATGCAGGGCCGCAAGTTGACCGAGGCCCAGGTGCGCGGCTTCGAAGCGAAGGTATTTCATGGGCCGGAGGCCCAGGCAAACAAACTGGTGGATGTGGTCACGAGCCGCGGAGAGTTTCTGCGGGGGTTGGTTTCCAAGGCAGCGCCGGTCGGCGCTCAGGCACGAAAGGCGAAAGCAATGACGGCAAGCGAACTGCGCGAGCAACACGGAGCGGTGGTGGCGGAGATTGAGGCGGCGGCGAAGGAAGCCGGGAAGGCCGAGGCAACGGCGGCGGCTGCGAAGCCCGCCACGTTCGCCCAGCTCGATGCCGCCTTCGGCACCGACTCTGCCTTTGTGACCGAATGCCAGCGAGCGGATCGGTCTTTGGCCGCGGCCCACGCGGCCTGGACCGATCGCCTGGTGAAGAACAGCGCCGAGCAGGCGGCCAAGATCGCGGCCCTCGAAACCGAGGTGGCGAACCTGAAGGCGTTGCCGGCCAAGGGCAAGGCGACCCCGGTGGCGGGTGGACCGGCCGCACCGGGCACCGATTCGTACACCGACCTCGTGAAGGTGGAGATGAGCAAGGGTTCGGACCGCATGACCGCCGAGCTGGCGGTGCAGCAGGCGCACCCCAAGGCCTACGCGGCTCACGCCGAGAAGGCCCGCACCGCGATGCGGGGCGGCAAGAGCACCAGCGACCTTGAGGACGACGGCAACTAAACCGGCGCGGCCAGCGTGGCCGGGCGAGATTGTGTGATGGAACAAGAGCACCCTGAGCGTTCCTCGGGGATTCAGGAGTGATCGGCGATGAACATCGGGAATGACAGTGGCTATTTGACGTTGGTGGCGGCGGAGGCCATCACCATTCACCAGCGGATCAAGATCGACAGCAGCGGCACCGCGGCGGTGGCTGGCGCGGATGACAAGGCCATTGGTGTGGCCACGGACAACGTGGCGAGCGGCAACAACGTGGCGATCAAGCTCTTCACCTCTTCGGGCACGCACATCTGTGTGGCCTCGGCCCAGGTGTTGGTGGGTGCGGATGTGTACGGCGCAGCCTCGGGCGGTGCCAGCAGCGTTCCCTCCAACGACTACCTCGGCAAGGCCAAGCTCGCCGCCTCCGGCTCGGGCAGCTACTTCGAGGTGATCCCGGCCTTCAACGCGAACAAAGCCTTCGCGGTGCTGACGAAGACCGCGGACTACACCGTGACCGTGGGCGACAACGGCACGCACTTCTCGACCACGGGTGCTTCGGGCACGGTGACCTTTGCCATGCCCGCGGCCGTGCCCGGCTTGCGGTATTCGTTCCGCGTGGGTGCGGCCCAGGCGCTCCGCATCGATCCCAACGGCTCGGAGACGGTGAGCCTGCCTTCGACCGGCGTGCCCGGTGCGGCCGGCAAGTACCTCGTGGCCGATGCGGCGGGCGAGAGTGTGGACCTTCGGTGCGTGGTGGCGGGGACGTGGACGGTGTTCGGATTTACCGGCACCTGGACCGCGGAAGCCTAATCGGGCGGGCGCAACTGAGCAGACTTCAAAAACGGGCTCGCCGGAACGTGAGCCCGTTTCTTTTGGGCGGTTCGTGTGTGGTGGTTTTTCTTTGATTCCCGGCACGAAACGGCCGGAAAGGAGCTAGGCGATGAGTGGTCCTGTTCTGCCGTCTTCGACGGTCTTCCCGCGTGCTGACTTGATGGGCTACCTGCGTGGCCACACCGGTCGGTTCAACGGGCTCGTGGGTGCCTCGATCTTGCCGCCGGTGGTGGTGGGCAGCGATGAGGGCTCGTTCCTGAAGGTGCCCGCGGCGGCTTCGTTGACGCGGTACAAGACGCAGCGGGGCGCCGACGGCGGCTACCAGCGGCGCTCGTGGACCGGCAGCACCGGCACCTTCCAGACGCAGGAGCGCGGTTTGGAGACGCCGATCAGCGACCGCAAGCGGCGCAAGTACCGCAACCAGATTGACCTCGAGCGCTTCGAAGCGATCGAGAACACGCGCGGCGTGCTGCGCGAATACGAGGCGGATGTGATCGCCACGGTGGTGAACGAAACCAACTTCCCGGCGAGCGGCACCACGGGCGCCTCACTGAGCACCGCGTGGGACAACGCCTCGGCCACGCCCGCAGCGGATGTGGACACGGGTGCGACCGCGATCTTCCAGAAGACCGGCGTGATGAAGAGCGAACTGACGCTCTGCATCAGCTACTACACCTTCAACAAACTCACCTTCGTGACCGACGTCTACACCCGCCTCAAGATCGATTCGGCGGCCTTCGGCACGGCCCTGACGGCCGAGCAGTTGGCGACCTACTTCGGTGTGAAGAAGGTGCTCGTTTCGGCGACTTCGTACAACAGCGCGGACGCCGGGCAGACCGCCGTGATGGCCGCGATGTGGAACGAGGATTATGCCTTCCTCTTTGTCGGCCCGCCCGACGAAGGGACCGAGGCCCCGCAGCTCGGCCGCACCGCGGTGTGGATCGATGACCTGGACGCCGAGACCGCCGATGCGATGGATGCGGCCGTGAAGGCGGACATCGCTGCGGGTGGCAACCCCGTGATCCCGATGATCGTTGAGATGTACCGCGAGGATGCTCGCCGCCAGGATGTGCTCCGCACGCGCGGCGAGACCGATGAGGTGATCTTCAACCTCGACTGCGGCTACCTGATCAAGAACACCAAGACCTAAGTCTTGGACCAGAGCGGACACTGCCGCGGCGGGCGAAAGACCCTGCCGCGGCGGATTGATGGGGTTGGTGTGGGGGTTTGAATAAGGGGCGCAGCATGGGCAAGGCATCGAAGATCGTCGCGGCGTTGGGGTTGGTGTTGATCGCGCTGGCGGGCGTGCTGTGCATCGGTGGGTGCGAGAGCACGATCACGAGCCCGATCAGCGGGCAGAAGGTGACGGCCTCGGCGTTGGTGGCCGAAGAGGCGGCGGCGGACCGGGAGGCGGCAGCGAAGGCCGCAGCGGCGAAGGCATCGGCGGCGGCCGCGGTGAAGGCCGCGAAGCTGGCGGCGGAAAAGGAAGCGGCCGCCATCGGCACGCAGGCGGACCTGGCGGCGGCGGAAGCGGCCCGGCAGCTTCGCCTGGTGGAGCTGACGCTGGGGGCCAAAGTGGATGAGGCCACGAGCGGGTATGCCGCGGTGGTGGAAGAGATTGAGGCGGCGGCGCGGTTTCGGAACGACACCGTGGGGGATGCGCTGGAGCAGATCGCTGCCAAGGAAAGTGTGATGAGCGGTGTGCTGGGGACCGTGCTCGAGAACCCGCTGGTGAAGACGGGTTTGGCGGGTGTGGGTGTGGATGGGAGTGCGTTGAGCCCGCTGGTGGCGCTGCTGTTTGGGGGCGGCGCGATGAGCGTGATGAACCGACGCGCAAAGAAGCGCGAGGATGAGGCGTGGGACGAAGCCCAGAAGGCAAAGGACACCGAGGTGGTGGCGCGGGACAAGGCGTGGGATGAAGCCAAACGGGAGGCCAGCGAGGAGAAGCTGCGGGCGGAGATCACCGCGATGCGGGAGCTGCTGATGAAGGTGAACGGTGGGGCGGGAGGGGTTTCTGCATCACGGATCGGGCCGCAGGGCTGAGGGGTGTGAAGGGGGTGCGGAGGGCCTCGATCAACAGGAGGGGTGATGGCGGACAAGAAGCTCGGATTCAGTGAAGAGACGGTGGTGAGCCCGAACTTCACGGTGCGGACCTGGATCATCGTGGCGGGCGCGATCCTGACGTTCTTCGCTTCGCTCGGCAGCATTCTCTACAAGGGCAGCGACTGGGCGAGCGATGTGAAGGCCGATGTGGCGAGCGTGCGGGACGATGTGGCGGGGCTGAAATCCAACAGCGATGCGAGGATCAGGGCGCTGGAGGAGTTTGACCGGGCGAGAACCGTGGAGCTGAACGCCCGGCACGGCTTGATCGACCTTCAGATCAAGGCGCTCGAGAATCGGCAGGCCCAGATCGACAACGCCATCACGCGGATCGACACGAACATCGAGTGGATTCGCAAGAACCAAGAGTTGGACGGGAAGAAGTAGACCGGGGTGGAACGCAGCGGATCAAAGGGGCATTGATGGCACGGACTGTGTACTACATCTCGGTGGAGGGCACCCCGATTGGTGATGGGAGCCTGGGCGACCCCATGATTTTGGGCGGCTCGAGCCTCAACACCGTGCTGAGCGGGGCGACCTTCGCGAGTGATGCGATCGTGCTGGCCTTTCTGCCCGGCGTGCACACGCAGAGCGGCGCACTGACGCCGACCGGAACGCCGACCCTCGACAACACCTTTGAGTTGATCGCGGTGGATGCGAGCGGGGTGGAGCTGCCGACGCCAGCACACAAGTATGGCCCCGCGAGCGATTGGACCAGCGACGAAACCAACACCGCGCGGCGTGCCCAGATCAACGTCAACGCCGCACTGCTGGCGAGCGCGAAGCCGAACATCAGGATCTCCGGGTTGTCGTTCGCCGTCAACTGGGCGGCGAGCAACTACACCTTTGACCTGGGCGACAACTCGACGGTTTCGCAGTGCCGCTTCGCGGTGAACGCGAGCCTGACCAACGGAACACCGCGCGGGCTCTTCGCGCTGAAGAACGACAACACCTGCGACGGCTGCGTTTTCTGCTTCGCCGCAGCGGCCACGGACTTTGCGGCCGCGCTCTACCTCAACGGCGGCGGCACGGATGTGACGAGCTGCTACTTCCAGGGCCCTTCCAACAGCACGGGGAGCGGCACCCGGTACGCGATCTATTCGCTCGGTGCGGGGCAGCGCCCCGTGATCGAGGGGTGCGTGATCTACAACTTCGCGGGGGCGGGCATCAGTGTGGCGGGTGCGAACCTGACGCCCTCGATGATCCGCAACACGATCGTGCAGATCGGTGGGGCGGGGATCACCTGCGACACCATCCCCACGTTCCCGATCGCGATCATGCGGAACCACATCACCGACTGCGGCGGCTACGGCGTGGCCATCACGGCCTCGAGCGTGGGGATCGACGTGATCGGCCCGAACCGGATGCGGAACAACACCAGCGGCAACATCCAGACCGCGAACATGGGGGACCGGACCCCGCTTGGGACACTGATCACCGATGCCGGGAGCATGAGCAGCGACTTCGTGGATGCGCAGGCGGGGGACTTCCGACTTTCCGCGAACAACCCCGCTGTGGGGTTGGGTGTGGGAGCGGGCGAAGCGGGTGGAACGGGTGCGGGCCTGCGTGGCCGCGGAAGGGATGATGGCATGATCGAGGGGAGTTTTCAACGCAAACTGCTGGCGACCAACAAAACCACCTCGGTGAGCGTGGCGAACGGCCGCGCCCTGAAGGCCACGCTGAGCGCCCTGCCGATCGTGTGGCTGGGATCGGGCCGCAAGCGGGCCCGGGGGGCGACCTTCTACCCCTTTGGTGCCGGCAGCAACGACCAGACGCTGACGGGGACGCTCGCCATCGTTCGCCAGGCGGGGAGCGGCGATGGGGATGGGCTTGGCCTCGATGACTTCAACGTGGCGGTGCTGGGGACCGTGACGATGACGCTGAGCACGGCCACGGGTGTCTCGGGTGGCGCTGTGCTGGGCACGAGCGACCGCCTGGTGGACACCATCGTGCTCACGAAGAGCGCGGCCTGCCTGGCGTTGGAGACGATGTACGGGGCGAAGGTGACGGTGAACTCTCCGGCGGACAACACGCAGGCGTTCATCGGCATCCCCGATGCCTTCGGAGCGATCGCGGTGATTCTGGATATGGCACCCGGGACCGCCACGAGCGCGAACGCTTTGGTGGAAGTCGGGACGTAAGCGGGCGGGTGTGAAGACACACCGCGATCGCCCGGCCTTTCACTTGACCACTCGACCACTCGACCACTTGACCACTTGAACACTTCGCCGGAGCGCTCCGCATGGCCAGTCGGTACAACAGCACGCAGAATGTGAACCTGACCACGAGCCTGGGGGGGACGATCTCCGCCGGGGATTCGTGCTTCGTCTCGAAGTGGGCCACGGACTACTCGGCCGGCACCGACCTCTCGGCGGCGGACCTGACCCTCTTTGAGATTCAGGAGGGGGCGTCGGGATCGCTCGCCACCGCCAACGGCGGCGGGTTGGTGCTGGTGGCCAACCAGACTTCGACCGGCACCTTCAGGAACCGCGGCAGCATGAGCCGCGTGGACCTGCGCAGCACCTCGGCCAGCGGTGTGATCTACAACGTGGAGAACAATCCTGCACTGGTCAGTGGCATCTTGCAGATCGCCACGGGGGACTACAACCAGCTCCGCCAGAAGAGCGGAACGGTGCTCGTGGATTCGACCGCGGACCTCAACAACGCCGAGATCACCGGCGGGCAGACTTGGCTCTCGAACGCCACGTATGCGATGACACTCTGCAAGATTCTGGCGGGCACGAACCACATCGCGCGGGACGTGGGCACGCTGACCATCGGCGGGGGCACGAACTTCATCGAGCACACGGATGTGACGCCGACCACGATGAACCTGGACGGCGGCGTGGTGAACGTGCTGGCGATGGGAACGGTGGGGACCTTGAACGCCATCTTCGGTCTGCTGGACTTCACGAAGACGGAGCGGATGCCGACGTTTAGCGCGGGCTCCATCGGACCGGGTGTGCTGGTGCGGGCCCGGGCGGGGCAGACACTGCCCGACTTCAGCGCCCTGACGAAGCACTTCGGTGGGCCGCGGTACGAGATTCTCGACAACTGATGAGGGCGGTGACGGTGTGGTGGTAGGGGTAAGCGAAGAACAAAGGGGACGAACGATGCGAACCGTGGCCGCGATTGATGCCGAACTGTCCGGGCTGGACGTTGAGGACAGCAAGGCGATTCTGCGGGCGAAGACCTGCCAGGAGCAGATCGAGACCGCGCAGCGGACCATCCGCACCGCCGAGACGATGATCGGTGAGCGGCACCAGGAGAGGCGCACACTCACGAACGGCATCGCTGCGAACGAGGCCAAGCGTGTGGACCTGATGGTGGAGCGGCGCGAGGCATTGGCGGTGCAGGCGGCGGGCGTGGGCGTGGGGGCGAAGGCCGCACCGAAACCCGAACTCAAAGTGGAGAAGTTGATCAAGTGAACATCGTTCGGACCGGCAGTCCGGCGGGCCGCACGCACCTCAACCCCGAGGTGTTGGGGGATCGTGTGGTGTTTCCGGTGGCAGGGTGGGACAGCGCAACACCCGGGCTGGTGCAGGTGAGCGGCGGCGCGTGGCCGACCGCGTTGGTGGTGAGTGTGGAACTGAGTGACGACGGCGGGGCGACGTTCTTGGCACCGGCGGGCGGGGCCGTGACGTTTACGGCGGTGGCCGCGAAGGCGGCGATTGATGTGAAGAGCAAGACGCACGTGGCGTTCCGCGTGTCGACGGTGGGTGGAGCGGGGCTGATGTTGCCGATTCTGCGGGGCATCACCGAGGCATAAGCACAACAGACTGGAGCGAGCGCTATGGCGGCATTGAATGTCAACACGACCCTGAAGCGGTTTCTCAACGGCGGCATCTTGACGCTCGTGAGCGGGAGCGACACGCTCACGATCAAGAACATCGAGGACGGTGAGATGACCTTTACGCCGCCCACGCGCGAGGTGATCGAATACAAAGACACCGGCGTGCAGCAGCAGGCTTTGGAGGGGGACGATGTGTACGGCGAGGTGAGCATCACCCTGAACGCCGGGCAGTTGGCCGGCTCCAACAGCCTGTACGCCGAGCTCTTCACCGCGGGATCGGGTGGCCTCGTGAACGAGTTTGCGAGCCTGACGATCGATATCCCGACTTCGCGTGGGGCCGCAACGGGCGAGCGCACGGTGTTGTCGCTTCTGCACACGAAAATGGACCCGCCCCCGCAGTTCAAGAAGGGCTCACGCCTCGATGAACTCTCGTTCACGATGCGGTGCCGGACCTGGACCGCACCGGTTGCCTATTAGGAGGCGAGTGGGGCGAGTGGGGCGGTGGGGGTGGTGGTTGGTGGTGATTGAGTTTGAAGGGGGCACGTGATGAAGTTGAGTGAACTCCCACCCTTGGCGGGTGGATCGGTGACGATTCGTGGGCGGCAGTTGGCGGTGACGGCGCCGAGCCAGCGGACGGTGGCGCGGATCGCGGTGTGGCAGGTGCCGCCCGTGCCGCCCCTTGGGCCCGACCCGGCGGCGGGGAGCCTGAGCGCGTGGATTCCGAACATCAACGATGCGGGGTACATCGCGAAGCGGCGGGCGTGGAAGAACATCGTGAACTGCATCGAGGCCGCGCTGGGGCTGGGCCTCGAGGTGGACGGGCTGAAGTTTGACCCGGCGGCGGATGACAAAGAGAACAGCCTGTGGGCGTACAAGGCCGCGCAGCAGGTGGCGGAGATGTTGACGCCGCACGAACTGGAGGCGGTGCTGGAGGCGATGGCGGCCACGGCGGCCGCCATTGATAAGGACGCCGAAAAAAAGTAATCGTGGATGCGGGGCTCGAAGATGTGGAGGTGCGGAGCGTCAGGCCGCTGCCCCCAAGGTATGGCGTGACCGCCCTCTACACCGAGCTCCGCATCTGCGAGCGTTTCGGCCTGGCACCCTTCGGGAAAGCCAACCCGGCAACGTGGACCCGCAGCGAAGAGGCCGCGGTGTGGGCGTATCAGTCGGTGCGGCAGCGTGAGGAGGCGAAAGAGTGACGAACGCCCCCTTGCCCGTGGCCCCCAACCAACCGATCCGCGCGAGCACGATCAACGCCATCATCGAGTTGGCCCTGCAAAAGACGGCGATCAAGGCCGGGCGGGGCCTGACCATGACCCGCATCGGTGAGGACACCGTGCTGAGCCTGGCGAGCAGCGCAGCGGAATGGGCCAAGTTGGCGACGATCACCGCTGCGACGGGGCAGGCGATTGACCTGCCCGCGAATGTGAAGTATGCGGCCGTGGAAGTCGGCAACCCGGCGGGGACCATCGGCGTTGATGGTGGACCCGTGGCCCCGGACTTTGGAAGACCCACGAAAGAGTCTTGGGTGCGTGTGGCCCGCGCCGAAGTGGGGACGCCGTGCGTGATTCTGCGGGTGCCGCTTGATGGCGGCGGGACGGTTGCACTGCTGGCGCTCTTTGCCGGCAGCGAGACGTTGGCCTTTGCCCGGTGCAGCGATGGTGGGAACGGGCCGATGGGGGGAGGCCCCGATGATGTGCCACCGATCAACGTGATCGCCGGGGCGGGAACGAGATCGCCGGTGGCACCGCCGGTGGATGTGTGAGTGGTGGGGGTGGGGCGTAAGGGGGGCGAAGCATGGCGTGGGCGGACAAGATGCAGGCGATGGCGGAGAAGATCGGTACGCGCTTTGGTGCGGACTGCACGCTGCGCAAGGTGACGCCGGGCGCGATGAACGTGAGCACCGGCAAGCGTGCGGAGACGACCGCGGATACGACGATTCGGATGATTCAGGGGGACCAGCGGCAGCGCAGCGAGTTTGGGAGCCGCACCAAAGTGGTGCAGTGCACCTTCGCGATCGAGACGGCGTTGCTGGAGGCGGCATCGATCACCCTCGACCAGAACGACCGCATCGTTGATGGGGCGGGCGTGGTGTGGCGGATCGAGCGAATCGAGCACGCTGCGGCGAAGAAGTTCACCGAGGTGGTGTGTTCGAGGCTGGCGTAAGGGATTGGCGTAAGGGACTGGCGTAAGGGGATGCGATGGCCACGAGGATCGACAAGGGTGTGGTGTTGCGGCTGCTGACCGCACGGCTGGAGACGGCCGTGGGGGGAGCGGCGTCGATTGGTGTGGTTCACCGCGGCGAAGCCGACCCGGACGATGTGGATGTGCTGGTGCGGGCCGGAGCGATGAGCCTGAAGCGTGGGCGGCAGGTGAGCGACGATGATGCGGATGTGGCGGAGTTGACGGTGGTGCTGGAGGTGTTGTGCAGCGAGGCCGTGACGGCCGAGAGCATCTTCGCGAATGCGTGCGCAGCGAGCAACGTGGTGGCGGTGCTCCAGAACGCTGCGCTGAGCGATGCGGCCTCGACCCACACCGTGCACGTGGAAGCGATCGATGAGGATGATGAACTGGGGGGCGAGCTGCACCAGTTGCTGGCCTGCACGCTGACGGTGCGGGGGCAGGTGGTGCGGCAGAGCGGATCGACGCTTGAGGACCACGTGACGATTGTGTGAGAGGGTGTGGGGTGAAGGGGGGCAAGCATGGCCGGTGACATTGATGTGGTTTTTACTAGTGACGATGCAGGCGTGCGGACGGGGATGGCACGCCTCGAGCAACTGGCGGGGAAGACCGCGAAGAAGGTGGAAGGCGGATTCGGCCAGGCGTGGGGCAAGGCGAAGAAGGAAGCACTGGGCTTTGAGAACGCGGGCAAGGCGGCCGCGATGGGTGTGACGGCGGCGGTGGCACTGGCCGGGAAGGCCGTGGCCGACTACGCCAAGCAGAACGACATGGTGGCGGCGAGCTTTGAGCGGCTGCAGGCCAGCGGGCAGAAGACCTGGACGGCGATCGGCCGGGACATTTCTGCGGGGTTGATCGGCTCACTCGACACGGCGATCGAGAAGGTGGAGACGCTGCGGCAGGGGATCGTGGACAAGCTCGCGAACCTGATGGGGGGGGATTCGGAGGGCGTCGGCTCGGCGATGAAAACGACCGAGACGATGATCAAAGAGAAGGAACGCAACGAGAAGATCCGGCGGGAGCAGCTCCGGCAGCGGCAGGCGGATGCGGAGGCGAGCGGCGATGGGGTTGGCGCAGCCAAGGCCCGGGCCGAGCTCTTCCGCATGGATGAAAAGAGCAGGATCGGCAAACTGGGGTTGAGCGGTGGAGCGGACAAGGATGCGTTGATCGCGGGTGTCGACCGGCAGGCGGCGGCGATGGTGAAGAAGGCCCAGCGCGAGGCCGCGGAGGCCGAGCAGAAGAGCATCGATGAGGGGATGGCGATCGCGGCGAAGGGTGACGCCGAGGACCGGGCAGCGCGGGAGAAGGAAGCGCGGGACCGGCAGCAGGAGGCGCGGGCGAGTGTGCGGCTGGGGTGGATGATCCGCGAGGAAGAGATCACCAACCGGCGGCTGGCCGGTGAGGATGAACTGGCGGACCGGCTGGAGCGGCAACTGGAACTGAGCAAGGCGCTGGCGAGTGTGGCGGAGGATGAGAGCCTCTCGGCCCAGCAGAAGGCGGCGGCGAGCGGCAGGCTGGAAGAACTTATGGGGGAGCGGGCGTTGCTCTTGGACAAGGCCAAGCCCGCAACGACCAGCGTGCGGACGTTGGAGGCGGGGATCGCGAGCCAGAGCGTGATCGCGCAGGTGTTTGGGGGCGGCGGGCAGACGACGGCGCAGACGCAGGTGAGCCTGGCGAAGAAGCAGGTGGAAGTGCTCACGAAGATCGCCGACAACACGAAGGGCATCGGGACCGGTGTGGCCGTGTACGCCGAGTGATGGCTGGCGTGGATGGGCGGGTGCAGAAGGGGGGATGGCTGTGGCGATCACGTTCACCATTGTGCGGGATAAGGATGAGTTTCCGTTTTCATACGAGGAAAGCAAGAGCGGGCGGCGGATGGTGGTTTCGGGCCGCATCAACACGCATGACCCGGTGCGGGCCCGGAGCAAGGCCATTGGCTTGCCGAAGCTCTATGACCCGTGGAACGCGGCGGAAGATCGCGAGCTGCTGCTGCGGAACATCAGGATCGATCCCATGGGGGGCAAGGACACGACCGGTGAGGGGGATGGTGGGTGGTGCAAGGCCATTTTGACTTACGGCACGGAGCCCTACACCGGGACCGCCGACCTGCGGCCGCAGTTGCCCGGCGACACCTGGACCGAGATCGAGACGGGGTTGACCTCGACCACTGTTTACAACGATGTGACGGGGGCCTTCCCGCAGAGCCCGCTCAATGGCGGCGACGGGGTTTCCCGCGATGTGGGGACGCTGACCGCGATCGTGAAGCGGTGGTATGACGCCGATACGGCGATTCCGTGGGTGGCCTTCACGGCTTTGATCGACCCCGGCTATGTGAACAGAGATGCACTTGAACTGCCGAAGGTTTTGAACCGCGGTGTGGGGATGCAGATCGCACCGGGGCAGGCCCGCTACTTGGGGTGGACGCCGGAATATGACGGGACGCTGGTGGGGGTTTCGCACAAGCTCTTGATCGCCCGGGATCACCTCGTGCGGAGCCAGGTGCGGAATGCGAAGGGCGATGTGGTGGGGGTTGAAGAGCGGGCGATCTACGACACGCGGGACTTTGCGGTGTTGCTGAGCTGAGGTGGATCGCCCGGGACGGAGGCGAAGATGACCGAACGGTGTGAAGCGAGAATCGGTGCGTTGCTGGCGGGGTTTCTCGCCGGGTTTGTGGTGGGTGTGGTGGTGTTTGCGCTGAGCCGGGGGTGAACTGTGGCGATGAAGGCCCGCGTGAACATCGACCGCTTCAAGGCCAAGATGGCCCGGATCGCGCTCAAGACACCGACCGCACGCGAGGCCTTTGTGCTGGCGCTCGCTTCGGACTTTGCCACGGAGGTGATCAAGGCCACACCGAAGGACACGAACCGGCTGGCCCGCGGGTGGGCCGGTGCGGCGTCGGCCTTGGGGTTGTCGGTGGGGAATGTGCCGCCGATCCAAGCCTCTCGCCATCGCGAGAAGTTGATGGTGGTGCTGGTGGACCAGGTGGAGAAGTTGCGGAAGCGGTTGGGGTGGCTGCTGCAGCGCGAGGACTGGTGGTACACGAGCCAACCGAACCGCAAGAAACAGGGCTACTACCACAAACTCCAGCGCGAGATTCAGAAGGCGGAGACGCGGCTGAAGAAGGCGGTGGATGACCTCGAGGTGTATGCCGGCACGGAGGCCTCGATCGTGATGATGCGGGGGAGCGGCGCTGCACTCAACGGCTACCAGCGGCAACTGGATGGGAAGAAGCTCAACGCCACGATCCGTGAGAAGGTGTATGGCGGGCGGGGCAGGATCATTCGTGGGAACACCACCACGGGCGTGGTGATGAGCAACATGGAGCCGCACGTGCGGGTGGTGGAGAAGTTCAAGGGGCCGGTGGCGCGGGCGAAGCGGATTCTCTACGCCGGGAAGTTGAAGCCCCTGCGGCGGAAGTATGTGAAGATGATCGCCGAGGGGGCCACCGCGAGCATGAGCGCACGGGGTGTCTCGCGGTGAGACGGATAGCCTGAGTTTGGGGTGAAGTGTGATCGATGCGGCGGCGTTGATGCGGGAGGTGCGGCGGAGTGCGTTTGCACGCCGGGAGTCGCTGACCGTGAGCGCGTGGGCCGACCGGTATCGGCAGGTTGCCGTGGGCGCACGCAAGGGACAGTGGAGGACCGACGCCACACCCTACCTGCGTGAGATTCAGGACGCCATCGCGGACCCTTCGCTGCGTGAAGTGACGATCATCAAGCCCACGCAGTTGGGCGGCACCGAGGCGATTTACAACGGCCTCTTCTACTCGATCGATCAGGACCCGAAGGACACGTTGTTTGTGTACCCCACCGATGAGGATGCACGCTTCAACAACCGCAAGCGGTTTTTGCCCACGGTGCGGCGGACGCCACGCATCCGGCGGCACCTCTCGGTGAACAAGCGCGATGCGTTGGCGGGCGAAATCAGCTTCAGCAGGATGATCATGCGTTGGGTGGGCAGCAACAGCCAGAGCAAGCTCGAGAGCTATCCGTGGGGCAAGGTCTTCATCGATGAAGTCGACCGGTGCGAGGCGGACACCATCCCCAGCGTGCGGGAGCGCATGAAGACGTTTCCCGAGATGATGCTGGTGAAAGTCGGCAGCCCGGAAGATGCGGGTGTGGGGATTGATCGGGAATACAACGGCGCAGCGGCGAGCGACGACGGCGAGGAGGGCGCCCGCGATGCGGGGCAGGCCCCGAGCGACCAGCGGCGGTGGATGGTGCCGTGCCCGCACTGCGGGGTGTATCACCACCGGACCTTTGAGCGTGTGCGGTGGGAGGGGGGCCGCACGGCGAACCCGATGGCCGTGCGGATGAACGCCTGGATGGAGTGCCCGGCGTGCAGCCAGAAGATTCTGGCGGCCGCGAACCTGTGGCAGAGTGTGCGGGGGCGGTGGTGCCCGCGCGGCATGGATGTGGTGGCGTTGACGGCGGAGCAGCTCGGCAGCGATGAGATTGAGCGGGGCGAACTGACGGGCACGAGGCCGATGACCGACCACGCGGGGTTTGCGATCGGCGGGCTTGACTCGACGCTGGAGCCGAACCCGTATGGCGCTGTGGCCTCCAAGTTTGTGGCGGCGGGGTGTGTGTGGACGAAATCGCTCGTGAACCGGACGCTGGGGCGGGCGTGGGTGATGCGCGGGCAGGCGGTGGACCTGAAAGACCTTCGCGGCCGCATCAAGCGCGTGGAGGATGGTGGGTATGGCCTTGGCCACGTGCCGAAGGGTGTGCTCGCGCTCACGGCCGGCATCGACGTGCAGCAGGATGGGTGCTGGGTGGAGGTGCTGGGGTGGGGAGCGGGCGGCAATGAGTGCTGGTTGATCGAGGCGCGGTATGTGAAGCGCACGCGGGGTGCGAACCTGGTGGAGCTGGAGGCGTTGTGGAATATGCGGTGGGCGAGAGAGGGCAAGCCCAGCGGCATGGGCATTGTGGCGGCGGGTGTGGACAGCGGGCGGTACACCGATGAGGTGTATACGGCGGTGCGGCGGTGGGGGGCGATGATCCGCGAGCCGGACTTTGGCACCAACGGCGGCGTGCTGCGGCGCGTGTGGCCCGTGAAGGGCGAGGCGACAAACTATGGCGGGCAGCCGTGGCGCGTGAGCACGATCGAGAAGCGGGCGGACCGGTCGGCGAGTGCGATTGGTGAGGGGTTGCAGCTCTTGCTCGTGAACACCGACCACTGGAAAGAACACGTGCACGCCAGGTTGCGTGGGCCCGACAAGGCGAGCAACGCGGGGCCGGAAGTGACGGGCGGCGAAGAGTTGAGTGGTGTGGAGGGTGTTCGTGGCGTGGAGGCGGGAGCGTTGGAAGCGGTGGAGGTGAAGCCGGACGCCTGGCACTTTGCAGCGGACACACCGGGCGAGTATCTCGCGCAGTTGACGGCGGAGGAGTGCGTGATCACCCGGGCCGGTGGCAAGGTGAAGCGGATGTGGAGGCTGCGGCCGGGACGGAGCCGCAACCACTTTTTGGACTGCCGCGTGTATTCGTGCGCTGTGGCGGACAAAGAGGGTGTGCGGAAGATGATGCCGGAGAAGGTGCACGAGGCGGAGAAGGTGAAAGAGAAGGCGATGCCGCGGCGTGTGCGTGAGGTGCGGGAGGGTGGAAGCGCCCGGGACCGGTTGGCGGAGCGGAGGGGGGGGGCGTGAGCGAACACGTGCAGGTGAACGCCGAGGGGTTTGTGAACGTGAACGCGGCGGGCCGCGTGATCGTTGCTGCGGGGGATGAGCCCTGCTGCTGCCTCGGTGGGTGGCACGTGGCCCTGCGGTGCGGGTTTCAGGACGGCGGGCCACCGCCGGAGGGGGAGCCTGGTGCGATCTACTTCCGCGTTGGTTTTTTATGTGATGGATGTGCGCCAAACGCTGGGCGTGTGCTGGTGGTGGGCGGGCTTTGTTACGCCGTGGCGGCGGAACCGGGACCGGTGGATGAGCCCTGCGCCAGCGCACCGGGCGGGGTGCAGCACAAGGCGTTGATCATCGATGCTTTGCCCGATGGCGCGTTTGAGACGCAGCCGGAATACATCGTGTGCAAGGATCGATCGGCCACGTGCGACGATGCGGAGTGCGTGCCGATTGGTGAACGCGACTGCTGTTTGCGCGTGCCCACACCGGCGGTGTTGTGCCGCTGCATGACCGACCACTTTGGGCCGTGCGAGCTGGGGCAGCTTGTGCGGGTGACGTGGACGTACTTTGAGCGCGGGCGGAGCTGGTGTACGTCGGCACCTGGCGGAGACCCCAGCGACTGCGTGCAGACGGATGAAGAGACCTTTGAGGGGGACGGCGTTTGCGTGGGGGTGTATGAGTGCATCAGCGGGGACAGCGGGCTGGGCTTGCTCGTGAGCTGGGAGGGCAGCGTGCGGCGCAAGCACACCAACAGCTATTGCGCGGAGGCAGCGCCCGCGTATGACGATGACCAAACGTGGGTGCCGCCGTCGGCGATCTTCTTCGGGACTTCGATCAGCGAGAGTGCACCGCTGCCCTATCACGATGGCCAGTTCTACGCGCACGTGGGGAACTGCTGCGGCAGTTGCCAGTTTGGGTGGGAAACGGCCGTGGTGGAGCATGAGTGCGAGGGCTTTCCGTGCACCACGCGCTATGGGGCGGCGAACGGGGGATTCAAGATCGAGGACGCGGCTGACGACTGCCGCGTGAGCTTCACGAATGTGCGGCAGGAGATCATCGACAGCTCGTGCAGCCTGCCGCGCTGCAACACCGAGCGCGTGATGAGCGCAACGGTGGTGACGCTGGAGCGGTGTAGGCCGGAGGGGTTGGCGCCGATCGAGGATGAGACCGCGCGGGAGTTGGCCCTGCGGAAGCGGTTTGCGGTGGAGGACCTGTTGCGATGAAACTGGTAGGCGAGGATTTTGTGAGCGTGCCGTGCCAAGCGTGCAAGGGGAGCGGGAAGCAACGCGCCGAGGACACGCTGCTGCGGAATGGGCAGTGGGCACGCAGCGCGGGGTTTGTGCCGTGCGAGAAGTGCCTTGGCACGAAGGTGGTGATGCGGCCGGTGGGGGAGGCGGAGAAGAACCGCTAAGGCTTCAGGGGCTTCGTGGAGAGCTCGCGACCGCAGACGGAGAGCCACGCGGCGAGGGTTTCGGACTTGATATCACGCTCGCCACTGATGAAGCGGTTGACGTTGATGCGGGCCACACCCGCGGCCGCTGCGAAGGCCGCGGGTGTGAGCTTGGCGGAAGTGAGGGCGGCGAGGAAGAGATCGCGGGGGGTCATTGGGGGGATTTGTTCTCACGGAAGACCGACGCCTCGGGCTGGCCTTCCGGGAAGGGCGGCGGCGCGGGTGGGGCTTTGTCCAGCGCATCGGTGGCGGCCTGCTTCGATGTGAAGTAGCCGTATTCGGCGAGTGTGATGGTGAGATAGTCGGAGGTGGTGTGAAGGTTGAACCACTGGCCGTTGTTGCCGAGGAAGTGTTGCCGCGACGGCGACTGCACTTGCCAGAGGCCGTTGGCGAGCTGGCCGAGAACGCAGTGGCCTGCGTCTGCTGCGGGCAGGATGCCGGGCGATGCGGGTTCGCGATCGCAGGCGGTGAGCAATGCATCGCGATGAGGGTTGCTGCGGCGCATGCGACCCAGGAACTCAGCCACGGTTTGGTGACGGATTTCGACGGTGTAGCCGTGCTGGCTCATGGCGGAGGCGGCTGCAAAAATGCGTGCGGAGTATTCTGCATATGTGGGCCAATTGCCTATGCCAGCGGCGAGCCATGCGGCGTGATCTTCGGGAGGATGCATCCAGATGATGTGGGCGGCGACGGGGTTGGAGGGATCGGAGTGGCCGAAAGTCACGAGTGTCTCCACGCCGTCGATCTCCAAACGTCCTGCTTGCGATTCGATGTGACCGGGATCGCGGGTGCCGCCGAGCTCGGTCCACATCCTAATGCGGGGGGGCTGGACGCCGGGCGATGAGGGTTCGCGGTTGGGAACGGGCGGGTTACTGGGCATGAGGGTCTCCGTGTTGATGCTCGCTTGTGCAGTGTAGTCTATCGGCTACGGGTGTGGGTCTGTGAGTGAGGAAGATTTATGGCGTGCGGATGCGGCAGCAAGCGGGCGGCGGAGGCCGTGGAGGATGTGGACGCCAGGGCGGGCCGCGCTGTGACGCAGGCGGCCTTGTGCGCTACGTGCCGGCACGGCGTGCGTGTGGACGGCCGCACCGAAGCCTGCGGGTGGAGGGGGCCTGAGGGCGTGCGTGTGGACCTGCGTGTGGTGGTGGCGGGCATGAGCCCGTGCCCGGTGGGGAGGCACGCCGACGCACGCGGCGAGGTGGAGCTGGGGCTGCGGTGGCGCGGCCTGCCTGAGCCCGACCGATGGAAGATGGCGATGAGAGGGCTGACGGCCGAGCCGCCGGGGTGTGGGTGCGTGGCGGTGATGGTCGATGGGCCGGAGCGGTGGGTGGTGGGGGCGATCGGATGGGTGAGCAGGAGCCTGCGGAGGTGGTGGGTGGAGCGGGGAAGGCAGGCGTGGGTGCAGGCGCGGGGGGATGTGAGGGGCGGGTGAGGACACATTCGTTGTGCAATGGGTGTGGATGGCCCGACATCCGGGACCCATGGGCTTGCAGGTTCGGTAACTTGGGCGAGTGCTCGAAGGATCGAGCGCAAGCAACGGCTGGGCCGAACAACCATGGAGCGGTGTATGAAGTTTGTATATCAACGTGTTGGGGAGAGTGGCTGGTATTGGAAGCTGGTCGATGCACGCGGCGATGCGATCGCAACGAGCAGGATCTGCAACTCACTGGCGGAGCTTGTGGGGACGATAATGCTGGTGAAGCTGGCGAAGGATGCCAAGCTGGAGCGGGGAGACGATGAGTAGTGCGGGCGGGCTGCTGCCGCTTCCCCGGGCCCCACGGGCGATCAAAACCGCGTCGAAAAATATGGGAGGGCCTCCCCCCCCGCGGCGGGTCCCTCCCCGCGGGGTGCAACCCCGCAGGCTTGCCGTGTCACGAGCGCGAAGCCAAAGCGTGCCGCTCCGATGTGCAGCACACCGGAGCGTTCATGAAGTGGGCTGCGCAAGTCTGCAAGTGTCACGGCTTCGAACTCA